>Ga0105107_10003336_pt1 | contig 10656 bp, 9 predicted proteins | sample PPLLaktember2015_6_FD_79335 | JGI IMG/M metagenome (GOLD analysis project Ga0105107, IMG submission 79335) | Freshwater sediment microbial communities from Prairie Pothole Lake near Jamestown, North Dakota, USA - PPLs Lake P8 Core (1) Depth... | ecosystem: Environmental > Aquatic > Freshwater >... | reverse complement strand
TGCACGAGGACCGAGCCGGCGTCGCGCTGCATCCGCTCGCGCACCACCTTTGCGCGCTGCTCCTCCAGGGCGCTGGTCAGTTGCCGTAACCGCCCTTCCGCGATCTTCACCGCCACGCCAGCCGCCGCCGAAGCCTTCTGGACGGCATCGTCCAGCCTGGCGCGCAGCGCCCCGATGCTCGCGCGCAGCTCGACGACCTCGGGGTAGCTGTTGCCGAATTGGGCCTTGAGCTGGTTCAAGCGCGCCTCCCGCAGCGACAAGTCCTTCGTCAGGGCCCCTACGACCTCGTCGCTCAGCACGTCTGGCATCTCGCGGGCCCGGAGCCTCGCCTGCGTCGCGCGGTTCCTGGCCGCGGTGAGATCGTCCTGCACCTGGACGAGTTGCGAGTTCAGCTCGCCCAGGCGGCGGTACTCGACGTCGATGCCCTCATCGGTCGGAATGAGCCCGTTCTCCTTCTGGTATGCCGAGAGCCGCTCCTGAGCCTGCCTGAGCGCCTCCCCGAGCTGCTTGGCGCGCGCGTCGAAGAACTCGTTGTAGCCGCGGGCAGGATCGGTTTTCATCCTTTGCGTGGTCCCGATGTAGGCGTCGAGGAAGCCGTTCACCACGGCGCTGGAAAGCCGCGCGTCCGGCGATTTGTAGGAGACCGAAAGCACCGCGGAATCGCTGGGAACTTCCCCGCGCAGGCTGGCTGCCGGCCGCACATCGAGGTCCTTCAGCAGCTCGGCTGCAGCCCAGGCCTCGTACTCCTCCGGCCCGAGCGACTGCGGCGACCTCGCGTCAGGGCGCAGGTCGAGCGCGCGTACGACTTGGCGCGCCACATGGGTGCTCTGGAGGATGCCGATCTGCGTTGCCACGTACCCGGCATTGCCGCCGGGGTAGAGCAGCCTGCCGGCGATGTGGTCGACGCGATTCTTCTCTACCACGATCGCAGCCTCTGCCTTGTACTGCGGCGGCACGGCGAGGGACACCGCGACGACGGCGGCGACGGTCACCAGGCAAGTGAAGAGCAGCAGCCGCCAGCGCGCTCTCAGGACAGCAAAAAGTCGCTTGATGGGCATGAGATCGGGATAGGGATCACGGAACGGGCCTTGCAGCGTAGCCCGCGACGCCGGCCGCCGGCATCGTCAACATTGGGTAAGCGCGCGCATCGTGCCGGCGGCTTCGCGCCCTCCGAGGATGCGGAGCAGGTCGCGATCGAATCGCTCCGAGGAATAGCGGCTCGTCGTGCGGCCATGCTGCCGCCGGGCTTCCGAGGCCATGCTGGCCGCGGACGAGCGCTGGATGCGCTCCAGCGCTTGCTCCCACTCTCGTGCGTCGTGCGCCACCCACGCACCGGTCTGCGCCGAGATGTCGCCGAGACCGCCACGGCCGCTGGTCACCGTGAGGCAGGAGCAAGCCATTCCCTCGATCGCCGACAGGCCGAACGGCTCAGCCCATCGCGAGGGCACGAGATTCACGTGCGCGCCGATCCGGCCGATCTCGCCGGCGACGTCGTCGACGCGGCCGTGAAAGACGACGTTCCCGCCCGCGAGCGCCTTCAGCCTGCGCGCGAAGCCGGGGTCACCGAAATCCGGGGCGCCGAGGAAGTGGAACTCCATCATCGGGAACTTCGCCGCGAGATGCACCCCGATGTCCTGGCCCTTTTCCCGGACGATGCGCCCGATGAGGACCACCTTGAGCCGGGCGTTGCCCGGTCCGCGCCAGCGATCAACGAATGGCGCGCGCGAAAGCGGTTCGCTCAGCGCGTTCTCGAGGAGCCGGAGCTTGCCGGCGGCGCATAGCCGGCCCAGCGCTCCCTGGAGCCGGTCGAGGACGAATCGTGAATTGACCAGCACGGCGTCCGTCCGAGGATGGCGCAGCAGCGCGCCGATCAGGAGCTTCCCGGTGCGGGGGTAGTCCAGGTGCACGTGGTAGACGAACCGCGCCGGAACCGCGGACGAAACCGCCAGGCAGAGCGGGAAAAGCCGCGCGCCATTCACATAGACCACATCGAACCGCGAGGCGAGATGGCGAAGCGGCGCTGCCACCTGCGCGCTGTATCGCGCCAGATCGACGGCGTCGCGCAGCGTCTTCTGGCCGGGCCTCAACCGGGCCTCCGGGATGCCGTGGCATGGAAGCGCGCCGCCGAAGCGGCTGCGGATGGCGTGCTCCAGGCTGCCGCCCACGGGCAGCGCGGCCTCGACGCGCAGCCCCGCCCCGAGGAGCGTTTGCGCGACCTGCAGATAGACGGTCTGCCCGCCGCCGACTTCGCCGAACTGGTCGACGAGCAGGATGGCGGACCGAGCGCCTGGCGGCATGGATGCCTGGAGCCGGCGGGCTCAGAACCAGGCTTCCCGGACGTAGACGACGTCATCCGGGGAAACGCGGTCCGTCAGCTTGGCGCTCGATTCCTTCCAACCGCCGTTGCCGTCACGGCGCCGCAGCTCTACGCGACGCTCGCTGCCGCGCGGCGTGATGCCGCCGGCGAGGGAAATGGCCTGCATCACCGTCATGTCGGGTTCGATGCGATACGCCCCGCCCTTGGTGACTTCGCCGTGCACGTACACGAGGGGCGCCTTGGGCACGAAGATCGAGTCGCCGCCGCGCACGAGGATGTTCTTCGCAGGATCGCCCTGGACGACCGCCTTGAAGTCGACGTTGACGGACTTCGCTTCGCCCTCTGCCGAGCGTTGCAGAATGATGTTGTCCGAGCCGGACACCTCCAGCCCGCCCGCCATTGCGATCACGTCGCTGATCCGGGCCGCGCTGCCGTCGAGCACATAGCGGCCCGGGCTGTTCACGTAGCCGAGCACCGCGACCACCCGGCTGCGCGCGTCGACGACGGTGACGGTGATCTGGGGATCGACGATGTACTCGCCTTCCTTCATGCGCTCGGCGATCTGCCGGGCGGCCTGATCCGGCGTCAGGCCCTTGAGCGTCATCGGCCCGACCAGCGGCACGTTCATCTGGCCGGCGTCGCTCAGCCGCGCTTCGGCGGTGAGCTCCGGATAGCGATACGCGGTCACGCGCACCGTATCGCCCGCGCCGATGACCTCGCGCATCGACTGCGACCCGGCCGCCCCGCACGTGGCGGCGAGGGCCAGCCAAAGGACAAGCTGCGCCGGTCGAACCCACTTTGGTCTTGCAGAACTATGCATCGCGCACTCCTTCCTTTCTTCCTCTCACAGGAACCTTCATCCATCCAGGCGGACCGTCGGCACCCGCCCTTTGTGCGCGGCGGGAGGCGCAACCGGAGGCGCGCGATCAACGAGCTCCTCGATCGGCCAGCCTGCGCCGAGCCCATAGGCGCGCCGGACCGCGTTTTCGAAGTGCCGTGACGTGAACCGCCGCTCCGCATCGGCTCGCGCCGCCTCGCCCAGCCGTTCGCGCTCGCCGCGGTCGCGAAGCAGAAGCGCCGCCTTCTCGATGAAGTCGCGCTCGCTGGTGCAGATGTAGCCGGTCTCGCCGTGGCGGATGAGCGCGCGGTGATCCGGGGTGTCGGACGCGAGGCACGGCACGCCGGCGGCCATCGCCTCCGCGGCGGCCCGCGCCGGATGCCGGCCGGGACATGCGTGGATGAACAGGCACGCGCGCGAGAGCTCGTGCGCCCTCACGCCGTCGCCCGCCGCCTCCACGACGCTCACGCTCGCGGCCCTGAGTTGCGCTCTCGCGTCCGGCTCAGCGCCGCCCAGCCAGGAGAAGGCGACGATCGCCTCGCCGCCGTTGAGCAGCACGCTCAGCCGTGTCACCAGCTCGAGCGCTTCGGCGCCGGCGCCATCCGCGACGATACGGGGCCGCGGCTCTTCTTTCCTCGGCGCCTCGAAGTACACGTCGTTCACCGGATAGGGAAGGACTTCCGCAGACCGGCCGAGCAACCTGCTCAGCACCTGCGCCTCGGTGGGGCCGGCGGCCAGCGCCACGTGATCGACGCTCGCCAGCCGGCCTTGCAGCAGGTGACCGACGAGCACGCTTGCCCACGGAAGCCCAGCCGGGCTCTGGTGGGGCGTATAGACGAACCGGGCAGGCAGGGGCGCGCCCTTGAGGGCGCGCAGGCCGAGCAGGCACGCCCGCGTCCCGTGCAGATGGACGGCGTAAGGCGCCCGGTTGCCGAGGCGGCGCGAATACTCGGCCTGAAGATCACGCGTGTTCGCGACGAAGCAGACCGGCGAGCCGCGCACGTCGCGCGGCACCGGCCCTTCATCAAGCGCGAGCAATACCTGGGCAATGCCACGGGCCGCCACGGCTTGGGCGACGCGTTCGGCGGTCGCCATCGCCTGGCGCTCCGCCAGCGTGGCGATGTGGACCACGTACGGGCGGCTGGGCTCCTCGATCAGCATGCTCCGTCCCTCGTCAGCATGACGCGCACGGTCTTCGCAAGGATCATCAGGTCGAGCCACGCCGAGCGGGTCTTCACGTAGTGCTCGTCGAGCTCGACCCGCCGCTCATAGGCGGTACCGTTGCGGCCGCTGACCTGCCAGAGCCCCGTCATGCCGGGCAGGACCGACAGGTAATGCCATCGGGCCCGTCCGTACCGGCGCAGTTCGGCCACCGTGATCGGCCGCGGCCCGACCAGCGCCATCTCCCCTCGCAGCACGTTGAGCAGCTGTGGCAGCTCGTCGAGGCTGGTTCGGCGCAGCTTCCTGCCGAGCGGCGTGACCCGAGGATCGTCGGCGAGCTTCTGGTCACGCTCCCATTCCTGCCGCAGCGCCGAGTCGCGCTCGAGAAGCGAGCACAACACGCGCTCGGCATCCGGTCGCATGGTACGGAACTTGATGCAGCGGAACAGCCGCCCGCCTCGCCCGACCCGGTAATGCTCGAACGTCGCCGGACCGCCGTCCCTGCGGATGAGCCCCGCGAGCGCAAGCATGAGCGGGCCGCCGGCGATGAGGATGAGCAGCGCGGCGAGCCAGTGCGCGGCGAAGCGTATCCGCTCGCCGACCGGCGGCGCGCAGGCGACGGCCTTGGCCGGAACGCTTGCGAGCAATTGGAGCGACGGCAGCGATGGGCCTTCATCGGTTACCTCGAGCACGGCAAGATGTTGGCCAGCTAAAGCTAGCGACGCATCGTCAATATTGACGGTGCAGCTCAGTTCACCGACATCGTCGCCGAACGCTCCGGCAGGCCGGTCGGGCGCTCGTCCAGGATCGCCCGGCAATGGTCGAGGACCCGATCGACCGCGATGCGGCTCATGCAGTCGCAGCGCGCCGGGTACTCGAAGCCCAGGTTGAGATAGCCGCAATCGGCGCCGGGCGCGGAGACGGCCACGGCGCGCCGCCCGATGGGCCCCCAGCGGCGCGCGGAGGTGGGCCCGTGCAGGCCGATCACTGGCACGTCCAGGGCGGCGGCAAGGTGCATTACGCCGGTGTTGACGCTCACCGTCAGCCTCGCGCCGCGCAGGATCGCGAGCGTCTCCTCGAGCGCGCACCCGGCGCCGTTGATCCACGCCGAGCCTCCCCGCTCCTGCTTGGCCGCGAGCGCGATGACGACGCCGTTCCGGTCGCGGTCCGAAGGCGCACCGGTCAGGACCACGCGCAATCCCGTGGCCGCGAGCTTGCGGCCGAGCTCGAGCCAGTTACCTATCGGCCACTCCTTGAGGTGGGAGCGATAGCCCGAAGGCCACAGGTGAAGCGCGACGTACGGCGCGGCCCGGATCTCGCCGCGCAGGCGGCACGCGCGCCCCACGGTGGCCGGGAAAGCCGGCTGGTGCGTCGTTGGCACCCCGAGCGCCCTGACGAGGTCGCGGAAGTTCTCGAGCTCGTGCTGCTCGCTCGAATGGTCGACCCACCGGTCGTAGACGTAATGCCGGTACTGCCCGGGCGTCCGGAATCCCACCTTGTAGCGAGCGCTCGAGAAATGAGCGAGCAGGGCGCTTATCCGCGGCCATTGGCCAAAGTCCACCAGCACGTCCAGGGCGGCGCGACGCAGCGTTCGGCAGGCGAGCCACGGATGGAGGATGGGCAGGTCCACGACCTGGTCGGCGACTCCGAGCAGCCTCGCCACCGCGACGTTCGATGCGCCCGCGAACAGCGTGAGGCGCGCCCGGGGAAACGCTTGGCGCAGATCCTGGAGGCCCGGACCGAGCAGCGTCGTATCTCCGAGGGCGGCGTTGGCCAGGGCCCCGATATGCTTCGGCGCCGTCAGGTCGAGGTGTCGCCTGCGGCGCAGCTTTCCAAGGCACCATACCGCTGGAATGGCCGCGCGGTCCATGCGCCGAAGCAACGCGTTGCCCCGTTCGCTCGCCAACCGGCTCACTACGACGTGAACCTTCGCGGAGGAATGGCGCGTGCAGGTCCCAGAGCCTGGAGGCTGGTCAGTGGCGGTGCGCCCGTAAGCGCCAGTCGGACGAGGTCGGACTGACGATGCACGCCGGTCTTCTCGAAGATGCTTCGGATCTGCGCCCGGACGGTTGAAACGCGCACGCCGTATGCCGCCGCGATCTGGCCGACGGTTTCGCCCAGCGTTAGCGCGGCGCTCACCCGCGCCTCGGCGTGCGTCAGACCGTGGAGGCGACGCATCCGCCGGGCGATGTGATCAGCGCCCGGCCGAGGCCGGGCGATCACCACGAGCGCGAGCGCGCCGGCCCACGAACCATCGTTGGCGGGCTGAAGCGGCGAGACGGTGACCTCGTGGATGTCGTTTGCGGCGCTCCGCAGCGGAAAGACCGACGACCGCGGGGGGGTATGCGCCGCCTTGCGCAATGCTGCCTGGAACGTTGCGTTCAGCGCCGGCTCCGAGAACCGGAGCCGCGTATTCCTGATCCCCGCGCTGAGGTCGCTGGAGAGCAGCTTGTTTGCGCATTCGTTCATCTCGTGCACGACGCCGTCCACGTCGAGTATGAAGGCCGTCACGCCGAGCCGGTCCAGGCTGGCGAGCACGGGCTGCCACTCCCGGGTACGATCGCCAGTCGCGTGGGAGCCGTTCATAAGATGCGCCACTGTGGAAAGTGCCTCCGGCCAGCGCTCGGGGTGCGCCGCCGCGGCATGAATGGCCGCCGCGACCATAGAGAACTCCTCCAGGCTGGCTTGCATTGGCCTTCCTTCTCCTCAAAGCGGTTTGCTGTATAGCCGGTGGCGGACCCGCTGTCCGTCCGGCGCCGGACGTACTTGTCACTGAGTTCGTTACCGCCGAATCACGCCGCGCTTCGCGTGCGGATAGGCGGTTCTCTGCGTCCCTCGATAGCGGGGTAGCACTCGCACGCGTGCGCGAGCAGCGCCCCCCGGTCGAGCACAACGATGCTGCCTCGACGCGAAGCGATTACGCCCAGGTCGCGAAGGTCCTGAACCGCCTCGCTCACGCCTTGGCGGCGGACGTTGACCAGGGTAGCGAGCACGTCGTGGGTCATGGGCAGCTTGCTGGAGGAGAGGCGGTCTGCGAATTGCAGGATCGCGCGGGACACTCTCTGGCGGAGGGGGTGGTGCAAATTGCAGGTTGACGTATGCGAGATCTGGAGCATCAGGTCCAACGTGTATGCGAGGAGCGCTCGGTGGAAAGGCCCGCTCCGTGCGAACGTCAACCTCGCCCTTCCAGCCGAAACCCGGTAAGCGAGGCAATGCGTCTGCGCAAGCGCCCGGTGGCTCGCCGTGTCGGCGCCGAGGAAGGCCTCCACACCGGCCACTCCTTCACGGCCTACCACTGTGACTTCGGCGCCGTCGCCACTGGCGGCGGTGTTGCCCAAGGAGAGGACTCCCCATGTCGGGAAATAGAGGTGCGTCAGGGGCGTTGCCGGCTCGAAGAGCGAGGTGCCGCGCGCGAGATAGACGGGCTGAAGCTCTTCCCGGAGCCTCGTAGGATCGTCCTGGGGGAGAGCCGCAAGCAGACGATTGCGCGAAACCTCACTGGCCGCCGCCAGGGGCGGCGAGTCAAGGGCACCGTCGGAGCGAAAGTATTCGTGCGCCATGGCCTACGCCCAAGCCTGGCGGAGCAAGAACTGCACCCTTAACCTGAAGCTGGGCAGCCGGCAACGTGTGTGCCGGTGTCAGAGAGCCTCTTGCTAGGCGGCGGCGCGCTCTTCCTTCTGCTGTAACGCGAAAATCGAGGTGTAGCCCGCCGACCAGTCGGGCGGCATGAGGCAGGGGCTCGGGTCGTGGTGCGCGAACGCCGCGCGCCTGCCGCGCACGATCATCTGGTCCTTGCTCGAGCGGATCGGGTTCACCGTGTAGGGGAACGCGTCGGCCGAGGAAAGCGTGTTGAGGAGCAGCGGCCGGCCGAGGTCGGAGAGGTTCTTCGCCGAGTAGTGCAGCGTGCGGCAGTTGTGCAGCGTCAGCGATCCCGCCGGCCCCGGCAGCACCGCCGCCTTCGAGCGGTCGAGCTTCGCCGCGTCCTCCTCGCGCAGGCAGCCGATCCATTTCCCGTCGTGGTCGTACTGGGTGGGCATCGGCTCGATCAGGTGACTGCGAGGCAGGACCTGCAGCGGCCCCTGGTCCATGCCGCAGTCGTAGAGGTAGGTGCCGACGGTGAGCGGCGAGTAGTTGGTGTGCGGCCAGAACGAGATGTCGTAGTGCCACTTCACCTCCTCGCCGCCGTGCGCCCACTTGAAGTTGATCTTCGAGTGGTGGAACTTCACGTCCGGACCGACCAGGTCCGCGACGATGTCGCCCACGGGCGATTGCGACACGTAGTCCCAGAACGCGGGGTGCTGGTCGACCGGCGCCGAGACGCGGCGCAGCCGCGGCGCGTCGGGACGATGCCCCGGCTCGAGGTCCCACACCGCGTCCGCCTTCGTCACCTTGCGACTGCGCTCGATGAGCTCGTCGGTCGCGGCGCGCAGCCGATCCACCCATTCCTGGGGAATTATTTTCTCCAGCAGCAAGTACCCTTCGGAGAAGTAGAACTCGCGCTGCTTCTGCGTGAGCACGCGCGGCTTGAATGACAGGACTTGCTCGGGCGTCATGGGACGGCCTCCTTCTCGGATTCGTTGACGCGGGCGCGCACGTCGGCGCCCTGCAGCTCGCGCGGCTCGCACCCGGCCGCGATGCACATCGCGGCGGCGTGGCCGATGGCATGGCCGTAGGAAAAGCACTGCGCGGTGACGCGCGCCGAGGCGACCGCCTCGTGCTGCGCGGAGAGGCAGCGCCCGGCGAAGAGCAGCCCCTCGCCGCGCTGCGGGACGAAGCACCCATAGGGCACCTCGTAGTAATCGTCGAGCAGCCACTCGACGCGCGGCTTCGCGCCGGCGTGGAGCTCGATCGGCCAGGGCGAGCACGCGATGCCGTCGGCGGACTTGGCGCCTTCCATGACATCCTGATTTGAAAGAACCACCGTACCACGACCCTGGCGCGTCTGGCGCACGCCGACCTGCACGCCGGTGTCGTTGACCCAGCTCCGCTCGCAGCCCTCGAGGTGCTCGCGGAAGAAGCGCGCGTACTCGCGCACCTGGCGGCGGCCCTCGGTCTCGGCGTCGGTGAAGTCGCGCGCCACGAGCGTGTTGAGCTCGCGCCCGTCCGCGCCCACGACGCGCGTGCAGTTGCACAGCAGCTCGCCCGGCCGCGTGGTGGTGAACAGCCAGATCTTCGCGCGCGGCAGGTAGTAGCCCTTGCCGTGGTGGCGCCGGAGCAGCTCGGACACCTGCTCCGGCATGATGGTGTCGGCGCCGTAGGCGCGCACGAAGCGCTCGGTGTCCACGCCGCCGAGGCGGAAAATCATCGTCGGGTTCTGCACCCTGCCGTCGTCTCCGACAAAGGTCGGAAAGCCCGCCATGGCGAGCACGTCGGCGTCGCCGCTCGCATCGATGGTGATCTTCCCTTTCAGGGAGAGAGGACCTTGCTTCGTGAAGACCGAAAGTCCCTGCACCCGGTCCCCTTCCATCAACGCTCCCGTCACGGTACTGTGGAAGAGCACCTGCACGCCGGCCTCGCGCAGCAGGTGGTCGGCGGCCTCGCGCCACACGAGCGGGTCGTGCACCCGCGTCCAGGTCTTGCCGTAGCGCACCGGCGCCGCGAGCCCGCCGCGCAATTCGAGCAGCCGCACGAACTCGTCGGCGAAGCCGAATACGACCTGCTCGGGTCTTGCTGAGTTTTCCGAGGCGGCATAAAGGCCGCACACCGTGCCCGACATGCCGGCGACCGCCCCGCCGCCGCAGAAGCCGTAGCGCTCGACGAGCACCACGCGCAGCCCCTGGCGCGCGGCGGTGACCGCGGCCGCGACGCCGGCCGCGCCGCCGCCGGCGACGGCGACGTCGGCGTCGATGGAGAACCCGGGTCTCTTATCCATTTAAAAACCCAGCAGCTTCGTCGGCAGCCACAGCACCGTCTGCGGGAAGGCGACGACGATCGCCAGCGTGATCACCTGCAGGAAGATGAACGGCACCACGCCCTTGTACATGTCGAGCAGCGTGATCGAGGGCGGCGCGATGCCGCGCAGGTAGAAGATCGCCGGCGCGAGCGGAGGGGTGAGGTAGCTCGTCTGGATGATGATGAGGAACAGGATGCAGAACCACACCGGGTCGAAGCCCGCGGCCTTCACCAGCGGCATGAAGATCGGGATGAAGATGAGCAGGATCGAGATCCAGTCGAGCACGAACCCGGCGAGGAACACCATGCCGAGCAAGAGCGCGAGCAGCGCCCAGGAGCTCAGGTCGAAGTAGCTCACCGCCTGGTTGGTGAGCCCGATGCCGCCCGCGGCGAAGAACACGCCCGTGAAGATCGTGCCGCCGAGCAGGATCGCCATGATCATCGAGGT
>Ga0105107_10003334_pt1 | contig 10661 bp, 7 predicted proteins | sample PPLLaktember2015_6_FD_79335 | JGI IMG/M metagenome (GOLD analysis project Ga0105107, IMG submission 79335) | Freshwater sediment microbial communities from Prairie Pothole Lake near Jamestown, North Dakota, USA - PPLs Lake P8 Core (1) Depth... | ecosystem: Environmental > Aquatic > Freshwater >... | reverse complement strand
CCACCGCAATTTTAGCGGAGGGGCACATTGCGAAGATTTAACTTAGAGTAATTCGTGTTAAAAATCAAATCCTGTAACTTCAATTATCAACAGTATTAATAACAATCGTGTTTTTACTATAAAGACAGATCAGGCAAGTATGCCGGCCTGACAGTTTTTTCTGAATTCCTTAGGTGATAAGCCTGTGTGCTTTTTGAACTGGGAGTTAAAAACGGACTTTGAATTGAATCCTGACTCATAAAGAATTTCAAGAATGTTTTTTTGCGAGGATGTAGTATTTTTTAACAGCTCTTTTGCAAAATTAATTCTTTTGAGGTTGATATAATCCGTGAAATTCACATAAGTATTTTGTTTTATGGATTGTGAAACCATCCGGTCAGCAATTTTGGTGGCCTTTGCCACATTATTCAGGCTTAATAACGGGTCAAGGAAAAGCTTGTTGTCTGTTATTGTATTTTCAATAAGCCGGAAAAGCTCTTTACCCTTTTCGGCTGTGAGTTTCACGGGAATCAGCTTTCTCTCGTCAATGCCAAGAAACTGATCAGGATCGATAATCGCCTTAAAAAAGAAAATGCTGATGAAAATCCAGAATAGAATATATCCCAGACCGGTAAACCTATATTCTGGTACGAGATTTAGTATTATATCTCCCGATGATGCGAAAAGAATCCCGTAACAAAACAGGAGCAGCCAATTTAATTTCCTTTTTTCGTCGGAAGAAGTAAGATCCTGAATACCTTTTCGATACTTGTAAATAAGAAAGAGGCTAAACAAAACATACGCTGAAAGCTGAAGTTTTAAGAAATAATAAGAATTTCGCACTAGTGTCCGGATATCCTGCAATTGTTCTTCGCTACGGATTAAAACAATCGTAACGCTAATGAACATGATCAAAGCCGGTACAGCATGCAATAATTGTCCGGCAGAAGGTCCCACACGAACATAAAGCCTCGATCTGATATATAAGAAGAGAGTAGGTGCCCATATAAAGGTAGCAGCCAGCGATAGCGTAAGAAACGGTGTGATAAATTCGTAGTGCCGGCTAAAATAGAAATAATGGATAAAGGATACGAGCTGGCTGATCAGATGAATTTTAAGGTACAAAGTGGAAGGGATGCCACGGCCTTTCATTAAAAGGTAAACTGTAAAGAACATCAGCTGGAAAACAGCAATGGCATTCACCACGTCAAGGAATCCAGACATTCTCATATTAATGGATATATATGATTCTGAGCTGTTTTACAAATATAGTAATTAGCTCAAAACTCCAAATTATAAAACCTGTCTGATCTAATCCGGATAAATGTGCAAACTGGGTGAAAATAAAAAACCACTCTTCCGGACTCATCCTTCAAAGTGGCTCTTTTACTGGTGGGAACTGATGGATTCGAACCATCGACCCTCTGCTTGTAAGGCAGATGCTCTGAACCAACTGAGCTAAGCTCCCTTTTCGCTTTTAAAGGAGTGCAAATATATGCCTGATTTTGAAATTGACAAAATATTTTAAATATTTTATGGGAATGCGAGATATTTACCGGCTGTTTTCAATATCTCCTGTATCCGCCAGATCATGATGTATTTGGTTGATTTTTTAGATCAATTGCACCGAAGGCAAACTGAGTTTAGGTCACCTTTTCTTTTGAGCATTCAGAGCAATCTACCTGCCATTTAGATAAATAAAAAGAGTATCAATAGTTGTTGAAGTAATTTTCCGGTCGATTTTCTGTTTAACGCAGATTTATTTTTAGCCAAAAAATGTTTGGTATGGTCAGGAATGTATTCAAGGTTACTTTGCGCCATTTATGGAGGCAGAAAACAACTTCCCTTATAAATATCGTTGGCCTGTCCATTGGATTAGCCAGTAGTATAATCATTTTCATGTTCGTTTTCAAGGAAATGAGTTATGATGGGTATCACAAAAATGGCCGCAACATATACAGGGTCCATCAACATGTACTGGAGGGCGGCCAGGTAACTGATGCGGCCTGGACACCCTTGCCCTTGGGACCGGCATTGATGGAGGAATATCCCGAAGTTCGTTCTGCAGTTCGAATTATGCAGGCTGATCATATACTTATTTCCCGGGAGCAGCAATTTTTTAATATTCAGCATGCCCTGTATGTCGATACCGGATTTTTCGGATTATTTACCTTTCCCCTGATCAAAGGTGAAGCGAATAAAGTGCTGGCGGATCCACGTTCGATTGTATTGACAGAAACTCTGGCCAGAAAGATATTCGGTAATAAAGATCCAGTAAACGAAGTGATCCGGTTTGACAATGATACCTCCTATTTCAGGATCACAGGCGTTTGCAGGGACGTTCCGGATGAATCACATTTTGATTGTGAAATGTTTATATCCATGGATGCATTCTGGAGATCTCAATCGACGGAATGGACAGCCAATTATGTAAACACGTATCTGCTGTTGCAGGATGGATATCCATACCAACGGTTTGAGGAAAAGCTTCAGAAAGTGATTCAGAAATATTGGGAGCCGCAGATTCGACAGGCCTTTGGATTCGGGATGGACGAACTGGCAAAGAAAGGTGTGACGTTTGAATACAGGCTCCAGCCACTGAGAGATATACATTTTAATACGACTATGCAACAGGGGCTGAAACAATCGGGAAACCGGAAGTATGTCGGGATTCTAATGCTTATTGGGGTTTTTATTGTACTTATTGCGGTAACGAATTTCATTAATCTTTCAACTTCCCAGTCGACACTAAGGGCGAGGGAATCCGGTTTACGGATCATTCTAGGTTCTTCTCAGATTAAATTAAGGCTTCAATACCTCGTGGAATCGGTAATGATTTGCATATTTTCATTAGGATGTGCTATTCTGATAATGGCACTTTCTTTGCCATTTTTTAATCGTATTACCGGGATTCGTTTGGCCACGACCGATTTACTGGAATACTTACCTTTAGCGCTGTTAGTAGTTATTTTGATCGGCTTTTTTGCCGGATTATATCCTTCCCTGATTAATACCTCGGTGAATACATCTGCGGCTTTAAGTGAAAAACTGAAAGCAGGAAAATCAGGAAGTCACCTGAGAAGTATCCTGGTCTCCATCCAGTTCTTCATTGCTATCGTAATACTTGCCGGAACGATGGGTATTTATTTCCAAATGAGGCTGATCAGGACTTCGGAACTGGGATTTGATCCCAATGGCATCCTTGTCATCCGGCAATCAAATATATTGAAAGATCATGTGCATTCCTTTGCAGAGGAAATAAAAAAGCATCCAGGAATCCAAAATGTCACCAGATCCTCGGATATTCCCGGCTTCCCTATCAGCGACAACGGATTCGTAGTTGAGGGAAGGGATCCCTCTGAAGTTTTTGTACTGTATACCACATGGGTTGATTCGGCCTATTTCAAAACTTTTAAAATGGTAATGAGAAACGGATCCGATTTCAGTGGAGATCAAATTGCCCCGGCTACCTCTATCATATTGAATGAATCTGCTGTAAGAAAAATGAGGCTTGAAAACCCGGTTGGCTTGAAACTCATGAAACCCGACGGAACAGGTAATTACGAATATTATACCATCACGGGTGTTGTGAGGGACTTTCATTTTAAATCGCTGCACTCCGAAATTGAGCCATGTGCCATGTTATCTATTCCGGAAAAAGCTGATTGGATCCCATGCATGAGTGTACGCTTTGACAGGGCAAATACATTTGCCTGCTTTCAGGTTGTGGAAAACACATGGAAGCAGTTTACAGGAGGCAAACCCTTGGAATACAGTTTTCTGGATGAAGAGCTAAAATCTCTGTACAGACATGAAACGCAAACTGGCAATCTGTCGGCCATTTTCACATTTCTGGCTATTGTAATTGCATGCCTGGGATTGCTTGGAATGATCTCATTCACAACAACGCAGCGAATTAAGGAAATCGGATTGCGTAAGATCCTGGGCGCCTCATCCTGGCGCATAGCGGCTTTTTTATCGTTCAAAACTATAAAGCTGATCCTTATTGCCAGTATATTTGCATGGCCGGTAGCCTATTTCTTTCTGAAAGACTGGCTACAGAATTTCGCGCGAAAAACCGATTTGAATCCTTTGATTTTCATTGCTGCCAGTGCCATAATTCTAATGGTTTCTTTACTAACCATCGGATCTCACACCTGGCATGCTGCTACCCGAAATCCGGCTGATTCCCTCAGGTATGAATAAGTCAAAGAACCGTGGGATGGGCAAGATGAAACTTCGCTACCGGTTTAAACAATTAATTGGACCATTTTGGAAGACATGATCCATTTGGATATGATCAACTCAATTCTTATCCGGATTAGGCTCCTGAATTAATTCTATTTTGTCTTTGACCGGCGGGTATAGAGATAGGATCCTATTTTTCTTGCGGCCGTAATCATTTCGGGATAGGGTCTGTCGCAGATATCAACAAATCCGATCTGATAATTTTCCCCATCACTCCGTCCCGAACATACCTGATCTGAAAATTGAAACCAGTGCGCCCCTATAATCTGAGGATGATCAATGGACTGATTAATGTAGTTTTTATAGGTATCGGCACGTTGTTTCTGATTAAGTACCGATCTTAAACCGGTATGAAATAATCCGCGATCGAGTGCGCCGAAGTGAAATTCGCCAATAATTACCGGCTTGTCCTCTCGTCCCGGCATAGTAAAATCAGATACTGTATATTCATACCTGTTAATGCTTACAACATCGCAATATTTAGCCGCTGCTGCAAGCGCTGCAGGATTATTATCATGGATCCTGCTGCCCACAAAAAGTTTATGGGGGGCGATTTTTGCAAGTTCTTCCTTCACAATCCTGTAATAGGTATCAATTACTTCTGCTGCATTGCTATCGGGCCATTGAAATTCATTATCAACAAAATAACCGATGCACCAGGGATCATCGGCTGTACTTTTAATATTTCCACGGGCAAGCCTGGAAGCACAGGATGCACGAAATTCACTTTCGTCAATTTTGGAAGGCATTTTCTTAGGCATACCTGATGACAGGGTGGCCGTATAGGGAGTCTTTTTCTGCAAATAAATATAGGAATCCGACCAGTTAGCTATTGTATTTATACCCCAGCTTCTTAATCTCTTATGCATAACTGCAGTAGCAGTGTCCCTGGGCGATACATTCCAGATGTTACCATATTTTATTAAAAGGTTTGCAATTAAAAAATCTCCTTTGTCGGGAATGTTTGTAAAAAAACTTCCGCGACCTGTTACCGGTGTACTCTGTGAAAGTGTCACGCAATCTATTCCTTGTGACCAGAATAGTCGCCCCTCTGGATCCACAAGCCACCATTTGCCCTGGTATTTTTCTACTCTGAAATGACCGGTTGATTTTAGCTGTGGTCCGTGACTCCAGCCTCCGTAAACATCCCAGTCGTCGGGCGCCGGATGATCAATCAGATCTTTAAATTCTTCATCCCTCTGGATCAGAATATCCTCAGCTGTTTTTGTTTTACCCGGCCAGTCGCTGTGAATATATTGACCGAACCTGTCAACGAAGGGAAAAAGAGTTGTATTCATCGATTCTTCAGCAGGCAGGTGATAATTACCGACAACCCTGATGTTATCGACGGAAAATATGCATTCGTTTTCGGGTTTGGAAACATAAATTTCGATTTCGTTCATACTTTCCAGGTCGAGAATTTCCCAGTGTTTTAGGAAACCTCCGGGTAAACCGTGAATTCCTTTGAATCCGGAGGTGATATAGGAAGGCAGACTGTTAATATCACGATAGAAAATAATATAAAGTATATCGCTTTCTCCCGGTTCGAGCCATAACAGGCTTTTATTCGGCTTTAGATAACCGTAGGACCCTGGTCCTGGTTTTTCACTTTTGCACTGTGCCTCAACATAAATCCCATAGGAAGATAAATTTTTTACATCCATAGCTACACCCAGATATCCTGAAAGATCCTGTTTTTGCACGGGCAGCTTTATGGATGGCCTCTCGGCCGGATGTTGCATGGTAATCTGAAGTAAATGATTTTTCCCTTCGGTCAGCATTTTAGTTTTGGCATCGACAGCACGTATTTGCCGCATATTGAAATTACTTTCGAAATCGAAAAGGATTAACGAAGAATTGGTCTGTGAAAATATCGTTAATGGAAAAAAGAAGAGCAAAAAAAATACGTATACTCTTGTAAGATAAATTGATGATTTACTGTTCACTGTTTTAGTTTTTAATGATTTGTGAGGTTAATGAGATTGAACAAATTGTCATGCGAATAATCCCTATAAAATCATTCGTCAGGGATTAAATATAGTAATTATCCAGTATCAGCGCCACACCCAATTTATTTTCCTTATTCTGAGACGGGGCCAGGTCATCATAGCCATCGGGTAAGGCGATAAAGATGGTTCGATCTTCATTAAGTATTACAGAATGAAACTTAAATGAAAAGCCGTGTTTACCGTAACCGGTTCAGTTTTTATTTGATCAATGGCAGGTACTTGTCCTGAGACGATTAATTGCCGCTATTTTCTTTCTGCCGGATTCTGTGACTTTGGGCGATCGGACTTAACAACTAAATTCTTATAATCAGGACGGATTCTCAGGTGTAGTATATATTGGATATTTAACAAGTCAGATATGTATCCCAAAATTTTTTGTTTCCACTTCATTTTTATTGCATTTCCTTTAAAACACCTGTATTTTCCCAGGAAGATTATTCTGGGAGACCATGATAATAAAACTTTAACTCCATTCAATCCCCATTTCAGACTGGGAGATTTATTAATACCTGATTTTTGCAGAAGTCTGTTCGCTGCGCTCACACCATATCGCGAAGTGGCGTCAAACACTATTTCGAATCTTGGATATAAATTGCAAAGACGCAAAACAAATCTTTTTATGGATTCTTCTTTATAATAGTAAAACACGCCTGCGGCCACAAATAATATATTTCCTTCATACTTGATAAAGTCAAACCATTCAGGAGCAAGAAAGGAAGCCTCAATGTACTTACGCCGTAGTGATTCAGAAATAAATTTCCTTCTGAATGCAATTACTTCCGGGAAATCCAAATCATACCACATTACAGACCTGTTTTTTAACCGGTCATACGTTGTGTCCAATCCACACCCAATGTTTACTACTGTCGCACCGGGATATCGTGTCAGGAAATCGCTTATTATTTTATCAAGGCAAATACTTCGGCTGATCCATGCCAGCCGGCTAAGCTCAGGAAAGTTATTAATCAGCAGGCGTATTTCAGGCTCAAGTTTCATAGCTATTTGTACAGCCATGTCATCTCTGATGGCCGGTTCCTTTTTTTCCGACTCCAACGCCCTTGCCATTAAAGGTATATACATAGTTTTCTGTGCCGGAGTTAATTCGCGTTTATGTCTGTTTTCAACCATCACTAGAGAATAGAATTTCTAATGACGCAAATGTTGGACAATCCACTTAAATAATCGACCGATTACATGATTCAATACTATTTTACGAAGGCAATCAGTATTGGAACAGAAATAATCAGTCTTTCGGGGAGAATTGTTTCCTGTATTCTTTAGGTGATAGTCCTGTAAGCCGTTTAAACTGGGAATTGAAAACGGATTTTGAATTAAACCCCGATTCGTAAAGAATTTCCAGAATATTTTTTGCGGATGGCGTATAACTTTTTAAAAGATCTTTGGCGTAATCGACCCTCTTTCGATTAATATAATCAGAAAAGTTATTGCCGGTTTTAAATTTTATGGATTGGGATACCATACGATCACTCAGATTTACAGCAACCCCAATATTATGAAGACTTAAATCGGGTTCGAGAAACAACTTATTTGAGCTAATTACATCTTCAATATCCAGGAAATATTTCAATCCCGTTTGGGACGAAATCTTTAAAGGCAGAGTTTTTCTCTCATCAAGACCAAGAAACTGATCGGGCTGGATCAGGGATTTAAAAAAGAATAATTGTATGAACGCCCAGAATAACAGCCATCCCAGTCCCAGGTCAGTGAGTTCAGGTAAAAGAAATAAGATAAAATCGATAAGTGAAGCGATGGTTAGTCCATAGGTAATGACCAATAGCCAGTTGATCTTTATTAGCTCACTCGATGAAGTAAAATTCACGATTTCTCTCTGATATTTATAAATCAGAAACAAGGTTACCAGATTATAAATCAATAATTGACACTGAATAAAAATATAGGAAATAATGAAGATCTGACGAATTAATTCCTGCAAGCTTTCTCCCCTGATCAGAACAAACATAAGGATTGACATCTGACAGATCGCAGGTATAAAATGAACCAGTAAATCACCTGAAAATTTAAATTTATTGAACAACCTCGATCTGACATAAAAGTAATATGTGGGAGCCCAACAAAACATACAGGGCATTGATAGCAGGAGCAGAGGCCTTAAATAAGGATTTTCAAATCTCCAGAACAGATAATTATAAAATGGAATTAATTGGGAAAACAGGAATAATTTGAGAAAAAACGTGGAAGGTACTTTATTCCCCCGGAGGAATAAGAAAAGAGTGAAGAATACGAGCTGAAATACTGCGATGGAATTAATGATATCCAAAACTCCTGGCATTGAAACTATTAATTATTTTGTTCCTATCAGGAAAATTGAAATTAAGAAATTCGGTCGAATTACACAAAAACAATTCAGACACTTTCAGACTACAAAAAACAGGTTTTATTTTGAATATACAAACTCCTTTTCAAGCCAGGAACTGTAAGTTTCTCCTATAATCAGGTATTGCAGATTTTGATAGTCTTCACAAAGAATCACTTTCATTTCGTCGATGTAATGCATTTTTTGAAGAAAATCCTGTCTATTTTGGAGCGATAATGGATAACCATAGGATGGAGGGAGAATATTAATTCTTTCTTTACCTGCTTTAGAAATAATTATTGCACTCAGAACTGCCTGATGAAAGAAAAACGACCCGTATTGATCATTGCTGTATGTTGAATAGATTGCTTTGTTATTCAGCATGGTTTCAAAAGCACTTTTCCATTGCGAGAGTATACCTTTTTCAGGCCTGAAAGCCATACATCCCGAATTATAATAAGGCTTCAATTGTTTATTATCCACAAAAGACTCAATTAGCCATAATGAATTGGTATCTACATCGGTCATGGCATAAATTTTCTTCCAGTATTCAGGTATAGCTTGTGATTGACCAATTCCTACATTTTGGATATGCACCGGCCGCAATGATGCCCATGCACCGGTATCCGAAAAAATTTCAACAGGAGGAGCCACCATTAAACCATCAGGATTGATCCATAACAACCAATCTGTTTTACCTGCTACCATTTTTTCCACCTGGGCACAGGCATACACTTTATCAGCAAATGGAAAAACTCTTAAAGATTCGGGCATTTCGAGGTTCACAATTAAATTCGCTTTGTTTACCAACGAACTACAGGTGAACCTGGCAGGATCAGAGTTTACCACTATGACGGGCATTGCAGAATAAATTCCGCCAAATCTACGAATGCTGCTTATCAGAAATTCTGCCTGATGTTCCTGTTCTTCGGAGTTTATCATTATCAGATAGGTCAGAGCATTGTTTTCTTTAACATCTGAAGTCTGACACAATGCATTGTTGTTGAGGTGCAACATATGAATAAAGGTTAATATTAGAATAGCTGGATTCTTCATGTTACTATGGTTTGAGTCGGACAAAGGAAGCATACCATTAAATAAAAATCGACCGGAAAACTGAAACAGTACTTTTTTATGTCCTGAATCCTTTAGTTTGAAAAAATCAGGTCGATTCCATTAAATCTGCAGGCATAATTGTGGAGAAAATCATTTCTACCTAAATATGAAAAGTACTTTCCCCGATCAATAAATGGCCGGAAAATTGTGAGAATTTATCCTGGTAATTCAACGTCCATAGAATTCAATCCGGTCAGCTAATATGTCGATTTCGTCCTTTGTGATACCCGGAGCGGAAATTCGGATTGATTTCAGGTAGTGATCAAGCGCCCAATAGCATCTTCATCATTGCCGGCACGCGGAGCCTGACATTTCAGAACACTGAATACAGAATACTGATTACTGAATACTTTACTATCGGGGCAAAAGCTGGGTAAAAGCCCAGAAATCCTACTCAAGATAAACTATAAAGTGGCAGGTTTTGCCGCCCCTGCGAAGGCTTTCGGCAACATCTACACGGAAGGGTCGCCCCAGGGCGGTTTCAAATATGGCCTTATGCGTATTGCGTGTACATTCGCAATGAATATCATTTGGTTTGGCAGGCCTGTAATTTGCTGCCGGGCAATAGCAATGATCTGACACTTCTCCATAACGGATATGCACAGTTGTGCCATCCTTCCAGATCTCAAAGTTTTTACTGTAGTTCTCAATCAGCTTATCCAGGTCACCGTTACTGTTAATTGCAATATCTCTCTTGAACTGGTGCCGGTTGAAGCACTGAACTCCACATCCCGCAACCACTTTTTCCTGTACCTCCCTGCTCAGGTTTTTGTCCATTGAATCAAGCAGGTCGGCCAGCCAGTTTTCTACGAACTGCTTCTGCGACCTGACAATTTTCAGGTCGTCATCTTCAACCAGTTTGCGCGGTGAGATCTCTGATCCGAAAAGTTCATTAATAACTAAGGGACAGGCCCCCAGAAGAGCCAGTTTTTTGGTAAAAGCTTTTCTGTTCATGAATTTATTATTTTGGGATG
>Ga0105107_10003331_pt1 | contig 10662 bp, 9 predicted proteins | sample PPLLaktember2015_6_FD_79335 | JGI IMG/M metagenome (GOLD analysis project Ga0105107, IMG submission 79335) | Freshwater sediment microbial communities from Prairie Pothole Lake near Jamestown, North Dakota, USA - PPLs Lake P8 Core (1) Depth... | ecosystem: Environmental > Aquatic > Freshwater >... | reverse complement strand
GCTCACGCTGTTCCAGGTGCGCGTGATGTTCAGCATCGGCGCGATGTTCTTCACGCCATCCGAAGGCCCGCACACGAGGTGCGCGGGCGTGCCTTCCAGCGTCAGCTCGGCGGTGGGCACCTTGCGCGTGCCGAGCTTGTCTTTCAGGCGGTGGACGGTGATGCCGTTCAGGGCGCCGCCGGCGTCGCGTGTCTCGAGGTAGAAGAGCGCGAGGCCTTTGCCTCCCGCAGGATTGCCTTCGGGACGCGCCAGCGTGAGCGCCATTTGCGAAGCGATTGCCGAGGTGAACCACTTGCGGCCGTACAGCCGCCAGCCGCCGTCCTCTTCCCGGGCGATGCTCAGGCTCTGTCCCACGTCGGAGCCGCCGGTCGGTTCGGTCATCCATTGGCCGCTCGTCCAGAAGACGGCCGGATCGCGGCTCGTCAACCGCGGCACCGCGCGGTCGATCAGCGCCTGGTTGCCCGAGGCGAGCAGCGCGCACGCCGCGCCGTCGGTCATCGCGAGCGGGCAACTATAGAGGTCGGTGGACGGCGTAAAGAGATGGGCGAGGGCGAACTGGTGGACGCGCGAATAGGCGCCGTGCGCGCGCTCGTAAGGCAGCGCCACCAGGCCCTGCTCGGCGGCGATGCGCTCGGCCTTGCGCCAGAGCGGCGTCACTTCGATCGCGTCGACGCGGTTCCCCCACGCGTCCCACTGCACGAGCTGCGGCTCGAGCTCGCGTTCGGCGAGCTGCTGGCGATAGAGCTCGCCGCCGGCGAGCTCGCCCAGCGCGCGCAGCTGCGGCTCGATCTCGTTTCGCACGTCGTCGGGAACCACGCGGTGCAGATACGAGCGCAGGACGCGGTCGTCGTCGTACTGGTTGCCGAGCTCGGGCGGCGGTTGAATAAACACCATGCTCCATCATAAACCCGCACGAGGCTACGCCCCGTGCGGGTTTAGATCGGTGAACGAAACAGAGGGAAACCAAGGTTTCCCTCCGTAACCTCCTTTCCTTCGGCGATCTGGCGATCGCTTCGATCGCCCAAAGTGGCGCGTAGGGTGCGGTGGTAATGCACCGGCCGATCGAACCGCCGTTCAGCCGCGCAAAAGCGAGAGATCCAGGGGGCCGTCGAAGAACTTCGGAATGGATTTCAGGAACGCATCAGCACGCTCCTTGGTCCAGCCGCCGAACTCGACATTGCGGCGGAACTTGTCTTCGATCTCTTCGCGCGAGAGCGGCTCGTGCGCGCCGCCGCGGATGTGCGGCTGGCGCTCTTCCACCACGCTGCCGTCCTTGAGCGTCATCCGGATGTGGCCGGTGTACGCTTTGGGATACGGGTTGTTCGGATCGACGACGTAGCGCACTTTCGACGACAGCGCGAGGATGCGCTCGTCGCGCACGGTCTTCTCGGTGAATGCCGAGAGCCCGGCGCCCCCGGTGATGAAAGCGACCGCGATATTGAAAGGCGTGCTGAATTTCGCCGCGTATTCGTTGGCCGGCCGATGCTTCGCTTCCAGCGGGTCCCACAGCCGGTGCACGTAACCTTCCGCGGTCTCGCACAGCACGTCCGTCACGTCCTCCGCCCTGAAGCCTTTCTTCGAGAGCCTGACGGCGCAATCGATGTAAGGCTGGTTCATCGTGCCCGTCGCGTACGGCTTGAAGGTGATGCCTTCCATGTACCAGTTCCGGCCGAAGTCCCCGGTGAGTACGCCGTAATCGCCCGCGCTCGAGTGCGCGAAAGCCTTGAACAACCCGTGCGTGCCTTCGAACACGGTGCGCGGGCCGAGGAAACCCTGCTGCCCCAGTCGCGCGGCCTGCACGCCCGCCTGCGCCGCCCATCCCGCGTGCAAACGCTTGGTCCAGGCGCCTTCCGCGAGATATTCGATGATGCCGGCCGAGAGGCTGCCGGCGACGCCGAGCGCATCCACGGTCTGGCGGCGATCGAGCCCCATCGCGACGCTCGCGGCGAGCGTCGAGCCCATCGTGCCCAGTATGCTGGTCGGGTGGAAGCCCGCTTTGTGTATGGCTTTCGGGATCACCATGGAAAGCCGGCACAGGGTTTCGATGCCGGAGACCATCGCGACCAGCGCTGCAGGCCCGTCGCGCCCGAAGCGCTCGCACACCGCGAGCACCGCCGGCGCGATCACCGCGCTGCTGTGCACCGGCCCGCCTTCGAAGGTGTCGTCGAAATCCTCGCCGTGCGCGGCGGTGCCGTTCAAGAGCGCCGCCTGCTCCGGCGCGTAAGTCGTCGCGTGGCCGATCGCGGTGCAGCCCCCGCTCGCATCGAGCGCGCCCACGACCGACTTCATGTAATCCATCCCGCGCGCGGCGACGCACAGCCCCACGACGTCGACCAGCAGGTCTTCCGCGCGGCGGCGCACGACCGCGGGTATGCGCTCGGGCGTGAGCGCGAGCGCCTGTTCCGCCACTTTTTCGGCCACAGCCGCACCGCTCTTCACGCTCATCCGTTTCGTCCTTTACCGTTCACCAGTCACCCGCTCTACCGGTATACCTTCACCCCCGCGTCCTTCAGCACCGGGCGCACGCGCTCGGCGAACGCGTCGATGAACTTGCCGAATTCCGCGCTCTTCTGGAAGCCGTCGTCGAAGAAGTTGTCTTCCAGATATTTTTTCCACGCGGCGGTCTTCACCAGCCGCCCGAAGAAATCCTCGTAATAGGCGACCGCGTCGCGCGGCATGGCGGGCGGTCCCACGATGCCGCGAAATACCGCGTAATACGGCACGTCGAATCCCGCCTCCTTCACCGTCGGGACGTTCGCATAGGCTTGCAGCCGCTTCTCGTTGACCTGCGCGATCACGCGCAGGTTGCCGTTGCGGATGTGCTCGCCCGCTTCCTGCGGCTCGACGATCATGAAATCGACGTGTCCACCGAGCAGCGCCGCGATGCGCTCGCCGCCGCCGGGAAACGAAATGAACGCCCACTGCGCGCCGGTCACCTTCTGGAGCATCGCCCGCACCACGCCGTCGCGGCTCATCGGCGAGCCTCCCGATTGCTTGACCTTGCCCGGGTTCTTGCGCGCGGTCTCCATGAGGTCCTTGAGCGATTTGTGCGGCGAGTCCGCCTTCACCGCGATCAGCGCAGGCTCGGTCACGAGGCGCACGATCGGCGTGAACTCCTTCCACGTGACCCGGGCTTCGGCGTTCGTCATCGGCGCGGTGATCCACGTATTCGCGAGCGCCCCGATCGTGTACGGGTCGCCTTTTTTCTCGACGACGTAGCTCATGCCCGTCAACGAGCCGCCGCCGGGCTTGTTGACGACCTGCATGCGGACCGGAAGAAGCTTTTCCTGGTCGGCGATGTTGCCGATGCGTCGCGCGAGCACGTCGTTGCCGCCGCCGGGGCCGGTGTGCACCACGAACTCGATCGGGCGGGTCGGTTTGAAACCTTGCGCGTGCGCGGGAACGGCGAGAACCGCGGCCACCGCGGCTACGGCAAGTGCGTATCGGTACTGCATGGAGTCTCCTCGATCGAACGTAATTCGGGCCAGGTCCACATTACCGCGATCCGGAATTGTGGAACCTGGCCCCGATTTTCAGCGCACGACTTTCGCGCCGGCTTCTTTCAGTATCTTGCGCATCGTGTCGGTGAACGTGTCGAAGAATTTCGAGAGCTCCGCGCTCTTCATGTAGCCGTCCTCGAACTGGTTGTCTTCGAGGTACTTCTTCCAGGTCGGCGTCTTGGAGAGGCGCCCGAACAGGTCCTCGTAATAGGCGACGGCCTCGGCGGGGATGCCGGGCGGCGCGACCACGCCGCGCACCTGCGGCACGATGGGCACGTCAAATCCCGCTTCCTTGAGCGTCGGCACGTTGGGGAAGGCGGCCAGTCTCTTGTCGGTGACCTGGGCGATCACGCGCATGTTGCCGCCGCGGATGTGCTCGCCCGCTTCCTGCGGCTCCACGACCATCATGTTGACGTGACCGCCGAGCACCGCTGCGATGCGCTCGCCGCCGCCGGGAAACGAGATGAAGGCCCAGTTGGCGCCAGTGTGCTTCATGAGCAGCTGGCGGACGACATTGTCGCGGCTCGTCATCGAGCCTCCGGATTGCTTCAACTGCCCCGGGGATTTTTTGGCGGCGTCGATGAAATCCTTGAGCGTCTTGATCGGCGAGTCGGCCTTTACCGCGATCAGAGCGGGCTCGAGCACCATGCGCACGATCGGCGTCATGTCTTTCACCGTAACTTTCGCTTCCGCCCGCGTGAGCGGATTGGTCATCCAGTTGCCGGTGAAGATCGCGATCATCTGCGGATCCCCTTTCTTCTCCACGACATGATGCATGGCGGTGATGCCGCCGCCGCCCGTCTTGTTGGTGACGGTCATGCGAACGGGCGCAAGCTTCTCCTTCTCGACTGCGTTCGCGATGAAGCGCGCGAAAACGTCGGCGCCACCTCCCGGGCCGGTGTGGACGAGGATCTCGATCGGCTTGGTGGGCTTCCACTGGGCCGAGACATTCGCGCTTAACAGCGCTGCGCCTGCGAGTACGGCGACGAACAATCGGTGTTTCATCTTTTTCTCCTCTGGAACGATTTATTGGATCTGAAGCTCATCTCTATAATCCTCCCTCACCCCTACCCCTCTCCCGAAGGGAGAGGGGTTCGTTGTCCGCCCTCGGGGAGGTTCGCAGAACCTCCCTCTCCCGAAGGGAGAGGGGACAGCCTCCCTTCTCCCCTCGGGAGAAGGGTCGGGGATGAGGGAAAAGACGCGCCAACGGTATTTTTCGACAAGTTCTATGCGCCTTCCTCGAGGGCTTTGACGCGCCACGAATTGGCTTTGCGGAACAGCGGCAGGATCAGCACGACGACGGCCAAAAATAGCATCGTGGCCGACATCGGTCTAGACACGAGTATCGAGACGTCGCCCTGCGACATCATCAGCGACTGGCGCAGCGCGCGCTCCATGGGGTCGCCCAGCACGAGCCCCAGTATCAAGGGCGCGGCCGGGTAGTCGAGCTTGCGCATCGCGTAACCGAGGAGCCCGAAGAGCGCGAGCATGTAGACGTCGAAGAGGCTCCCCGAGACGCTGTATACGCCGACCATCGAGATACCGAAGATGATCGGGAACAGAATGTAGGTCGGCAGTCTCAGGATCTGCGCGAAGAGCGGAATCAAAGGCAGATTGAGGATGAGCAGCATGACGTTGCCGACATACATGCTCGCGACCAGGCCCCAGAAGAGCGTCGGGTTGTCCGTGATCATCAGCGGACCGGGCCGCAGACCCCACAGGATGAAGGCCGCGAGCAGGATCGCGGTGGTGCCCGAGCCCGGAATGCCGAGTGTCAGCAGCGGCACCATCGCGCCCCCGGTCTCCGAGTTGTTCGCGCCTTCAGGGGCCGCCACGCCTTCGGGCACGCCGGTGCCGAATTTCTCCGGGTGCTTGGAAACCGCTTTCTCGATGCCGTAGGAGATGAACGACGCGATCGTCGAGCCCGCTCCGGGCAGGACGCCGATCAGAAAGCCCACCACCGAGCCTTGCAGAAAAGCGAAGCGGCACGCCTTCAGCTCGGCCCACGTCGGCAGGAGGTTGCGCAGCCCCTTGGGGACCGGCAGCATCTGTCCGCCTTCGCGTGACTCCATGTTGCCCAGCACTTCGCCGAGCGCGAAAACGCCGATCGCGACGATCACGAAATCGATGCCGTCGAGCATTTCCGACAGCCCGAAAGTGAAGCGCGAGCCCGCGGTGAACAGATCGGTGCCCATGCCGGCGATCCACAATCCGACGAGCATCGCGAGCAGCGCCTTGATCAGCGACTTGCCGGCGAGCAGCACGACCATCGCGAGGCCGAGCGACATCAGCGCGAAGTATTCGGGCGAGCTGAACGAAAGGGCGAAGCGCGCGAGCGGCGGCGCGATCAGCATGAGCCCTATGACGCCGACCGTGCCGGCGACGAAGGAGGAGATCGCGGCGATGCCGAGCGCCGCGCCGGCGCGGCCTTTGCGCGCCATCTGGTAACCGTCCAGGCACGTTACGACCGAGGCGGACTCGCCCGGGACGTTGAGCAGGATCGAGGTGGTCGATCCCCCGTACTTCGCGCCGTAGTAAATGCCGGCGAGCATGATGACCGCGCTCGTCGGACTCATCTGAAACGTGAGCGGAAGCAGCATGGCGATCGTCGCCGCCGGCCCCAGTCCCGGCAGCACGCCGACGATCGTGCCGAGAAGCACGCCGATGAAACACCAGAACAGGTTGTACGGCGTGAGCGCGACTTCGAAGCCGGCGAGGAGACTGCCTATGACTTCCATGCCGAGGCCCCGCCTATATGCCGAAGACGCCGACCGGCAGCGCCACGGAGAGCGCCAGCGGGAAGACGAGATAGAAGCCGAGAGAAGTGCCGGCGGCGACCGCGATCGCGACTTTCCACGGGCGCCTGTATATGAGCGCGACGATGAAGAAGGTCAGCAGCCCGAACGCGAGCATGAAGCCGAGCACTTTCAGCAGCGCGATGCTGATCGTGAATGCGAGCCACACGGCGAGGGCGTGGTAGATCTCCCGCCGCTTGGCGGCCGCGGCGCCTGCGCGTGCGCCGCCAGATCCCGGTCCGCGGCCTTCCTGAGCGATGCGGAAGACTCTCGCGCCGACCACCACCAGCGACAGGACGACGAGCGCGATGCCGTACCAGACCGGAAAGAAACCGGGGCCGGGTCCGTCGGGCGCCATGTAATCCCAGCGGCTCGCCTCCAGGACGATGTAACCGCCCAGCCCGGCGAGCGCTGCGGCCGAGATCGCATCCCCGTTGTTGAAGCTGACTTCAGCCATCGGTCTCCCCGGAAAGCGCGTGCGTCACCGGCGCCCGCGCGTGTAACGCTCTCAGTCGTCGACGAGTTTCTTGTAACGGCCTTTCGGAACGAGCTCCGCGACCGTGCCGCCGGGCGCGCGGAACTTCACCGGAATGACGCCGGGGTCGCTGATCATCCTGCAGCCGTAGCCTTCGAGCGTCTTCCAGTACGTCTCGATGTTGTCTACTTCGATCGCGAAGTGATGGATGCAGGGGCCTTCGCCCGCCGCTTTCGATTCGGCCGACTGCGTGCCGTCGTCGTACTTGATGAGCGTGAAATCGAGCGCGCCGTCGGTCAGGTGGCGCGACAGGTGGTCTCGCGTCTTGCGCGTTTCGACCTCGCGAAAACCGAAGACCTCCTGGTAGAACTCGGTGGTTTTCTCGAGATCGTCGACTTTCAGCGCGAGATGAACGATGCGGTTCATAGTGGGCACCCGTGAGTGTGACTGGTGAATAGTAACGCAGGCGCAGGTTCGGGCGGCATCCCCGCCCGGAACTGCGCTCGGGACATTACGATACAGAGGGAAACCAAGGTTTCCCTCCGTAACCTCCTTTCCTTCGGCGCTCTATCGATCGCTCCGCTCCCCAGCCGCCCGCCAATCGGTCACTCGAACTCGTAGCCCGCCTCTTCGAGGAGCGCGCGCGCGCCGGGCGCGGCAAAGCGCGCTAGAAGATCGCGCGCGAGCTTCGCTTCGGCCCCTTTCGCAGCCACTCCGGCGGAGTACACCGCTTTCATCTGGAATTCGTCCGGCAGCGGGCCTGCATAGGTGACCGCTTTGTTCGGACGGATTTCGGTGACTTGCGTGATGCCGAGCTCGCCTTTACCGGTGCTCGCGGCGAGCCAGCCCATCGCGGCATAACCGTTCGGGAAGAACTGCATGCGGCCGCGCACTTCGTCCGCGACGCCGAGCTTCTCCATCAGGCTCATGACGACCTTGCCCGCGGTGGCGATCGCCGGATCGGGACACACGATTTTGCTCGAAGCGAGGATCGCTGCGCGTAAGCCGGCGGCGTCCGCCAGGTCCGGCGCAGGCGTTCCCGCGCGCACGGCGACTCCGGTGCCGACCGTTCCGAGATCGATGCGCGAGCCCTTCTCCACCCACCCGTCCGCGGCAAGCTCGTCGATCATGGTGCGGGTGAGGATGATGACGTCGACCGCTTCGCCGCCGGTGACACGGGCTTTCATCGCGCCGACCGCCCCGAACGCTGCAGTCACATCGGCTGCCGTGTCGCGCTTGAACGCTTCGATGATGCGCTCGGTCACCGCCTGCGCCGCGCCGGCGCTGAGTATTCTTATCGTCGCCATCAGCCGACCGCAGTGGCGATCGCGTCGCCCATCCCGCGCGTCGACGCCTTGCCGCCGAGGTCCGGCGTGAGCGCTTTGGCTTCGCGGATCACGCGCTCCACCGCGCGCTCCATCACCGCCGCCGCTTCGACCGCTTTCGGCACCCCGTGCTTGTGCCCGAGCCACGCGAGCAGCATCTGGCCCGACATGATCATGGCGTAGGGGTTCGCGATCTGTTTGCCCGCAATGTCGGGCGCCGAGCCGTGCGTCGCCTGCGCCATCGCACGCTCCGGCCCCGCTGAAAGTCCCGCGGCGAGGCCGAGCCCGCCGACGAGGCCCGCGGCCGCGTCCGACAGGATGTCGCCGAAGGTATTGGTGGTGACGATGACGTCGAACTGCTGCGGCTTCATCACGAGCTTCATCGCCATCGTGTCGACGAGCACCTCGTCGTACGCGATGTCGGGATAGTCTTTCGCGACGCTCCGGCATTCCTCGGCGAACATGCCGCACGCGAGCTTGAACACCGTGTCCTTGTGGACCGCCGTCACTTTCCGGCGAGGGCGCGTACGCGCGAGCTCGAAAGCCGCGCGCGCGACTTTGCTCGAGCCCTGGCGCGTGATGACGCGGATGCCGATCGTCATGTCGGGCGTCGGCCGGAACTCGCCGTTGCCCATGAAGACGTTGCGGTCCGGCGGCATGCCTTCGTTGTTCTCGCGCACCATCACGAGATCGACGTCGTCGTACAGCGCCGGCAGGCCCGGGAGCGATTTCGCCGGGCGGATGTTCGCGAATAGGTCGTAGTGCTTGCGCAGGATCGGATGCGGATTGATCGCGTTCGGTTTGCCTTTGGGATAAGCCTGGTGCCCGATCGGGCCGAGCACCCAGCCGTCGAGCGTGTCGAGCTTCTCCAGCGTGCCAGGCGGGAGCGTGTAGCCGAGCTCGTCGTACGCCTTCCTGCCGATCGGGACCGGGTGCCAGTCGATGTCGAGCGCGCACTTCGCCGCCGCGGCGCGCATCACCTTGATCGTTTCGGGAACGACTTCGAGCCCGATGTCGTCGCCTTCGAGTATGCCGATTTTGAGGGATCTTTCCACGTGCGACCTCGATCCTTAACCGTAAAGCGAGCCGAGTCTAGCATGCAGCCCCACGCTTCTCCCGCCCCTGCGGCCGGGTTTAAGATGACGTGATGAGAGCGCATCTCCTCTCGGCGACCGAAGCCGCCGCGGCCATCGCCGCGGGCACGCTCACGTCCGAAGCACTGGTCGCAGCGTGCATCGATCGGCTCGAAGCGCGCGAGCCCGAAGTCCACGCGTGGGCGCACTTCGATCCCGAGCTCGCGCTGCGGCAGGCGCGCGAACGCGATGCCGCCGCGCCGCGCTCGCGCCTGCACGGGATACCGGTCGGCGTGAAAGACGTCATCGACACCGCCGACCTGCCCACCGAGTACGGCTCGCCGATCTACAAGGGGAACCGCCCGTGGTGCGACGCCGCGTGCGTGGCGCAGGTCCGGGAGCTCGGCGGCGTCATCCTCGGCAAGACGGTGAGCACCGAGTTCGCGACGCGTCACGCCGGCAAGACGCGCAATCCGCGCAACACCGCGCACACGCCCGGCGGATCGTCGTCGGGCTCGGCCGCGGCCGTCGCCGATCACATGGTGCCGATCGCCTTCGGCACCCAAACGTCGTCTTCGATCATCCGGCCGGCGGCTTTCTGCGGAACCGTCGGCTACAAGCCGACGTTCAATCTGCTGAATCGCGCGGGACTCAAATTCCTGTCCGAATCGCTGGATACGCTCGGCGTGCTCACGCGCACGGTGCCCGACGCGGCGATGATCGTCGAAGCGCTCTCGGGCAGCGATCCCGCGCGCTTCGACGAAGTGCGCTCGCTCGCACCGCGCATCGGATTGTGCCGCACCCCCTACTGGAGCCAGGCCGACGCTGCAACGCAAGCCGCGCTGGAAGGCGCCGCGCCGAAGCTCGCAAAAGCGGGCGCGCGTATCGCCGGCGTCGAGCTCGACAGCGAGTTCGCGCAGCTCGCCGACGTGCAGGTCCGGATGAGCTCGTACGAGTTCTATCGCGCGCTCACTTTCGAGCGCACGCGTTTCCCCGAGCTCATATCCGCCAGCTTGACGGCGCGCATCCGCGGCGGCTCGGAAGTGACTCGCGCGGAGTACGAGGAAACCCACCGGATCGCGCATCGCTGCCGCGCGCGCCTCGACGACGTCTACCGCGAATACGACGTGCTCGTCTCTCCCAGCGCCATAGGGGAAGCGCCGCACGGGCTCGAATCGACCGGCGATCCGCTGTTCGGGCTCAGCTGGACTCTCATGCACGGGCCGGCGATCACGCTGCCGGTGTTTACCGGGCCGAACGGGCTCCCGATCGGTTTGCAGGTCACCGGACCGCGAGGCGCCGACTCGCGCACGCTCCTCGCCGCGGAATGGATACGCCGCGCGCTGGACGCCTGACCCGGCGAGACGTGAAACAGCTCCACGCCGCCCGCCACGCCGTCGAAGCGCACCTCGTGAGCGGCTTCCTCAACTCGCACGGCATCTCGGCCGAAGTGCGCGGCGAGTTCCTCACCAGCGGCTGGGGCGAGCTTCCGGT
>Ga0105107_10003330_pt1 | contig 10663 bp, 7 predicted proteins | sample PPLLaktember2015_6_FD_79335 | JGI IMG/M metagenome (GOLD analysis project Ga0105107, IMG submission 79335) | Freshwater sediment microbial communities from Prairie Pothole Lake near Jamestown, North Dakota, USA - PPLs Lake P8 Core (1) Depth... | ecosystem: Environmental > Aquatic > Freshwater >... | reverse complement strand
CCTGGCACGAGGAGAGCCGAGATCTGGACTGGGGGCATTCCTGGCTTCCCGAGCCCGGATTTTCGTACGACGGCGATCGCGGGCTCATGCTGAGGAGCGGGTTGATCTACACGCGGTACGGGTTCGTGAAGTCGCCCTACTCCTCGCAGATTCACCTCCACGTCGGATGGTCCTTCGGCTTGTCCGCGCCGCTCGTGGAATACCAGCATGATTTCCGCGGCGTGCTCGCGGGCGCCGACATGGCGATCCGCTTCCGTTGGTCGGGTCTCGACATCATCGACTTCTACGGGCTGGGCAACGAGACCGTCCCCTCGGGGCCCACCGCCTTCCATCGCACGCCGCACAAGCGCATCGAGCTCGCGACCGAGGTGAGCTTCGGAGACGGGTCGACGACTCGGCTCAGCATCGGTCCAGCCGTGCAGTACATCTCCACGGACACGACGCGAGAGGCGAACTACCTCGCCGCCGTGCGGCCGTACGGATCCGGGCGATTCGGACAGGCCGCGTTGCAGGCCACGTTCGTGAGGGATACGCGCGACCGCTCGGGAACCCCGTCGAGCGGATACCTCGTGGCGGGCGGTGCCGCCTACTTTCCCGAGTTCATGGGCGTCGATCGGGGCGAGTTCGGCGAGGTGCACGGACAGGCCGCGGTCTATCTCTCGCCGGTGGGCACGAACCCCACGCTCGCCTTTCGCGCTCAGGGCAAGAAGCTCTGGGGCATCCATCCGTTCGCCGAGTCGGCTTTTCTCGGTGGCGCGTCGACCCTTCGGGGGCTGCACGAGCAGCGTTATGCCGGGGACGCGAGCTTGTCCGGCAGTGCGGAGATCCGAATCGACCTGCAGCGCGTCTCGTTCATTCTCCCCACCGACGTCGGTGTGTTCGCCTTCGGTGACGTGGGCCGCGTCTTCCGGTCCGGCGAGGTGTCGGACCGGTGGGCCCGAGGCTGGGGCGGTGGCTTATGGCTCGCCCCCCTGCGGCGGAGCAGCACGGCGCAGGTGAGCTTGGCGCGCGCTGAAGGGCGAACGGCCGTCTACTTCGGCATCGGGTTCGCGTTCTAGAGCTCGGCGACGAGGCTGCGAAACGCCTCCTGCGCGCGCAGAGGTGGACCGTCGTCCCGCGCATACGGGTTGGCTCCGGCCGCATCCAGCACGCGCGCCTTGCGGTTGTCGGCGAGCTGGAGCGCCAGAACGCGCTCCAGCTGACGTCGCACCTCCGGGTCGTACACGGGGACGGCGACCTCGACGCGGTGAGAGAGGTTGCGCTTCATCCAATCGGCGGACGCGAGGTAGAGGAGGTTCTGGCCGTCGTGGTGGAACCGGTAGATGCGCGCGTGCTCGAGATACCGATCGATGATGCTGCGCACGCGGATCGACTCGCTCTGGCCCTCGATCCCGGGCACGAGTCGGCAGATGCCGCGCACGATGACGTCGATCGGCACGTGCGCGCGTGAGGCTTCGTATAGCCGCTCGATGATCTTCTCGTCCTCGAGCGAGTTCAGCTTCAACGTCATGCCCGACGGGCGCCCCTCGGCTGCACGCTCGGTCTCGTGCTCGATGAGGCGGTTGAATGTCTTTCGGAGGGTGAACGGAGCGACGAGTAGGTGCTCGGTGCGCGGCTCCTGGACTTCCCCCGCGAGGAACCGGAACACCTGCTCGACGTCGTGGGTGATGCGGGGGTCGCACGTGAAGATGCCGTGGTCCGTATAGATCTTCGCCGTCTTCTCGTTGAAGTTGCCCGTGCCGACGTAGGAGTAGAGGCGACGCTCGCCGTCCTCCCGGCTGACGACCAGCGCGATCTTCGCGTGCACCTTGAGGCCCTGCATCGAGTAGAGCGTGCGCACGCCCGCAGCCTCGAGACGCTCCGCCCAATGCAGATTCGATTCCTCGTCGAAGCGCGCCTGCACTTCCATGAAGACGGTGACACGCTTGCCGTTCCGGGCGGCCGCGATGAGCGCGCTCAGCACGCTCGAGTCGCGCGCCACTCGGTAGACGGTGAGCCACACCTCCTCGACGACGGGGCTGGCGGCGGCCTCGTTCAACAAGCGCACGACGTGGTCGAACGACTGGTAGGGAAGATGGACGACCTGATCGCGCTCGCGCACCGCCGCCATGATCGAGGGTGCGCTCTCGAGTACGGGATGCGGCAGTGGGGGCCAACTCGGGTAGGAGAGGTCGTCGCGACCGAAGCGCGGGAAGCCCACGTAGTCGCTCAGGTTGTGGTATCGCGCGCCGAGAACGAGGTCCTCCTCCTGAAGGCCGAGCCGCTGCTGAAGGCGGTGGACGAGAACGAAGGGCATGCGCATGTCGTAGAGGAAGCGACTGGGCAGACCGGTCTCGCGCTTCTTCAAGCTCCTGCGGATCGCCTCCACCAGGTTGCCCTCGAACTCGTCCTCGACGTAGAGCTCGGCGTCTCGCGTGAGCTTCACTGCCCACGACCGGCCTACCTCGTGACCCGCGAACACATCGGCCAGGTTGTAGCGGATCAGATCGTCCAGCAGCATCACGTCGCGTTGCGTTCCGCCCTCGGCAGGAAGGCTCACGAAACGACCGACCGACGCAGAGGGCACCTCGACGAGCATGTAGGACGGCGTCCAGGATCCGCGTGTACGACGCGACCCTTCCCAGCATTCGACGACCAGATAGATCGCGTGATTCTTCAGGAAGGGTACCGCGTCGTCTCCCTCTCCGAGCTCGGTGGGCGCGAGCAAGGGGCGCACCTTCTCGTCGAACGTTGTTTTCAGGAACGCGTGATGGCGCGGGTGCACCGACTCGTGGTCGACTCTCCGAATGCCCTCCGCTTCCAGGCCGGCGAAAACGCGTTGGAGGATGCCGCCATAACGCTCTTGCTGATCGAGCACGATCCGGTGGATATCGTGCAGCAGGCGGTGCGGCTCGATGCCGAGCTTGGCGTCGTCCGCTTTGCGTAGGCGAAGGAGCGCGCGGAGCGAGGCGACGCGGACGCGGAAGTACTCGTCGAGGTTCGACGAGAAGATGCCACAGAAGAAGAGTCGCTCGAAGAGCGGAACGCTGGTGTCGTCGGCCTCCTGAAGGACGCGGTGGGCAAACCTGAGCCAGCTCGTCTCTCGATCGAGGTAGGTGAACGGCGCGCGGGTATCAGCCATGGGGTCGGGGTAGGTCGCTCGTTTCGAGGCGCAGCAAGGTACGCGGGTCGAAGCACCCCAGCACGCGTAGGGAGGAGACGATCCGACGATGCCTGACGCACCCGGCTTCGTGTACCTTTCCCGCGATGAGTCACTGCGCCCAACGCGTGCTGGCCTTTTCGACGGTGCTTACGCTGCTCTTCGCGTGCACGCCGGCCCAAGTGCGCTACGCCACCGTAGCGTCGCCAGTTCCCCGAGCTGCTCCACGCGCCACCCTCTTCCTGGTGGGCGATGCCGGTGAGATCAACCCGCACAGCACGGCGGTTCTCCGCCACCTGCGCGAGAACGTCTCGTCCGTGGTGAGCGAGGGCTCGGGTTCGGTGGTCGTCGCGTTCCTCGGCGACAATCTCTACGAGCTGGGAGCGAGCGCGGACAGCGAAGGCGATCGCGCGATCCTCGAGGCGCAGGTGGCTGCGCTCGGTGGACATGCGCAGGTGCAGGGCGTCTTCATTCCCGGCAATCACGATTGGTCGCGTGGGGGAGCGGACGTGCTCGGTCGACGTGGCGTACGACTGCAGCAGGACTGGATCAGCCGATTGGGTGCGACCAGCAACGTGCGGCTGCTTCCGGCGGACGCATGTCCGGGCCCGGCGACGCTGGACATCGACACGTCGCTCCATCTCGTGTTCGTCGACACCGAGTGGCTGCTGCGCCAGCCGGCGGACGACTGCGGTGGGGTCGACGCGTTCTTCGAGCGCCTCGAGGACGATCTGGCGAGCAACCGCGCGAAGCAGGTGATCGTGCTGTCGCACCATCCCCTGGCGTCCGGCGGCCCACACGCGGGCCACCTCGCGCTCTTCGAGCGTGGCCCCTTCCTCTATTATCTACTCAAGAAAAGCGGCGTGAACGTTCAGGACCTCGGATCGCGTCGATACTCGGCGATGATCCGTCGTTTCCGGGAGTCCTTCGAGTCGAGCGGCGTGCGGCCCCTGTTCCAAGCTTCCGGCCACGACCATTCCCTGCAGGTCATCCGCCTCGCGGGCCCGGGGCAGCCGGGCTATCAGCTCGTCAGCGGAGCCGGCTCGCGCTCGACCAACAGTCGTCGCATCGAGGGCACCCGGTATGCGACCAACGGCTACGGCTACATGCGCGTCGACTTCCACGACGCGGGTCCGCAGGCGACCGTCTACGTCCGCCCATTGGAAGGAGGCGAGCTGCGGCCGGCCTTCTCTTGTATGCTCGCTTCCGCCGCGACGTCGGACACGTGTGCCGAGGCACCCATGGCGAGCGACGCGCGTTGAGCCGATCCGCCGGGATATGAGCCCGCGCGCTGCCGTTTCGCAGATGATCGTGGTCCTGGTCGCGCTCCAGGTTCTGCCTTCGACCACACGGGCGCAGCTCTCCGAACCTTGCGCGGCTGCGTGTGGCGTCACGCTGGTGGTCGCGGGTGCCGTGGCGGCCACAGGGGCGGTCGCGACTCTGGGCCGACTCGAGGGTGGTCTGTCCACCACGTCCGAAGGCCTGTGGGTGTGGGGCGCGACCTTCGCCACGGTGGTCGGAGCGGGAGCGGCGCTATCCGGGAACGGAGCGCGGCAGGAGCGAGCGGTCTACGCGGCTGCCATCGGATCCTTGGCAGGAGCCGCACTCGGCCTCGCTCTCGGTGCCGTTACGGACTCCGGCGACAGGGCGGGCTCGGTGGCCGCCGCACTGATCGGCGCGGCTGCGGGCGCGGTCGCAGGGGGCGTGTATGGTGCGCTCAGCCACGACGGTGGCGGGGCCACGCTCACGCCGAGCTTGAGCCTCGCAGTTCCTTTCTGAAATGGAGCGGGCGTGAATTTCAGGCCGTGCCGGCCTGGGGGAGCCCGATGCGGCGCAGCAGGGCGCGGAAGCGAGGGTCTCGCCGCGCGTCCTGGAACGAGACGAAGGTCTCGAGCAGCACCACGCCGCCCATCCGCCGATCGATGGCGCTGGATAGGTGCTCGAGGGCTCGGTCGCGGTCTCCGAGGCCCTCGTACACGAGGGCGTAATCCAGGTCGAGGGTCACGTTCGGCTGCGCTTCGCGCCGCGCGTCGAGCAGCGCGAGCATTCGCTCGGCGTCGGCCGTTCTGCCCAGCTTCGCGTAGACGTATGCGCGATCGGAGGCCGACGCGTACTCGCGGCCTGCCATATCGGGCAGCCGCTCGAACTCTGCGGCCGCCGCTTTCAGATCGCCTGCGGCCACGTAGCACCAGCCCGACGTCTGGACGGCCGAGCGGAAGCGCGGATCCATCTCCATCGTTCGGTCGATCGTCTGGCGCGCTTCGGCGAACTGGCCCGCCAGCGTCAGCGCGTGCCCCAGCGCCTCGTTGCAGGCCGCCGAGAGCGGGCTGAGCTGCACCGCCGTGCGAGCCTCGTCGACCGCCTCCTCGAAGTCGCCGATCGCCTCGAGGTACATCGCATAGAAGTGGTGCGTGTCGGCGGCCCCGGGCGTGAGCGTGAGGGCTTTTTGGAGGGAGCGATACGCGCCCTCGAAATCCCAGTTGTGGAAGAGCCGTACCATCGCCAGCGCCATGTGAGACGCGCCCGCGTCCGGCTCGAGCGCGACGGCGCGGGTGGCCGCCTCCTCCGCACGTGAGAACGCCTCGGCTGCGGGCGCGTGTCCAATGCTACCGAGGAACACGTACGCGCCGGCGAGGCCGGCGTAGGGCAGGGCACAGTCCGGATCCAACTCCATCGCTCGTTCGTAGTGCTCGATCGCCCGGCGCGCTCCCTCGGGAGAAAAGCGAGCGTTCTCGAAGCGGCCCTTGAGATACTCGGCGTGGGCTTCCGTGTCGTGCGAGTGGGACACGGAGATCCGGCGCTCGGTCTCGGAGGTTTGCACAGGACGCAGGTGCTCGGCCAGCCGCTCCACGATCTTGCGCGCGATCTGGTCCTGGACACCGAAGACGTCCTCCAGCGAGCTGTCGTAGTTCTCCGAGAACATGTGGAAGCCGCTCGCGGCGCAGATGAGCTGCGCCGTGACCCGCACGCGGTTTCCGGCGCGGCGCACCGAGCCCTCCAGGACGTGCGTGACGGCGAGCTGCTCCGCGATCTGCCGGATGTCGTCGTTGCGGTTCTTGAACGCGAAGGAGGATGTCCGCGCGGTCACCTTCAAGCCGTTCACCTGAGTGAGGGCGTTGATGATCTCCTCGGTGATGCCGTCGCTGAAGTACTCGTTGTCGCGGTCGGGGCTCATGTTCACGAACGGCAGCACCGCGACGCTGTTGGGTGTAGTGGCGCGCTCCGCCGTGAGATCGTCGCCCGACGGAACCGCCAATCCGTCATTGGCCACCGCGAAGACCTTCATCGGATGCTGCACGTGCTTCAGGTTGAACGAGCCGAGGCTCCGAGTGCGGATGTCCCTGTGGTTCTTGACCTCGTCGAAGACCTTTCCCGAGATCAGGATTCCACCGGCTACCGCCAGTCCCTGGATGCGTGACGCAACGTTCACGCCGTCCCCGAACACGCCCTCCTCGTCGTGGACCACGTCCCCCGTGTGGATGCCGACCCGAAGCGGCACGGGCGGTGGCATCCGGAGTCTATCCTGGATCTCGACCGCGCAACGCACGGCGTCGATGGCGCTGCGGAAGACCGACAGAGTGCCGTCACCGTAATGCTGGAGAATGCGCCCGGAATGGCCCGTGATACGATCCTCGAGCACCTTCCGCTGGCGATCGCGGCTCGCTTTGGCCTGACGCTCATCCTGCTGCATCAGAGCCGTGTATCCGGCCATGTCCGTGAACATGATCGCGGTGAGCTGACGAACCATGGCGAAGTCTCCCGACGAATCGCCCGCTACGCAACCTTTCCGCGCCCGAGAGCCGCTGATAGGGTCGAGCTTCCCGTGAACTTCGCCCTGGACACTTCATGACACGTCACACGAAATGGAGGGTCGAGTCCGCAGCGCGCGTGACCGCGTCCTGCGTGGCGGTGTCGCTGGTCTACGAGCTGGTCGACACACGCGGCGTCTCCCTGGCCGCCGTGTACATCGGCATCGGCCTGGCGATGCCCCTCATCTTGCTGGAGGAGTCCGGATTCGACCGACGCATGCGGCGCTTGCCTTTCACGGCGGCGCTGCTGGCGCGGACTCTGGCGTACTTGGGCTCGATCGCCGGCGTCTTCATGTCGGTCGGCTTCGTCACGGGATACTTCGAAGGGCGGAGCCTCGCCGAGTTTCGTGACTTCATCATGAGTGCGGAGTTCGGCCGCGAGCTCGCGGCGGGCTTCGGCGTCTACCTGGTGATCGTCTTCTTTCGACAGCTCGATCGCCTTCTGGGCCCTGGGGTTCTCGTGAAGTACCTCTCCGGCCGCTATCACGAGCCCCGGCGCGAAGCGAGGATCTTCATGTTCATGGACCTCAAGTCTTCGACCTCGCTCGCCGAGCGGCTCGGTCCCGAGAAGTACTACGGTCTGGTGAACGAGTGCTTCCGCGACCTCGCTACGCCGGTCCTGGACAGCTCGGGTGAGATCTACGAGTACGTCGGTGACGAGGTGGTCCTCACCTGGACCGAGGACGACGGCGTGCGCAACGCGAACTGCATCCGCGTCTTCTTCGACTTCGCGGAACGCATTCAGATGAAGAAGGGCGCCTACTTGGAGCGGTTCGGCGTGGTGCCCGAGTTCAAGGCCGGCGTGCACCTGGGTGAGGTCGTGGCCGCCGAGATCGGCGACCTTAAGAAGAGCCTCGTATTCAACGGCGACGTGCTCAACACCGGCTCTCGAATCGAGGGTCAGTGCAACTCCTTGGGCAAGCGGTTACTGGCCTCGAGCCATCTCGTGGAGCGCCTCTCTCTGCCAGCGCACTGGAAGGTCGAAGACATGGGCGAGGTGGAGCTGCGCGGGAAAGCCGCGCCGCTGCGCCTGGTCGCTTTCGCGTGAGCCGCGGACGGCCTTTGCTTGCGGGCGGGGACGGACCGGTCTAGGGTTGCCCCAGGTCCCTCCAGAACTGGAGTAGCCGATGCCCTCGATGCGCTGGCCGGCGAGCCTCCCCGTCGTTCTCGTCGCTGTCTTGGCGGCCCACCCTGCGGCCGGCCAAGCCGACATGGCGCCGGTGAACGACCTCCCGAATCCCTACAAGTGGACGCACGGCTACCTCCGCATGCCGGAAGGCCGCCTCTGGGGAGCGGTCGGCGCGGTCGACGTCGATCCGGACGGGAAGTCGATCTGGGTGGCGGAGCGGTGCGGGTCGGACTCCCTCGATCCGCGCTACAGTCCGCGAGGATGCGCGGACGCGCCGAACGTACCGCCGATCCTGAAGTTCAACCCCGACGGCGTCGCCGTGCGGAGCTTCGGCGCCGGGCTGTTCGCGACGCCGCACGGCCTGCACGTGGACCGCGACGGCAACGTGTGGGTCACGGACGCTCCGTTCACGGCAGCGGGTACCGCGGGCGCCGCGCTCGGTCACCACGTGACGAAGTTCAGCCCCGAGGGCGACGTCCTCATGGTGCTCGGGGTACCGGGGGTGACGGGTAACGACGAGCGCCACTTCAACATGCCGTCCGACGTCATCACGGCGCCGAACGGCGACATCTTCGTCTCCGACGGGCACGGCGGAAACAGCAACGCGCGCATCGTGAAGTTCACCGCCGACGGCACCTTCATCAAAGCGTGGGGCGAACGTGGATCGGCGCCTGGCCAGTTCGACGGCCCGCACGGCCTCGCGTTCGACTCGCGCGGGCGGCTCTTCGTTGCCGATCGGAGCAACAACCGCATTCAGATCTTCGATCAGGACGGGAACTTCATCGACCAGTGGTACCAGTTCAGCCGCCTGAGCGGGATCCACATCGACGCCAACGACGTGCTCTACGGCGTCGACTCCGAGTCGAACGAGCAACGAGGGCGCGAGCAGTGGCGGCGCGGGATCCGCATCGGAAGCGCGACGACCGGCGAGGTGTGGTCGTTCATCCCGGACATGACCGATCGCACGATGCTCACGAGCACGGGCGGCGAGGGAATCGTCGCCGATCGGGACGGCATCATCTTCAGCGCCGAGGTCGGCAACCGCACCATCGTACGCTACCACCGGTTCCTCGAGCCATGATCCGCGGCTTCGGGCGGGTTAGCCGTGCCGTTCCGCTCCTGATGGCGGTCGTGGGCGCCGGCTCGGTCGCTGCCCAGGAGCGCCCGCAAGGATGGGCGGTGCGGGAGCGCCTCGAGCACGCGGAGATCCCGCTCTACAACACAGCCAAGCAGAAGCTCCTCGACGGTGAGAAGGTCTACACGTTCACGATCGCCACGCCGGACCCGGAGCTGTACTGCGAGGTCGCGCCGCACTACGACTACATCTTCTTCGAGATGCAGCACAGCACGCTCAACTGGGCCGACGTGGAGCGTATGATCGCGGCCTGTCCGCGGGTGGGCATCCCGATGGTGCGCCTGCCCGACGTGCTGGAGGGATCGATCCAGAAGGCCGTGGACATCGGTGCACTCGGAGTGATCGGACCCACGATCAACACGGTCGAGCAGGCCATGGCGCTCGCGAGCTTCGCGCGGTTTCCGCCCGATGGCCTCCGGAGCGCCGGGCGCAACCAGGCCACGGGGATCTGGAGCGTGGAAGGGGTCAACTATCGGCAGACATTCAACGACAACGTCCTCGTGGTCGCACAGATCGAGACGCCGGTCGCCGTGGAGAACGCTCATCGTATCGCCCGCGTCCCGGGGATCGACGTCCTGTGGGCCTCGAACGGCGACCTCGCGAACTTCAGCGGGCTCTCCACGACTTCACCCGAGTGGCACGCGATGTTCGACAAGGTGAAGGAGGCTGCCCTCAGCGCGGGCATCTTCATCGGTTCGACCAGCGTGGCCTATGCGCACGGACGGGCGGACGCGGCCGACTGGCGCTTCTTCTACGACGGCCCCTCCTTCGACGGGTATCAGCCCCCGCGTCGGTGAGGGTACGGTTTCGCGCGGCCGGGCCGCCCTTCCTGGACTCCGCCCGCATGCTTCTCGATCTTTCTTCCCCGAATCCCTCGTGAGCCCCCGATTTCTCCAGGAGAATGAGCGATGAAGCGGTTTTCCACCCTGCTCCCGACCTTCGCCCTCCTGAGCGTGCTCGCCGCATGCGGAGGAGGGGACGCGCCGCCCGCGGATGACATGGACACGGGCGCAGCCCCGCAAGGCGCTCCCGAGGCGGCAGCCCCCGCGAGCGGCAGCGGGTTGAGCTGCACCCTCCAAGGCGCGACCCCGCAGGAGGCGGCTCAGCGGGTGAGCCCGCACAGGAGCTTGGCCTTCAACCTCGGTAGTAACCCGGCGTTGCTCTGCTACGGCGCACCCTCGGTGAGGGGTCGGGAGATCTTTGGCGGGCTGGAGGAGTACGGCGAGCCGTGGCGGATGGGTGCAGACGAGCCCACCACCCTGCATCTGAGCTCCCGCGCCAACGTGGGCGGCGTCGCGCTCCAGCCCGGCAGCTACTCGATCTACGCGATTCCGGGTGAGAGCCAGTGGCAGATCTTCATCAACACGAACGTCGCACGCTGGGGCATCCCGATCGACGCCGCGGTACGCGCGACGGAGATCGGCAGCTTCACCGTCACCCCTCAGCCGCTT
>Ga0105107_10003328_pt1 | contig 10664 bp, 5 predicted proteins | sample PPLLaktember2015_6_FD_79335 | JGI IMG/M metagenome (GOLD analysis project Ga0105107, IMG submission 79335) | Freshwater sediment microbial communities from Prairie Pothole Lake near Jamestown, North Dakota, USA - PPLs Lake P8 Core (1) Depth... | ecosystem: Environmental > Aquatic > Freshwater >... | reverse complement strand
AGGGCGCCTTTGCCGTGCACGATCCGTATGATCTCGGCGATCTCGCGCTCGAAGAGGCCGAGCGTATTCGGCAGGGTGAGCATGAGAACAGCGGTCGTGCCCGTGACCTCCCGTTCGAGCACTGCGGGATCGATGAGACCGCGCTCGTTCGAGGGGATGGTCTTCGGTGTGAAACCGCAGATCGCCACGCTCGCCGGATTCGTGCCATGGGCCGAATCGGGAATGAGAACGACCGTGCGTTCCTCCTTCCGGTCGGCGAAGGAGGCGCGGGCGATCATGATCCCGGTGAGCTCCCCGTGCGCGCCCGCCGCGGGCTGGAGCGTGAAGGCGGCCATGCCGGTTATCGCGCAGAGGGCGCGCTCGAGACGGTAGGCGATTTCGAGAGCGCCTTGGACGTCATCCTCGTCCTGGGCGGGATGGAGCCCCGTGAATCCTTCGAGGCGGGCGATCTCCTCGTTCACGAGGGGATTGTATTTCATCGTGCAGCTGCCGAGGGGATAGATCCCCTTGTCCACATGGTAGTTCTTCGAGGCGAGATCGACGTAGTGGCGGACAATGTCCTGTTCCCCCATCTCGGGGAGGCCGAGCGGAGACGTCCGCATCTCGGGAAGCGCGATCTTTTCGGCGGGACAGTCGTTCGGCGGGAGAAGGTAGCCCCGGCGTCCCGGTTTCGATTTCTCGAATATCGTCGTGCTCATCGCGAGGCCTCTTTTCCCGAGACGAGGTCCCGGTAGAGCTCGATCTCCCGCGCCGTGCGTTTTTCGGTGACGGCGACGAGGAGCGCCCGGTCCCCGAGCTCGGGAAAATGCCCGCCGAGCGGGATCCCGCCGAGAACGCCCCGTGCTTTCGCGCGCGCGAGAAACTCCCGTGCCGGGACCGGAAGCTGAACGACGAATTCCTGGAAGAAGCGCTCTCCGAAGGGAAGGGAGCAGCCCTTCACGCCGGCGAGCAAGCGGTAGAGGGCGTGGCTTTTCGCGTAGCTCTGCTCGGCGACCTCGCGAAAGCCGCGTTCGCCGAGCGCGGTGAGGTACACGGCGGCCGAGAGGGCGCAGAGCGCCTCATTCGTGCAGATATTCGAGGTCGCCTTTTCGCGGCGGATATGCTGTTCGCGGGTCTGGAGCGTCATCACGTAGCCGCGCTTCCCCTCGAGATCGACCGTTCCGCTGATGAGGCGTCCCGGCATGCGCCGCACGTACTCGTTCCTCGTCGCCAGCAGCCCGAGGAGCGGCCCGCCGTAGTTCTGTCCGAGTCCGAGCGACTGCCCTTCGCCGACCGCGATATCGGCGCCATACTCCCCCGGCGGGGGGATGAGCGCGCAGGAGATCGGATCGAAGCACGCGATGAGGAGCGCGCCTTTACCGTGAGCGAGAGCGGCGAGCTCGCGGGCGGGCTCCACGAGCCCGAAGTAGTTCGGCTGCGCGAGGACGAGCGCGGCGGTTTTCGCGGCGAGCGCCGATGCAACGCGCGCGCGGTCGAGGGTTCCGTCCTTCGCGCACGGGATCTCGACGATCGATATCTTTCGGGCCGCCGCGTAGCAGTCAAGAACGGCCCGGTACCTCGGCGAAAGAGCCCGGGGAACGAGCACCGCGCCGCCCCCTTTGATGCCATGGGCCATGAGAGCGGCCTCGGCGAGCGCCGTCGCGCCGTCGTACATGGAGGCGTTCGCGACATCCATCCCCGTGATGCGGCAGATGAGGCTCTGATATTCGTAGATTGCCTGGAGCGTCCCCTGGCTCACCTCCGCCTGGTAGGGCGTGTACGAGGTGTAAAACTCGCTCCGCGACGTGACGTAGCGGACGAGGGCGGGAACATAGCGGTCGTAGATGCCTCCCCCGAGGAAACTCGCGGTCGCGGAAGCCGGGCGATTCCTTCCGGCGAGGCCCTTGAAGAGCCCCGCCACTGCGGCCTCGGCGAGCGGCTCCTCGAGATCGAGCGCTCCCGCCATGCGGAGCGCCCGCGGGATCGGCTCGAGGAGATCGTCGATCGACGAAGCCCCGGCCGCCTTGAGCATCTCCGCGCGGTCGGCGTCGGTGTTTTGAATGTAGCTCATTTACCTGTCCTCTGATTCATCCTCTTTTGACGTGTCCTGCTCTCCGAGAAAATCGCGGTATTCATCGTAGCTGAAAAGCACCTCGAGCTCGCCCGGATCGTCCATCCTGATCTTGATGAACCATCCCTGGTCGTAGGGGCTCTTGTTCACGACTTCGGGGGAGGAGATCGCCTTGTCGTTAACCTCGATCACCTCTCCGCCCACCGGCGAGTAGAGATCGGCAACGGTTTTCACGGCCTCGATCGTCCCCATCGGATCCATCTGGGTGACCTTCGTGCCCGCCGGAGGCAGCTCGATGTAGACGATGTCGCCGAGCTCTCCCGCCGCGTAGTCGCTGATCCCGATGATCGCCGTGTCACCGTCTTCGATATACACCCACTCGTGTTCCTTCGTGAATTTGCATTCTTCCGGATTCATCGCCCACCTTCCTTTCTGCTGCCCGTCTCAACCCATCGACCGGCATTCCCTCATCATTACCATGCAATCTATCGAACGGCGCGCATGCCGGATCGATCAGTCCATTGAACGGCTCTTGTAAAACGGGAGCGGCGCGAGCCGCGCCTCGGCCGCGCGCCCCCGCACATCGATCGCGAAGCCTCCCCCGTCGAGACGGGCCGCGCTCGAGACGAGCGCGAGCGCGAGGCTCTTCTGGAGAGTCGGCGCGAAGGTGCCGGAGGTCACCTTTCCGATCTCGCGGCCGTTCTGGAGAACGGCGAAGCCCTGCCGTGCGATCTGGCGGCCCACAAGCTCGAAACCCGCGATCATCCGCGACGGGCCCCGCTCCTTCTCCGCGAGGAGCGCGCCGCGCCCGAGAAAATCCCCCTTGGAGAACTTCACGAGCCACGAGAGCCCGGCCTCGAGAGGCGAAGTCTCCTCGTCGAGCTCGTGGCCGTAGAGGCACAGGCACGGCTCGAAACGGAGCGTGTCGCGGGCGCCGAGGCCGATCGGCGCCGCGCCAAGCCCGGCCCCGGCGGAGAGAAGCTCCTTCCACGCGGCCATCGCCCGGTTCGCGGGAAGGTAGATTTCGTAACCGAGCTCTCCCGTGTAGCCGGTGCGGGAGAGGATGATTTCCTCCCCCTGATGCTCGAAGGAGATGAAACGATAGTATCTGAGATTTTCGAGCTTGTCCCGGACGCTCCTGCAGAACGTCGTCTTCATGAGGAGCTCGCGCGAGCGCGGCCCCTGAACGGCGATCTGGCCGATCGCGGCGGTGAGATTCTCGATTGCCGCGCCCGGCGCCTCGAGGCCCTTGAGATGCGCGAAGATCTTGTCGACGTTGACCGCGTTCACCACGAGGAGAATCCGATCCTCGGAGAACTTGTAGACGAGGAGATCGTCGAGGACGGTGCCCCGCTCGTTGCAGGCGACCGTGTAGCAGATCTGCCCCTCGGCGAGTTTCGCCACACTGTTCGTGACGACTCTATCGGCGAAGGCGGCTGCCTGCGGTCCCGTGATCGAGATTTCGCCCATGTGGCTCACGTCGAAAAGCCCGACGGCGGTGCGAACCCGCGCGTGCTCCGCCACGATTCCCTCGAACGAGACCGGCATGAGGAATCCCGCGAAGGGGACGATCTTGCCCCCCGCTTCCACGTGCGCATCATAGAGCGGTGTTTTCTTGAGCTCCATGTACAACCCCTTTTGAGACTTCCGTTCCGGCACTAGGTAAATAGCATTTCGGCCGCGCTTTTGAAAGCACTTTCTGGCGCTGTCTCACCGGAGAAACCTGCGCAGCATCTGCCCCGTGTACGATCGCTCGCAGCGCACGATCTCGACCGGCGCTCCGGCGAAGATCACCTCTCCCCCCCGATCCCCCCCCTCGGGCCCGAGATCGATGATGTGGTCCGCCAGGCGGATGATCTCCGGGTTGTGCTCGATAACGAGGACCGTGTTCCCCCGCTCGACAAGCTCGTCGAGCACCCCCATGAGAAGCTTCACATCCTCGAAGTGGAGACCCGTGCTCGGCTCGTCGAGAATATAGAGCGTCTTTCCCGTGCCGACCCGCGCGAGCTCCGAGGCGAGCTTGACCCGCTGCGCCTCGCCCCCCGAGAGCGTCGTCGCCGGCTGCCCGAGGCGGATGTAGCCGAGCCCGACGCTCCGGAGCACCTCGAGCTTGCGGACGATCTGCGGTATGTTCGCGAAGAACCGGCACGCCTCCTCGACCGTCATGTCGAGGACCTCGGCGATGTTCCGGTTCTTGAAGGCGATCTCGAGCGTTTCGCGGTTGTACCGCTTTCCCTTGCATTCCCTGCAGTGGACGTACACGTCGGGGAGAAAATGCATCTCGACCTTGATCATCCCGTCTCCGCGGCAGTTCTCGCAGCGTCCCCCCTTGACGTTGAAGCTGAAGCGCCCCGGCTTGTAGCCGCGCATGCGGGAATCGGGCAGCCGCGTAAAGAGGTCCCGGATGGGACCGAAAACCCCGGTATAGGTGGCAGGGTTGGATCGCGGCGTGCGCCCGATGGGAGATTGATCGATATCGATCACCTTGTCGATATGCTCGATCCCCTCGACGCGGTCGTGCGCATCGGGGAGCTCCGCGCTGTTGTAGAAATGCCTGCTGAGCGCGCGGAAGAGGATATCGTTCACGAGGGTGCTCTTCCCCGAGCCCGACACTCCCGTCACGACGACGAGCTTGCCGAGGGGGATCTCCACGTCGATTCCCTTCAGGTTGTTCGCCCGGGCTCCGCGCACGATGAGCGCGCGCCCCGAGCCGCGGCCCGCGCCGTCCTTCAGATCGAAGAAGCGCTCCTCGTTGAGATAGCGCCCCGTGAGACTCTCCGGCGAGGCGACAATCTCTTCGGGCGTTCCCTCGACCACGACCTCACCCCCCCGCTCCCCCGCCCCCGGCCCCAGGTCGATCACGTAATCGGACGAGAGGATCGTGTCGCGGTCGTGCTCGATCACGATGACGGTGTTTCCCGCGTCGCGGAGCTCCTTGAGCGTGCTGATGAGCCGCTCGTTGTCGCGGTGGTGGAGGCCGATCGACGGTTCGTCGAGAATATAGAGCACCCCGACGAGCTTCGAGCCGATCTGGGTCGCAAGCCTGATTCGCTGCGCCTCTCCCCCGGCCAGCGTCCCCGCCGAGCGGTCGAGGGCGAGATACGAGAGCCCCACGTTCGAGAGAAACCGGAGCCGCGCGGCGATCTCCCGCACGAGCGGCTCGCCGATGATCGCGCTGTTCCCCGCCAGCCCGAGCCCGGCGAAGAAATCGGTGGCGCGCTCCACGGTGAGGGCGGCCACCTCCGCGATGTTCCGTCCCGCGACCGAGACTGCGAGGCTCTCGGGACGGAGGCGCGCGCCGCCGCAGGAACCGCACGGATGCGATGTCATGAACGATTCAATCCATCGCTGGATCGCCTCGGATTTCGTCTGGTGGTACCGCCTCCGCAGATTGGGGATGATCCCCTCCCAGACCGTGCTGTATTCGCCGCGCCCCCGCTCGAAATCATACGTGACGACGATGCTCTCCTCGGTGCCGTTGAGCACGGCTTCCTGCGCCGCGCGGGAGAGCGCGCCGAAGGGAGCCGCGAGCGAGAAATGGAACTTCGCGGCGAGCGCCTCGAGGCGATAGCGATACCAGTTTCCCTTGAGCGCTCCGACGGGGGCGAGCGCGCCGTCGGCGATTCCGAGCGATGGATCGGGGACGACAAGCTCCCGCGCGAAATCGATCTGGGTGCCGAGCCCGTGGCAGGCGGGGCACGCGCCGTAGGGCGAATTGAACGAAAACATGCGGGGGCTGATTTCGCCGAGGCTCTTGCCGCAGAAGGGGCACGCGTTCTCGAGACTGTAGAGGGATTCCGCGCCCTCCTGGAGCACCACTATCACGCCTCCACCCTCGCGGGAGGCCATCTCCACCGAATCGGCGAGGCGCCGTTCGACGCCCGCCTTCACCTTGAGCCGGTCGACGACGATCTCGATCGTGTGCTGCTTCCCTTTTTCGAGTGAGAACCCGGAGTCGAGCTCCCGCTGCGCGCCGTCGACGCGAATGCGCGTGAACCCGTCCCGCAGGAGCTTCGCCAGCAGCGAGCGGTGCTCGCCTTTGCGGCCGCGCACGACGGGGGCGAGGATTTCAAGCCTCGTGCCGTCGGGAGCGCCCCGGAGCCGGTCGACGATCTGCGCGACGGTCTGCCGCGAGATGGGCCGGCCGCAGCCGGGGCAGTGCGGCTCCCCGATGCGGGCGTAGAGAACGCGAAGATAGTCGTAGATCTCGGTGATCGTGCCGACGGTCGAGCGGGGGTTCCGGGAAGAGGTCTTCTGATCGATCGATATAGCGGGGGACAGCCCCTCGATGCTGTCGACATCGGGCTTTTCCATCTGCTCGAGAAACTGGCGCGCGTAGCTCGAGAGGGACTCGACGTATCGCCGCTGCCCCTCTGCGTAAATTGTGTCGAAGGCGAGCGATGACTTGCCCGAGCCGCTCAGTCCCGTGATGACGACGAACTTGTTTCGCGGGATCGTGACAGTGATGTTCTTGAGGTTGTGCTCCCGCGCCCCCCGTACGACCAGGTTTTCGCGCGCCATTGAAGCCTCTACTCCTTCTTGCCCGGAGGCTCCCCGGCCTTCGGCGCGCCGCCGGCCGCGCGTTCCTCGATTCGCTTGAGCCCGTCGGAGGCGACGCGTCCCCAGTCGGAGGCGGGGCCATGGGAGGAGAGCACGCTCTCGTAAATCGTCTTCGCCTGGCCGAGATCCCCTTTGAGCTCGCAGCAGGCGGCCGCTTCGAGCTTCGAGGTCACACCCCACATACCCCCCGTCTTGAGATACGGGACGCGGAGGAACTCGCGTATCGCCTCATCGTACCGGCCGAGACTCTTGAGGCTCATCCCCGCCCAGTAGTGGGCTCTCCCCTGCTGCTCCTCGCTCGTCGCGACGTCCGGAATCCTCCGGTAGACGTCGTAGGCGAGCTCCTGCCGTCCCCCCTGGCTGTAGCAGAATCCGAGATCGAAGAGCACCTCGACGATGCCGTCGCGTTCCGGATAGGTCTCCACGAGCTTCTGCCAGGTTGCGGCGGCGTCCCCCCATTTCTCGAGTTGCTGGTATACGCCCCCGAGATTCTTCCATGCCATGAAGGCAAGCTCGGCGTCCTTGGCCGATTCCGCCGCGAGGGCATAGTACTTCGCGGCGAGGTTCAGGTTACCCGCCGCGTACTGCGCGGAGGCGAGCTTGAAGTAGGCCTGCGGGAGAATGGCCGAGCTCGGGGACGCCGCGATGAAACTCTCGAGCTTCTCCGCGGCCTCCCGGTACCCGCCGCGCTTGAGATCGCAGAGGGCGAGATAGAAGAGCGCTTCCGTCCCCTCCTCAGTGCCGGCGTGCTTGCGCTGGAGCTCGCCGAGCGTCGCTCCCGCCTCATCGCACCGCCCGGCCTCTGCTTCGATCTTCCCCTTCTCGAGCATAATTCCCGGGTACCCGCGCCACGTGGCGCAGCGGGAGGCGAGCCATCCCGTGTCCGCTCCGTACTTGTCTGCGGCCGCGAGCCTCAGATTCGACTTCGCCCGCCCCGCCATCGCGCGGCAGCTGTCGACTCCCGAGAGCTTGAGCGCCTCACCGAAGCTCTTCGCCGCCCCGCTGTAATCGCCGGCGCCGAGCTCGGCCTCGCCGGCGAGCGTCAGGTTGAGGGCCGTGCGCTCCCCCGCGGCGAGCTCCTCGAGGAGCGGCCGCGCCTTATCGTACTGGCGGCTTTCGAGGTATCGCCCGCCGAGCGCGGCGAGCGTCCTGAAGCGCACCGTCGGCGAGGAACCTCCCTTCGAAAGCATCCCCTGGAGAATCTCATCAGCGCCGCGCATGTCTCCCATCTTCTCCCGGGCGAGCGCCTCGCGGTACACCGCGTCCGGCGCGAACTCGCTCGCGGGAAACGCCGCGGCAAAATTCGCGTACTCGCGGGCCGCTTCCGCGAAGAGGCTCCGATAATAGTAGCAGTCCCCCTTGCGGAGCCGGCATTTTTCCGCGATCGCCCGCCCCGGCGCCCGCTCGATGCATCGATCGTACGCGGCGAGAGCGCCGGCATAGTCCTTCGACGCCAGCAGCGCCTCGCCGAGATCGAAAAGGGCGACCGTGACGCGGGGATCGGCCGGAGCGGCGCCGATGAAGCTCTCGAGAGCCCGCGCCGCGCCTGCGTGGTTTCCCTTCACCCGCATGAGGGAGGCGCTGAGAAGCATCGCCTCCGCCTTCTCGGCCGCCGGCGCGTTGGATCGCGCAACCTCGTTCGCGAGGACGAGGGCCGCGGTCGCGGCGATCGTATCCCCCTGCGCGGCACGCTCGCCGAGGTAGGAGGCCTTCTTCGTGAGCGCCCACCATCTCCCCTGCCCCGTGCCGTAGCGCGCGAGATGCTCCTCGACCTTCCCGAGCCGCTCGGCGAGGTTCCACTCTGCCTCGCGGCGCTCGATATACTCGCGGCTCGCCCGCTCCCCCCACGGCGTCCCCGCGTGCTTCTGCGCGGTTTCCTTCAGGAGATCGAGCCCTCTCGTGCGCTCCGCCGCGCCGTCAGCGCCCCGCGCCTTCGCGGCGTCCGATCTCATGAGACGGGCCACGCCGAGATAGTAGCTTCCCTTCGCCCGGAGTGAATCGGAAAGCGCCTTCGCCAGCGCCCCCTCGAGGAGCGGGATCGCCGCTTCGGCATCGCGTGCCCGATCGATGAGAACCACTCCCGTTTCGAGAGCGCGCTCAGCGGGCCCCAGATTCCAGGAATCGATCTTCGCGAGCCGCCGCGCCACCTCCTCGTTATATGCGGGCCGGAGCGCGAGCACCTTCAGCCGCTCGCGTGCGGGGGCGGCGTACTGCCCTTCTGAAAAACGCGTTATGATGCTATTAAAGCCGCGTGCCGCTCCCTCGAAGTCGCCGGTTTTCTCCTGAAGAACGCTGCTCCGGTAGAGCGCCTCCTCGGCGGCGCGGCCGTCCTTATCCTCTTCCACAATGAGCTGCCAGTAGCGAATCGCCGAGAGGGTATCGGAGAGCCGCTCCACCGAGAGATCCGCGAGACGGGTCGTGATCTTGAGCCGCTCGTCCCGCTTGACGTTCCCCGTGAGCGCGAGGTTGTAGAGACGGTTGGCCTCGAGCGGAGAGCCCGCCCGGTCCCGAAGTTCCGCCTCGAGAACGAGTGCATCGTTGAGATAGGGAGACGCCTGATGTTCCTGGCGCATCGCGGCGAGAACGGCGATCGCGTCATTGAGCTTGCCCGTTTCGCCCAGCACCCGCGCCGTGAGCAGTGCCATCTCCCCCGTCGTATCGGGCGCCGCTTTCCCGGCCTTGAGCGAAGCCATGAGCGAGAGCGCCTTATCGGGGTTCTTCGCCTTGAGCGCGGCCTCCACCGCACCGCGCGTCACCTTCGACCGCATATCGGAATCGGGATACTTCTCGAGGAAGCGCTCCGATTCACTGAGGAGAGCGTCCGTGTTCCCCTTCTTCGCCTGAATGTCGATGAGACCGAACACCGCCTTCTCGGAAAGCGGATCCTCCTCGAAATCCTTTTCTACGATCCTGAAGTAGCGTTCCGCCCCGGCATAATCGTTCTTCGCGAGCGCCCGCTCGCCGAGCCTGACGAGGGCCAGCGCGCGCACCGGGGATGAGGGATACATCGACACGATCTCGGCGAGCACGTTGTCGGCCTCCAGATCGCGCCCCGCGGCGGCGAGCGCCAGCGAGAGCGTGTAGCGGGCCCGCGGCGCGAGCTGCGAGTCCTTGCGATCGTTGATGAGGCGCCGCAGCACGCGCGAGGCGCCCTCGTTGTCCCCCAGCGACATGAGGCACTCCGCCGCGTCGAGGAGCGCCTGATCGAGCACGGGGCAGGCCGGGTTCTCGTCGGGGATCAGGAGAAGCTCGTCGGCGCCCTCCTTGTACCGCTTGAGGGCCTTGAATATCTTTCCGCGCTGGAGCCGCGCCATGCAGGCGCGCTCGTCCTTCGGATAGGTATCGATGAACCTCTCATAGACCGTGAGAGCCTCGTTCGCCTTCACGGCCTGGAGGTACGACTCCGCGGCGCTGAAAAGCGCTTCGGGTCGAAACACGCTTTGCGGATATTTCTCCGTGAAGCGGAGGAACTCCTCCGCTGCGGCAACGTACATCCCATCGCGCCTGAGCTTCTTTGCGAAGTTCAGGTCCTCGTTCTCCCCCGCGAACGCAGGGGAGAGGGCGCAGAAGAGACTCGTCAGTATCGCCATGGCCGCCAGAGTCCGGTAAATGCGCGTTGTATGCATAGGAATGAGAATCCTCCTTGAAGAGAGAGGAGAACGGGCAATGGAAAAAGTCATTTTAAGTTAGCAAACGGGTCACTCGAAATCAACCCTGATAAACGGAGGGGCCGGCCCCGATGGAGCCGGCCCCGTGGGGGGAACGGGAGAAAGCGAGGTTAGCGGACCAGCACCATCTTGCGCTCGAGCGTGCCGCTCGCCGTCCTGGCGACCGCGAAATACACTCCCGCGGCGACTGCGGCGCCCCTGTCATCCGTTCCATCCCAGCGCATCTCGTTCCTGCCCGATGGTAGGACGCCGGAGAAGAGGGCGCGCACCTTGCGGCCCGAAGCTGCGTAGATGTCGACCGTCACATCCCGTCCAGCGGCGCCCCCCCCCTCATCGCTCAGCCAGAGCGTAAGCACGGTCGAGGGATTGAACGGATTGGGATAGTT
>Ga0105107_10003326_pt1 | contig 10666 bp, 10 predicted proteins | sample PPLLaktember2015_6_FD_79335 | JGI IMG/M metagenome (GOLD analysis project Ga0105107, IMG submission 79335) | Freshwater sediment microbial communities from Prairie Pothole Lake near Jamestown, North Dakota, USA - PPLs Lake P8 Core (1) Depth... | ecosystem: Environmental > Aquatic > Freshwater >... | reverse complement strand
GAGCAGGAGCCGCACCTCGACGAGTCGAAGACCGTCCGCCAGATCGTGGAGGAAGGGGTCGCGGAGATCATGGGCTTTCTCGCCGAATTCAACCGGATCAACGAGAGATTCGCCGAGCCGCTGTCGGACGACGAGATGACGAAGCTCATCGAGCAGCAGGGGCAGGTGCAGGAAAAGCTCGATCATCTCGGCGCGTGGGATCTCGATTCCCGGCTCGACCTCGCGATGGACGCCCTTCGATGCCCGAGCGGGGAGACGCCCGTGAAAGTTCTCTCGGGCGGCGAGAAGCGGCGCGTGGCGCTCTGCCGGCTGCTCCTCCAGAAGCCCGACATACTTCTGCTGGATGAGCCGACGAACCACCTCGACGCGGAGACCGTTGCCTGGCTCGAGCAGCATCTCCAGCGGTATGCGGGCACCGTGATCGCCGTTACGCACGACCGGTATTTCCTCGACAACGTGGCGGGGTGGATTCTCGAGCTCGACCGCGGCGAGGGGATTCCGTGGAAAGGGAACTACTCATCGTGGCTTGAGCAGAAGAAGGGGAGGCTCGCGCTCGAGGAGAAGGCGGAATCAGACCGCCAGAAAACGCTCCAGCGCGAACTCGAGTGGGTTCGAATGGCGCCGAGGGCGCGCCAGGCCAAATCGAAGGCGCGCATTCAATCGTACGAGAGTCTCCTCTCGCAGGAGAATGTCCGCCGCGGCCGAGAGCTCGAGATATTCATACCGCCCGGACCGCGTCTCGGCGGCGTCGTGATTCAGGCCGAGAACGTCGTGAAGGCGTTCGGCGACAACATTCTCATGGAGCGGATGAGCTTCTCCCTCCCGCCAGGCGGCATCGTCGGCGTGATAGGGCCGAACGGCGCGGGGAAGACCACTCTCTTCCGTATGATCACGGGGGAGGAGAAGCCCGATTCCGGGACGATCCGTGTCGGCGAGTCGGTGACGCTCGCCTATGCGGATCAAGATCGGAGCCTCGATCCCGGCAAGACCGTGTGGGAGACGATCTCTGACGGCAAGGATCTGATTCCTCTCGGCGACCGCGAGGTCAACTCGCGGGCATATGTCGCGCGGTTCAATTTCTCGGGGACCGATCAGCAGAAGAAGCTCTCGCAGCTTTCGGGAGGCGAGCGGAATCGCGTGCACCTCGCCCGCACGCTGAAACGCGGCGCGAACGTCATCCTGCTCGATGAGCCCACGAACGATCTCGACGTGAACACGATGCGCGCGCTCGAAGACGCCCTCGAGAGCTTCGGCGGATGCGCCGTCATCATCAGCCACGATCGCTGGTTTCTGGACCGCATCGCCACGCACATTCTCGCATTCGAAAGCGATAGCTCGGTATTCTGGTTCGAGGGGAACTACTCGGACTACGAGAGGGACCGCCGCCGCCGGCTGGGCGCCGCCGCCGATCAGCCTCACCGGATCAGGTACCGGCACTTGACGAGGGAATAGGCGCTGCGGGGGCCGGATGTGCAGAGGGTCTCAGCGCGCGTACAAGGTATGAAGGAGAAGGATCCATGCTCAAGATGTTGGCGGTAGTTTTCTGCGCTGCCTTCCTGTTTTCGACGTCCGTTCTTTGGCAGACCGCGACCGCGCAGCCCGCGGAGGAAACGTTGACGGCGCTTCTCATCATCGATATTCAGGATTTCTATTTTCCCGGCGGCGCCGTGCCTCTCTACGGACCCGAGGAAGCGAGCCGCAATGCAGCGAGGATACTGGAAAGATTCCGCGCAGAAGGCCGTCCGGTTATTCATGTCGGCCACAAGGCCAAGGACAAGATGGGTTTTCACGAAACGGTGGCGCCGAAAGGCGGCGAGAAGGTCTTCTATAAGAGCGAAGTCAGCGCGTTCAACGGCACGGATTTGCTCTCGTACCTCAAAGAGCAGAAGGTCCAGCGGCTGGTGATTCTCGGCATGCAGACCCACATGTGCGTCGAAGCCGCGGTCCGGGCCGCCCACGATTTGGGCTTCGAGTGCATCCTGGTCGAAGACGCCTGCGCCACGAGAAACCTGAAATATAAAGACCGCGAGGTGAGCGCCGAAGATGTGCATGCGGCGACCTTGAGCACCCTCAACCGCGCGTACGCTACCGTGATCGACACCGAAACGTTTCTGACGACATATTAGAAGATGGTTGCGCCTGGCCATCAAGGGGGGTAGGATGAACCAATGAAGAAACATTTCTACATTTTGGCTTTCTGCGTGTTGGCCGGTGCGTTGACTCCCGCTTGCAGCGAGAAGACAGAGAACAGGGCACTGCCGATTCCGAAACACCCCGCTCGGGACCCGATCAACGCACGCTATATAATTGATAGCAGGGAAATCGAGCTCATTAATGGCGTGGCTCTGGAAGAAATTGCTCCTGGTCAGACAGGAAAAGCCCAAACAAGAATTATCGGCGAGCCGACCTACGGTTTTCTTGATGAGGACGACATCGCGGATGCTCTCGTCCTTCTGGCCAATGACAGCGGCGGCTCGGGCACGTTCTATTATATGGCGGCTGCCGTAGGCAAGAAGACCGTCGAAAGCGATGGCGCCAACGGCGTTGCTTACGAAGGAACAAACGCCGTTTTTCTCGGAGACAGGATAGCTCCCCGGCACGTCACGATTAGAAACGGCATCGCGATTGCCGATTACGCCGATAGAAAACCCGGTGAACCGATGACGGCGAATCCTGGCGAACAGAAATCAAAATACGCTCTTCTAAGAGACAATGCCCTGGAAGAGATCGGCGCCCTCAAGTCAGGAGAGCAGATTTTGGAGGGATACTATGTCTTTGGCCACGAGGTAAGCACCTTTTCCACATGCCAGCATGAGACCTACTGGCTCAAGATGAACTCTCCCGCTTTCGATGAAATCAAGAAAGCCTACTCGCCGAATCTTGGAGAGGGGATTGAGCCCTACAGGCCCATGTTCATGATTCTCGTGGGTGCAGTGGTTCCGGCCGATAGACAAATCGGCTTTGAGTCAGATTACGAATGGTCTCTTGAGGCTGCCAGATTTCTCAAAGCCCCTCGTCTGAATAGCTGTCTTTCTGACTGGATTCTCCTCGATGACTTCTATCAGGGGAAGAGTATTTCTTCTCCTCTTGCGGTAACCGGTTTTGCCAAGGGCAATTGGTTCTTTGAAGCCAGTTTCCCGATCGTGATCGTTGACTGGGACGGCAGAATAATAGGGAGAGGGATTGCCACTGCCAAAGACGACTGGATGACGGAGAGATTCGTGCGCTTCGAAGGCGAGATCACGTTTGAAAAACCCGCCGGTGCGGAGGAACGTTCAAGGCGCGGAGCGGCAATTTTCCGGCGCGATAACCCTTCTGACCTGCCGGAAAACGATGCCGCTCTGGAAATCTCGATATATTTCAAGTAGAACTCCTGCGGCAAGACTTCTCAGCAGGACTTCCGTGCCGCCCGCTGGCGCCGGATCAGCGGTGCTCCGGGGGCGCTCTCTGCGCCGCAAACCACAGGAATCCGCCCCAACCCGGATAACCCATGTGGATTGACGACTGCCTGCTTCAAGAGTAAATTAATAGGGAAATACCATCACTGAAGGACTGAGGGGGGTCCCATGTCTGTCGGCAAGCACAGACGGTTGATGCTGGTGGCCCTAGCGGTTGTCGGTTCCATGATCGTGGGCGGCCGGCGCGCACCAAGCGGAGGCCCTCTCGAGCCTCGCCGCCGCCTCCCCGAAGGTGACCATTGGCCGCATCACTTTCGAGAACGGGGTCATGGAACTCTACGATGCCGCCGTGGCCCAGCCTCCGTTGAAGATCCGGCTGGAGCAGATCAAGGCCACCATGCGTGGCATGCGGGTTCGACACCTTTCTGGGCCTTCCTCGTCAGGCCGTATTGGCCTTCATTATGCGCAATGGAAATGGAATCAATATAATGTCATTGGGGATTGACACTTCATGAACCGGTCATTACAATGACCGATGAACTTCTGCAATGGAGGAGCATTGCAATGGCAAAGATTCGAATCCTGCTGATTGAAGACAATCGCCTTTTGCGGGAAGGCATCGCCGATATGCTCAACGGTCAAAACGATCTCGAAGTCGTCGCGCGGGCCGAAGACGGCAATGCGTTGAATCAAATGAAGAGCATGAAGAAACCCCCGGACATCATCCTTCTGGATCTCGGGCTGGAAAAGGAAAACAGCCTGAGACTGATGACGGTGCTGCTGGAGGAAGTGCCGGAGGCGCGCATCATCGCCATGGATATATTCCCCGAACAGCTCGACATCATCGAGTTCGTGAAAACCGGCGGCAGCGGGTTCATCCTCAAGAATGCCTCGTCGAACGATTACGTCAAGACCATCAGAGCCGTCGCAGAAGGTTCAAAAGTGCTCCCGCCTGCTCTGACCAGTTCACTCTTCACCCAGATAATTGAATCCGCGCTCAAGGCCGGCAACGGCATCCCGAACAACTCGATACAGCTGACCGGCCGTGAACGGGAGGTCGTTTCCCTGATTTCCGAGGGCTTGAGCAACAAAGAGATCGCCGAGCGTCTCCATATCGCCACCCATACCGTAAAGAGCCACATACACAATATCCTGGAAAAGCTGGCGCTCAATACCCGCCTGCAAATAGCGGCCTTCGCCCGCAAGGAAGAACCCAAATGACCGGGTTCGAGTCTTGATTCCCCGTCGCAACAGGTAAACGCCTCATTCTGAGGGACTAGCTCCTTTTTCATCCCCCCGAGCGATTCACTCGCATGGGCTTTCCACGTATACTTCAATCAAAGAACACCGCACCGGACGATATTCTGAAAGGAGCGTGGATGCATCGGTACCGTGCGGGTAGGCAATCGGGAACGAATTACACCATGAAAGGGGCAGATATGATCAAGCGAACGGCATTGCGAGTCATCATCATGATGTGTGTCCTGGTCTACGCGGGGATTGCCGTGGGACAGGACAATGTCCAAAAGTACTTCAACGACGCTGCATGCAAGGTGAAGGCAACGTCCGATCCATTACAGAAGCGCGAGATTCTCAGCGACAAGCTCCAGGATATGTCTAAGGCGCTGGATGCGGTTCAGAGCTCGCGGCTCGTTTCGAACGCAGATCGCGCAGGTCTTGATCGCCTCAAGGCATCCCTTCAGGAGAAACAAGACGAGCTCGCGGGCGCCAACGGCTATGCGCGCGTTTCCGATGATCAGCTCAATGCCTTCTCCGATTATGTTGTGCAGGAGATGGAACAGGCCGATAGGACGATAACCATCGGCGTTGTCACGGCGCTTTTGATCGTGATCATTATAATACTCATAGCGTAAGAATGAAAAGTCTACTCCATCGATTTTTCGCGAGCGCCACGCATGGGCAACGGGTGCCCATGGCGGGCGCCGTCTGCGTGGCGCTCGCGGCATTCCTCTGTTCGTGCGGTTCCATCCGTCCTTCGCGGACGGCAACCCCGCTCGGGGACGAGGGCGGGTTTCCCCCGCGCTACTCGATCGTCTGCATCATTCACGGCGACGGCGGCTATCTCTATCACGATGCTCGCGGCGAGGCGCACAGGGCGGATGAGGTGGCTCTCGCAAAGGTGAAAACGGTCGCGGAACAGAACGCTCAGGCGGAGGTGTTCATCTTTCATGAGAGGCGCCGGAAGCATCTCTTGTTTCTCTTCCCCGTCCGTGACGGGACATTCTATTACTACCGGTACGGCCGTCTCATCGCCGAAGAATCGTACTGGCGCGATCAGGGACAAGCGCGTTTCGACCCTGAAATGGAGCTCTATGACCGCTTCCGCGCGGAGGGACCGTCTGATCCGACGAGACTATTCCTGTACTTCGGCCATGAAATCCCCGAGACCGGTAAAGCCGGCTATGACGCGTCGTACAAGAGCCGGGTCTTCAGGGTGGATGACCTTGCCGACGGATTGAGGCGCGTCACGCGCGATTCCACGAAGATCGATCTCGTCGTGCTTTCCGCCTGTTTCAGCGGCACGCCGCGCACCATTGCCGCGCTCGCTCCGTACGCGCGATACGTCATCGCCTCTCCCGACAACCTTCACCTCTCATATTTCGATCTTCGCCCGCTTGAACGATTGGATATCGGCTTGCGGGAAGAAGATGTATCCGCGTTTGCGTATGCATTCGCGCACCATGCGTTCGACAGGCTGGCGGAAGATACTCAGACGGCGGTCACCGTCGTCGTGTACGACGTGGATCGCGTTGAGGGCTTCCTGCGCTCCGTCGATCGCAGCTACGATCACGCTCTGACCATATTGGCGGGAAGAAATCCGGCATCCATCGAGCATTGCGATTGCGCCGACGATCCCGCATACGCGCTGCCCGGGATGAATGAGGGAACGACGGTGCTCTATCGCCCCTCGCGTTTCGGGCGCCTACAGAACAAAGAGAACCATTCCGGATGGGAATGCTGGAGGCTTCTTGAGTAATCCAGCGGTGCAAAAGAGGCGAAACGTGAAACTGACCACGCATTACTATGTGCTCTCGTTGAGCGAGCAGACAAGCATGCTCTACGAAGCGTTCCGGGACACCCTCATTGATATTCAGAACAAGGTCTTCCCGATTGAATCTTCCACGGATATGAGCGTCACGATCGAGCCATCCCTCAGAAACAGTCAGTTGCGGGAATTCATTCGCGCGGCAGACCAGCATTTTGACCACTATTTCAAGCAAGATCCGCTTCGATTGATCGTTGTCGGCGAGAAGGAACATCTGTCCATTTTTGGATCCCTGACGTCGCATCAAGATGTATTGATAGGCAGCGTTGAAGGCCGCTATACCGCTACTACTCCTCATGATCTGGGGAAGATTGTGTGGCCGATCGTCAAGAAAGCCATGGCGGGGACAGGTGAAAAAGCGAGGCGCGGCCTGGATGCCGCGGAGCACCCGCAGAACGTCGTTTCTGGAATCGATGCGGTAGGACATTTGGCGGGTTCGGAAACGGGCGGCACTCTGTTTGTCGAAGAAGACTATCGTATGAAGGGCGGCATTCGCGAAATGGATCATTCGCTCATTACGCCGCAGGATTTGGACATCCAGGAAGCGATGGATGACGTAGTGGATGTCGTTATCGAAAAGGTTCTTGAAAAGGGCGGAAACGTGATCTTCCTGGAAAACGGCGCGTTAGCGAAGTTCCAAAGGATTGCTCTCATTGCAGGCATTTGATTGCTCAATACTGTGGTGAAATGATCGTGCGAAGGAGGCACGGATTCATCAGGCGGCAGGGGAATACGGGGCGTTTGATTCGGTGGGTCGCCCCCATGTCATGGAAGGAGGTGAGACAGAAATGCTTTGGACGATAGGAATCATTTTGTTGATTCTCTGGCTACTTGGGTTGCTCACCGCGCACACATTTGGCGGAGTCCTTCACGTCCTCTTGATCATCGCAATTATTGTGATAGTCATTCGTCTCATTCAAGGTCGACGTGTATAGTGCTCCGAGATGTCATTGTGCTGCGGTGCGCCGGGCTGTGCGGTCGGGCGTTGTGCAACCCGCGTCGTGCTTTTTGTGTTCGGCCGCACAGCTCGTGATGGAGATTCGGGAGCCTTTCCAGAGGAGATGATTTAGTGAGCGCGGCGAGGATTGTGGCAGTCGTGTTGATTGTGGCCGGCATCGTTGGTCTCATGTATGGCGCGTTCGGCCATACCGGGGAAACCCACAAAACCAAGCTGGGTTCGCTCGAGCTGTCGATTCAGGAAAAGCGCACCGTCAACGTCCCCCTCTGGACCGGCGTGGGGGCACTACTAGTCGGCGGCGCTCTTCTGCTTGTGCCGCACAAGAAAAGCTGGTCTTTGCTTTTCCTGCTGTACTTCGGTTTTCTTGGGAATCTATCCCGAGGATTTATTAGATGACTTACGAGAACCAGGAGAGTGCCAGATGAAGAAACTGTATTGTCTCATGAGCGTGATGATTGTATTGACTTTGGTGGGTTTGCCGGTTAATCCGCTGCAAGCAGAGGATATGAGCGGGAGATGGGGATTGGGCCTTTACGGCGGAGCCAGCAAGCTCGTTCTGACTGGACACTCCGATATTTGGACGCTGGGCTGGCTCGCCGGCGCCGATTTGACATACGGGCTGACCCCCCGATTTTCGATCGGGGTAGAAGGGAATTGGAGGCAGCACTATCTGGCCGACTTGAGCGAAGGCACGAGGCGGGCAGACGGAGCCAGACTGAGCACCGGGGGCGTAATGGACGGCCCGCGCCAGCGCAATTTTACGGCCGGCCTGCTCGCGGAGTATCATCTTCTTGCGGACAAGAGCTGGTCGCCTTACATTTGCGCGGGAACCGGAATCTACATCTGGAAATGGGCCGACAAGGAATGGAACACCTTGTCTTCCGCAGACGCCTCTAACATCGAAGACGCCTCCACATATGTCGATTACCGTGTCCCTGAGTTCGACAAGGCCGGAAAACCTTACGACCTGAAAGACCAGCAGCTGTACGCTATGGGCGGGGTGGGGCTGGAGGTCTACCCTTCTCAGGCTCTCTCTTTTGAACTGGGCGCAAAATTCCGCTATCTCACCAGCCTTTTCTCTTCCTTTACAGGGGACAAGGACATTGTCGGAACGGACCCGGGGGAGTTGGACCTGCCCAAAGGCGTTGTGGAGCTGTTCCTCGGGTTGACCTTCCATTTCGGCGGGAAGAAATGCCCGCCCTCGACCGCCACCGCGTCGGCATATCCGGCGAGCGGACCCGCTCCGCTGACGGTGAACTTTGACGGCGCCACCACGGGAGGATGTCCGGGCTACACCTACGCCTGGGATTTCGGGGACGGCAGCTCCAGCAGCGACCAGAATCCCAGCCACTCGTATCAGGCTCTGGGAGACTATATCGCCTCGCTGACGGTCACGGATTCCAAAGGAACCGTCACCCAGAGCAACGTTTCCATAACGGTCAGCTGCCCGCCCTTAACCTGCACCGCCTCGGCCAATCCGGCCAGCGGGACGGTTCCCGTGGCGATACAGTTCAGCGGTTCCGCCTCTGGAGGGTGTCCGCCCGTCATGTACAGCTGGAGTTTCCAGGACGGCGGCGCCAGCACCGATCAAAATCCCAGCCATCGCTACGAAACATCAGGAGACTATACGGCCTCGCTCATGGTCACGGATTCCAAGGGTAACACCTGTCAGAAGAGTGTTTCCATAAAGAGTCTGGCCGAGGAATTCATCCCGACACCGGAAAAACCCGTGATTCTGAGGGGAGTCAATTTCGAATTCGACAAGTCCATTCTTCTCGCGGATTCCAAGCTGATACTCGACCGTGTTGCCGCGAGTCTGCTCGCCCACCCGGAAGTGAAAGTCGAAGTGGCCGGGCATACCGATTCCGACGGCAGCGACGCATACAATCTCAAGCTTTCGGACCGGCGGGCAAAAGCAGTGCGGGACTACCTGATCACAAAGGGAGTGCCGGCGACCCAGCTGACGGCCAACGGGTACGGAGAATCCAAGCCGATCGCCGATAACAAGACGGTGGAAGGACGAGCCGAAAACCGCAGGGTGGAATTGAGGAGAATGTAGAGCAGGCAGTTGGAGCAGCAGTCAGGGGCGCCCCGGACAAATCTTTGGACGGGGCACCCTGCCTATCTGCGCCTATGAGAGGAAGACCGGATTATGAAAAGGAATCATGGCTTCAGTTTATTCGTGGTTGCGCTCGCGGCAATCTGGGTGCTCGCCGTCTGTGCCGACGCGCAAGCACAGGGAAAAGGGCAAGAGAAGGGCAAGAGCGATAAGGACAAGAAGAACGAGCAGATGATCGAAAGAGCCAAGGTCAAATACAAACCCCACGGAATGAGCGAAAAGGATCTGATGGATTGGACGGATGGGAATCCTCCGGGATGGTCGCGGGGCGAAAAGACCGGATGGGGTGGAGCAGGCGCGCCCCCGGGACAGATGAAAGAACATGGGGAGCAAGGGCTCATGGATATCTATCCCCGCGGATCGGAAAACTGGGATATTAGAAGAAAAGAGGATTGGCAAAGCAAGCTCGAGCAGTCGAGAGTCAGGATTCTTGAACGAATCCGGACGAGGGAGGGAATGTCGCGGGAAGACGAGGAGAGCGCGATCTTTTCGCTCGGAAGGGCGGTGCGTGACGGGGTGCCGCCGGAGCACGTCGAAGTGACTATAAATAGAGCGATTACGAGAGGAATGCGGGGCCGGGATATCGAAAAGGTGACCCGCGCCATGTCATACGGCGCTGACAAGAATACCGATTACGACAGGCTCAATCGACTCATAGAGAAAAAGATGAACGAGGGCGAAACGGGCGACGAACTCGCGCTCTCGATCTATAAGGAGATTGACGAACAATACGCGGGGAAGCCGGAAGAGCCGGTCACGAGATCCTGGTGGAGGAGGTTATTCGGCGGATAACGAGGCGGTGGGAGGAAGGACCGAAAACCGCCGGACGGAATTGCAGGGGATGCAGCGGGGAGCCGGAACAACCGGCTCAATCAGAAGAATGCTCAATGAAGATATGTTAGGAAGTCGTTCCATGAATAGAATTGTCGCAATAACGTTTTCGATTTGTCTCGCGCTTATTCTCGTCTCCTCCGCGGTTTTCGCGGGAACCAGCGCGGGCCCGACTATCATCGATCATACCTGTACGGATCTCTCGAAGATCCCCCTGAGCTTCATCGATTCGGCCATCGCCAATCTCCACATGCACTACGCGCATACCTCGCATGGGAGCCAGCTCATTACCG
>Ga0105107_10003325_pt1 | contig 10669 bp, 8 predicted proteins | sample PPLLaktember2015_6_FD_79335 | JGI IMG/M metagenome (GOLD analysis project Ga0105107, IMG submission 79335) | Freshwater sediment microbial communities from Prairie Pothole Lake near Jamestown, North Dakota, USA - PPLs Lake P8 Core (1) Depth... | ecosystem: Environmental > Aquatic > Freshwater >... | reverse complement strand
CTTCCGGGAGGTCACGCCGCTCGTCGAAGGGCTGTCCCTGGACGAGGCCTACCTGGACGTCACAGAGAACGCGTGGGGAGAGCCGCTCGGCGTGAGCGTGGCCCGGCGCGTGAAGGCCCGCATCCGTGAGGAGACCGGGCTCACCGCATCGGCCGGCGTGGCGCCGAACAAGTTCCTCGCGAAGATCGCGTCGGCGTGGCGCAAGCCTGACGGGTTGACGGTGATTGCGCCCGAGCGCGTCGAGTCCTTCCTGCAGAAGCTCGACGTCGACGCCCTCTGGGGCGTAGGGCCCGTGACGGCCGGGCGCCTCCGCGAGCGCGGCATCACGCGACTGATGGACGTGCGTACGGCCGATCCCGCCGTCCTGCGTTCGGCCGTCGGCAGTATGGCGGACTGGCTGTTGCAGCTCGCGTCGGGCCACGACGATCGCCCTGTCGAGCCGAACCGGCCGGCCAAGTCCTCGTCGAGCGAATGCACGTACGCGCGGGATCTCACCGACCCGGATCGCATCCGCGAGGAGATCGCGCAGATGGCGCGCGAGAACGCCGAGTGGCTGCGGCGCAAGGGGCTGGTCGCGCGCACGGTGACGATCAAGGTCCGGTACGAGAACTTCACGACCATCACGCGCAGCGACTCCCGCCCTCCCACTTCCGACCCGGCCGACATCGTCAGGCGCGCGGTCGCGCTCCTCGAGCGCACGGATGCGGGACGCCGGCCGGTGCGGCTGCTGGGTGCCGGCGTGCACAACCTGGGCGATCCGGACGCGGGGCCGGAGGACGGACTGCCGCTGCTGGAAGCGGGCACGGGTACGGCGGGCACGTCAGGTTCCAGTTGACAGCCGTATACTACATAGGTAGGATCCGACTCATGGCGACACGCCTGTCCTCCGCCATGGCGCTCGTGCTCGACGCGCTTGCGCGCGGGAGCCGGCATGGGTTCGACATCCTGGACGCCACCGGCCTGCCGAGCGGTACCGTGTACCCGATTCTCCGCCGGCTCGAGCACGACGGCTTTGCCCGGTCGCGATGGGAGTCGGCGAAGGCCGCCCAGCAGGAGCAGCGCCCGCCGCGTCGCTACTACGAGCTCACGCCCGACGGCCTCGCCCGCGTGGCTGAAGCGCGCGCGCGGTTCCCGTTCCTCTCTGCCGCCCCGGCACCCGAACGGGCGCGCACGAGACGCGCCTGATCGAGAGGCGGAAGGGCAACCATGAGAGCGCCCGGACTCGTGATTCGCGTCGTGCTCGCCCTCATCCGATGCGTGTCGCTCGTCGTGCCGCGCCGGGACCGGGACGCATGGCGGAGGGAATGGGAAGCCGAGATCCTGCACGAACAGGCCGCGCTCGATCCCGAATCGCCCGGCAGCGTCGGCGCCCAGGTCGCCGTGGGCCGCCGTGCCCTGGGGTCGATCGCCGACGCCGCGTGGCTGCGCCGTCAGTTCACCGCGGACAGCGACCTCGTGCACGACGTCCGCTACGCCGCGCGGCTCGTTCGCCGCCAGCCCGCGTTCGCGCTGCTGGCCGCCTCGATCCTGGCCGTCGGAATCGGATCCACGACCGCCGTGTGGACCATGGTCGATCGGCTGGTGCTGCGGGCGCTGCCATACCCGGATGCCCACGAGCTGGTGTCGTTCCTGCAGCGCAACCACGCCACTGGCAACATGCGCGAGGAAGTCGCGCCCGGCAATTTTCTCGACTGGCGGGCGCAATCGACGTCGTTCGAGAACATCGCCGCCGCCGAGCCCTACAGCGTGGATTACACCGGCGGTGAGCGGCCCGAAGTGCTCCTCGCGACCAACGTCACCGAAGGATTCTTCGATCTCCTTGCAGTGCGGCCTCACCTGGGACGATTCTTCGACGCGGCGGACCACGCCGCCGGCGACAATCGCCTCGCCGTCATCAGTCATCGATTCTGGCTCCGCCTCGGTGGCGACCACGGGATTGTCGGCACCGCGCTGCGGCTCGACGATGCGCCGTTCACGATCGTGGGCGTGCTGCCCGAGCGGGCCGACCTCAACCTCTTCGACGGCCGCGGGGAACGCGACGTGTGGCTCCCCAAGGCGATCATGGATGCCGACCGGCAGGTCAGAGGTCCGGGCTGGTGGGCCGCGATCGGCCGCCTCCGCGACGGCGTGAGCCGCGAAGTGGCCCAGGCGGAAATGGACGCGATCTCGGCCAGGCTTGGCCAGGCCGAACCGCGGACGAATGCGCGCACCACGGTGGGCGTCGAGCCGCTCGAGACACATCTGATGCGCACCGTGCGTCCCGCGTTGTGGGTCATGCTCGGAGCCGTCGTGCTGGTGCTCGGCATCGTGTGCGCCAACGTCGCCAACCTGCTCCTCGTCCGCGCCACCGCGCGGCAGCGCGAGCTCACCGTGCGCAGCGCGCTCGGCGCCGGTCGCCTTCGGCTGATGCGGCAGCTCCTGAGCGAGGGCGCGCTGCTCGCCGCTGCCGGCACAACCCTGGGCGTGGCGCTCGCATGGTGGTCTCTTCGCGCGATTGCACGCCTGTCGCCCGTCCAGTCGGCTCATCTCGACAACCTCACGCTGGACCTGCCGATGCTCGGCATCGCGGCCGTGGTCGGCGCCGCCACCACGCTCGCGTTCGGCCTTCTTCCGGCCGCGCAGCTCTCGCGCCGCGTGCGGCTCGAGGCCGACGGCCGTGGCGCCACGGCCAACGCTCGCGCCCGTTCGCTCCGCGACGCGCTCGCGGTCGCGGAAGTGGCCGTCGCAGTGGTCCTGGCTGTCGTGACGGGTCTGCTGCTCCGGAGCTTCACCCAACTCGTGCGCGTGGACCCTGGCTTCCGCGCCGAACGCCTCGCGGTCGCACAGGTGTTCGCGTGGGACCGGCACAACACGCCCGACGAGCTTCGCGCGTTCGTCGATGCCGCCGTGGGCGAGCTCGGCCGCGTGCCCGGCGTCGTCGAGGTCGGCGGCGCGTCGGCCATGCCGCTCATCGAGGCCAATATCAACATCGAAAGTCCCTTCACGATCGAAGGACGCCCTGCCGGTAGCCGTGGCGAAACGCCAACCACGTTCCTCACCGTGGCCACGCCCGGCTACTTCCCTGTGATGGGCATTCCCGTCGTCGCCGGTCGCTCGCTCAGCGAGACCGACGACGCCCGCGGTGCGCCGGTGGCGGTGATCACGCGAACGCTCGCAGACAAGTACTGGCCGGATGGCGGCGCCGTTGGCGCATGGGTCCAGTTCCGCTTCCGCGGCCAGGTTCAGCGGCGTGAGGTCGTGGGCGTCGTCGGCGAACTCCGGCACGACGCGCTCGAGCTGCCGCCACGCGACGAGCTCTTCGTCCCGTTCGCCCAGGCGCCGTTCGGCTCCATGACCTTCGTGATGAAGACTGCGGGCGATCCGTCGGCCGTCGTCGAGCCGGCGAAGCAGGCCATCTGGCGAGTGGACCCACTGCAGACGATCTATGACGCCGGCACTGGCACTGATCTCCTTGCCGGAGCCGTCGGGCCGCGGCGCTTCGCGCTGGTGCTGACATCGGCCTATGGGCTGGTCGCGCTCGGCCTCGCCGCGCTCGGCGTGTATGCCGTGATGAGCGCATCCACGCGTCAGCGCAGTCGCGAGATCGGCGTGCGGCTGGCGCTCGGCGCCACGCACTCCGAGATCACCAGACTCATCGTTCGACGCGGCCTCTTGCTCGGCCTGACGGGCGTCGCGATCGGGTTGGCTGGTTCGGTCGGCGCCGCGCTGCTGCTTCGTGGCGAACTCTACGCCGTAGAGCCCATCGATCCCATCACGCTCGGAGGAGTGGCCACGCTGCTGCTTGCCACCACTGCGGTCGCCTGCCTGGCGCCGGCGCGGCGGGCCACGCGGGTCGATCCGCTCGTCGTGCTCAAGAACTGACCAGGTACGGCAGGTACGACGGGCACGCGGCTACGATGGCGGACGGATGCGGACCCTCGCCAGCATTATCGGTTCTTTAGGTGTCTCGCCGTCCACGGGCACGGCCGCGATGGCCTGCACGGTCTCCATGCCACGCACGACGCGGGCGAAGGCGGTGTACTGGCCGTCCAGCGCACGGCATTCGCCGGTGCAGATGAAGAACGACGTCGTGGCGCTGGCGGGATCGTTGCCGCGCGCCATGGAGACGACGCCGGGCACGTTCTGGATGTCGCTGAACTCGGGTTCCAGGCTTCGCACGAGCTTCTGCTGCGCAGGGGTCAGCGGCTCGGCGCGGTACGCCAGCGCCCCCGTCTGCAGCACGAAGTTCGGCACCACGCGGTGCACGGCAGTGCCGTCGAGCACGCCCGCGGCCGCGAGCCGCAGGAACTGGCGAGTGGTTTCGGGCGCCTTGTCGGTGAGGAACTCCAGCTCGATCTCGCCCTTCGTCGTCTCCAGCACCGCGCGATAGCGCGCGAGTTCCGCGGCCGAGGCGTCGATGAACGGATCGCGGACCGGCGGGGGCGTGTCGCGGATCGTCACGGAGGTGATCTCGATCCGCGAGACCGGACGCCCTTCGCCATCGGCGGCGACCGCCGAGATCTGTTGCACGAGCTCCAGCCCCTCCACCACGCGCCCGAACACCGTGTACTGCCCCTGGAGCGCGGCCTGATCGGTGGCGCAGATGAAGAACTGGGCGCCGGCGCTGTCCGGCTTGCCCGGCGCAAGCACCGCCGCGACGGCCCCTGCCGTCATGGGCTCCTTGTTGATCTCCGGTTTCAGGACGTTCAGTCCGCCCGTGCCGTAGAGCGAGGCCCTGGCAGGATCGCGGGAGATGGGATCGCCGCCCTGAATGATGCCGTACTTGATCACGCGATGGAACGTCGTCCTGGCGTAGGCACCATCGGCGGCCAGCTTCATGAAGTAGCCGACATGATTCGGCGCAGCCTCCGGCAGCAGCTCGATGACGAACCTTCCCATTGTCGTCTCGACAACGGCCTGTTTGTTCTTCGTCTGCTCCGGCGTGAGGGGCGACGTGGAGGAAGTCTGACGAGCCGGGGCGGCCTGCGCGACGAGCATGAGGACGAGCAAGTGAACGAGCATGTTGGCGAACCCGGCTGAGCGGCGCGCCTCGTCAGGCGGCCGTGAGGATGAGCGGCCGCCCGCGCGTGATCACCATCGTATGCTCGTGGTGCGCCGCCAGTGAGCCGTCGTTCGTCCGTACCGCCCAGCCATTCCGGTCGGTGAACGTGCGGAAGGAACCCGCGCTGATCATCGGCTCGATCGTGATGACGAGCCCCTCGGTCAGGACATCGCGCTGCCGCGGATCGAACTCGTTCGGCACGTTGGGCGGTTCGTGGATCGTCCGGCCCACGCCATGTCCGCTGAGCCCTCTGACCACGCGGAATCCGCGCCGGCGCGTCTCGTGGTCCACGACGAGGCCGATCTGGCTCACGAGCGTTCCCGCGCGGGCGACGTCGAGGGCCGCGTCGAACGCCGCCGACACGCACGCCACCAGCCGCCGCGCGACGTCGCTCCCCTCGCCCACGATCACCGTGCGGGCCGCGTCCGCCACGTAACCGTCCTTCTCGACCGTGACGTCGAGCTTCACGACGTCGCCCGTCTCGAGACGCCGAGGACCGGGTATCCCATGCACGATCTCGTCGTTGACGCTGATGAGCACCGTGCCGGGGAACCCGTAGACGACAGCCGGCGCCGACCTGGCGCCGTGCGAGGCGAGCAGGCGGGCGGCCACGGCATCGAGCTCGGCGGTGGTGACGCCCGCACGAACGTTCTTCTCGAGTGCCTCGAGCGTGAGGTGCACGACGCGGCCCACGCGCTGGAGGCCTTCGAGGTCTGCGGCAGAGTCGATGGACATGACTGGATCGTACATCCGGACGGCAAGTCCGAAGCCGGTCAATAATGGGGCTCATGAGCGACATCCGATCCCGCGGCTATGCCCAACCCGACGTCCTGGTCTCCACCGACTGGGTCGCCGAACACCTGTCCGATCCCGACATCCGCGTCGTCGAGTCAAACGAGGACGTGTTGCTGTACCCGTCCGGCCACATTCCTGGCAGCGTGCAGGTGGACTGGACGGCGGATCTGAACGATCCCGTGCAACGGGACTACATCACGCGCAGGGGTTTCGAAGCGCTGATGTCCCGGATCGGCGCGACGCCGAAAACGAAGATCGTGTTCTACGGCGACAAGAACAACTGGTGGGCGTGCTATGCCTTCTGGGTCTTCCAGCTGTTCGGCCACAAGAACGCATCGGTGATGGACGGTGGGCGCCTGAAGTGGGAGAAGGAAGGACGGCCGATGACGCGCGAGGTGCTGACGTGCCCCGCGACGAAGTACCGCGCGCCCGAGCGCAAGGACGGCCCGGTACGGGCCTTCCAGAAGCAGGTGCGCGCCCACGTGCAGGCCAAGGGCCAACTCGTCGACGTGCGCAGCCCGGAGGAGTACGCGGGAACACGGATGCACATGCCGGACTATCCGAACGAAGGCGCGCTGCGCGGCGGCCACATCCCCGGTGCGAAGAGCATTCCCTGGGCCCGCGCCATCAACCCGGAGGACGGCACCTTCAAGCCGGCGAGCGAGCTGGCCGATCTGTACATCAAGACCAACAGGCTCAAGAAGGACCGCCCGACGATCGCCTACTGCCGCATCGGAGAACGCAGCAGCCACACGTGGTTCGCGCTGAAGTACCTGCTCGGGTTCAAGAACGTGAAGAACTACGACGGCTCGTGGACCGAATGGGGCAACACCGTGGGTGTCCCAATCGAGAAGTAGCGAGCCAGACGTGGAAACCCGCGCGCCAGGACGCCTGCAGGCCATCCTCGACACGTTCGCGATGTTCCCCGATCCGGCGGACCGCACGAACCTGCTGCTCGACTACGCCGGCAGGTTCAGAACGGTGCCGCCCGAGGTCGCGACGCGACCGTACGCGCGCGAGCACCTGGTGCCTCACTGCGAGTCGGAGGCCTACGTGTGGGCGCTCGAGCAGCCGGACGGGACGCTGAAGTTCTATTTCGCGGTCGAGAATCCATCGGGCGTCTCGGCCAAGGCACTTGCCGCCATCCTCGACCAGGCCCTGTCCGGCCTCAAGCCCGCCGAGATTGCGAACATCTCACCGGACATCGTCGAGCAGATCTTCCGCCAGAATATCTCGATGGGTAAGGGGATGGGGCTGATGTCGATGGTCCAGGCCATACGTTCGCTCGCCAAAGCCGCGCAATGACCCGCGCTAAGAGGTACATTACCGCCATGCCGAAATGTCGCTTCGCGTTCATCGCCTTGTTCTCGACCACGATCGCGTGCTCCGCGCCGGCGCCGTCCGGCCCGATCGCCATGGCCGACCTGCCCAACATCAGCACCGACCTGATGATGGCCGACATCCGGAGGCTGTCGTCCGACGAGTTCGAAGGGCGCGGGCCTGGCACGAACGGCGAGTCGCTCACGGTGCAGTACCTCAGCGAGCAGCTCCGCGCGGCCGGCATCGAGCCGGGCAACCCCGATGGCACGTTCACGCAAAGGGTGCCTCTCGTCGGCCTCACACCCGAGCCTACGCCACTCGTGGTGAAACGAGGCACGCGGACCCGCCAGTTCGAGATCAACGACGAAGTGGTGACGTTCAGCAAGCACGTGGTGGACGAGGTGAAGCTCGAGAACTCCGAGCTGGTCTTCGCCGGGTACGGCGTGCAGGCGACCGAGTTCCAGTGGGACGACCTCAAGGGCATGGACGTGAAGGGCAAGACCATCATCGTGCTCGTCAACGACCCGCCCGTCGCCGATCCCGCCAACCCGGCGGAACTGGACGCGAAGCTCTTCGGCGGCAAGGCGATGACCTACTACGGCCGCTGGACGTACAAGTATGAGAAGGCCGCCGAGCTCGGCGCCGCCGGCGTGCTCGTGGTGCACGAGACCATCCCGGCGGGGTATCCGTTCTCGGTGGTCCAGGGCATGGGCCGCGAGCGCTTCGACCTGGTGACGCCGGACAAGAACGCCGGCCGCGCGAAGATCGAGGGCTGGATCTCGCTCGAAGCCGTGACCGAGTTGATGAAGATGGCCGGGCAGGACTATCAGAAGCTCAAGGCACTTGCCGCCACGCGCGACTTCAAGCCGGTGGCCCTCGGGATGACGGCGTCGATGTCGATCAAGCAGAAGATGCGCACCGTGGACTCGCAGAACGTGGTCGCGAAGATCACGGGCAGCGACGCCACCCTGAGGGACGAGTACGTCGCTTACACGGCGCACTGGGATCACCTGGGCGTGGGCGCCGCCGTCGACGGAGACACGATCTACAACGGCGCGCTCGACAACGCGAGCGGCGTGGCCATGCTGCTCGACATCGCGCGGCAACTGAAGAAGGTGAAGCCGGCGCCCAAGCGCACCATGCTGTTCCTGTTCGTCACCGCCGAGGAGCAGGGGCTGCTCGGCTCGCAGTACTACACCGACTTCCCGCTGTACCCGCTCGAGAAGACGCTGGCCGTGATCAACGTCGACGGCATCAACCAGTGGGGCCGAACGAGGGACCTCACCGTGATTGGCCTCGGCGCGTCGGACCTGGACGACTACGCCCTCGAGGCGGCCAAGGAACAGGGCCGCGCGCTGAGGCCCGATCCCGAGTCGGAGAAGGGCTTCTACTACCGGTCCGATCACTTCAACTTCGCGAAGAAGGGCGTCCCCGCGTTCGACCCGGATGCCGGCATCGAGTTCGTCGGCAAACCCGAGGGCTACGGCAAGCAGAAGCGCGACGAGTACACCTCGAAGGACTACCACGCGCCTTCCGACAACATCAAACCCGACTGGGACCTCGGCGGCGCGGCCGACGACGCCAAGTTGTTCCTGGCGATCGGGTACCGTGTGGCACAGGCCGACAGGTTCCCGGAGTGGAAGGCGGGCAACGAGTTCAAGAGCATCAGAGACAAGGCCCTGGGGAATCGGTGATTGGCGATTGGTGATCGGCGATCGAGAACTGGCGATCGAAGTCAACGAGTGCCGGCGATCGGACTCGGCAACCGGCACCCGGAGCGCGCATGAGGTGCACTTGGGCGGGTAGCGATCCGCTGTACTTGCGCTACCACGACGAGGAGTGGGGCGTGCCGGTGCACGACGATCGGCACCTGTTCGAGATGCTCATTCTCGAGGGCGCGCAGGCCGGGTTGAGCTGGATCACGATTCTTCGTAAACGCCCTGCGTATCGGAAGGCCTTCGATCGCTTCGACCCGAAGAAGATCGCGCGATACGACGCGCGAAAGAAGCGGGCGCTCCTGGCCGACCCCGGGATCGTGCGCAACCGCCTGAAGATCGACGCGGCCGTGATTAACGCGCGCGCCTTTCTGGCCGTGCAGAAGGAGTTCGGCAGCTTCGACGCTTACATCTGGAGCTTCGTCGGCGGCGCCCCGCGAGTCAATCGTCCGGCCACGATGAAGGACGTGCCAGCGAGGACCGCGGAGTCGGACGCGATGAGCCGCGACCTGAAGAAGCGCGGCTTCAAGTTCGTGGGCTCCACGATCTGCTACGCGTTCATGCAGGCCGTCGGCATGGCGGACGACCACGTCGCCGGCTGCCCGGCAGGGCGCGTTCGGGCCAGGCGCTCCGCAAGGGCCGCTCCAGTCAACTAATCGCCTCCTTTTCTCGTCGAATCTAGCGCGCCCGACCTTCCCCGCCGGCCGGTGTCCCCTGGAGACGTGACCGTATGTTCAACATCAGACTGGCTTTCCGCACGCTCTTCAAGGCGCCGTTCGTCACGATCATCGCCATCATCTCGCTGGCCCTGGGGATTGGCGCCAATGCGGCGATCTTCTCGCTGTTCAACGCCATCATCCTGCGCTCCCTGCCGGTTCAGGAGCCCAGCCGGCTCGTGAACCTGTTGTCGCCGGGGCCCAAGCCCGGCTCGCAGTCCTGCAACAACGCGGGCGGGTGCGACGAGGTCTTCAGCTACCCCATGTTCCGTGACCTGGAGCAGAAGACCACCTCGGCGTTTGCCGGGGTCGCGGCGCATCGGTTGTTCGATGCCAACCTCGCGTACAAGGGACAGACGGAGAAGGGCGACGGCGTCCTCGTGTCCGGAAGCTACTTCCCGGTGCTGGGCCTGCGGCCCACGCTCGGCCGGCTCCTCGACCCGAGCGACGACCGCGCGCCCGGGCAGTCGAACGTCGCCGTGCTGAGCCACTCGTACTGGAAGAATCGGTTCGAGTCGAGCATGAACGTGCTCAACGAGACGCTCATCGTCAACGGCCAGCCGATGACCGTGGTTGGCGTGACCCCGGAGAAGTTCGAGGGCACGACGGTCGGATCCACCCCGCAGGTGTACGTTCCCATCACGATGCGCAATCTGCTGGAGCCGGGGTTCTCCACCTTCGACAACCGCCGGTCCTACTGGATCTACCTGTTCGCGCGGCTGAAGCCGGGCGTGACGCTCGAAGAGGCGCGGCTCTCCGCCAACCAGCCGTATCGCGCCATTGTCAACGAGGTCGAAGCGCCCCTGCAGAAGGGCATGAGCGAGCAGACGCTGGAGCGGTTCACGGCGAAGGAACTGGGCGTCGAGGAGGGTTCGCGCGGACAGAGTTCGACGATCGACGAGGCGCTGACCCCGCTGGCGATCCTCCTGGGCATCACGGGCATCGTGCTGCTCAGCGCGTGCGCGAACATCGCCAATCTGCTGCTCGCGCGGGCGACGAAGCGATCGGGCGAGATGGCCGTGCGCCTCTCGATCGGGGCGGGCCGCCACCACCTCATCACGCAACTGCTCGGCGAGTCCGTG
>Ga0105107_10003323_pt1 | contig 10669 bp, 8 predicted proteins | sample PPLLaktember2015_6_FD_79335 | JGI IMG/M metagenome (GOLD analysis project Ga0105107, IMG submission 79335) | Freshwater sediment microbial communities from Prairie Pothole Lake near Jamestown, North Dakota, USA - PPLs Lake P8 Core (1) Depth... | ecosystem: Environmental > Aquatic > Freshwater >... | reverse complement strand
CAGGTCCGCGGGCTGAATGCCCATCCCGCTGTCCCTGACGCTCAGGCGGCACGCGGCGCCGGGTGCGGCCGCCACCGCCACCGCGACCCGCCCCCCCGCCGGGGTGTACTTCAGGGCATTGTCCAGCAGGTTGGCCAGCAGGCGTTGGATCATGCGGTTGTCACCCTGAATCCGGCAGGCCTGGGGCGCCTCGATGGTCAGCGCAACACCGGTGTCCTCGGCGATCGGACGGAACAGCTCACAGGCGTCGCGGGCCACCCCGGCCAGATCCAGAGCCGCGAGCTGCGGCTGGTCGACGCCGGCCTCGGTCCGCGAAATGGCCAACATGGTGGTGATCATATCCAGCAGACGGTCGCACTCTTCGATGGTGCTGGCCGCCATGGCCTGGTAATCCGACAGGCTGCGGCCGGTGGTGAGGGCGATCTCGGCGGCCCCCCGGATGCGGGTCACAGGGCTTTTGAGATCGTGGGCGATGTTGTCGTTCATCTCCTTGATGCCCGTCACCAGCGTCTGGATGCGGTCCAGCATCCCGTTAAAGGTCAGCGCGAGCTGATCGATCTCATCCCCCCGGGCCTGAAGCGGCACCCGCTCCGCCAGGCTGCCGGCGGATATGCGGCGCGCCGTGCGGGTGACGTTTTCCACCCCGACCAGCGCCCGGCGGGCCAGAAACCAGCCCACCAGGGCCGCGGCCAGGATCAATAGCGAAAGGGTCCCGAAAAAAACCCGGCGGAAGGTCTGGATGAACCCGTCGTAGTGCTCCATGGACTGGCCGATCTGGAGCACGACGCCGGGTCCGATCAGGCCGTAGATGATGCGCACCGGGATCCGGCGGGCGGCAACCCGGGCGGTTTCCAGCACGGGCGGGGCGCCGGCGATCAGGGAGCTGAGCGCGTGGCGGCTGATCCCGATATTTTCCCAGTAGGACATGTTGGAGGACGAAAACGCCACCCCGCTGGGGTAGAGCAGACGGATAAAGATTTTTTTCTCCCCCGCGGCCTGAGCCTCGAGGCTCGCCACCCGCCGGACCCCTTCGACACCGCTGACCCGCATCACACGGCCGAACTCCGCCAGCTGGACTTGAAGATCGCGGTCGATCGCGCCGCGCAGGGTGGTGGTGATCAGAAAATAGAAAAACAGGAACGCGACCCCGCTGGAGAGCGTGAAAATGCCCGCGTACCAGAGGGTCAGGCGCAAGGCCAGGGTGCAGCGGCGCCTACCCGGCGGCTTTGAGGACATAGCCCACCCCGCGGACGGTCTGAATCAGCTTGGGCTCGAAGCCCTTGTCGATCTTGTCCCGCAGCCGGCAGATGCGGGCTTCGACCACGTTGGTCTGGGGATCGAAGTTGTAGTCCCAGACATGCTCCATGATCATGGTTTTCGAGACCACCCGCCCGAGGTTGCGCAGCAGGTATTCCAGCAGCGAGAACTCCAGGGGTTGCAGATCGATCCTGCGCCCGGCCCGCAGGACCTCGCGGCTGACAAGATCGAGCGAGAGGTCGGCGGCCGTGAGCCGGGTCGGCTCCGAGAGGCCGCCGGCACGCCGGATCAGGGCCTGCACCCGGGCCAGCAGCTCCGAGAAGGCGAAGGGTTTGGTCAGATAATCGTCCCCGCCGCTTTGAAGGCCCCGGACCCGGTCGTCGATGGCACCCTTGGCGCTCAGGATGATCACCGGAATGCCGATCCGCTCCCGGCGCAGGTGCTGGATCAGGGTCAAGCCGTCCATCCGCGGCAGCATGAGGTCCAGGATCAGCGCGTCATAGGGTTCGGTGGCGGCCAGCGCCAGACCGGTTTGGCCGTCGGCGGCATGGTCCACCGCAAACCCGGCGGCCTTGAAGCCCGCGATGATAAACGAGGCGATTTTGGTGTCGTCTTCAACCAGCAGCAGCCGCATGGCGGGTGCCCTCCTCCAGTCAAAATTGATGAACCGGTAAAAAGCATTTCACCCCACCGTGCGGCGTTTGTCAGAAAGGAACTTTGGCGGGCACCTTGGGAATGGACCGGATTTACCACTCCTATTGGTTTATGTTCATTTTCTTGTGCGGACAAGAAAACGAACCAAAAGAAGCCGCTCTCATCCCGGGGCCCTTCGGGCTGCCCTGCGCTTCTCGCAGCCGGCGGGCCCTGTGGAACTCGCTTACGCTCAAACAGCCACAGGGCCTTTATCGCCGGCTGCTGCGATGCTCGGCCCGGGACAACGGGACAGAAAACGCCGGCTGCATCAGGCTATTTAAATCCGGCTGCCCGGGCGGCCGAATCATCCGCGGCGGCCGTCCCAGATGATGCACAAGACGGCCCCCAGGATCAGCAGACTGCCGAGATAACCGCCCAGGCTGAAATATTCCCCCCACCACAGGAAGGCCACCACGCCGGCGATGACCGGTTCCAGACTGGCGACGATGGCCGCCCGGGTGGGCTCGAGGTAATAGAGCCCCTTATAGTAGCAGAGGTAGGCGCCGTAGGTCGATACCAGTGCCAGGATGCCCAGCGCCAGCCAGGCGAGCGGGGTTTTGGCGCCAAAGGAGACCCAGGGCAGCAGCCCCAACGCCCCCACCGGCAGCATGTAGACGAACAGGTTGGGGGAGCTGTAGCGGCCGGAAAAGTATTTGCCGAAAATATAGTAGAGCGCATAGCAGAAGCCCGCCACGAGCCCCGCGGCAACGGCGATCAGGGGGTTTCCGGGGCGGGCGCCGAGGCCGCCGCCCGCTCCCAGCGAAACCGCCGCCACACCGATCACGGTCAGCATCAGCGCCAGGAGTTTGAGGAGACTCATGGCCTCCTTGAAAAAGACCCGCGCAAGGACCGCCACCCAAACAGGCGCGGTGTAGAGCAGCACCGCCGCCAGGGCCGCGCCGCCCTCCCGGATGGCAATCTGGTAGGACCCGTAAAAGAGCGTCACCCCGCCGACCGCAAACCCCAGCAGCGGCGCGATGTCGCGCCGCTGGAGGTGCACCTCGCGCCTGACCAGCGCATGCAGCGCGAAACAGACCCAGGCCATCAGCGCGCGCCAGAAGGCGGCCTCCAGGGGGGCCACGCCCTCCTGAAACGCCAGCCGCGAAAAGGGGCCGATCATGCCCCACAGCGCCGCCGCCAGCAGGATAAACCCATATCCCTTGAGTTTGATGCCGCAGCCTCCCGATGGGTTTGAAATTGAGAGCGACCGAAGGCCCTGGGTGGCCGCACCGGCGCCTTGGATCCCACAACCAGCCCTTCGCGGCTGTCAGCGCTCACGCCTGCCGCGCCAGACGCTCAGGCGCCGGCCCGCTTTCTGCGAAAGACGAAGGCGTGCAGCTGGGAGAGCAGCATGCCGGCCATCATCAGGCTGCAGCCCACCAGCGCGCGGGCCGAGAGCAGCTCGCCCAGCAGCAGCCAGCCGCCCAGGGCCGCAAAGACCGATTCCAGGCTGAGGATGATGGCGGCGTGGGCGGGGCGCGCGTCCCGCTGGGCCACCACCTGTAGGGTATAGGCGACCCCCACCGACAGCAGCCCCCCGTAGAGAATCGGCAGCGCGGCGCCCATCAGGCCCTGAAGGGTCATGGTTTCCAGCGCCGCGGCGGTGATCAGGCTGAGCAGCGAGCAGACCGCAAACTGGATGCAGGCCAGCTGGATCGATTCGATCCGGGGCGAAAGCCAGCCGATGATCAGCACGTGGGCAGCCCAGAAAAACGCCCCGACCAGCACCAGGAGATCGCCGAAGGCGATTTCAAAGGCCGCCGTCACGCTCAGCAGGTAGAGCCCGGCGGCGGCGAGCAGCGCCCCGATCCAGGTCCCCAGATCGGGGCGCTGCCTCCAGAACAACCCCAGAAGCGGCACGATCACCACGTACAGGCCGGTGATGAAGCCGGCGTTGCCCGCGGTGGTGTGGACCAGCCCGACCTGCTGCAGCGACGCCCCCATGAAAAGCACGAGCCCGGCCAGGGCGCCGCCCCAGGCGACGGTTTGACGATCGGCCGGGGGCAGAAGCGCCGCTATTGCCGACGGATTTTTGCGCTTGAGCAGCATCAGCGGGACCAGCGACAGGCTGCCGAGCGCGAAGCGCACGCCGTTGAAGGTGAAGGGCCCGACATACTCCATCCCCACCCGCTGGGCCACAAAGGCAAACCCCCAGATGGTGGCGGTCAGCATCAGAAGGGCGTCTGACTTCAGGGTTCGCATCATCGCGTTCGGCGCTCCGATCGGGTCACAGCAGGGGCAATTGTTGGGGGACGATGACCTCCAGGCGGTCCACCTTTTGGAAGCCCCGCGGCAGCGCCCGGCCGCGGCGCCCGCGCTCGCCCTCGAAATCGACGAGGTTTCCGGGCTTCAGCGTGAAATGCTGCCGGCCGGCGTGGATCACCAGGTGGCTGCCGGGGGAAAAGACCGTCAGATGGGTCAGCAGTTCTTCCCGGGCGGCGGCCTTTTTGGCGGGAATGTGGATGATCTTGCTGCCTTTGCCGCGCGCCAGGGTGGGCAGCTGATCGACCGCGAACACCAGCATGCGCCCCTCGGAGGTAACCGCCGCGAGCAGATCGCTGTCCTTGTCCGTCAAGCGGCAGGGGCTCAGCGGGCAGGCCCCTGGGGGCAGGCTCAGGACGGCCTTGCCGGCGCGGTTGCGGCTGATGAGCTCCTCCAGCCGGGTCACGAAGCCGTAGCCGGCATCGCTGGCCAGGAGCAGGCGCTGGCGGGGCTCTTCCAGCAGAACGGTGGTGAACTCCGCCCCGGGCGGCAGGCTCAAGCGCCCGCTGAGGGGTTCGCCCTGGCCGCGCGCCGAGGGCAGGCTGTGGGCCGGCAGGGCGTAGCTGCGGCCGGTGGAATCCAGAAACACCGCCAGCTGGTTGCTGCGCCCGAGGGCGGCGGCCCGAAACCCGTCGCCGGCCTTGTAGCTCAGCCGCTCGGGTTCGACCTCATGCCCCTTGGCCGCCCGCACCCAGCCGTTGGCCGAGAGCACGACGGTCATCGGCTCCGCCGGGAGAATGTCGGTTTCGGAAAGCGCCTGGGCCTCGGCCCGCACAACGATCGGAGAACGCCGGTCGTCCCCGTATTTTTCGGCGTCGGCGGCGATTTCAGCGGCCACCAGGGCCTTCAGGCGCTCCTCGCTGCCCAAAACATCCTCCAGCCCGCCGCGTTCGGCCGCCAGTTCGGCCTGCTCGGCCCGGATCCTGATCTCCTCGAGCCTGGCCAGATGCCGCAGCTTGAGTTCCAGAATGGCCTCGGCCTGAATGTCGGTCAACCCGCAGCGCGCCATCAGGACCGGCTTGGGGTGGTCCTCGGAACGGATGATGGCGATCACGGTGTCGATGTCCAGAAAGGCGATCAGCAGGCCGTCGAGAACATGCAGGCGCGCCAGGACCTTGTCCAGGCGGTGCTGCAGCCGCCGCCGGACCGTGGCCAGGCGGAAGCTCAGCCATTCATTCAGCAGTTCCACGAGGCCCTTGACCCGGGGGCGGCCGTCGCGCCCGATCATGTTGAGGTTGACGCGGTAGGTGCGCTCCATGTCGGTCGTGGCAAACAGGTGGGCCATCAGTTTTTCGACGTCCACGCGGTTGGAGCGCGGCACGATCACCAGCCGGGTGGGTTCCTCGTGGTCCGACTCGTCGCGCAGGTCGGCCACCATGGGCAGCTTCTTGGCGGCCATCTGGGCCGCGATCTGTTCGAGGACCTTGGCCCCGGAAACCTGGTGCGGCAGGGCCGCGATGACGATATCGCCGTTTTCGCGGTAGTAGCTCGCGCGCATCCGCAGCGACCCGCTGCCGCTGCGGTAGATGTTGCGGAGTTCCTCGGGCGGGGTGATGAGTTCGGCCTCGGTGGGAAAGTCGGGCCCCTGGATGAAGGTGCACAGGCTCTCGAGATCGGCAGCGGGGTGCTGCAGCAGGTGCACCAGCGCCCGGGCGACCTCTTTGAGGTTGTGGGGCGGGATGTCGGTGGCCATCCCCACCGCGATGCCGGTCGCGCCGTTGAGCAGCACGTTGGGCAGGCGCGCCGGCAGCAGCAGCGGCTCGAGCAGCGTGCCGTCGAAGTTGGGCCCCCACTCCACGGTGCCCTGCCCCAGCTCCCCCAGCAGGACCTCGGCGTAGGGCGAGAGCCGCGCCTCCGTGTAGCGCATGGCGGCAAAGGATTTGGGGTCGTCGGGGGCGCCCCAGTTGCCCTGGCCCTCGATCAGCGGGTAGCGGTAGGAAAACTCCTGGGCCATCAGCACCATGGCCTCGTAGCAGGCCGCATCGCCGTGGGGATGGAACTTGCCCAGGACGTCGCCGACGGTGCGCGCCGATTTCTTGAACTTGGCGCTGGATTTCAGTCCAAGCTCGGACATGGCATAGACGATGCGGCGCTGCACCGGTTTGAGCCCGTCGCCGATGTACGGCAGCGCGCGGTCCAGGATCACGTACATGGCGTACTCGAGGTAGGCCTTCTCCGTGAAGGTCTCGAAAGGCAGCTGCTCGACGCCGTCCAGGCTCAATTGGGAGGGGTCAGACATGGGGGTTCGGTCGTCCTCTTTTTCTCTGGGTTGGACCCTCGGACTACCCCGCCGGGCCGAGATGTCCCTGGGTTTCCAGCCAGCCGCGGCGGTCGGCGGCGCGCCGCTTGGCGAGCAGCATGTCCATCAGCCCCAGGGCCTTCTCGCCGGAAGCCAGGGTCAGCTGCACCAGCCGCCGGGTGTCGGGGGCCATCGTGGTTTCCCGCAGCTGCAGCGGGTTCATCTCCCCCAGGCCCTTGAAGCGCTGCACATTGACGCGTGCATTTTTCTTTTTGGCTTCAATCCGGGCCAGGACAGCCTGTTTTTCGGACTCGTCCAGGGCGTAGCAGACCTCCTGACCCACGTCGATGCGGTACAGGGGCGGCATGGCGACGTAGACGTGGCCGCCTTCGATCAGCGGCCGGAAGTGCTGCAGAAAAAGAGCGCACAGCAGGGTCGCGATGTGCAGGCCGTCGGAGTCGGCATCGGCCAGAATACAGATTTTAGCGTAGCGCAGTCCGCCCAGATCGCCGGATCCGGGGTCCACCCCGATGGCGACCGCAATGTCGTGAATCTCCTTGGAGCCCAGCACCTCGGCCGAATCCACCTCCCAGGTGTTCAGGATTTTGCCGCGCAGCGGCATGACCGCCTGGAACTGGCGGTCGCGCGCCTGCTTGGCCGACCCGCCGGCGGAGTCGCCCTCCACCAGAAACAGCTCGCTGCGAAGCGGGTCCTGAACCACGCAGTCGGCCAATTTGCCGGGCAGGGCCGGCCCGCTGGTCACCCTTTTGCGGGCCACCTTTTTCCCGACCCGCAGCCGCCGCTGGGCGTTGGCCAGCGCCATCTGGGCCAGCTGTTCGCCGACCTCGGTATGCTGGTTGAGCCAGAGGCTGAAGGCGTCCCGGACCACCCCGGAGACGAAGGCCGCGGATTGCCGCGAGGAGAGCCGCTCCTTGGTCTGGCCCGAAAACTGGGGGTTCTGCATCTTGACCGAAAGAACGTAGCAGCAGCACTCCCAGATATCGTCGGGCGCCAGTTTGACCCCGCGCGGGGCCAATTTGCGAAAGTCGCAGAATTCGCGGACGGACGCCAGCAGCCCGCTGCGAAACCCGTTGACGTGGGTGCCGCCCTGGGAGGTGGGGATCAGGTTGACATAGCTTTCGGTGACCAGCTCCCCCCCTTCGGGCAGCCAGGCAACGGCCCAGCTGACAGCCTCGGCACTCCCCGCGAATTCACCCACAAACGGCGCCTCGGGCAGCAGATTATAGTCGCAGAGGCTGTCGTCGAGGTAGTCCCTCAGCCCGTCCGCGTAGCACCACACGTCCGTTTCGCCGGTCAGGTCGTTGGTGAAGCAGACCGTCAGACCGGGGCACAGCACCGCCTTGGCCCGCAGCACGTGCTTCAGGCGCCGGACCGAAAAGCGGGGGATTTCGAAGTAGGCCGGATCCGGCCAGAACCGCAGGATGGTGCCGGTGTTGCGCTGCCCCACGGGTCCGACGTCCGCAAGTTCGCCGCATTTCTCGCCGCCGGCGAAGGCGATCTCGTAGCGCCGGCCGCCGCGCTTGATGGCCACCTCGAGGCGCAGGGAAAGCGCGTTGACCACCGAGACCCCCACCCCGTGCAGGCCGCCGGAGAAGGTGTAATCCTTGTTGGAGAATTTGGCACCGGCGTGCAGGCGGGTCAAAATCAGCTCCACCCCGCTGATCCCCTCCTCCGGGTGGATGTCCACCGGCATGCCGCGGCCGTTGTCGCCGACCTCCAGCGAGCCGTCGGCATGCAGGCGCACCTCGATGCGGTCGGCAAATCCGGCGATGGCCTCATCGACGCTGTTGTCGACGACCTCCTGGCCGAGGTGGTTGGGGCGTTCCGTATCGGTGTACATCCCCGGCCGGCGCTTGACCGGCGCCAGGCCCCGCAGGACCTCGATCGATTCTGCCGTGTAGGTTTCCTTGCGCATGTGTCCTTATAGCCGCCGCTGTGACCGGCCTCCGAGGCCGCCGGGGTAAGCGGCCGCCGGAGGCGGCAATCAAAATCGGTATGACGGGATCGGGCATCATACCGATTTTTGTTTTTTATGCAATTCTATTTGCGGCCGGAAACGGGAAATCCCAGCAGGAATCTCGCCTTCAGACCGGCACCGAAGGATGTGACCGCACCCGACCGCTTGGCTCTGCGACCGTCCAGCCGCGGGCGCTCAGGGGGCCACTTCGGCGGCAATCCAGTCCAGAAAGGACGGGTTTCCGGCCGCAACCGGAAGCGCCAGGACGCAGCAGCAGGCGTAGCTGTGAAGGGCCTTGACGCGCGCCACCAGCGGGTCGACCTTGGAAGCGACGGTCTTGGCGATCATAACGACCTCCGCGCCCTCCTGCACCTCGCCTTCCCAGCGGTAGATGGCGTGCATGCCGTCGATGATGTTGACGCATGCGGCCAGGCGCTCTTCCACCAGGGCCCGACCGATGCGCCGGGCTTCGGCCAGATCGCCGGCCGTCATGTAGACTATCTGGGCTTGCATGGGGGATCCTCCTTCTGATTGGCGGCCGCCGGGTGACATTCAGCCCGGTCGGCTCCGCGGCGGTCCTTTTTTGCATTTGGGCCGCGACCGTGGTAAAGAATTCGCCGTTGAGAACAAGCGCCGACGACGGGGTGTTGTGGCCGCAGGCCCCCCGGTTGGCATCCCCGGGGGAGATGACACGCACGCATGAAAAAAATCGTGACGATCGGCGGCGGCAGCGGGCAATTTGCCCTGCTGTCCGGGCTGCGGGATAAACGCGACATCCACCTGACGGCCGTGGTGTCGATGGTGGACAGCGGGGGCAGCACCGGGCGCCTGCGCGACGAACTGGGAATTCTGCCGCCGGGCGATGTGCTCAAGTGCATCCTGGCGCTCTCGCCGTATCAGGAGATTGCACGCACCCTGCTGCTCAAGCGGTTTCGGCAAAACAAGCGCCTGCAGGGGCACAATGCCGGCAACATGCTCCTGACGATGCTGTCGCGCTACACCGGCTCCTTTCCTTCGGGGATTCAGGCCCTGGCCGAAATTCTGGATGTCACGGGGGCCATCCTGCCGGTGACCATCGACAAGGCCACCCTGGTGGCCCGTCTCACCAACGGCAGCCACGTCTACGGGGAGAGCGCCATCGACGTGCCGCGGGGCAACCAGCGGGAGAAAATCCAGGAGGTTTTTCTGGTGCCCCACCACAGCGACGCGATCTCGGTCTACCCCCCGGTGATCACCGCGCTGCACGAGGCCGACCACGTCATCATCGGCCCCGGAGACCTTTTTACCAGCATCTTCTCCAACCTGGTGGTCCCCGGGGTGTGCCAGGCCCTGCGGGAAACCCGCGCCAAGCTGCTCTACGTGGTCAACATTATGACCAAGTTCGGCGAAACCCACAACTTCATGGGCCGCGACTTTGTCAGCACCCTGGAAGCGTGCCTCGGCCGCCGGGTCGACGGGGTGGTAATCAACACCCGCCGGCCGGATGCGGAACTCCTGGCGAATTATTCCAGCCAGAAAGCCGAGTTCGTGGCGTGCGACTTCCAGGATCCCAGCTGGTTCGGCCGCACCTACTACACCGCCGATCTGCTGGAAACCTCGGGGGACATCGTGCGCCACGACGCCAAAAAGCTGGCGGCGCTGATCATGCGAATCGTTTCCGGAGAACAGGAGGCCGACGCATGCGCCGCAGGTTGATCGTGGGGGTGATGGGCGGCGGGGCGGTGGACCAGCGCACCACCGAGCTGGCCTATCGCCTGGGGCGCCTGATCGCCGCTGCGGATTGGGTCCTGCTGAACGGCGGCCGCAACTGCGGGGTGATGGCCGCCTCGGCCCAGGGCGCGAAGGAGCATGGTGGGCTGACGATCGGCATTCTGCCGGACGCGGACCGCCGTCAGGCCGCCCCCTGGATCGACGTTGCGATCGTCACCGGCATGGGCAGCGCCCGCAATGCCATCAATGTCCTCTCCAGCGATGTGGTGGTGGCCTGCACCGGCGGGACCGGCACGCTGTCGGAGATTGCCCTGGCCCTCAAAGCCGGCAGGACGGTGATCCTGCTGGATTTCGACGTCCGCAGCGCATTTGCCGGGCAGACGGCAGCCGGCCGACTGCTCCTGGCCGCCACGCCCGAAGAGGTCATCGCCCAGATCCGGCGCTTGCACCCCGTGGCGCCTCAGACCCACCCGGCCTGAAGCAGGGCCTCGGCCAGCAGCAGGTCTTCGGCGGTGGTGATCTTCAAGTTG
>Ga0105107_10003322_pt1 | contig 10670 bp, 11 predicted proteins | sample PPLLaktember2015_6_FD_79335 | JGI IMG/M metagenome (GOLD analysis project Ga0105107, IMG submission 79335) | Freshwater sediment microbial communities from Prairie Pothole Lake near Jamestown, North Dakota, USA - PPLs Lake P8 Core (1) Depth... | ecosystem: Environmental > Aquatic > Freshwater >... | reverse complement strand
GCCGGCGGCCGACGACCAGGCCGATCACGAACGCGCCGGCCAGCACGATCGCGGCGATCGCCAGCGCGGCCGGATCCGACCAGAACGAGGAGCTGAGGGGGGACTGCAAAGCTTCTCTCCCGACGGTGGAACGGGCCGATCTTAGCAGCCCGCCCGGGGATCTCCCCCGTCGGGCGGGCTCCGTCTACCATCCCGGGCCCATGCCTCGCCAGGAAGAGCTGCACGCCCGCTCGCTCGCCGATCCCGCCGGCTTCTGGGCCGAGGCGGCGCAGGCGATCGATTGGTTCCGGCCCTTCGAGCAGGTGCGCGACGACACGCGCGCGCCCTTCGTGCGCTGGTTCCCGGGCGGCGTCACCAACACGTGCCACAACGCCCTCGACCGGCACGTCGCCGCCGGCCGCGGCGCGCGGCCCGCCTTGATCTGGGACAGCGCCATGACCGGCGCCGTGCGCACGCTCAGCTATGCCGAGCTGCGCGACGCGACGGCGCGCTTTGCCGGCGCGCTGGCCGGCCTCGGCGTCGGCCGCGGCGATCGCGTGCTGATCTACATGCCGATGGTGCCCGAGGCGGTGGTGGCGATGCTGGCCTGCGCGCGGCTCGGCGCCGTGCACTCGGTGGTGTTCGGGGGCTTCGCCGCGCGCGAGCTGGCGACGCGCATCGACGACGCGCGCCCCCGCGTGCTGTTGACCGCCTCGTGCGGGCTCGAGCCGGGGCGCACGGTCGCCTACGGGCCGCTCGTCGAGGGCGCGCTCGCGCTGGCGGCCGCCCCGCCCGAGCGCGTGGTCGTGCTGCAGCGCCCGGAGCTCGCGCAGCCGCTGCGCCCGGACCGCGACCTCGACTGGCGCGCGCTCGCCGACGCGGCGGACCCCGTCGACTGCGTGCCCGTCGCCGCCACCGATCCGCTCTACGTGCTCTACACGAGCGGCACCACCGGCAAGCCCAAGGGCGTCGTGCGCGACCACGGCGGCCACGCCGTCGCGCTGACCTGGAGCCTGCGCCACGTGTACGGCATGCGCCCGGGCGAGACGTTCTGGGCCGCGAGCGACATCGGCTGGGTGGTCGGGCACTCCTACATCGTCTACGCGCCGCTGCTGCTCGGCTGCACCACGATCCTGTACGAGGGCAAGCCGGTGGGCACGCCCGACGCCGGCGCGTTCTGGCGCGTCGCCGCCCGCCACGGCGTGGACACCCTGTTCACCGCGCCGACGGCGATCCGCGCCATCAAGCGCGAGGACCCCGAGGGCCGGCTCGTGGACCGCGCCGCGCTGGCGAGGCTGCGCGCGCTGTTCCTCGCCGGCGAGCGCGCGGACCCCGACACCGTCGAGTGGGCGGGCCGCCTCCTCGGCCTCCCCGTGATCGACCACTGGTGGCAGACCGAGACGGGCTGGCCGATCGCCGCCAACTGCCTCGGTCTCGAGCCGCTGCCCGTGAAGCCGGGCTCGCCGACCCGGCCGGTGCCTGGCTTCGACGTGCGCATCCTCGACGACGAGGGGCGCGAGCTGCCCGCCGGCCACACCGGCCACATCGCGCTGCGCCTGCCGCTCCCGCCGGGCTGCCTGCCGACGCTCTGGAACGACGACGCGGGCTTCGTGCACTCCTACCTGGAGCGCTTCCCGGGCCACTACTCCACCGGCGACGGCGGCTTCTTCGACGGCGACGGCTACCTGTGGGTGATGGGCCGCACCGACGACGTGATCAACGTCGCCGGCCACCGGCTCTCGACCGGCGCGATGGAGGAGGTGCTGGCGCGCCACCCCGACGTGGCGGAGTGCGCGGTGATCGGCGTCGCCGATGCCCTGAAGGGCCAGCTCCCGCTCGGGCTCGCGGTCCTGAAGGCGTCGGTGAGCCGGCCCCCCGAAGACGTGGCGCGCGAGCTGGTGGCGAGCGTCCGGCGGGAGATCGGCCCGGTGGCGGCGCTGAAGCAGGTGCTGGTGGTGGCGCGGCTCCCGAAGACGCGCTCGGGCAAGGTGCTGCGCGGGACCATGCGCCGGATCGCCGACGCGGAGCCCTGGACCACGCCGGCCACCATCGACGACCCGGCCGCGCTCGACGAGGTCCGCAGCGCCCTGCACGGCGCCGGCTACGCTCGCGAGGCGGGCGACGCGGATCGGAGCGGCGAGGGCCCCGGGGGTGGTGCAGCCGGCCCGTAACGTCGGGCTTGCCCCCGCATCGCAGCTGCGGCGAATCTCGTGACGATGTCGGCTCGCCGGCTGCGGTGTCGGCCGTCGGTTTGGCACGTTGGCCTGCTGCGCACGGAACGGTCGAGAGCCACGGAGCGAAGCGGCGAGAGGGGTTCGCCATGCAGTCCGACGCGACGGCGCCTGCGCCGCGCACCCATTGGATCGCCGATCGGCTCGACGTCCGGCTCGCCCAGCGGCGGGTGGACCGCGCGCAGGTGACCGGGCTCGTCGAGGCGCTCGGCGCGTTGCACGCGACGCGCGCGAGCGCGCCGGCTCCCGTGTCGCTCGAAGCTCGTGGCGGCGCGGCGCGCGCCGCGGTGGCGGAGCGGGCGCCCGAGCTCGCCGAGGCCGCAGCCGAGCGCGAGGCGGCGATCCGCAACGCCGCTCCCGCGCTGGCCGAGCGCGCGGCGCCCTCCGCGGCGCGCCGGCTCCACGGCCGCCTGTGCTGCGAAGACATCCACGTCGATCCGCTCGGCCGCACGCAGCTCGGCGCGCCGGCGGACGACGCCGCCGGCGATCCCTGCGAGGACGTGGCGGCGCTGGCGGTCACGCTCGCGGCCCGCGGCCGCGCCGATCTGGCCCGCCAGCTCACCGGCGCCTACGCGGAGGCGACCGGCGACTTCGCGCTCTACCGCGTCCTCGACGCGCATCTCGCGCTCGCGGGCCTCGTTGCCGCGCAGCGCGTGCTGGCGGCGGCGCCCGGATCGGAGGCCGGGCGCGCGGTCGCAGAGCGGCTGCTGGCCGCGTCGGCGGAGCTGGCCGCACCCGCTGCGCCGGCCTTCGTGATCGCCGTCGCGGGCGTGATGGCGAGCGGCAAGAGCACGCTCGCCGCCCGGCTCTCGACGGCGCACGCGGCGCCGGTGGCGTCGGCGGACGCCGCGCGGCCCGCCGGGCCGAGCACCCTCGATCCCGGCGCCCAGGACGAAGCCTACGCGAAAATGTTTCGGCGCGCCGCGGAGGTCCTGGCCTCGCGCCGCCCGGTCGTCCTCGACGCCTGCTTCGCCACCCGCGCGCAGCGCGAGGCGCTGCGCGCCTTCGCGGAGCAGCACCGCGTGCCGCTGCTGGTGGTCGAGTGCCGTGCCGACGCCGCGCTCACGCGGCGGCGGCTCCAGGAGCGTGCGCGCCAGCAGGGGCGTCCCGAATCGGACTGGCTGGCGTTGCGCGAGCGCCTGCTCGCCACCTGGGAGCCGATGAAGGAGCTGCCTCGCGAGCAGCACCTCCCGGTCGACACGGCCCGCGACCTGGAGCTCTGCCTCCCGCGGATCGAGCGCGCCCTCGGGCGTTGCGCCGGGCGCCTGCATCGGGTGCGCCGCCCTTCTCCCCGTGGGGCGTCAGCCATCGCCTAGAAAGAGAGATAGGCAGGCCCGCTTGAATCAAGACCAAGTCTTGATTTGGACAACAGCCGAAGACCGCCCTACCATCGGGCCACTTCATTGCTCGCTTCCGCGCGCCCTGCGCCAGCCCCGGAAGCGCGTTCCCCATTCCGGCGCAGGAGGAATCCAGATGACCCTGGTCGGCAAGCCCTCTCCCGAGTGGTCCGCCACCGCCTACGTGAACGGCGAGGAGAAGCAGGTCTCGAGCAAGGACTACAAGGGGAAGTGGCACGTCCTCTACTGGTATCCGCTCGACTTCACCTTCATCTGCCCCACCGAGATCAAGGGCTTCCAGTCCCTGCTCGAAGAGTTCGCCGACGACAAGATCCAGGTGATCGGCGTCTCGACCGACTCGTTCTTCAGCCACAAGGCCTGGTTCGCGGACCGCAAGACCTTCCCGCAGCAGGTCACCCATCCCGTGATCGCCGACACCAACCACGCGGTGTCGACGGCGTTCGGCGTCCTCAAGGAGGACCAGGGCGTCGCGTACCGCGCCACCGTCATCGTCGACGACAAGGGCATCGTGCGCTCGGTGATCGTCAACGACCTCTCGGCGGGCCGCAGCCCGTCGGAGACGTTGCGCACGGTGCAGGCCCTCCAGAGCGGCGGCCTGTGCGGCGCCAACTGGAAGAAGGGCGACAGCTTCGCGGCATGAGCGAGCGACTCGAGGCGATCGACGGTTCGAGCTGGGAGGCCTTCGTCGCCGCGCCCGTCGCCGTGCTGATGATCGGCAAGAGCGATTGCGCGGCGTGCGCTGCGTGGACCGAGGAGCTGCGCGAGCTGCTGGCGCACGACGAGCGCTGGCGGCACGTGCGCTTCGGCAAGATCCTGCTGGACAAGCCGGGGCTGGTGTCCTTCAAGCGCGCGAACCCGTGGCTGGCGGAGCTGGACGAGCTCCCGTTCAACGTGATCTACGTGAACGGCGAGCCGGTCAAGCGCTTCGCCGGCTCCGGGGTCGAGCGGCTGGTCTCGCGGCTCGAGCGGGCGGCCCCGCCGAGCTGAGCTTCAGTGGAGGAGCGGCGGTTCGCCGCCGCTCCTCCGCACGGCCCCTGCGCGCGCCTCGTGGCGCGCCGCCGCCTGCTCGGTGGCGAGCAGCGCCGCGACGATCGCCGTCCGCGCGCCCTCGCTGGCCGCGCGCGCGGCGAGGCGCCGGCTCCACGCGCGGACATGGGCGGCCACGATCCGGGCCTCGCGCGCCGCGTCGCCGGGATCCGCGGCCGGCCGCGCGCCGGATGAGCCCGAGAGCGACGCGGCGTTGCGGCGCCGCAGCAGGCGAGCGAGTCGAGCGCGCATCCGGACCACGGTGAGGCCTCCCGCCCGCACTCATCGGCGGCCCGGCGTACGGCTTGAACGCGCGGCGACGCTTTCTACAAGCGCCGGCGCCGGACGCGCGCATGCGATCACGGATGACGGCTTCCGCTGGCACCTGCCTTGCACCTTTTCGTCGTCGTCGAAGGAGGTGGAAGATGGAGGCTGGCAAGCCCGCCGCTCTTGAGGATCGCCGGCGCGAAGGCAAGGTCGGTTGGATCGCGCTCTGGCTGCTCGGCGTGCCGATCCCGATCCTGCTCGCGCTCTACGTGCTACGCGGCTGCACGTGAGATCAGAGGGCCGGCAGCACGCGCTCCGGGTGGCCCGACCAGGTCCATGCGAAGGTCTCGCGCGACACGCCGAAGAGCGCGCCGCCGAGCGCGCGCGGGTGCACCCAGAAGTTGTCCGGCGCGCGGCCGCCGCGCGGACCGGTATAGGCGTCCGGGGCGCGCTCGAGGACGCGGGCCCGGGCGGCGCCCGCGTCGCGCGCCTCGGCGTAGAACATGTAGAGGCACGGGCCCTGGCGCGCGAAGAAGCGGCCCATCGGCCGCTTCGGGTCGAACGGGGTCACGGCCTCGACGCGGTCCAGCCGGTCGGGCCCGAGCATCGCCAGGGTGCCGTCGTAGCCGAACTCGGGCGAGCGGATCGGCACGAAGCCGCCGGGATCGAGATCGAAGACCTTGGCCATGCGCTCCGCGGCGCGGGCGTGGCCGCGCATCATGTGCGTCACCTCGTACAACCGCGCGAGCAGGCCGGCCGGCGCCCGCCGCTCGTCGCGGGTCAGCACCACGCGCAGCGCGGGCACTCCGATCCACTCGCCGGTGAGATGCAGCTGGCCGCCCTCGGCGACGTGGTGGATCCCGCGGCCGTCGAGCACGCCCGCGACGGCGCCGACGTCCTCCACGGCGAAACCGACCGCGAACACCGCGCTGCGCACCCGCGAGTAGTGCTGGGCCACCGCGCCGACGCCGGCGGCCTCGAGCAGCTCGAGCTCGCTCTCGCCTACTCGCAGCACCGTGCGCGTGGCGGACAGGAAGCTCACGCGGTCCTCGCGCACCACCTCCGCGTCGAAGAGCTCGCGCCAGCGGGCGGCGGCAGCGGCGCGGTCGTGGACGATCAGCTGGACGCGGTCGATGCGGGTCAGCATGGCGATTCGCACGCTAGCAGATGTCCCGATGTCGAAAGAAGGAGAACGACATGACCAGCTTCGAAGCCTCCAGCATCCGCACGTGGCGGCTCGCGCCGCTGCCCTGGGAGCGCGACGCGCTCGAGCCCCACGTCGGCGCCCGCACCGTGGAGCTGCACTACGAAAAGCACCATCGCGGCTACCTCGAGAAGCTCCGCGAAGCGATCGAGGGCAAGCCCGATGCCCAGCTCGACCTCGAGGAGCTGGTGCGCAGCAGCCACGGCCACGTCTTCGACCTGGCCGCCCAGGTCTGGAACCACGACTTCTACTGGAACAGCCTCGCGCCCGACGGCGCGCGGCAGCCCGAGGGCGAGCTGCGGGCGCGCATCGAGCGCGACTTCGGCTCCTTCGACGAGTGCCGCCGCCGCCTCGCCGAGGCCGCGAACGGGCACTTCGGTTCCGGCTGGGCGTGGCTGGCCGCCGAGCTCGACGGCCGCCTGCGCGTGCTCGCCACCCACGACGCCGCCAACCCGCTCGGCGGCGGCCTCACGCCGCTGCTCACCATCGACGTGTGGGAGCACGCCTACTACCTGGACGTGCAGAACGAGCGCGACCGCTACGTGGCGGCCGTGATCGACCACCTGCTCGACTGGGAGTTCGCGGCGCGCAACCTCGGCCGCGCGGGTCAGCGCGGCTGATCGGCGCCAGCGGTCCAGAGGGCCAGGCGCTATGCGCCCTGCGGATGATCCAGAGGGCCAGGCGCTGCGCGCCCTGCGTCAGAAGCCGTGGCGGCCACGCGGCGGCGCGCCCATGCGAGCGCCGCCCAGCCGGCGACGAGCAGCGCCGTCAGCGCCGCGAAGGTCCAGTAGCCGGGCTCGAGCAGCGCGCGGCGTGCGCCCTCGGCCGCCAGCGCGAACACGCCCAGCAGCGGCGCCAGCGCGAGCGCGCTGCCGAACAGGTAGTCGCGGAAGCGCATCGGCGAGGCGCCCGCGGCGAGGTTGACGATGGCGAAGGGCGCCACCGGCACGATCCGCAGCGCCGCCACGGCGAGCAGGCCTTGTCGCGCCAGCTGGACGCGCAGCCGCCGCAGCCGGCGCCCGACCAGGCGCTGCACCCGGTCGCCCCACAAGGTGCGGCCGATCGCGAAGCCGAGCGCGGCGCTGCCGAGCGCGCCGGCATAGGCGGCGGCGAAGCCGAGCCCCGGCCCGAACAGCAGCGCGCTGCCGACCGTGAGCGCCGTGATCGGGATCATGGCCAGCGAGGCCGCGACGATCGCGACCGCCACCAGCGGCGGCCCGGCCGGGTGCACGCGCAGCGGCGCCGCCAGCGCCGCGAGCCGCTCCGGCGTCGTCCACTCCGAGAGCGGCGTGAAGCGCCAGATCGCACCGAGCGCCACGACGATCAACGCGAGGGCCAGCAGGCCCGGGCCGCGCCCGCCCTCCGCCGGCCCCAGCTCCGGCAGCAGCCTCCGCATCAGCTCGTCCGGCCCGACCGGCTTCTCCGGGTCGAGCACCGCGGCGTCGGGCACCATCTCGTCGAGCAGCGGGTCCACCTTGGCCTCGATCGGCGCGAGCGTGCGCGGGCCGCCGGCCAGCGCGTCGACGGCGGCGCACAGCGAGCCGCGCGCGCGGATCTCCTCCGCCACGCGCTCCGCCGACACTCCGAGATGTTCGGCGAGCAGGTCGTCGCGCACGCCGGCGATCGCGCGCGCCGCGGCTTCGTCGCCGTGCGCCTCGATGGCGAGGTCGCACTCCGTGTCGAGGCCCATCGAGCGGTTCGAGAGGTTCGCCGAGCCCACCCGCAGCAAGCGGTCGTCCACGACCATCACCTTGGCGTGCACCGTGAAGCAGTCCGGGTCGAGGCCGGGCACCACGGGGTGGAGCACGCGCAGGCGCCGGTGCCGGTCCGCGGCCCGCAGGCGCCCGACCAGGCGGGCGCGCAGGACGCCCATCGTGCTCTCCTCGAGCCAGCCCTCGCAGGTGCCGGTGGACACGATCACGATGTCGGGCCCGTCGTCCTCGGCGAGCCGTTCGGCGAGCGCCTCGCCGACCGCGTTCGAGGTCAGGTACTGGTTCTCGATGTAGATCGCGCGCCGGGCGGCGCGGATCGCCGCGAGGTACAGGCGCTCGACCTCGCGCACCTCGGCCTGTTTGCGCGCGGCCGGCCAGGTGCGCGCGATCCCGACCTGCACGCCGGCCAGTGTCGGCGCGATCCCGGGCGGCCACGGGTCGCCGGCGCCGCGGCGCGCATGCAGCCGCTGGCCGGTGGCCCGCCGCCAGCGCTGGCGGGCGAGGTCGCCGAGCGCGGCCGCGGCGTCGCCGTCGACGAGCATCTGCACGTCGTGGAAGGCGGGGTAGTCGCGCGCGCCCGGGTCGCAGCGGCGCGGGTCGCCGGCGCGGTGCTCGCGCGTGTCCCAGCGGCAGACCGAGAGGTCGAGCCCGCCGCAGAACGCGATCCGGTCGTCGATCACGACCAGCTTCTGGTGGTGGGAGCCGCCGAGCGGGTGCTCGGCGTCGAGCCGGAAGTGCAGGCGCCGGTGGGTGGCGAGTCCGAAGCGGACGCTGGGAAGCAGCTGGCGCTCGAGGGCGTAGAGCAGCGCGAAGTCCCACTCGAGTACGTGGGCGTGCAGGCCGCGCCGGCGGCGCACCAGCCCGTCGAGGAGCTGCACGAGGGTCGGCCCGTCCTCCCCGCCATCGGCGCCGCGACGCAGGCGGATCCCGCCGTGCAGGTCCCAGCCGAGCAGCAGGATCGAGCGCTCGGCGCGCTCCAGCGCGTCGGCGAGCGCGCCGTAGTAGCACTCGGCGTCCACCAGCACTGCGACCCGCTCGGCCCGGGCCAGCCGCCAGCAGGTGTCGCCCGGGACCAGCACGGCACCGGGCGGCTGCGCGACGTCCTCCATGCTTCGCGTCTAGCGCCTCCCCGCGCGCACGCCAGCGGCCGGCGCCGTAGCGGCGGCGTCCGCTAGCCTGCCGCCCTCGGACCCAGCAGGAGGAGCCCCCGTGCAGCGCGACGTCTTCAGCGAGGAGCACCAGCTCTTCCGCGAGCAGTTCCGGCGCTTCGCCCAGAAGGAGATCGAGCCGAAGATCGCCGAGTGGAACGCCGCCGGCATGCCGGACCGCGAGAGCTGGCGCCGGATGGGCGCCGAGGGCTTCCTCGGCTGCAACCAGCCCGAGGAGTACGGCGGAGCGGGCGGCGACTTCCTGTACGACGCGATCATCATGGAGGAGCTCGCCTGGCTGCGCGCCCACGCCATGATGTTCTCGCTGCACGCGGACATCTGCGTGCCGTACCTGCGCGACTTCGGCAGCGCCGAGCAGAAGCGCCGCTGGCTGCCGGGCTGCATCACCGGCGACGTGCTGATGGCGGTCGCGATGACCGAGCCCGGCACCGGCTCGGACCTCGCGAACGTGCAGACCCGCGCGATCCGCGACGGCGACGAGTACGTGCTCGACGGCTCGAAGACCTTCATCTCGCACGGCCAGATCGGCGACCTGTTCGTCGTGGTGGCGAAGACCGACCCCGACGCGCGGCCGCCCCACCGCGGCATCTCGCTGCTGCTGGTCGAGGCCGGCACAGCCGGCTTCATCAAGGGCCGCAAGCTCGACAAGCTCGGCCTGCCGGGCCAGGACACCAGCGAGCTGTTCTTCGAGCGCTGCCGCATTCCCGCGTCGAACCTGCTCGGCGAGGAGGGGCAGGGCTTCCGCATGCTGATGGAGGAGCTCCAGCAGGAGCGGCTCAGCATCGCGGTCTCGTCGATGGCGTCGTGCCGGCGCGCGCTCGCCGACACCATGGACTACGTGAAGCAGCGCAAGGCCTTCGGGCAGCCGCTGGCGGCGTTCCAGAACACCCAGTTCAAGCTGGCGGAGCTGGCGACGGAGGCGGAGATCGGCACCGCGTTCGTGGACCGCCTGCTGGCCGCGCACGTGCGCGGCGACGACGTCGTCACCGAGGTCAGCATGGCCAAGTGGTGGACCACCGACCTCCAGAAGCGGCTCGCCGCCGAGTGCCTCCAGCTCCACGGCGGCTACGGCTTCATGCGCGAGTACCCGATCTCGCAGGACTACGCCGACGCCGCCGTGCAGTCGATCTACGCCGGCACCAACGAGATCATGAAGCGCATCATCGCGACCCGGCTGGGGCTCGGCTGAGGTAGGCGGCCAGCATCCGCACGATCTCGGCCTCGCGCGCCGCGGGCGCGCCGCCCGCGGCCGGATCGAGCGCGAAGCCGTGCGCCAGCGCCATCAGCGCGTCGAAGACGAGCCGCGCGGCGAGGGCGGGGTCGGCGACGGCGGCCTCGGGCGAGGCCGCGAGGTAGCGCGCGACGCGCGCGCAGGCCTCCTCGCGCGCGGCCACCCCCATGCGCGTCAGCTCCGGGTCGAGCGGGCCTTCCGCGAACAGCCTGCGATGCAGGCGCGTGCGCTCCGCGTTGAGCGCGACGACCGCGCGCACGAGCCGCGGGAGCGCCTCGGCGAGCGGAGGTTTCGTGGTTCGCGACCGCGCCACCGGCGCGATCGGCATGCCCGGCTTGGCGGAGGAGACCCGCTCGGTGGCCCGCCGCCTCGCGCTGGCGCCGGCCGACGTCGTGCTCGACGTGGCCTGCGGGCACGGGAACTTCACCGTGGACCTCGCGCGCCGGGTCGGGCCCGACGGCCTGGTGGTCGGCCTCGACATCTCGGCGGCGAT
>Ga0105107_10003320_pt1 | contig 10673 bp, 8 predicted proteins | sample PPLLaktember2015_6_FD_79335 | JGI IMG/M metagenome (GOLD analysis project Ga0105107, IMG submission 79335) | Freshwater sediment microbial communities from Prairie Pothole Lake near Jamestown, North Dakota, USA - PPLs Lake P8 Core (1) Depth... | ecosystem: Environmental > Aquatic > Freshwater >... | reverse complement strand
CGTCTGGTTGGGCCCGCCAGAAAAAGGAGCAGCTCGCGGGTGCAATGAGCCTTCGAGGCAATAGGCTTTTTGTTTCCGGCGTGCAGATCACGTCCGTTGAGGCGGATGCGGAGATAGGAAAGGGGGATCCTCAGAGCCTCGAGGGAACGGCCTTCCTGAAAGGGATCACCTACGGGCCCGCGCAGATAAGCACCGCACAGGTGAAGAGCACGGGTACGGTAGGGGATCACACGGTCCATCTCCTGCTTGAGTCGGGTGAAGGCAAGGTCACGGCCGCCCTGCGAGGAGGTTACGCAAAGGCTGTATGGAAAGGAACCCTGGAGACCCTGAGAGGGAGCGACACCCTGGGTTCGTGGAGTCTCCAACATCCGGCGTCTCTCATACTGTCCGCGGAAAAAATGAGCCTCAGTCCCGCGCTGATCACCAGCACGAGGTTGGAGGCTCTTGAGCTCTCCATGGATATGTCTCTCGACCCGGTGCGGGGCGCTCTCTCGGCGGAATGGAAAAGGGTGAATCTGGCGCGGTTCGCCTTCCTCACTCCGGAGTGGCAGGTGCGTGGACAGACGGACGGCCATATCCAGGCGGATATTCGGGATAAGAACAAGACAACGGTTTCTTCTGCGGTAGGGCTTATGGGAAACCTTGCCCGTGAATCGCTTGCCATCGATGTGAAAGAAGCTGTGGGGAAACTCGAATGGAACGAGAGCGGCCTCACGGGACTGGCCCAGGCGGACCTCGGCCGTGCCGGCCGCCTGAACGTGCGGTTGACGTCGCCGGATCCCGCCGGGCCCGGACTCCCGGACAGGAACGAGTTCCGTTTTTCGGCAGATCAGGTTGAGGCGGCCCTTATACAGCCGTGGCTCCCTCAAGCTCTTTCGATGACGGGAGCCGTGTCGTGCACGGCCGCGGGTAGACTGCTCCCCGGTTTGCGCTTGGACGCCTCCGGTGTGTTAAGGCTTTCGCAGGGCGCCTTTTCCCTGCAGGACAAAAAGGGCATCGTCACGGCGCAGGCGGAAAAAGCGCAGCTTCGCTGGACCTGGCGGGAAAAGACGCTGAGCGGGGATCTTGATCTCATGCTCACCAACCACGGCTCTCTCAAGGCCGAGTTTCGCCTTCCCGTCGAAGCGAGCATTCCTGTTGTTCTGGACGCGGGAGGGCCTGTACAAGTGGCCGCTCGCGCCGATCTGCGGGAGAGGGGCCTCTTGAGTGCCCTCTTTCCGGGACTGATACAGGAAAGCCGGGGACGGCTTGCTCTTAACTGCTCTGTTGACGGAACGTGGACAACGCCCAAAATTCACGGCACCATGAGAGTCGATCGTGCAGGCGCCTATCTGCCCTCCACGGGTATTCAACTGAGTGATGTGACTATGGATGCCCGGTTCGAGGACCAGACGGTGCACATTTCATCCTTTGGGGCGCGCTCCGGCCCCGGGCGGCTCGAGGGAACCGGTACCGTGTGGCTAAAGGACCGGGGTATCGATCGCATCGAGTTGAACCTCTCAGGCGAGAGATTCCAGATCGTGCGGCTGCCCGAAATGGAGATGCTGGCAACCCCAAGTCTTACCTTCAAGGGCGCGCCGAAAAACCTTCAGGTTCGCGGAAGCATCAGAATACCGGAGCTGCTCATCAGGGGAACCGAGACGAAGGCAGTGGTGAGGCCAAGCAGGGATGTGGTGAAGGTAGATGAGAGCCGCGCTCCAAAAGGCGACCATTCCTTCCCTCTCGATGCGCAGATTCGGGTCATCCTGGGAGACCGTGCCTTCATCAAGGCCGAGGGAGTGGATGCGAAGCTGGAAGGAGACGTGCTGCTCATGGCCAAGAACCTCGATAAGATTAATGCAAAGGGAGAAATCCGCCTCAGGGACGGTATCTACAGCACGAGAGGCGTCCGTCTGGCCATTACGCGGGGGCGTGTTGTCTTTGACGGCGGACCGGCGGACCAGCCCAACCTCGATGTGCTGGCCCTGCGCACCGTCGAGGAAAGGCCCGAACAGGCCGGGCAGTCCCTGGGCAGGTTCAAGGAGGTGAAGGCGGGAGTCATCGTCACGGGAACCCCGCTTGCGCCCATGGTGAGACTCTATTCGGAACCTGCCATGCCCGACGCCGATATCCTCAGCTACATCGTCTTGGGTCAACGCACGAGCGGAGACCCGTCAAAGTCAGCGCTGCTTGGGGCGGCTGCCGAGGCCCTTCTTTCTGGAGGCGGCTCCGACTCGACCTTGAGCCAGCTGAAACGCCAATTCGGACCGGACACGGTGGACATGAAATCCGAAAAGGTGGGAAGCACGACCCAGCAGATCGTTACGGTGGGCAAGTATCTGCAACCCAAGCTGTACGTGAGCTATGGACGCTCCCTGTTCAACGAAGAGTACTATGTCACCCTGCGGTACACCCTGTCCAAGAGATGGGAAGTGGAGAGCAAGGCAGGAGCACAGACAGGCGCAAACCTCTACTACAGGATAGAGTTTGACTGATGATACGAAAACGTGAGTGAAAGGCGACAGTCACTCAATAGTTACGTATCAATACTAATGAGTAAGCATATTCAATAGCTGGTGGTCGGAGCAACAGGTTCAAATACTGCCGCCCCGACCAGAGCGCAACAGGGTTGCAGTGTACTGCAGCCCTTTTTTTATGCCGCGCAGGGAAGGGCGCGGTCTCCGACGAGATCATCGAACGCCCCGAAAGACCCACAAGTCGGGAGGTTCGTCCGGATTATGACATCTTTTGAAAAGGGGTATAAAAACTTGACTTATATGTCTAGGCATATTAAGTTAGTCATAATTAAATTTACGGGGTAGGTATATGACCGCGACCATGATACTGAGCGCCAGCTTGGAAGACTATCTGGAGGCAATTTTTCATATCATCGCCGAAAAGCAGGTGGCCCGGCCTAAGGATATCGCAAGACAACTCAAAGTCAGTTATGCATCCGTCACGGGAGCCCTTCGGGCCCTCTCCGACAAGGAACTCATTAATTACTCACCCTATGATGTCATTACATTGACTCAAAAAGGGAAGGACGCCGCAGAGGATGTTGTCCGACGACATGAAGTGTTGCGAAAATTCTTCGTCGATGTTTTGGCCGTGAATGAAAAGGAAGCCGATGAGGCAGCCTGTAAGATGGAACATTCGATTCCGGACATTATTTTGGAGCGATTCATCCAGTTTGCCCGATTTGTAGAGGTGTGCCCGCGAGGTGGAAGCAGGTGGATTGCCGGGTTCGGTTATCAGTGCGATTACGGAACGGACCAGGAGAACTGCGAGAAATGCATTTCCCTGAAGCTCGAGGAATTCAAAGAACAAAAAGGGAAAATGGGAACAAAGACGATAGATGCAAAGACGCTCAGAGATTTGAAACCCTGACAGAAGGGAAGGGTGGTGAAAGTCCGGGGAATCGGTGAAGCAGACAAGCGCATAGCGGAGATGGGAATGACACCAGGTACGTTGGTCGAAGTCGAGCGAGTGGCACCCTTCGGAGATCCGATCAACGTGAAGGTCAGGGGGTATCATCTTTCGCTGCGGAAAGAGGAGGCCGGGGTAGTCGATGTGGAACCATGCTGAATAAAAAAGATCGGTTGATGACCATGCTCTTGACGGATGTGAAAAAGGGAAAACGTGTTCGTTTTGTGGCCGTAGAAGGGGGGCACAATCTTCAGGGTCGATTGGCTTCTATGGGGTTGTTGCCCGGCGCGGCACTCGAAGTGATACAAAACGAGGGGGGCGGTCCCATCATCCTTTCCGTAGGGGGCAGTCGTATGGCCTTGGGCAGGGGAATGGCCTGCAGGATCCTCGTTGCATAATTTTTTTTATGCATAGCTTTAGTCATTCCTAACAATGTACAGGCATCATGACATAACGGAGAATGAATGAAGTCATGAAATCAAAGATTGTCGTTGCTCTCGCGGGAAACCCGAATGCCGGGAAAACCACCATTTTCAACAATCTGACGGGATCCAGCCAGCATGTGGGAAATTATCCCGGCGTGACCGTGGAACGCAAGGAAGGCCATGTCAAACGTGGGGACGTCCCGATCCAGATCGTCGATCTGCCAGGAATCTACAGTCTCACCGCTCATTCCATCGAGGAAGTGGTGGCCAGGAATTTCCTGATCGAAGAGAAACCGGACGTCGTCGTGGACATCATCGATGCCTCAAACCTGGAGCGGAACCTCTACTTGGCGGTCCAACTGAAGGAACTCGGCATTCCTATCGTGTTGGCGTTCAACATGAGCGATATGGCCAACGCCCTCGGTTACGAATACGACGTCGGGAAGCTGTCACGCTTTTTCGACGCCCCGATCGTGCAGACGATCGGACACAAGGGGCAGGGGATGAAGGAACTGATCGATGCGATCGTCTCATCGGCTTCCGCGGAGAGAGTCCCTTCCGCACGACCCTTCATCGAATACGGAAAGGACATCGAGAACGAGATCTCAAAAATCGAGTCTTCCATCGGCAGAGAGGTCTCTCTTTCCGATCAATATGATACACGCTGGCTGGCCGTCAAGCTTCTCGAGGGCGACAGGGATGTTCTGGAGAAAATTCATATTCCGGAAGTCAAGGAGCGTGTAGCGAAAAGCATCTCTCGTCTTGAAAAGATACTCGGCGAGCACATGGAGGTCGCCATAGCGAGCCGCCGATATGGGTTCATATCCGGTGCCTGCCAGGAGGCGGTGCGCTCCACGATCGAAATCCGCCATCTGTGGTCCGACAGGATCGATTCCGTCGTCACGAACCGATTTCTGGGCCTGCCTATCTTTCTGGGTCTCATGTACCTCGTCTTTTTCCTTACCTTCACCCTGGGCGAACCGCCCATGAAATGGATCGAGGGAGCTTTCGCCAGGCTGGGCGAGATCCTGGTTGGCTTCTGGCCCAAGGGATCGGAAAGCGTCTTAAAGTCCCTCCTGGTGGACGGGATCATCGGCGGCGTGGGCGGCGTCATTGTGTTTCTGCCGAACATCCTCATCCTGTTTCTGGCCATTGCCATCCTGGAGGATTCTGGCTACATGGCGCGAGCGGCCTTCATCATGGATCACCTGATGCACAAGATCGGGCTCCACGGCAAGAGTTTCATCCCCATGCTGATCGGATTCGGCTGCTCCGTTCCGGCCATCATGGCCACGAGAATACTGGAGAACCGACGGGACAGGCTGACCACGATGATGGTGATCCCGCTCATGAGCTGCGGGGCGAGGCTGCCGATTTATGCGCTCATCATCCCGGCCTTTTTCCCGCAGCCGTTGCAGGGCCCCATGCTCTGGACCATCTATCTCATCGGCATCGTCTTGGCCGTATTGATGGCGAAGCTCCTCCGTAACACCCTGTTTCGCGGCGAGTCCGCCGCATTCGTGATGGAATTGCCGCTCTACCGCACGCCCACGTTGAAGGGCCTCCTGATCCATATGTGGGAAGGGGGCTGGCTCTATCTCAGGAAGGCGGGGACCATTATCCTCTGCATAGCGATCATCATGTGGGCCATGACGAGCTATCCGAAAAAGGCAGTCTTCAATCGGGACTTCGAAGCGGAGGCGGATCGGTCGGAGGCCGTCTACCTGTCTGAGGTGAAAAAAATCAACGGTGCCCTCGAACTGCCCGACGAGTCCGACCTGCTGGTCGATGCCATGCGGGCCGAACGGGCCATGACCGCAAAACAGGATAAGTTCTACGAGCACGATCCGGGTTTTGCCGAGGCCGCAAAGGAAAAGGAAGCGGTGATTGAGGTTCTCAGCCGCTTTGAGAACGGCGATGTATTGATGGATTTCCTGAAGGTGAGAGACGAAATCAGTCGGGTACGGGCCGATTTCCGGGCTGCCGTGGGAAAGGACGATCTCAAGGAAGGATCGCCGGACTACGCCGATCTGTCCCGGGAGCGGGATACTGCCCTGAGGAGGATGGAAATGACCCATCCCGATTCCTATGCCGCAGCGATCCGCTATCTCGATCAGATCGAAGCGCCCAGCAGGGAAAAACGGGGGGAACGGGCGCGGGCGAAGAAAGCCGAGGAGCTGTCCTATTCGGTTGCGGGCCGTATCGGGCAGGCCCTGGAGCCGCTGCTGCAGCCGATGGGTTTCGACTGGAGGATCGGGACGGCCCTGATCGGTGCGTTCGCCGCCAAGGAAGTCTTCGTTGCCCAGTTGGGTATCGTGTTCTCCATGGGGGAGGTGGATGAGCAGTCGGAGTCGCTGCGAAAGGAGTTGCGTTTCCACTACTCGCCGCTCGTTGCGTTCTGCATCATGCTGTATATCCTGATCAGCATGCCCTGCATGGCGACGGTTGTCATTACTGCAAAGGAGAGCGGCTCCTGGAAATGGGCGCTTCTCCAGCTCGGCGGTCTCACGGTGCTGGCATACGTATTGACGGTGCTGGTTTTCCAGACCGGCAGACTGGCCGGTATCGGTGTTTAAAAGGAGATTTACATGTCCGAAGTCATTATAGAAGGAATGATCATCGCATTGACCGTCGGAGCCACGCTCTTCCTGGTCGGAAGGTCCCTGAACAGGACCCTGAAGGGGAAGACCCCGGGCTGCCAATGCTGCGAAAACAACGGCTGCTGCACCCGTCTTGACGGGATGAAGAGCAGCGACTGTTCAGCGGAGATATTCCCTTTGAAGCGGGAGGGTGGAAAATGAGCACGCAGGAGGCATTGGGCAAGAGCGTCCGGGATATCCAGGCGCGGCTCAGGGAGCACGAGCGCCTTCTCGAATGCCTGCGGGAAGGGTGCGGCGGATCCGTTTCCACCTGCCTTTCCTTCGATTGCCGCCACGCGACCGTCTTGAGAGAGACCCTTGTGGAGACGATCGAGGTTCTGGAAGATTCCAGAAGGGCGTTCAAATCGCCGCGTCTCGAAACATTGAGAAAGAAACTGATCCGGCTGCTGGCGGAATGCGCCTGAACAGGTCAAACGCGGCAAGTCAAATCAGAGAAAGGAGCACAGCCATGCTTTACGAAAATAAAGGATTTCTGCCATTCTGGTCTCCTGAGGCCGTTGAGCAGCTGAAGCGAAAAGGCTGCGGTCTGATCAATTGCGGATCGGGGCTGGGGAGAGAAAATCTCGTTGAAGCGGAAATCCGGCAGATTCTTCGCGATGCGCTGTCGGGTACAAACAGAGAGAAAAAAACAGATCCGACTGCTTACGGGGCCGACTAAACAGTCCTGTTCTTTCATGACGCGATAAACGGTCCTACGGTCCGGCTCCCGGAGCCGGGAAGTGAGGGCGCAGCGAATCGGCCTGCAAAGGCCTGATCCGTCGCGCCCCTTTTTTGATGTGCGGTTCCGATGGGATCCGGATCCCGTTTATGACGACGAAGAATAAGAACGAAGCAAAACAAAGAGGTCAAAGGAGAATTTACATTGAAGGAACAAGGTATGCGTTCGATAGGCATGAAAAGGATATCTTCCCGGCTTGTTTTGCTGTTGGTCCCCGTAGTTGTGCTTGGGGCGACTCCCGCCTTTGGCGCCCATCCGCTCATCAGCGACGATGCGGGCACCCAGGGCATGGGAAAATTCCAGATCGAATGGAGCGGCCAGTACGACAGGCAGATGGAAGATGCAGCCAAGACGGGCACCTGGACGGCGAAAGGTCAGCTCACGTACGGCCTCATCGACCCTCTCGATCTCGGGGTGGAGGTTCCCTATCTGTGGGTCCGACTGAAGGAATCGGGAGACACGGCGGCCGTCGACGGCATGGGCGATGTCACGGTGGGCCTGAAATGGCGTTTCTTCCAACGGGAGGGACTTGGCTTTGCCGTCAAGACCTGCCTGAACCTTCCGACAGGCGATGAGGAAAAGGGCCTTGGTTTCGGTCGCGAGGGTTACGGGGTTGTCCTGATCGCATCGAGGGAATCTCTCCCGTGGGCCTTCCACGTCAATGCAGGATACTCGCACAAGGAATGCGGGCAGGATGCGGTCCGAAATACCAACCGCCGCGATTTGTGGAATGTATCGGCGGCCTGTGAATATGTTTTCACTGAGGATATCAAGATAGTGGGCAATGTGGGGATCGAATGCAACCCTGCGGTTACGTCCAACGATCACCCGTCTTTCCTGCTGGGCGGGATCATTTACTCCGTCGGGGAAAATCTCGATCTGGACATGGGCATCAAGAGTGTACTCAACCGATGGAATACAGATTATTCTGTCCTCGCAGGCATCACGATGAGATTTTGACCGGGGGCGCGCCCCGCAGGCCCCGCAATGCAGGTGGGAAGCCTCCCGTTCACCGTCCCGACCAGAACGATACAGGGTTGCGGCATGGCCGCGGCCCTGTTTTTCGTAAGCAGAAGAGCATCCGGACATGAAACCCGACCAAAGTTGCGCAGAGTTCTTTTTTGTTGACTAAAAGGAAAATATCTCGTAGTTATCTCATGTTATCGATTCACGGCATTCCGATAGATTTCGTTTCCTGAGCCTGAAACCCCGAGCGGCAGGGAACGACACAACGCGTCCTCTTCTCCACAAACAGCACAACCCCGGGAAAAAAGCGAATTCACTGAAACGTGCGATCCCGTCTGGGACGGAGACGCAATCGATTTCCACCTGAGCGGTGGGGGATGATGATCTCACAGGGAGGTGTTTTTATGGCGAGTGACATGTCGAACAACATGAAGCCTGTGGCGGATTTTTATGCAAGGTGGTCCAAGGACTCCCTCGACATGCTGTCAAAGGGAATGACGATGTACAACAAAATGAGCAGGGGCTGGATGGATGTGGCCGAAGGCTCGTCCGGGGAGAAGCCCGACGACATGCTCAAAAAGTGGGGGGATGCCTTCAGCGGCTCCTACAACGATCTTTTCGAGATGTACACGCAGCCCTTCAAGATGATCGGCGCGGGCCAGGCTCCCGGGAAAGAAGCCTGGGAGGATGCCTTTGCCAAATGGCAGAAGATGTTTGCCTCGATGCCGGCCGGATCAGCCCCTTCCGCCGCGCCCGATGAATTCGTGAATTTCTCGAAGAGCTGGTTTGAGGGGTATGCGAAGGTCTGGCAGACCTGGCTGGAGAGCGTACAGAGGATGGGCGATGCCTGCAAAACAGCCGTGGGCGAAGGAGACAAACCGGGGGCAGCCATGAGTGATGTCTCCGAAATATCCGATCGATTCATGAAGGAATGGTCCGCCTTCGTGTCGGAGCAGGCCCAATCCTTCTTTGCGCTGTGGAAGTCACGACTGCCCGCGGAGAAAAAGGAGCCCAAGAAAGCCAGGAAGGAATAGCCGGTTGGGGCGCAAGGAAAGGGACCCTTGCATGCCGGAAGGAACAAAAAAGGGGTTGCAGTCCATCTGCAGCCCTTTATTTTTTCTCCGTAAAGAGGGTATTTCTCACCGGCCGAATGTGACCCGGTCACCCGGCCGGATCCTGTGCCGGGAGAACCATCCCTGGTTCGTCTCGATTACGTATTTTGCCGCCCCTGCCGAGCGGTAGAGGACGCTTTCATCGAGCGGTCTGGCCTGGTGGATGTTGAGGATGATGCCGTCGGCGCCCACGAAGGCGATGTCGAGGGGGATCAAGGTGTTGCGCATCCAGAAGCTCATCTCCTGGGGTTCCTTGTAAACAAAGAGCATGCCCTCGTTTTCCGGCATGGACTGTCGGAACATGAGGCCCCTTTCCTGTTTTTCCAATGTGTCGGCCACCTCGACGCGAAGAGGCGTCTTGCCCACGAAAATCTTCTTGAATAAGGACGGTTTCGCAACCGGGGAGGACTCGGCCGCTTTGGCAGGGCCATGCAAAATCATCAGGAACGACGCGATCAGGACGAAGAGAAGACGACTTGGGATTCGGCTGCACGGGCTCAACCTCATGGCTCCACCCCCGGTAGGCCCGGACGAAGAAGAAACAAAAGGATGATGACTCGCGAGACGTGCATGGGCATTCCGTCAGGCCTTTGAGGGATATCGGGCGATGACCCGGTTCAACTCATTTTCGGCAATGGCGCGGATCGCGGCAAGGGTTTCCGCCGTTGAGGATTCGAAACGAAGCACCAGCACGGGCTGGGTATTCGAGGCCCGAATCAGGCCCCAGCCGTCGGGGAAGAGAATGCGCACGCCGTCGGTATCGATGATCCGGTAGTCCTTCCGGAAACTCTCCGTCAGGTTGCGCACCACGTCGAATTTGATCTCGTCGGGGCAGTCGATGCGGATCTCCGGCGTCGTGACCGTCCGTGGAACGTCGGCGAGGAGGTCGCTCAGTTTCTTTCCCGTCACGGAGAGGATCTCGAGGAGACGCGCCGCGGCGTAGATGGCGTCATCGTAGCCGAAGTAGCGGTCGGCAAAGAAGAGATGGCCGCTCATCTCTCCGGCGAGCACGGCCTTTTCCTCCTTCATTTTCCCCTTGATCAGCGAGTGGCCCGCCTTCCACATGATGGGCCTCCCGCCATGGACCGCAATGTCGTCGTAGAGGCGCTGGGAGCACTTCACCTCGCCGATGATCGTCGCACCGGGCTTTTCCTTCAGGATGAATCGCGAGAAGAGAAGCAGCAGCTCGTCTCCCCAGAGGATCTCGCCCTCGTCGGTCACCACCCCGATCCGGTCGGCGTCTCCGTCGAAGGCGATCCCGACATCGGCTTTCTTCTGTCTCACCTGCGTGATGAGGTCGCGCAGATTCTCGGGAACCGTCGGGTCCGGGTGGTGGTTGGGAAACCGGCCGTCCATTTCCTCGTTGAGGCAGGTCAGCTCACAGCCG
>Ga0105107_10003319_pt1 | contig 10674 bp, 7 predicted proteins | sample PPLLaktember2015_6_FD_79335 | JGI IMG/M metagenome (GOLD analysis project Ga0105107, IMG submission 79335) | Freshwater sediment microbial communities from Prairie Pothole Lake near Jamestown, North Dakota, USA - PPLs Lake P8 Core (1) Depth... | ecosystem: Environmental > Aquatic > Freshwater >... | reverse complement strand
GAGCGGATGCGGTTTTTCAATTCCTCCTGTTTTTCGCCGATCTCGGCCAGGCGGTCCAGGACGATTTCGAGGGTCCCGGATGTCTCGCCGGCCCGCACCATATTGATAAAGAGCGCGGAAAAGGTGCCGGGGTAGCGGGCAAGGGCCGCGGCGAAGCTGCTCCCGGCCACGACCGAGTCCTTGACCTGCGCCAGAATGCGGTTGAAGGTGTGCGAACGGCCCTGGGACAGCAGGGTATCCAGGGCCGGCACCAGCGGAAACCCGGCCCCCAGCAGCGTGGCCAGCTGCCGGGTGAGCATCGCCGCCTCGGCCGGCCGGATGCGCTTCAGCCGCCGGCTGAAAGAAAAGGTCCGCGCCTCCGGCTTGACCTCGCCCGCCCGGGCTTCGCGCACGCTGACCGGAAAAATGCGCGCCGACCGCAGCTTCTGACGGGCCGCGGCGGCGCTGTCGGCATCGATGATGCCCGAAACCTTCTTGCCGCGGGCGTCCAGCGCACTGTATTCAAAAACGGCCATAAACGTGACCTGCTGCTCCCTGATCCGATCCTGATCTCACCGGCGGGTTCAGACCCCGCTTTTCAGAATCGCCTGCGCCTTTTCCAGGGCCCCCAGATCGTCGATGCCCATGGTTTCGGTTTCATCGCCGGCAACCTGATACCCCACCGGGCGGCCGTCGGCCACCATGAATTCGATCAGGTCGGTGAAAAAAAACTCTTCGATGGCCGTCATTCGCCCGTTGACCTGCTTGTGGACCGTCTGCGGGCGGGAGGACAGAATCGGCAGGTAAGCCAGCAGGGCCTCCCGGGTGACCGCGTAAATCCCCGAATTGCAGATCCCAAGCGCGGCCGCCCGCTCGGCCGGGTAGGCGCTCCAGTACTTCCATTCGGTGATCCGCAGCACCCTGCCGGCCTGGATTTCCAGCACGCCGTATTGCTTGCGGTCCTCCGGCCGGAAGCCCAGCACCACGAGGTCGCTCGTATCCAGGGCCTGCACCAGGCCGGCATAGGTCTCGCTGCGCACGAAGGGCACATCGCCCATGGTGATGATGAAGCGCCTGCAGGGCAGCTTCTCGATCTGCGGCAGCGCGGCCAGAATGGCGCCGCCCGTGCCGTTTAAAACCGGCTGCTCGCAGTAGGCCACCGGCCAGCTGCGGGTGGCGGCGATCACATCCGCCTTACAGTGGTTGACGATCAGCACCTTGGGGCCTGCCGGCAGGTGCTGCAGCAGGTGCAGCAGGATCGGGCGGCTGCCGGTAAAGGGCGTTTGGCCGGCGACCAGCGGCAGAAGGGTCTTGTTGCCCGCGTAGCCCTGCATGCGGCTGCCGCGCCCGGCCGCCATGACGATCGATGCGACGTCGTGTGGGGATGGGTCTGATGGACTCATTGCAAACCTTTTACGGGGTCCCGATGGTGCATCGGGTTAGGGGTTGGGGCCTGTTCCGGCGGGGCGCCGATGACGGACGATGTCATCCTCGCCGAGGTAGCTCCCGGTTCGGATCTCGATCAGTTCCAGCGTGATTTTACCGGGGTTTTCCAGACAGTGGCGAACCCCCAGGGGGATGTAGATGGACTCGTCCTCCTTGAGCAGGAGTTCCTCCTCGCCGCGGGTCACACGGGCCGTGCCGCTTACCACCACCCAGTGCTCGGCGCGGTGGCAGTGCTCCTGCATGACGATTTTGCCGCCGGGATTGACGATGATGCGTTTGGCCTCGAAGCGCTGCCCCTGCACCATGGACTCCGAAAACCCCCAGGGCCGGTAGGCCCGCCGGTGGACCAGGACTTCGGGCCTTTTTTGGGCCCCCAGGGCGTCGACCAGGGCCTTGACATCCTGAACGCGCCGGCGCGGCGCAATCAGCACGGCATCGGCGGTCTCGACCACGATGTGGTCCACCAGCCCCACGGCGGCAACCAACCGGCTGGTGGCCTTGAGATAGGAATTCCGGACGTCGTGGACCAGCACATCGCCCTGGATCACGTTCTGGGCGGCGTCCTTGGAGCCGACCTGCCAGAGGGCCTCCCACGAACCGAGGTCGTTCCAGCCGGCGTCCAGCGGCACCATCACGCCGCGGTCGGTTTTTTCCATGACGGCGTAGTCGATCGAATCACTCGGACAGGCGTTGAAGGCCGCTTCACCCAGGCGCATGAAATCGAGGTCCGCTCTTCCCTCGGCGACCGCCTTTTGGCAGGCGGCAACCATCTCGGGCGCCAGCCGCTCCATTTCAGCCAGCACCTGCGCGGCCCGGAACATGAACATCCCGCTGTTCCAGCAGTAGTCTCCCGAAGCGACATAGGCCGCTGCGGTCGCCTGGTCCGGCTTTTCGACGAAGGCCGCAATCTGCAGGGCCTCGAACCCGCCGTCGAGGAGCGGCCGGCCCTTGCGGATGTAGCCGTAGCCGGTTTCCGGCGAGCGGGGCACGACCCCGAAGGTGATCAGGTGGTCGCGGCGCGCAAAGTGCTCGGCGACGGTCAGCGCGGCATGCAGCCGGTCGACCTGCGCGATGAAGTGGTCGGCCGGCAGCACCAGCAGCGCCGCGTCGTCCAGCCCGGCGGCCTGGACGGCGGCGACCGCCACGGCCGGGGCGGTATTGCGGCCCACCGGCTCGAGGATGATGGCCCTGGGCGCCACCCCGATCGCGCGCAGCTGCTCGGCAGCCAAAAAACGGTGGTTCTGGTTGCAGATCACGATCGGGGCGCTCATCCCGGGATAAGCGCGCAGCCGCAGCACGGTATCCTGAAGCATGGTGTTCTCGCCCACCAGGTCCAGCATCTGTTTGGGGTAGAGCGCGCGCGAAAGGGGCCAGAGGCGGGTACCGGAGCCGCCGGCCAGAATGACGGGAATGATCATGGGACCGTCCTGGGGTTGAGGGGTTCGGGGCCGGTCATTTTAACGGCCCCTGCGGGCTGGGCCGGGGCTGCCGGCACGGGTTTCAGATATAGCCGCTTTTGCCGAGGGCCACCAGGATCTCCTGGGCCGACTCGTCGGGCGTCAGGCTACTGGTGTCGATCCGGACCTCGGGGTTGCGCGGCGCTTCATAGGGATCGTCGACGCCGGTGAAGCCCTTGATCAGACCGGCGCGGGCCTTGGCGTACATCCCCTTGCGGTCCCGTCCTTCGCAGACCGTCAGCGGGGTGGCCACGTGCACCTCGAAAAACCCGCCGTAGGCCTCGATGGTCGCCCGGATTTCGTCCCGGGTGTTTTCGTAGGGCGCGATCGGCGCACAGATCGCGATCCCGCGGTTTTTGGTGATTTCGCTGGCCACAAAGCCGATGCGGCGGACGTTAACGTCGCGGTGTTCCTTTGAAAAATTGAGTTCACTGGAAAGGTTGTGGCGCACGATGTCGCCGTCCAGGAGGGTCACCGGGCGGTCGCCGATCTCGAGAAAGCGGGAGTAGAGGATCTTGGCGACGGTGGATTTGCCGGCGCCCGAAAGCCCGGTGAAAAAGACGGTGAAACCGTTTTGGCGCGGCGGCGGATAGGCCTTCTGAAGCTCCGCCTTGACTTCCGGAAACGTCATCCAGTCGGGTATGCGCCGCCCCTTGCGGATGCGTTCGCGAATGTCGGAACCCGAAAAGAAAAGCGTCTGGGTGCCCGCCGGCACCTCGGAGGCCGAGCGGTATTCGTCCTCGAAGGGCAGATAGACCATCTGCGGGAAGGGCACGATCTCGACCCCGAGTTCGCTGCAGAAGCTTTCGGCCAGGCTCGGCGCGGCATCGGGGGCGTAAAAGGAACGCCCGTTGCGGTCGTCTCCGGGGCTGCCGTGGTCATGGCCGATGATGAAGTGCGTGCAGCCGAAATTCTTGGCCAGAATCAGGTCCAGGACCGCGTCGCGCGGGCCGGCGAGGCGCATCGCCAGCGGCAGCAGGCTGAGCAGAAAAGACTCGGGCGGGTAGTGGTGGCTGATGGCCCGCAGGCAGCGAACGCGGGTGTAGTGGTCGAAGTCGCCCGGCTTGGTCATCCCGACCACCGGCAGGATCAACAGGTTGGCCTTGGCGCGCTGCATGGCCTCTAGCGTCATCTCGAAGCCGGGGCGATGGATCGGGTGCCGGGTCTGATAGCCCACCACCCGCTTCCAGCCGAGTTTACGGCACACGGCGCGGACCTCGGCCGGCGTCAAGCGCAGCTGTTTGAAGTCGAAGTGGATCGGCGCGCTGACGACTTCCAGGCGCCCCCCGATGTAGTAGTCCGCGCTGTTTTTCAGCAGGCGCTGCACCCCGGGGTGCCCCGGGTCCTGGGTGCCGTAAACCTTGAGGGCCTCCTTGGCCCGCGCCAGCGGCCAGATATCGGCCACGTGCATCACCGCCAGCAGAAAGCCCTCCGGGTCGCGCAGCGCCACGGACTGCCCGGCCTCCAGGGAGCGCGCCTGGGTTTCATGAATGTCCAGGCAGACCGGAATTGGCCAGAGGGTCCCGTCCTGGAGGCGCATGCGATCGAGAACCGATTCATAGTCGCTGCGGGTCATGAACCCGCGCAAGGGGGAGAACACGCCCGTCGCCAGCAGCTCCAGATCGCAGAGCTGGCGCTCATTGAGGGTGATGTCGGGCAGTTTGAGGGCGATTTCCTTGAGAATCGCCGCGCGCTCGTCGTCCACCAGCAGGTTGAGCAGCTCGCCGCCATGCGGGGCTGCCCCGCAGGCCGCGGCGTTTGCTTGGGAATGTGTCATATCCATCCGGTTCATGTGCGTTGCTTGCGGACCTGGTCCTTGATGCGCTTGACATGCCCGCGCCCCAGGCCCTTGACCTCGCAGCCCAGCTCGAAGTAGCGCCGGATGCTTTCATCGTCCAGCATCCCGAAGCAGTCGATGATCGCAGCCGGCCCGCCAATCATCGCCACGACCCGCTCGGGGTCCAGATCGAGATAGGCTTGGTGCCGGACGGCCAGAACGACGGCATCGGCGCTTTGCAGGGCTGCATCCAGCGATTTGGCCACCCGGGTATGCGCGAGTTTGTCCTGGTTGCGGAAAAAACGGGCCAGCGAATGGCCGGGGGCCGGGTAGCTTTCCTGCTTTTCCAACTCCCACCAGTGTGTGACATAGGGGTCGTGGACTTCGACGTCCCCGCCCATCTCGGTCAGCTTGCGGACGATCACCTCCGAGCCACTGTAGCGCGTGTCGCCGACGTCTTCGCGGTAGGAAGCGCCCAGAACGCTGATTTTGGAGGCCGCCACGATCTTGCCCATGTTGCGCAGGGCATCGCGCACCAGCTGGGCCACGTGCAGGCCCCGGGTGTCGTTGATATCGATGGCCAGCGGGGTGATTTTGAAGATATCGTCCTCAAAGCCCATCAGGGTGTTGTAGGCCCAGACCCCGAGTCCGCCGTCCTTGGGCAGGCAGTAGCCGCCGATGCCCGGCCCAGGGAAGATCATGTTGGCGTGCGTGGGGCGGACCTTGATGGCCTCGGTGACCTTAATGAGGTCGACGCCGTTGCGCTCGGCAAACAGGCTCCATTCGTCCAGAAAGGCGAGAATCGTCGCCCGGTAGGAATTCTCGACGATCTTGCAGGTTTCGCTCTCGATGGGCCGGTCGAGGACCGTCAGGGGGAATTTTTCGACGTTGAGGATCTCGGAGAGAAAGGTGGTCACCCGCTCGCGCGCCGCGGGGCTGATGCCGCTGCAGACCCGCCAGAAATCGCGGATCGAGGCCACGTAGTTGCGGCCGGGCATGACGCGCTCGAAGGAGTGCGCCAAAAGGGGCTCCACACCGTTCAGCCCGCGCTGCTCGAAGGCCTTCTTGATGATCGGATAGGCCACGTATTCGGTGGTGCCCGGCGGCACGGTGGTTTCGATCAGGACCATGCACTCGGGTCCGATCTGCTCGCCGATGACCTTCAGGCTGTCCTCCAGCGCGGCGATATCGGCATGCCCCTGGCGCACATTGCCGAAAGTTTCCTTGTGGTAGTCGCACTGCACGTCCACCACGACCACATCGGCCAGGCTGAGCGCATCGTAGGTGAAGGTCGCGGTCAGGGTTTTCTTCTCCAAGACACAGCGGCGAATCAAGGGCGCCACTTCCGGGTCTTCGGCCTCCACCGGCGCCTCCCCGCGGTTGAGATAGGGAATTTTCCAATACGAGCGGCTGGATGGCCGCTGCATTCCGATCACGAACTTGCCGGGCTGCCCGGTTTTGCTGTCCAGGGAGTCGGCGATCACCCCGGCCATGACCGCCCCCACAAAGCCGACGCCCATCACCACGACGATTTCACGGCCCTTGCGGCGCTCCTGCTCCACGAGCGCCGCTAGACGCTCCCATTCGCTGCGGTAATCCGCCGCGCCGGGCAGTGGGAAGGCTTCGCCGGCCGGGCACACCGAAACGACTGCCGCCGCTTGGCGCTCAAGTTCAGGGTTTACGGTTACGGGGTCTGTCATAACGGGCGGCTCCTTTCAGCGCGCAGAGTGTCGCCGGCCGGCGGCTACCGGCGGCGTTTTCGGATCACAGACTTTCTTTCCTGCCCGCGAAAAACCAGGGGTTGAGCAGGTCCTGCTTGTTGTAAACCAGCGGCCTGCCGGTTTCCTGGGCGACCACCGAACCGCCGCTGGCGGTCACGATCGCCTGGCCGGCGGCCGTGTCCCACTCCGAGGTCGGGCCGAAGCGGGGATAAATATCAGCTTTTCCCTCCGCCACCAAGCAGAATTTAAGCGAGCTGCCCGCGGAGATGAATTCGATTCGGCCGCGGCGGCGGCGTTGGTCTTCAACAAAGCGCGTCAGCTCCCCGGTGCCGTGGGAGCGGCTGCCGGCAATCGTAAAGGCCGCCCCGGGGGGCTCTGCCAGCGGCAGGCGCTGCGCGCCCTGCAGGAGGTCCGCCAGCACCACCGGCGCCGCGATGCGACGCGCGTCGCCGCAGTCGAAGTCCGTCACCTTGAAGGCGCCGATCTCCCGCTGGGCAAAGTAAAGGGTCCCGGCGACCGGGACATAGATAACCCCCATGACGGGGATCTTGTTTTCCACCAAGGCGATGTTGACCGTGAATTCATCGTTGCGTTTGACGAATTCCTTGGTGCCGTCGAGTGGGTCCACGACCCAGAGCGTGTCCCAGTCCGAACGCGTCTGCCAGGGGACCTCCCGCCCCTCCTCGCTCAGCAGGGGCAGCCCGAAGGGCTGCAAGGCGGCTGTGATGATCTGGTGCGAGCGTTTGTCCGCAAGGGTCAACGGGGAACGGTCGGCCTTGTCCTCCACCTGGAAATCGGTGTGATAGACTTCCAGGATCGCCCTGCCGGCCTGGGCGGCGGCCCGGATGGCTTCGGCCAGGTATTCACGATCGCGGGTTATGGTCATGCAAACTCCTGCAACCAAAGGTGGGCGAACAGGGCGCAGTCCTTCCTCTTCCCTGACAGCCGATCATTTTTATGCGCTTGTATGGCGGTTGGGCTAAAAAATCAACCATTGCCCCTGTCGGCGGCTCTGATCCGGGAAGCACGCCAGGCGCCGACGCCTGCCGGCTGGGGGTCAGAGGTAGGCGGCCGCTTTTTGATACCCCAGGTCGACTGCCTGCCGGAAATCCGCCCGCGCCCCGGCACGGTCGCCTTGCAGGAGCAGCAACCGCCCACGGCCATAATAGTACAAGCCGTTGGTGGGTGCAACCCGCACCGCCCGGTCGATGGCCTCGAGGGCCGCCGTAAAATCGCCGATCTCCCCGTAGGCCATCCCGCGGTTGAAATGGGCCGTGCCGTTGGCGGGGTCCCTGGCGATCACGCGTTCGAAGTTTTCAATGGCCGCCCGGTAGTTGCCATAGGTGAGGTAAAACTCCCCCTGATGCAGCCAGCGCGGGATGTCGTCCGCAGCGCGGGCGGCGTCCGGTCCGGACACCTCGCGCGCGACCGGGGCCTGCCGGGCGGTGTGGGGCCGGCTGTCAAACGCCGTCTCGGACACGGACGAGAGGGGCGGCGGCGTTTTGGTTTTTAGCGCTTTGACCGCCGAGACCTCCTGTCCGCCCCGGATCTTGTGAAAAATATCGGAAACGAGGGCCTCCAGCAGGTTTGGCGGCGGGGGCGCCGTGTTGCGGGTTTGGGCCGGCGGGTGGGGCGGCCTGAAAGGCGCATACTGATCGAAGACCTGCCCGAGCATCGGGCCCAGCGCGGCCAGCAGCACCAGCGGCGGCAGGATGTAGCCCACGGTACTGGTGACCAGAATGCCCGCCTTGGCGCCGGTGCGGGGATAAATCCAGACTCCGCCGCGCAGTTCCTTGAGGTTTTCGTACAAAACCCCATTGTAAAAGAGGACGAACGGGAAAAAGGCCAGCGCCAGAATCGGGCCGGCCTGCGGCACCAGCACCAGCAGCGCGTAGAGGCCCCAGATAAAGATGATCCGGAAACAAACGGAAAACCAGTACCCGCGGACGTATTCACGGCTTTTCAGGAGCGCGCTCATCCCGCGGCTGTCGCCGTCGGCCAGGACATAAGGCGTAAAATAAAACCAGACCGAGAAAAGCACCCACGGAACGACCAGGAAAACGGCGCCGGTCATGATGAACCCCAGGAGCAGCGAAATCCAGATGGCCGAAAGCGCTTTGCCGGATGCATCCAAGAGGCACGCGCGCACGCCGAACTCCCGGTGAACGATGGCGATCATGGCGGCCGTGGCGCCCCAGTTGACCAGCCAGACCAGCGCCAGGGCGCCCAGGGCAACGGCTGCGGCCGCGGCCAACAGGCGGTACTCGGGAAGCGCGCGGGACCCGAAACGCCCTGCGGCCAAAAGGGCGGCACCCACCAGGGCACCGACCAGCAGGGTGACGAAACCGATCCCGAGAAGATGCCAGATCCGCTGAAAATAGCGATGCAGCGCTGTTTTCAGGTGGCTGCCGAGGCCTTGGAGGGCCGGGGTGGGGTGCATCGATGAAATTCCTTCCATGAAGGGCGTCGAAGGTCGCTTCCAGGGACTGGGGAACCAGACCCAGGACAAAATTAAGCTGCACCCTAATCCATCGGCAGCCCAGCGACTTTCTTTACCCCAAACGGTTGCGAAGCGGCCGCCCCCGTTTTCCGGCGCCGGGCGCCGAGGGCCCCGATGGCGGTGGGTTGAACCAAGCTGACGGGCGGGTGAATGGTCACATCCAGGGGGATGGCGGCGGTATAAGGTCCCGAAGGCCCGCCGGGCGGGCGGCATTTTGGCAGAAACCAAGTGCGGCGGCCGCAACCCGATCGTGATCGGCCGCCGCCGCTGGCGTATTTCGTGGCGGAATTCGTATCGGGGCGGGTCGGCCCGATACTCCGGCATCCGGCGGAGGATCAGGCCGTTTCTAACGTCAGCTGAAATCTATCCCCCGGGCTACTTTCCCGAGCTCACCGTTAGCCGCTGACCGGGCTGGATAACCGCACCCTTTGCAAGCTTGTTCATCTGCAGCAGCTGGTCGACGCTCAGCCCGTAGCTGCGGCTGATGCCGTAGATGGTTTCACCGGCTTTGACGGTATGGGTCTTTGCCGCCGCCTTTTTGGCCGGAGCCGCGGCGGTCTTCTGGGGTACGGCCTGGGGCGCCGCCGCAGCAGGGGGTGGGGCCTTGGGCGTATTTTCGATTTTTTCCAGCCGTTCGGTGATCTGGTCCATGCGCAGGTTGGCAAACGCCTCGAAGCGATCCAGGCGCGCGAGAAGCGTGTCGATCGCGTTGCCCTTCTCAACCAGTTGGTCCAGCAGCGGCTCCTGTCCTTCGACGCTGCCCAGGCGCCGCTCCAGCTGCTGCAATTGCGCCGTCAGGGGCTGCAGCTGCTGGTCGAGGTTGCCGCCGCCCCTTGGGATAAAAACGATCAGCAGCAGAATCACGACAAGGGCGGCGCCCGCCGCGATCAGCAATACGGGGTTGAGCTGGGCGAGCGACTTCAGGCTGAATTGGCCGCGCTCTTCGGTGCCCAGCGGAGAATAAGGGGGCTCATCGACGTAGTCGTTGCCCGGCTCCTTCCCCTCCCCGCGTTGCTCGATATCATCCTTCCATTTCATTTAGACCTCCCGAAAGCGCCTCGTAGGTTATCCCGTGACACAGGGAACTAGTTCGCGTTTTTGCATCGATCGCCGGCGGGGTAGATATAGTTCCCGCAGGCCTCCACAGGTGAATGGCGGCACGCGTGTCCGTCGTCTTGTCGGCGCTTGTTTGCCGGCTACCATAAATCAAATCACTGGGCGACTTCAAGCCCTAACATCATTGCCATTGACGGATTTTTGGGATTGATGGTAGGAAAACGCGGTAACGGGAACGCCCGCCGGCATTCCCGACCAGAGGCATCATCACCGCCGGATTTCATGATGCCGCACGAAACCTGACAGGGGGCACTGACGTGGGGCGCATGCTTTTGCGATGGGTGTGGCTGTGGGCGCTGGGGGCGGTTGTTTTACCCTTTGCCGGGGAGGCCCTGGCGGCAGAGGGCGTTATTTCAAACCGCCTGGGGATGCGGCTGGTCTACATCGCACCCGGCAGCTTCGAGATGGGCAGCCCGTCGACCGAAAAAGGCCGCAACCCGGACGAAGAGCGTCACACGGTCACCCTGACCCGCGGTTTTTACCTTGGGGAAACCGAGGTGACCCGGGCCCAGTGGCAGCAGTTGATGAATAGCAGTCCCGCGGGAAACGACGGCTGCGGTCCGGATTGCCCGGTAACGCAGGTGGCCTGGGAGGACTGCCTGGTGTTCATCGGCCGGTTGAACGCGCTGGAAAAAACCGACCGCTACCGCCTGCCGACCGAGGCGGAGTGGGAGTTCG
>Ga0105107_10003318_pt1 | contig 10680 bp, 7 predicted proteins | sample PPLLaktember2015_6_FD_79335 | JGI IMG/M metagenome (GOLD analysis project Ga0105107, IMG submission 79335) | Freshwater sediment microbial communities from Prairie Pothole Lake near Jamestown, North Dakota, USA - PPLs Lake P8 Core (1) Depth... | ecosystem: Environmental > Aquatic > Freshwater >... | reverse complement strand
GGTGACGGTGTCCGCCCCCGGTGCCAGGTTGACGGTCGCCGTCAGGCTCTGTTGAGCCGACGCCGGGGCCGCCAGGCACAGGAACAGCAGGCCTGCTGCCAGTCTGCCTCTCATTCCCAACCTCTAAGCTGATTTGTAGTTGACGCTGCTGATACTTCACGGACGGGGGTAATACAGCATAGGTCTCCACCCCCGGCCGAGCAGGCCTTGCCCGCGCGCGTAAACGCGCACTTCGTCTATTTGCGATCACCAAGGGGCGATAACGTTTGGCGTAGTCGCGGTCGTGAACAGGCGTAACATCAGTCGCCATGGAAGGGCCGTGACCGCCGGCTTTGGACCCTCCCGAGGTCGAGTGAGCGATAACGCGCACCCGGGCCAATGCCCTGCTTCAGTCCTGTCTGGCGCCCGGGCTGTGGAGACCGGCGAACGAACAGGAGGTGCCCGAGTGGGCTCCGGCTGAGACCCCCGCATACCCTCGCGCCCGACCCGTTCGGGCTTACGGGCAGGCAGCGCGATCCCGGCGCCGCCTGCCCGCACTGCCGTACCGCTACTGCAGCTCCAGGACGACGATCGACTTGGCCGGCAGGTCGATATTGAGGGTGTTACCCGAGAGCCTGGCACCATTGAACACGACCGGCTGCAGGGCAGTCGGCTGCTCGAAGGTGTTGTGCGCGTCCATCTTGTCCGCGGTCAGGATGCGGCCGGCGACCCGCGACAGCCTGGCTCCGTCCAGCGTCGTGCGCACCGTCCTCGGCTGGTTCGGATCCAGGTTGCTCATGGTGATGTGCACCTTGCCCGCCCGGTCGCGCGACGCGGAGGCGGTGATCGCCGGGATGGAGCGGTTCTCGAACTCGTAGCTGCCTGCCTCGTAGGTCAGCGGCAGGCGCGTGGCATCATGATGAACGGTGTACATCTCGAAGACGTGATATGTGGGGGTAAGGATCATCTGCGGGCCCTGGGTCAGGATCATCGCCTGGAGCACGTTGATGGTCTGGGCTATGTTGGCCATCTTCACGCGGTCGGCATGCCGGTTGAAGACGTCCAGCGACACCGACGCGACCAGCGCATCCCGCAGCGCGTTCTGCTGGTACAGGAAACGCGGGTTGGTGCCCGGTTCGGTGCTGTGCCAGGTGCCCCACTCACCCACGATCAGCCAGATCCGCTTCTGCGGATCGTAGCGGTCCATGATCGCGCTGTGCTGCTGCACCAGCTCATCCGTGCGAAGCGCGTTGCGCAGCATCACGAACCACTCTGATTCCGTGAAGCCGGTGGCCGACCGGTTCAGCTCCGGTCCCTGCTGAGCCGGCGGCCCCTGGCCCTGCGCACCCTGGCCACCGCCGGCGGCCGCCAACTGCGGCACCACGGAGCCGCGGGTGCGGGTGTAATAGTGCAGGTCGATGCCATCGATCTGGCGGGCGGCGTTGGCCATCAGGCCGACCATCCAGGCGGTATCCGCGGAGTTCGGGCCGGTCGCGATCCGGAACGGACGGACGTCGCCTACGGCCCTTATGTACGTGGCAAACCGCCTGTACTCCGTGGCGTAAGCCTCGGGCGTGAAGTTGCCGCCGCAGCCCCAACTCTCGTTGCCGATCCCCCAGAAGCGCACCTGCCAGGGCTCCGCGCGGCCATTCGCCTTGCGCAGGTTCGCCATCGGGCTGCCACCGGGATGGTTGATATAGTCCCACCAGTCAACCATCTCCTGCACGGTGCCGCTGCCCACGTTGCCCACCACGAACGGCTCCGTGCCCAGTCGGCGCACCAGCTCGAAGTACTCGTGCGTGCCGAAGCTGTTGTCCTCGATCACCCCGCCCCACGACGAGTTCACTATCGGCGCGCGCTGCGCCTGCGGCCCGATCCCATCCTTCCAGTGGTAGTAGTCGGCGAAGCAGCCACCCGGCCACCGCAGGTTCGGGATCCTGATCTTCTTCAGCGCCTCAATGATGTCGTCGCGGTACTGCCACGGAGCGGTCTCCGACGGGCGGTACCAGAAGCCGTCGTAGATGTCGCGGCCCAGGTGCTCGGCAAAGTGTCCGTAGATGTGCCGGCTGATAGTGACTGTGTCCGCGCCAGGCGAGGCATTGATGCTCGCGCTCAGTGGCGCCTGGGCGGCCGCCGGGGTCTGCATACCAGCGATCAGCACCACGAGAGGGAATGCCACTCTGACTCTCATTGCGACCTCAGAGCTGGTGGTCGGATGATGCGGATGACGAGGCGGCGATACGTCACGATGCCCGTGCGCGGGGCTTAATGAGCTCGTCCGCGCACGAAAACGCTCAGCCGGCAGCCCCCGTCGGGTTGCCGCGGTGGGGCCGCCGCGCCGCGGTCAGGTTGGCGCGGGCACGCGGGTTCCGAAGCTCAGCTGCACGAACTGGCGCACGGCGAGGTGCAGCAGCAGGTAGGCGAGCATGGCGATGACGATGGGCAGCTCGAAGGTGCCGGTGCCAATGGTCGGGCTGGACACGATGTCCACGAAGGGCGCATAGAACGGCTGCGTGACCGCACGTATGAAGCGGAAGAACCCGGCGTCCTGGTTGGCCGCCGCGGAAACCAGCAGCAGCCGGATGGTGAGCAGCGAGTACAGGAGCACGAAGGCGTAATCGATGAACTGCTGGATCCGTTCCGCCACGCGGAGGCGCAGTGCCCGCTTCTTGACCTCCTGCTCCGCCTGGCGCTGTTCGGACGGTGTATGGTCCCGGATCTTGTACCCGGCCATCTGCCGCTCTTCGACGACGCCCTGCGCTTCAACCGGTGTGCTGGTGGCGGGCGAGTCCCCAGACATGAACCCGGAACCAGTTACCATGGCATCCCCCCTTGTGATCGGCACCTCGCGGCCAGCCGCGTCGCAGCGCCGCGCCCTGTCGGCCTCTCGGTAAGCCCGGCGGGCGGCGCACATTCCAAAGTGCAGCGGCGCCGCCCCCTGCGCCACAGCCGTGTTCGGGCCACACCCCGCGCCGCGCTATTGACCGGGCTCCGCGGTCGGCCGAGTCTTGGGGGGTAGCGCATCATTCATGGCCCCGGCCGAGGCGAGGACACTTGAGCGAGATCCTGACGTGGCCTGCCCTGCGACCTGTCTGGCCTGCCACCCACTCCCGAGCTGCGAGCGAGCTGAGATGTCACCACGATTGTTGCTCATTGGCCTGGTGATCATGACCCTTCCCGCCCCACCGGTGGCCGCGCAGGAAGTCGATTATGCGCAGCGGTTCCGCGTCTTCACGGGGCAGGGCGAGCCGGCAACCCTGGCGGACATCGGCCGCGCCATGGCAGCGGCGGAGGTGGTCTTCGTCGGTGAAGCCCACACCGATCCGGTCGGTCACTTCATCGAGGCCGAGCTGCTGCGGGAGGCACTGGCCTATGGCCGGGCCGCCGCGCGGCCGGTGGCCCTCTCGCTGGAGATGTTCGAGCGCGACGTCCAGCTGGTCGTGGACGAGTACCTCCGGGGTCTCATCCCGGAGGACCAGTTCACCAGGAGCGCCCGCGCATGGGACTACTACGCCAGCGATTACCGCCCGCTGGTGGAACTGGCGAAAGCAGCCGGCGCGCCGGTCATCGCAGCCAATGCCCCGCGCCGCTACGTCAACCGCGTCACTCGCCTGGGCAGGGACGCTCTCGACGAGCTGTCCGCAGAGGCCCGGCGATTCCTCCCGCCCCTGCCCTATCCGGAGCCCAGCGCCCGGTACCGCGGGGCATGGCTGGCACTCATGGCTGCCATGCCCATGCAGCCACGCTGTGTGCCGCCCACTGCGGCCGCGGCGGGCCAGGCGCGCCCCGACTCGGCGGCTACAGTCCCGCCGCATCCGCCCGCAGGCGACGCTCCCCGGACCATGCCATCGTCGCACGGCGCGGCGTTCATGGAGAACGGGCTGCACGCGCAGGCGCTGTGGGATGCCGCCATGGCTCATGCCGTGGCCAGCCACCTCGCGGCGCAGCCCGGAACGCTGGTACTGCACATGGTTGGCGGCTTCCACGTCGAGAACTTCACCGGGATTCCTGAACAGGTACAGCACTATCGGCCGCAGACAAGGAGCCTGGTGGTGTCGCTGCAACCGGCCGCGGACTTCGGCAGCTTCGATCCGAAGGAGCACACCGGGCAGGGGGACTACGTGATCCTGACCGACCAGAGCCTCGACCAGGACTACCAGCGGAACTGTTTGGGGCCCGGGCGGCCCCGGTAGGCGCCCGCCGCCTCAGATGTCGCGGAAGGGATCGGGCATGGCCGGATCCACCCCCAGGGTGCGCGCCATGGCCTCGTTACTCCGATCGATCAGGAACTCGACCCACAGCGGGAAGTGGTCACTGAGCCGATATGACATCTGCAGCGGTGTCAACTCGGGAAAGACCGCGCCCACGAAGTCGAGCACGCCGGCAGATCCTTGCGAGACCAGGTCGAGGTCGCCTCTGAACCAGGCGATCTGATCGTAGTGCTTCGCTTGACTGCCATACGTGGTCACCGCAGTCCTGATCCCTGCCGGCACCCACAGGCCGGTTTCCACGAAGGCGTCGAAGAGCGGGTTCCCCTCGCGCTTGTCAATGTTGAAGTCCCCGAGCAGGATCAGGTTGCGCTCTTCGGCGTGCGCGAAGTGGGTGCGTTCTCTGAGTTCCTGGGCCGCATAGCGGGCCAGGTTCCGAAGCTCGGGGATCCGATCGGCAGGCAACCGCCCGTACCGGATGTGCACGGTGAGGAGCGCGAACCGTTCGGCGCCCGCCTTGAAGCCCACGATATATGGCGTCCGGTCGAACTGCCTGATCGGGTCTCCGCCCTCGCCGACCGGGAGCACGATCTCGCCAGCCAGTCCCGATGGCGTGACCCGCCGGGTGTCGTAGATGTAGGCGAGGCGCTCGTTGTTGCCCGCGTCACCGGCCGTGACATCGCTCAGCAGCAGACCCCAGTCCGGGCCGAGGAATTCATTGACGAGCATCCGGACTCCCGATGTGTCCCGCTGGATCTCCTGCACGGCAATCACGTCGAAGCGCCTGACCACCTCGGCAATGATCGCGAGCGCGCGGAGATTGCGCTTCGGGCTCCCCGGGTTCTCATCCCAGGAATTGTGGATGCCGCCGAACGCGCGCAGGTTCCAGGTGCCAACGACAAGGTTGTGATCGGTGCGCCGGGGCGGGATGGCGACCAGGTCCAGGACGCGGCGGAGCCGGACGATGTCCTCGACCGTCGCGCGTGAGTAGTCGGAGTAGGTGATGGCCACTGCTGGCACCTCGGGTGCTACGGGCAACGTCGCAGGCCACTGACGGGCCGCCGCGCCAACGGTTGCTGCGGCTGACCTGATTGTCAATCACCCCCGCGGGCCGCCGAAAAGGCCTCGGGTCATTGTCTTTCCCCGCCACCGTCAACATCTTGGGGCGTTCCCCAGACCCCCTCTGCCGATCCCATGTCGAAGCTTCTCCACCGTTTAGCCGTGCTGTTCCAGGAACTCAAGCGGCGCAAGGTAGTCAGTGTCGTGGTGGCGTACGCCATCGCCGCGGCGGGCGTGATGCAGGTCGCGGATGTCGTCGCACCGCGCATGAACATGCCGGACAACGCCGTGAGCCTGGTGATCCTGCTCGCGCTGGTGGGACTGCCGGTGGTGGCCGCCCTCGCCTGGCTCTACGATGTGGTGCCGGACCCCGGCGGCAGGCGGAGCGCGGCCCCGGCCGAGCCTGCCGCGCCTCGCGCGGTGGCACCGGCCGCAGCACAGCCTGCGGCCGGCCGCGCCAGCCCTCAAGCGGTGGCCGTGCTGCCGTTCCTCAACCTGAGTGCCGACCAGGACAACGAGTTCTTCGCGGACGGCGTGACAGAGGACGTCATCGCGCACCTGTCCAAGATCAACGCGCTCCGGGTGATCTCGCGCACGTCGGTGCTGCCGTTCAAGCAGCGGGAGCAGGGCTTGCGTGAGATTGGCGCGGCGCTGGGCGCGGGCACGCTGCTCGAGGGCAGTGTGCGGCGCGTCGGAACGAGGGTGCGTATCGCGGCCCAGCTCGTCGACCTGGAGTCGAACCAGTACCTCTGGGCGGAGACCTACGACCGCGAGCTGACCGATGTCTTCGCGATCCAGACGGACGTGGCGCTGCACATCGCGGCCGCGCTGCGGGCTCAACTCTCGCCCAGCGAGCGGACCCGGATCCAGAAGGAGCCGACCAGCAACCTGCACGCCTATCAGCTCTACCTGCAGGGCCGGCAGTCACGGGTCCGGTATACCGTGGATGGGCTGCGCGAGAGCATCACCTACTTCGAGCGCGCCATCGAACTGGACCCGGACTACGCGCTGGCCTTCGCCGGGATCGCCATGGCGTACGAGGAGCTGGGCGAGGCCGGAGCGGTGCCGCCCGGCGAGGCGTATCGGCGCGCGCGTGAGGCAGCAATCACTGCGCTCAGTCTCGACCCCGAGCTGGCGGAAGCGCACTGTATACTCGGTCAGCTCAAGGCCGTTTGGGATTTCGACTGGCCGGCCGCGGAACAGGACTTCAAGCGCGCGCTGGAGTTGAGTCCCAGCAATGCCGATGCCTGGGACCTGTACGGCCGCCTGTGCTCGGCGCAGGGGCGGCACGATGAATCGGTCGCCATGGAGAGGCGAGCTTTCGAGCTGGATCCGCTGGCTCACCGCACGGACTACGCAACGGCCCTGCTTCGCGCTGGCCGCAGCGCCGAGGCCCTGGAAGCAGCCGAGCGTGCGGTCCAGTTCGATCCGCACTATGACCGGGGACGGGCCACGCTCGGCTGGGCTTACCTCCAGCAAGGCCGGACGGCCGAAGGCCTCGCCGAACTCGAGCTGGCGGTCTCGCTCTCACCGGCGAGCACCGCCTGGCTGGCCCAGCTCGGACAGGCCTACGCCATGAACGGCAGGACGGAAGCGGCGCGGGAGATCCTCGCCCGCCTGGAGGCGTGGTCGCAACAGCGATACGTGTCCCCCTATCACGTGGCTTACGTCTACACCGGCCTCGGAGATCACGACGCCGCGATTGACCGCCTGGAACAGGCCGTGCAGCAGCGAGCGGGCGCCGTATATGGCGTCAACGGCTCGTTCCTGTTCACGCCTCTGCACGGTCACCCGCGGTACACCGCACTCCTGAAGCAACTGAACCTGGCCTGAGCCACCAGGAGGGCGGCGTGCCGTAGTGAGAGTACGTGCGGCTCACGGCCGGGTTGGCTGGCGGCCGTCTCCTCATACCGTACCGGAGGTGATCATGTCCACCACGCATGTCCCCGCTGCTGCCGCCGCCAGCGATGCCAAGCAGCTCAAGAACCTCCGCCAGGTGTTGAAAGCGCTCGATGCCGCCCTGGACCGGGCGGCGGATGAGCCTGCCCTCCCCTGCGACGTGGCCGCAGCGCGTTTCATCATCTTCTCCGACCACCACAAGGGTGCACGCAACCACGCGGATGACTTCCGCAAATGCGAGCGCGCCTACAACGCGGCGCTCGCGTACTACTTCGAGCGGGGTTACTCGCTGATCGAGCTGGGCGATGTGGAGGAGTTGTGGGAGGAACGGCCCAGGCCGGTGCTGAAGACCTACCGCCACACGCTGGAGCTGACGGCCGCGTTCCACGCGGCGGGGCGCTATCACCGCGTGTTCGGCAACCATGACGACCTGTGGAGCTTCGAGGGCAAGGTCGAGAGCCTGCTGGGGCCCCTGTTTCCCGGCCTGGCGGTGCGGGAGTCGATCCGGCTGAACGTGCAGGATGGCGACCGGCACCTGGGCATCATCTTCCTGGTGCACGGACACCAGGGCACCACCGCCAGCGACAAGCTGGGTGCCTTTGCGCGACTGCCCGTGCGCTACATCTGGCGCCCCATCCAGCGGCTGTTCAAGGTCTCACTCAACACCCCGGCCACGGACTGGAGGCTGCGCGAGGGGCACAACCGGGCGCTGTACGAGTGGGCTGCCCGACAGAGCCAGCTCGTCCTGATCGCCGGCCATACCCACCGGCCCGTCTTCGAGGCGGGCACGCTCGCACAGGAACTCACCGCGAAGCTCGAGGCGGCGCGCACCACCGTCGCGTCCGATGCTCCGGCGCTGGCCGCGAGGCTCGAGTGGACACGCGCGCAGGGTGATGAGGTCACCGGCGCGGAAGGGACGTTGCCGGCGCTGCGCGCCTGCTACTTCAATGCCGGCTGCTGCGCGTACCAGGATGGTGACATCACCGGCCTGGAGATCGCGAACGGCGCCATCAGCCTGATCCGCTGGCCCGACGACCAGGAGCGGCCGTTGCCGCAGGTGCTGGACCAACCGATTGCACTCCACCGGCTGTTCGCCGCAGCACCGGAGCCCGCATCAACAGTCGCGGAGAGTGCTCGTGAAGGTCACGTCCCGCCCATGCTCGGGTAACCGGCTAACGGACGTTGATGTCCCGCCGGACGGCGGCGAGAGAATCGGCTGCCGCGCGGGTGCTCGGATGCTGGTCACCGAGCGTGGCCCGCAGGATGGCGAGCGCTTCCTGGTAGGTGGCGGCGGCACGGTCGAGGTAGCCGTTGCGACGGTACAGCCCGGCCAGACCGACCAGGTCCACCCCTACCTCGGGGTGGGTTCTGCCCTGGAGTCTGCGGCGCATGGCAAGGCCGTCGGCGTACAACCGCTCGGCCTCGTCGAATCGTCCCTGCCGGCCTATCGCGGTGCCCAGGTTGACCATTGCATTGGCCACCTCGGGGTGCTCCTGCCCCCAGTGGTCGCGCCGGGCGACCAGCACCTCGCGGTACCAGCGCTCGGCCTCGGCGAACCGGCCCTGGGCGAGCAGCACGTGCGCCAGGTTGGTGAGCGTGCGCTGCAGCCCGGCCGGGTGAGCCGCGGCCTCACGTCGGCTAATCGCCAGGGCCTGGCCGAGCACCGATTCCGCCTCCGCGAGGCGACCCTGATCGCGCAGCGACAGGGCGAGCATGTTGAGCGTGTGGTCGATCTCCCACGCCTTCCCACCCGCGTCAGCGCGCTGCAGCGATAGCGCTCGGCGGAGCAGCGGCTCGCTCCGCGCCAGCTGGCCCTGGCCCCGCATGGCCTCCGCCACGGCGGTCAGCGTGGCGCCCAGGCGGGGATCGTCGGGGCCATACTCGCGCTCCTGCATCGCCAGCACCGAATCCATCATGCGCCGGTGTTCGTCGGTCCGGCCCAGGGCATCGAAGATCGTGCCGAGCGTCCAGGCCAGGTCGGCACGCGCCCCGGGAGCGGTGGCGAGGTCGCGGTCGAGCCAGGTCGCGGCGCTGTCCAGTGCGGCCGCGATCGTGATGGTATCGCCGAGCGCGACATTGGGATCGGCGAGTCGAAAGATGTTGACCAGGAAGCTGGCGACCTGCTCCGCGCGCACGGCCTCACGTCGGGCCGCGTCGCGCTCCCGGTCCGCTCGCCGCGCCTGCACCACTGCGGCCGTGAAGCCGAGGACGAGAGAAGCGGCCGTGATCGACGCCGCCAGCACCACGAGCCGGTGACGCCGCACCAGGCGATGCGTCCGGTAGAGCAACGTCGGGCCGCGTGCCCGCACCGGGCGACCCTCCAGGTGGTTCCGGATGTCGTCGGCCAGCGCGGCCACCGAGGAGTAACGGTGGTGGGGCTCTTTCCGCAGTGCCATGGACACAATGCAGTCGAGGTCACCGCGCAGTTTTCGTCTCAAGGCATCGGGCGCGACGCTCGACGGCAGGGGCGGTTCCTCCTCGAGGATGGCGCGCGCCACCTCGTGCGCGCTCCGCCCATCGCGAAGGTTGGGTGCCCGCCCGGTCAGCAGCTGATAGAGGATGACCCCGAGCGAGAAGACGTCGCTTGCCACCGTGATGGCCTCGCCCCGGAGCTGCTCCGGGCTGGCATAGGTGGGGGTCATCAGGCGGGAGTCGGTCGGCAGGGTAGCGGCAGCATCGACGGCATCGGCATCGAGGAGGCGGGCAATGCCGAAGTCCAGCAGCTTCACCTGGCCGCTGTCGGTCACCAGCAGGTTGCTCGGCTTGAGATCGCGGTGCACCACCAGGTTCTGGTGAGCGTACTGCACGGCCTCGCACGCGGCCAGCGCCAGGCGGAGCCGAGCTTCGATCGACAAGCCGTGCTGGTGCGCATACTCGTCGATCGGGAGACCCGACACGAACTCCATCGCAAACCACGGCACGCCGTCGGGCGTGACCCCGCCGTCGAGGAGCCTGGCGATGTTGGGATGCTCCAGCGCGGCCAGGATGCGCCGCTCCTCGCGAAAACGCCGCAGCAGGTGGTCATCCAGCGCGAGCGGGCTCCGCACCAGCTTGAGTGCGGCCCGCTGCTCGAACTGTCCGTCGTCGCGCTCGGCGAGATACACCGTGCCCATGCCACCGCGCCCCGCCTCGGCGACCAGCCGCCAGGGGCCGATGCGGGCGTTCAGCCGCGGCTCGAGCGCCTGCGCCAGTTCCCGCACGAAGGGCGCGGCGAACTCGGCAGCGGTGCCGTCGAGCAGTGAGGACAGCGGCTCGGCTCGCCGCTCCGGTCCCATCGCGGTCAGGGCTCCAGCTCGTGGCAGAGCCACGCCTTGGCCCTGGCCCAGTCGCGCCGCACCGTGCGCGCGGTTACGCCCATGACCCCACCCGTCTCCTCCTCGGTGAGGCCCGCGAAGAACCGGCACTCCACCACGCGCGCCAGCCGCGGCTCGAGCGCGGCCAGGCGCGTCAGCGCTTCGTCCAGCTCGAGCATGGTTTCGGCCCTGGCATCCGCGACCTGCACAGACTCGTCGAGCACGAGCGGCGCCACCCCGCC
>Ga0105107_10003317_pt1 | contig 10682 bp, 7 predicted proteins | sample PPLLaktember2015_6_FD_79335 | JGI IMG/M metagenome (GOLD analysis project Ga0105107, IMG submission 79335) | Freshwater sediment microbial communities from Prairie Pothole Lake near Jamestown, North Dakota, USA - PPLs Lake P8 Core (1) Depth... | ecosystem: Environmental > Aquatic > Freshwater >... | reverse complement strand
GATGCAGGAACGTTCTGGTATCATTCACATGCCAATGAAACAGTACAATTGGAAAGAGGAATGTATGGTGCGTTAATAGTTGAAGACAAATCTGATCCGGTTACTGACGGAGAAAAAGTATTTATGATTGATGACATGAAGCTGGATGCAGATAATAAATTTACAAAGCCCGGGTGGTTTGTTCCCCGTATCGTTGAAAAGCATGATGGTCGTCAAGGTAGCACATTGTTAATAAATGGCAAGGAAAATTCAAGGGTAGATATTCATGCCGGTCAGACAGAAAGATGGCGTTTTATAAATTCATCAAGTGCAAGATACTTCGTCCTGTCTCTGGGAGGAAAAGAATTTAAAATTATCGGAACTGATGGTGGCTTGTTAGAACATCCCCGAATAGTTTCTGAAGTTTTATTAGTTCCCGGAGAGAGAATAGATATTGCAGCAGGGCCTTTTAAGGAAGGGGAAACATTCTCTATAGATTCATTGCCCTATAACAGAGGTACTATTCTCAAAGCAAAGCATCAAAAATTTGCTACAGTAAAGGTTGGAGTCGAAAAATCTTCAATTGCGGTAATACCTGAATCCTTAAGAAGAATTGAACCTTTAGCAGGACAAGATGCTGCAATAACAAGAAAGGTAAAACTTTCTGAAAGTGCAAGTCTGAAACACGGAGTGGACTTTTTCATAAACGATGATATTCATGTTAATGACGAACCCGTGAAAGTTGGTGATCTGCAGATTTGGGAAGTATCAAACACCAGTGCAATGGATCATCCTTTTCACCTGCATGGTTTCTTTTTCCAGGTTATTGAAAAGAATGGCAAAGTTACCGAATATTTGGAATGGAAAGATACTGTCAATTTAACACCTAAAAGTAAAATAAAAATTGCGTGGATGCCTGATAATCGCCCAGGCACGTGGATGTACCATTGTCACATACTTGAACATCATGAAGCAGGTATGATGGCCACATTTAACGTAATTGATGGCAATAAACCATATGATGAGGTGACATCAAATCAAGCTCATCATCATCATTAAATTGCCTCATTGTTACTGAATTCCGAATAGGTTTGATGAATGATGTAGTCAAACCTGTTCCGAAGGATAATGAAGTACTGATAAAAATTCATGCGACAACAGTAACCTCAGGAGACTGCAGGATGCGAAGGGCCGACCCATTTGCCGTAAGATTTTTCAACGGCCTCACCAGACCAAAAAAAATAACCGTTCTCGGGAATGTCACTTTGAATCACGCAACGGCTTCCCGATAAATCGGGACAGGCTATACACGCCGAAGTTTTAGCTCATGCCGCGGGACAGATACTCCAAACAATAAAAATAACGACATATGAAAACTTTGTTTTTAATTATGACCTTGATCCCAATGTTATGTATGGGCCAAATGCAGCACCCAAGCGGTAAAGTTGTCGTTGAAAGGATTACATCGCAGGCTTTAAAAAATAACAGTGGCGGTGAGAATCCAACCAGGCGAGTGACGGTTTATTTGCCACCTGACTATGATAAGACTTCGAATAGATATCCGGTAATTTACTACTTACATGGATTTACATGGAATGATAGTATGCAAATTGCTATTGACCATTTTGACAAGCTTTTGGACAAAGCTATACAAACAGGAAAGATTCGCCCGGTTATTGTGGTGATGCCAAATCAATATACGTTGTATCGAGGGAGTTTTTATACCAACTCATCTTTAACTGGAAAATGGGCCGATTTTACAGCAATCGACTTAGTTAATTATGTTGACAAACATTACCGTACCATTTCTGCAAAGGAGAGTAGAGGAATTGCTGGTCATTCAATGGGAGGTCACGGGGCTTTAAAAATTGGAATGCTATTTCCGAATATTTTCTCGAGCGTTTACGCGCTATCACCAGCGGAATTAGGTCTGGCTAAGGAATTTGGACCAGGCCCGGCATTCAAGAATATACCGCAGATAAAAACGAGAGAGGAGCTAATTAGAGACTATGACCATTTTTTTGAGAATGCATTTGTTGCGACAGCTCGGGCTTATTCCCCAAATCCTAAAAACCCACCCTTTTATGTGGACTTGCCTTTTACTTATAACGGGGATAGTCTTATAGTAAATTTCGATGTTTTGAAAAAATGGCATGACAACTCTCCATTAAACATGGTTGATAACTATGTTGGAAACCTGAAAAAACTGAAAGCAATAAAATTTGACTGGGGGAGAAACGACTTCGCTCCACACATCCCTTACACGTGTCGACTCTTAAGTGAGAAGTTAGAGAATTATCAAGTTAATCATTATGCCGAAGAATATGTTGGTGACCATGGTGATAAGCTATGGACTGATGACGGCAGGGCATTAAATGATATGTTTCCTTTCTTTGATTACAATTTAACCTTTGAAGACGTTCAATATACTGTAAAGGAGAACAAAAAGAAATCGAAATAAGCGGCACGAGTTACAACAACGTACATAATCAATGGCGGGGTTCGTTTAAAGTTTGTAGTTTTAGTTTTCAAATTACGTTTGGTTTCATGGGACAGTGACGCGCATCTTATTCCCGCCACTGCTTATGCACAAACGTTGTGCACAATTGTGAAACAAACCGATTCAAATACAAACACTAAATCATCATCAGAAATTCTCAGCACCACTATGTGAGCAAACTGTCAATCATTTTGCGAGGGTTAACACTTTTGGTTACCTTGTGCACCTGGATAACAAATCGCTTTTACGACGCAACGGCTTCCCGATGAATCGGGACAGGCTATACACGAGGGTGTTATGGGCAAATTCACCTGAACAAAGTGGTGACAAAAATGTTAAATGATTGAAAGATTAAATAATGAATATTTGCAATAACTGAAAAATTATCGTATGCCAATATACATGGATCGTCATGACGTATCGGAATCTGTAAATGCTGAAAATGTGGCAGAACTGCACAAGGAAGATTTGAAAATTCAGGAACAGTTTAATTGCCGTGGGTTAACATATTGGTATGATGATTTTAAAAAAATAGCCTTTTGTTTAGTCGAAGCTCCCGACAAAGAATCAATTTACAATATGCATAATTGTGCACATGGAGAAGTCCCTAATTTTATCCTTGAGGTAGATGAAAATCTTGTTGAATCCTTTCTAGGACGAATAGAAAATCCTGATAAATCATCTTCCACTGATTTAAATATTATCAGTGACCCGGCCCAACGTACATTAATGGTTGTTCGATTTAAAACAATTTCCCTGAATGGTATTAATTATTCCCAGTCTCAATCAAACATGCAGCAAGTGATTAATGTGATTGGTGATTCGCTTATACAATACGAGGGTCGACTTACCGAATATAAAGAAGGGTATCTACTAATATCATTTAAATCTTCTTACAAATCTGTAAAGTGTGCTTTGGAGTTAGAAACCTTATTTGCAGATAAAATTGCTGCTATATACAACTCAAATATTAACATTAAAATAGGATTGGCTACGGGCATACCTGTGGTGGCTAACAAAACTTTTTTTGAAGATACCATCAAATTGGCAAATCGACTTTGTTTTATTGATAAATGCAATATTGTAACGACCTCCGAAGTTCAGAACCTTTTTATTTCAGAAAACTTAAATGCGTCTTTCGACAATGACAAGCTGTACGCCTTGCCAATACAAGAAGGAATTTTTTTAAACATATTAATCGATTTTATCGAAAAAGAATGGCATAATGCTGAATTAAAAGTTGAAGATTTTGACTTTCCTTTAGGGATGAGTAGAACTCAAGTGTACCGAAAAGTAATGCTTCTAACCGGGAAATCACCAAACAGTTTTCTCAAGGAATATCGTTTAAATCGGGCCTTAGAAAGAATAAATAAAAACGTATATTCCATTTCTGAAATCGCATATGAAACAGGATTTAACAGTCAATCTTACTTCTCAAAGTGTTTTCATCGAAGATTTGATCTTTGGCCTTCCGATTATATAAAATCCTGAAACTATAATTATTCAATTATAAAATTCTGGAGTATTGACCCAAATGTTCACATACTAAACCCAAATATTCTATCCATTAGTGCATTTAAGCTGTAGTTTTGAATTTATTTATTGATTATTATTTAACAACTAAAATTCAAAGCAATGAAAATTGCAAAAGAAAACATTGAAGTAAAATTGGAAATTCCCGGTGCTATTATCCGTCAGAATACTGATTTTGGCGATGCAACCGGATTAGGCAAGATAAGTGGTGAGTATTTCAGCCTTTCTGCAGGAGTAGATACAACCCCCTTATTCATGGGACTTGAAGGAGATTTGTGCCAATGCCCTCACTGGGGCTATCTCATTAGCGGTCAGCTTACCACAACCGATGCTAAAGGTATCCAGGAAATTGTTAATGCAAACGATTTGTTTTACTGGCCATCCGGGCATAATGTTATGGTCCATAAAGATGCGGAAATCGTGATGTTCAGCCCTCAGCATGAGCATAGTCATGTAATCAATCACATGATTGAGAAGACTAAAGCTTAGAGCCTTATTTTTTGGCCTAATTTTTGACACTCTAAGTAAGCCACGGCCTAAAGGCAGGCGGTTTTGGGAAGAGGGTTTCATTTAAAAATTCAACATAAATGAAGTATGTTCGTTTGGTTTTGATACCACAGATATAGTCCCTCTATGCAACCTCATGATCTTTCTGGAAGTACTTAATCCGATTCCTGAACCATTTTCTTTAGTGGTGTAAAAGGGTATAAATATTTTATCGATTTCTTCAGGCGGAATCCCTTTCCCATTGTCTGTTATACTGATTTTTAACCGGCCGGTAGGTTCTTCCGAAACGGTAACTGTGATTTTTTTGTTTTTTACGTTTTCAAGAGCATCTACAGCATTATTCAACAAGTTGATCAAAACCAGATTCAACATTTTCTCGTCGCCTAATAATTCCCGCTGAGAACCTTTACGGATTATTCTGAAATCAATTTTTTCCTCATCCAGCCTGTTCTTCATTAGTATCCCGACTCCATTCAACCAGTTATCTAAGGCGATGGGTCTAAAAACAGGATTGGGAAGACGGGTCAGTTTCCGGTAATCTTCAACAAATCGCATAAGTCCCTTTCCGGTATTCTCAATGACCTCCAATCCATCAATAATCTTCGAAATATGTTTACCGGTCACTTCACCTACAGGTAATGGTTTTCGATCGCGAAGAAAAATGCGGGAGAGCGTATTGCTGAGGGATGTGATGGGGGCTACCGAGTTCATAATTTCATGGGTCATTACCCTGATCAGTCTCTGCCACGAATCCAGCTCATTCTCCTCCATTTCTGCTTTTATGTCGGAAATGGAGAAAAGGCGGTAATGGTTTGATCCGAAATTCAAAGGTGCCATTTTCAGCGAAAACAAACGAAGCTCATTGTTATGGAGTACTTTAATGGTATGGCTTTGGCCCGGTTGTATAACCTGCATTTGCTCATACAATTCAGTGTTTTTCTGCTTCAGAAGATCCAAATGGGTAATTTGAGGAAGACCAATGAATTCAAGAGCTGCATCATTAATTTGTTCAATATATCCCATTTCATCCACTGCCATTAATCCGGTGGCCGAAGATTTCAGCATCTCGTGAAAAAATCTTTCGTTGTATTCGTTTCTGATTTTTATTTCTGCAATATGTTCATTTAAACGGTTCATACTTTGATGTAGTGAATGCAATGACCTGGGAAGCACCTGCTCAGGAAAATGCAGGGTTGTATCGTCATTGGTCACCGCTTCAAAAAAGAAGGCTACTCTGCGATTGATGCTGTTCAGGAAATATATCAGACTGAAACATGAAAGGATGGCCATCAGCATCAGTGGAGGTGTTAAAAACCAATTGTGATGAACGAGACCTATGCCAGTTCCGGCAGCTGCCAGGCCAAAAATGCACAACCGGATGATGACACCCAGGTTGAATGATTTATAAATCATATCGTTTGATTTTATTGTAAAGCGTCTGACGTGAGATTCCCAATTGATTTGCAACAGCGCTGTGCTTACCGTTGTGCTGAATCAGAGCATCTTCAATCATTTGCTTTTCCATTTCTTCAAATGTCTGAAAACTCTTGCCCACCGGTTTCCCTGCCGGTTTAAAAACAAAATCGTCAGGATTGAGAATATTAGAATCGCTTAGAATTACTGCCTTTTCAATGGTATGCTGCAATTCTCTTACATTACCCGGCCAGGGATATTCCATAAGCTTATTAATAGCCTGAGTACTGATCCGGAGGGGTTGTTTGCGATACCTTTTTTCAAAACACGAAAGAAAGAAATCCGCCAATAATTCAATATCGCCTCTCCTTTCGCGTAACGGTGGAACCTCTATGCAAATGGTATTAATCCTGTATAACAAGTCTTCGCGAAATTCCTGCTGGGTTACAAGCTGTTCCAGGTCACAATTGGTAGCACATATAAGCCGGATATCAACCGGAACAGGCAGTCCGGAACCAATTGGGATAATAGTACGACTTTGAAGCGTAGTTAAGAGTTTAGACTGAAGTGCATAAGGTAAATTCCCGATTTCATCCAGGAACAGGGTACCTCTATGAGCCAGCTGAAATTTACCGATGCGGTCCTCATGGGCATCAGTGAACGATCCTTTCTTATGACCGAAAAGTTCACTTTCAAACAATGTTTCAGGAATGGCTCCCATATCAATGCTTAGTAATAGCTCCCCGCTCCGATCCGATCGTTTGTGGATTTCATAAGCTACCAGTTCTTTCCCCGTGCCATTCTCACCGGTTATCAGAACATTAGCATCGGTTTTTGCCACTTTGGCAATGGTTTGCATCATATTCAAAATTCTGGGCGAAGAGCCCAGAATATGGCGCTGCTCCTGATTCAATTCCTTTTTTAAACCTGTTTCCCTTCGTTTTAATTCATTGATCTGAATACCCGAACGTCTAAGTTTCAGGGTAGATTTCATTGTAGCGAGTAATTTCTCATTTTCCCATGGTTTAAGTATAAAGTCGGCTGCGCCATTCTTTAATGCTTTAACCGCCAGTTCCACATCGCCATAAGCTGTTATCATGACTACTTCAGTAGTCGGAGAAATTTTCCTTATCTCGCCAAGCCAGAAGAGTCCTTCGTTGCCCGTATTAATGCCGGCAGAGAAATTCATATCGAGCAGTACCAGGTCAAAATCTACTTTCGATAGTTCAGCCCGGATTAAATTCGGATTGGAGAGAACGATTACTGTTTCAAACTCTTCCTGCAACAGCATTTTAAGAGCAGTAAGGGCGTTCTTGTTGTCGTCAACGACAAGGATGGTGCCGGATTGCATACTATGGATTATTATTTTTGTCTCAGGGATTTGGGTTGTAAAACGTCATTAATCAAATTTACTAACTTACGGGAACCAGCGTTAATAGTGTCCAATTATTTTACATAATCTGCTAATTATTTTACAAAATTTTGTAGGGTTATTTTGTAAGTGGCTATAAATGCGTGGATTAATGTTATGGCATTGGAATTGAATGGTATCCATGAAAACTACAATAATGATAAAAACTATTAATCTTACCAGGGTATTCCGCACCGACGAATTGGAAACCACCGCATTGAACAATGTCAATCTCGAAGTAAACAAAGGCGAATTCGTGGCCATCATGGGTCCGTCGGGATGCGGAAAATCCACGTTGTTAAACATTATAGGTTTAATTGATAATCTGACCACCGGACAGTACTTTTTTGACGGACAAAATGTATCCGGACTCAGGGAAGGCCAACGAACCGACATGCGAAAAGGCAACATCGGCTTCGTATTCCAGAGTTTCAATCTTATTGATGAAATGACGGTATTTGAAAATGTGGAATTACCACTGGTTTATATGAGGATCAGAGAATCCGAGCGAAAGAAAAAAGTCGAAGGTTTGCTGGAACGAATGAAAATAGGACACCGGAAAAGCCATTTTCCACAGCAATTGTCAGGTGGCCAGCAGCAACGCGTTGCCATAGCAAGGGCCGTGGTATCCGGTCCAAAGCTGATACTGGCTGATGAGCCCACCGGAAATCTCGATTCGAAAAATGGCCTTGAAGTGATGAAAATGCTTTCGCAACTGAATAAAGAGGGCACTACCATAGTTATGGTCACGCACTCTGAAAGAGACGCGGGGAATGCGCACCGCGTGGTAAATCTGTTTGACGGCAGGATCGTTACGGAGGAAATGAAGCGTGTTTTGGCATAAGTTGCCCTTCAAGTTGTTGAAAACCCTTGAAGCGGCGAAAAATAATTAAAACCAAAAACAATGTCACTAAAGAATTTTATTCGGGAACTCAGGAATAATATGACCATAACAACAATAAATATTGTAGGGTATTCCATAGCCTTATCAGCCTGTTTGATCATTGGACTTTTTGTTTACAGGCAATCCACTTTCGACCATTTCAATGAAGACGTTAACCGGATATATCGATTCAATAGTAATTTAAAAGGGGACAATTCGTATAGCGCAACCAGCAATCACCAATGGCGTGAAGTCCTGCTAAAGGAAATTCCGGGCATTGAAAAAGCTGCCCGGTTCGGCTGGAACTTTGAACAGGATATTGAATGTGAAAAGAAGCAATACAAAGCTGAAGGTGCATCAGGTGACAAAGAACTTTTCGATATATTTTCTTTCCCGGTTCTTGAAAAAGAAGAAGAGAACTTTTTTGAAAAACCGTTAAGTATGGCTGTATCAAAGTCTCTGGCTACCCGCATTTTTGGTAATGAATCCCCTATTGGAAAAACACTGAAACTGAACTATGGTAAGGAATACACCATAACAGCGCTGTTTGAGGATATTCCTGTGAATTCATCCCTGCAATTCGAATTTCTGACCAACCTGAATGATGAAATTATTGCATCCGGAGAGCAAATGGCAAAACATTGGACATGGTGGTGGTTGCGGACGTTCGTTGTGGTGAAGGATGCGTGGGTGGTGGAGGGTTTTACCAATAACATGAAGCCGCTTCAGAGCAAATATGTCGGCGACTGGTATGCAGAGAACCGCGACTATTATTTACAGCCCCTTAAGGAAATCCATCTGCACAGTGCTGAAATAATGGGGAGCTTCAATACAGATATAAGCATTACCCTGATTACCATCTTCTGCTCTGCAGGGCTTCTGATACTAATCATCTCCTGCATCAATTTTATCAATCTTTCCATTGCAGGATTTGAATCCAGAAAAAAAACAGTTGCCATAAAAAAGATCATTGGTGCAAGTCGCATTTACTTGTTCCGGCAATATATTTCGTATTCGATGCTGTTGACTTTTTTATGCATTTTGCTGGGAATATTCATTTCGATATACGCAATTCCCGTTTTAAAATCACAAGGGATTAACGGGATCGATATACCCTATGGCAATCCGGTTTTCTGGATACTGATTTTGATGTTTGGATTATTTATAGGTTTATTGTCCGGTTTATATCCGGCAAATTATATCAGCAAGACCATTACCATGACATCTCCTCAGACTTTTAAACCGAGATCATGGTTCAGGAACGGACTGATCACCATCCAGTTTACCATCGCCATGGTGCTTTTGATCGCATCTGCAGTTATAAAGAAACAGCTCAATGAAAGCACTAAAGGTAATCTGGGTTATGGTTATTCTTCATTGATAACTTTCTGGTCAACCACGGGAACCTTTGATCATTATAAGGCATTTAAAGAGGAAATAAGCAAAGTTCCGGGAGTTCTTGGAATAACTTCCAGCAATTTTCCCCTGCCAGGTCATTTGGGGAATTATTGGCCTGTGCAAGTTGAAGGGAGTGAGAAACTGGATATTTTTCATGCCGGTGTTTCGGCCAATTTTTTTAATGTATTGCACATTCCGATAAGAAATCAACTGGGGGAATTAAGGGAAGATACATCGAGAACTGCAGATTTTGCCGTTGTAAACGAGGAAGCTGTGAAACAGTTTAACATCGGAGACAGGATAGTAAGCAAAACATACATGTTGGGCGAAAACAAAGTGGAGGTTGCCGGTATCATGAATAATTTTCATATCGGATCGCTGCGTGATAGGATTCAGCCTGTTCAGTTTACCCTTTTTGAAAAAGGCTGGAATAATATCATTCGGATAGAGGAGACAAACCGCGAAAAGATCCTTGCGGACATACGGCTGGTCTGGGAAAAGTTTGAACAGGAAAGACCGTTCGAATACCATTTTCTTGAGGATTTGATCACAGAACAATATGGCAAGGAAGAGTCGCTCCTGAAGCTCTTTAACCTGTTTTTCGGTTTGGCGATTCTCATTTCCCTGATCGGGTTGTTTGGATTGGTCCAGTTGCTTCTGCGATTCAGGGTGAAAGAAATTGGAATCCGCAAAGTAAACGGTGCCAGGGCACTCCAAGTGGTAACATTACTCAATAAGGATTTCATGAAATGGGTGTTTTTTGCCTTTGTAATAGCTTGCCCTGTTGCGTGGTACATTATGCATAAATGGCTCCAGAACTTTGCTTACAAAACGAACCTGAACTGGTGGGTATTTGCCTTAGCCGGTACTATGGCTATGGCAGTTGCCTTGCTGACAGTAAGCTGGCAATGCTGGCGGGCGGCATCGCGTAATCCTGTGGAGGCGCTCCGATACGAATAGTTACAAGAGCAGAAATCTACATGGAACAGTACAATTAGCTATAAACAGATAAACAAATGCTATTCTATGAACTAAAAACAGCCCTCAGGCATCTATAT
>Ga0105107_10003316_pt1 | contig 10682 bp, 13 predicted proteins | sample PPLLaktember2015_6_FD_79335 | JGI IMG/M metagenome (GOLD analysis project Ga0105107, IMG submission 79335) | Freshwater sediment microbial communities from Prairie Pothole Lake near Jamestown, North Dakota, USA - PPLs Lake P8 Core (1) Depth... | ecosystem: Environmental > Aquatic > Freshwater >... | reverse complement strand
TTTCATGCACAGCATCTATCGCATACCCGCACGGCCGTTCTGGAACCACTGGCAAGTGCTGAGTAGTTTTTATGGTTCGATGTTGGCGTTGGGCCCGCTTGCGGTGGGCTTGGTGTTTGCGCCCTTGGCGGCGGATAGCAGCGTGCTGCTCGGCACCTTGGCTTGGCCGGTCGTCGCCGGCATTGCACTGGAAGCAATCGGTTTATACGCGCATGCGCGCGACATGCGGCGCCAGGGCGGCGAGGGGGCGGCAGCGCAATATGTGCAAACGACGCAGTTCGCTTATACCTACGCAGCGCGCAATGCCGCTTTGGGGTTGGCGCTGAGCGCCGTGATCGCCTTCGCGCTGTTCGTGCCGCAAGGCATTACCGGAATCGTCGCTTGGCTAAGCATTACCGCACTGGCCACTGTTGCGGCTATCGTCGGCCGCATGCTGTTCTATGCGCTGGTGATTCCGACCACCATGCCCGGCGCTTTCTTCTGGCGCAATCCGGCGTTCCAGGAACATGCGCGGGAAACGGGGCTGGCCAAGATGCCGCAAGTGGGTGTGGCGATGGATCATTGATGTAAGAAAAACAGCCTCACCACGGAGTACACGGAGGGCACGGAGAAAAGCAAGGAATGTTAACGCCGTGCCCTCCGTGTACTCCGTGGTTCAGCTTTTTCGCGGCTACAATGTCCCGATGGACGAACTTACCCAAGCCGTGTTCGACGCCGCCTATGCCTCCCGCCCGCAACGCAATCTGCGCCTGCTGTTCGGCGCGCTTCTGATCCTGAAACACATCCTGCGCGGCCTGCTGTTCAGTTGGCCGCTGTATCTGCTGGCCTTCGCCGGCATGGCGGTGCCGGGATTTCAGTCCTGGGTGTTCCTTTTGCTTCTGATTCCCGCCGTGGCGGTGTCGGGATTTATCCTGAACAAGGGCTTGCGCGAAGACTATCGCGCGGTGGTGCGCGGTCGTTTGCTCAAGTTTGGCGATGTTAAAAGCGGATTGCTTGGGGAGGGGCGGTAATAGCACGACGTAGGGCGCAATCGTTATTGCGCCGGGTGTCGGTCATCGCACCAAGCGCCATGCCTTCCTCGACTGCCCATCCCGGCGCAATGCCCGTTGGTTATTGCGCCCTACGCAGGCTGAAGAGATCGAGCTATCTATTTGCTGGCTTTGCATATATCCGTACGGATATAATTCAAGTCATGAACCCCGTGGGATTTCTCGGCGACTCACTCAAGTGTTTACGGGATTTCCCTGAGGATGCCGTATACGTGCTCCACGCTTTCCAAAAGAAAACGCAAGCCACTTCCAAGCGCGACATCGATACGGCCAAGGCACGCTACGCTCAGTTGATGGGAGTTTGAAAATGCGCAAAGTTAAATCCGAAATTTACGCCAGTGTGTGGGATGCAATTGCCGATACCCCCGAGCAAGCGGCCAATCTCCGTGCGCGCGCTGAACTCATGCAAAAAATCGCTGCTATTGTGAAAGAAAATGCCTGGACCCAAGCCGAGGCGGCCACCCATTGTGGTGTGACCCAGCCTCGTATAAATGATCTGCTGCGCGGCCGTGTATCGCGCTTTTCGCTCGATGCGTTGGTGAACATCGCTACGGCGATTGGTCGGCGCGTTCACGTCGAGCTTGAGTCTACCCTTTGAGTTGCTACCTTTAGAAAACGAATATGTCCACCATCCCTGCCTGTCCGCAATGCACTCTAAAGAACGCCTATCAAGATCGCGACAACTATGTTTGCGCCGACTGCGGATACGAATGGCCGATAGCCGGGGACGCAAGCGCCGATGACAGTGCGGCTGCGGTGGTAAAGGACGCAAATGGCAATGTGCTGGCGAATGGCGACTCGGTGGTGCTGATCAAGGATTTAAAGGTTAAGGGTTCCTCGGTTACGCTGAAGGTGGGCAGCAAGGTCAAGAGCATCCGCTTGGTCGATGGCGGCGACCACGAAGTGGATTGCAAAATGGATGCGGGCAGCTTCATGCTCAAGGCCTGCTTCCTGCGGAAAGTTTGAACGGTACTGCGCGCCCGCGACCCATAGGGAGAGCGGGATGCCGACGAGCACAATAAAAATAACGGCGAGCGATTTTTTCATGAGCTAGCGTTGGCCAATTAATGGCTGCGCATCGCGCCAACCGCCGCCGCGGCATTGGCCCTTCTCGCGGCAGACGCGACTTCGGTGGTCACAATGCATTTCCCAATCGGGGCCAGCGCAATCCCGGCCAGTTTGAGATGCTGGATGCCAAAGGGAATGCCGATAATCGTGAGGAAGCAAACAACCGCAGACATCACGTGCCCAATGGCCAACCACACACCGGCAAAGATGAACCAAATCACATTGCCCAGCGTGCCGAAAGCGCTGGTGCCGAAGTCTTCTTTCTGATGCAGTTCTTTACGGCTAATGGCTTCCATGCCGAAGGGGAAGAAACAAAATTGGCCGATCACGAAACAAGCCCTGCCCCAAGGGATGCCGACCACGGTAATAAAGGCCAGCAAACCGACCAGCCACCAGCCCAGCCCCATGAAGACACCGCCGAGAATAAACCAAAAAAAGTTGCCGATGGAGCGCATTATTTCCCCCTTTAGATCCTAACGAAGTAAGGCAGCGCCATGAGCGCGCCGCCGATGACGACCAACAGAATGGTGTTGGAAATGAAATAGGGAAAAATCATCAGGGCCAGCCCGCAGACGAGTGGAACGACCGCCCTTTGCTTTTTGCCGTACCAGAAGAAGCCGAAGCCGATGGAGCCGAAAAGCAAACCCCAGAGTAGAGCGGATGTAGTCAAAGTGATCTCATCAGTTGCCTAGCAGCTGAATTGTGCATGCACGGGTTATGGATAAAAGAAAGCAAAATAAATAATGGCGCTGCATAGCCAACCCAGAATTAGAAGCATCTGTAGTAGCCGCTTGAATGCATGTAACCGCAACAACCAATTCACGCCCAGCAGTGCAGCACCAATAAATGTGAAACCTGATATCACGGCTGACAAACCTTCGGAGTGTGTGATGCCGTTTCTGCCGCCAAGTGTAATGCTTCTTTCGTGGATAGCGATATAAGCAAGCACGACGCAAAAGATTGACCAAACAATGGATCCGATGCATTCGATGGGGTGCAAGCGATTTCCAGGGAATTTCCCCATGGGGATTTACTCTTTATGAAGGCGCCTTGGGCGGAAATTGTTTCGGAGCAGGCTCAGGCGGCTGGTCATCCGTTGCAAGATCATCCCGCCAATGCTCGCCGCGCGCCTCAGCACTTGGAAAAGATAATTGGACGATGTTGCGCAAACCTCGAATGAAGGCGCTATCCAACGCATCATTACTGTTGGTGGCGAGGATCACGACGCCCGCATGCTCCGCAATCAATTGGAGCAGATAGTCCACCTCCAAATTGGCGTAGCGGTCATGCGCATCTTTCACCTCGGTGCGTTTGCCAAAGAGCGCATCGGCTTCGTCGAAGAATAGAATCGCGCCCGCGTGTTCCGCGGCGTCGAACAGTTGGCGCAGGTTCTTCTCCGTCTCGCCGATGTACTTGCTCACCACGGCTTCGAGGTCGATCCGATAGAGTTCCAAGTGCAGCTCATGTGCGATCGCTTCCGCCGCTAAGGTTTTGCCCGTTCCATGCGGGCCGCTAAATAGCGCGCACGCACCCTTAACGGATTTGGACTTTAGGTTAAGTGGCTCGCGGCCCTGTTGGACTTGATTGCAGAGCGCTTTGAGTTGGGTCGTCAAGTTTTGCGGCAGGGCTAAGTTAGCCCACCGAGCCGCTGCATTGATGTGTTGCGCCATACCCGCCAGATCGGGTAAGGCTGTGCTATCGCCTATGATTTTCTTGTCCATGGGAGGCTCTCCTAAGCGAGCGATGTTATGGCCAATGATGCTGCAGTGTGCCTGATCACATTGTAGGACACTCTGTAGTCACCCCCAGTTGTGCTTGTTTCGTTTTCACTTGTCGTGCCATGGTGCACATCGCCCTGTTGCGCGCCCAACTATTGTGCGGCGTCCCAAACACTCGATTTTTCAATTGCGCTTCTAAGAAAATAAACCATTGAAACGGCGTGGTTTTCTCGCTTGGCACGCAACCTGCTTAGCAACAAGCTAAGTTCTTCATGAACACAGGCGCACGAACAACGGTGTTCGGGCGCAAAACAGACAATGGCGTCTATCTCGGTTGGATTTTTTCAGCCGGGCTAGACGCCTTTTATTTTTGGAACAGGCATGTTGCCGCGACCTGAATCAAGCTTCGACCCGCAACTCCAGCCGCGCCCGATTGTGATTGTCGGTGCTGGGCCGGTGGGCGTGCGCTTGGCAACGGAGTTGCATCGTCGCGTGCCGGGTATTCCGCTGGTGATTTATGGCGCCGAACGTTGGTCTCCTTATAACCGCGTTCGGCTTTCTTCCGCGCTGGCTGGGGAAACGGCGTGGGTGGATCTCATGGCCGAGACTAAACTGCCGGAAGCGTCAAATATCGAGACGCGCCTTGGCTGCCCGGTGGTCGCGATCGATCGGATCGGCGAGTGCGTGATCGATGCGCAGCGCAACGCGCAGCCGTATCGTTTTCTCGTATTGGCCACGGGTTCCACACCGCACATCCCCAACATTCCCGGCATCGATTTGCCGGGGGTGTATACCTTTCGCGATATGGACAACGCCTTGCAGTTGGCGGCACGGCGCGTGCGCACGCACCGCACCGTGGTGCTCGGCGGCGGCCTGCTGGGTATCGAAGCGGCGCGCGCCATGCAGCGCTCCAATACCGAAGTGTTCGTGGTCGAGCACTATGACCGCCTGATGCCGCGCCAGTTGGATGACGCCGCGAGCGCGGCGCTCAAGCAGTATGTCGAGGCATCGGGCATCCAAGTCGTGTTGGACGATGGGCCGGCGCGTATCTATGGCGATACGCGCGTGGAAGGCGTACAGCTGCGCAGCGGAAAAAAGATCCCGTGCGACACCTTGATTATCTCTGCCGGCATCCGGCCCAATGTCGATCTCGCGTTGCACGCCAAGCTCGCCATCGGCCGTGGCGTGCGGGTCGACGACAGCATGCGCACCTCCGATGCGCGCATTTTTGCCGTTGGTGAATGTAGCGAACATCGCGGGCAGGTTTACGGCTTAGTCGCGCCGGGCTTGGAGCAAGCCGCCGTTGCCGCGCACGTCATGACGGGTGGCACCGTGCAATACACCGGTTCGCGTGCTGCAACGCGCCTCAAGGTGTTGAGTTATCCGGTGTTCAGCATGGGTGAAGTGGGCGCCGAGCAGTTGCCGGATCTTGCCCGCGAATATGTGTACGCGGTGCCAAGTAAAAACATCTATCGCAAAGTGGTGCTGCGGCGTGGTCGCGTCATCGGCGCGCTGGCGCTGGGCGGCTGGGATGCGATCCCGCGCTTGCAGGAAGCGCTGACGAAACAGCGCCGCGTTTGGCCTTGGCAGTTGTGGCACTTCCGGCGTCAAGGCGAGTTGTGGTTGGCAGAAACGGCACAGAAAGTCCAAGACTGGCCGGCCAACACCGTGGTGTGCAATTGCACCGGCGTCACGCGCGGCCAGCTGAGCGAGGCGATAGCGGGTGGTTGCGGCAACGTGAGCGCGTTGTCGGCTTGCACCAATGCTTCAACGGTGTGCGGTTCGTGCAAACCCTTGCTGATGGAATTGCTCGGTAGCGAAACGCCGCGCGAAGCGGTGCGTGCGGCGCGAAAAATATTCGGTTTTGCGCTGGCCGCGGCCGTGCTGGCGCTGGTTTTTTTGTTGCTGCCCGGCTTGCCGTTTGCCGACAGTGTTTCCGTACCTGTGCATTGGGATGCATGGTGGCGCGACAACCTGGCTAAGCAGGTGACCGGCTACAGCTTGCTGGCGTTGGCTGTCACGCTCGGTGCGCTGGGTTTACGCAAGCGCATCCAGCGCTTTGCTTGGGGCGATTATGCCGTTTGGCGCTTTATTCACACCATCGTCGGCGTCGGTGTGTTGTTGGGTTTTGTTGCGCATACCGGCGGCCACATGGGCGCTAAGCTTAACTTCTACCTCGCCTTCAGTTTCATCGGCGCAACGCTGGCCGGCGCCGTGTTCGCGGCGCTGGTGGCGCGCGAACACACCCTGGATCCGTTGCGTGCGCGACGGCTGAAAGCCGGTGCGCTGTGGAGCCACATTTTATTTTTGTGGCCGCTGCCGGTATTGCTCGGTTTCCACATTGCACAGGGGTACGTATTTTGAATACGCCTGCGCCTAAATCTAAATCACGAAAATATTGGCTCGCGTGGGCCGTCGTCAGCGTAGCGCTTACCGGTTGGCTTGCCTACGGCATGAGCTTTGTAAATCTCACCGATAGTCCCGCACGTGCTCAAGCGCGCTCAATGTTTCTACCAGGACAAACCACGGCCGGGCATCACCAAATCGAATTGGCTTGCAATGCCTGCCACACGCAAGCCATGGGTGGGCGCGAGGTGCTGCAAGACGCTTGCGTGAAATGTCACGGTGCCGAGTTGAAGGAAGCGCGCGACGCGCATCCCAAGAGCAAATTCACCGACCCGCGCAATGCGGAGCAGGCGGCCAAGCTGGATGCCGCCTACTGCGTCACCTGCCATGTGGAACACAAGCCGCAGATGACCAATGCCATGGGCGTCACCTTGCCGAATGATTATTGCCGCATCTGCCACGCCGACGTGGCCAAGGATCGCCCCAGCCACAAGGGCATGGCGTTCAATACCTGCGCCAGCACCGGCTGCCACAACTTTCACGACAACCAAGCGTTGTATGAAGACTTTCTGATCAAACACGCAAATGACCCTGCGCGCCCGGAAAAGCGAATTTTGCCCGAGCGCGATTTCGGTAAATTGATTGCGGAGTTTTCCGACTACCCCATCGCGCGCTATCCGAACACAGCGCTAGCGCGCGACAAGGCGGATTGGGGCACGGTGCCGTTCAATCAAAAGATAGCGGACGAATGGTTTGCGACCGCCCACGCCAAGGCCGGTGTGAATTGCAGCGCTTGTCACGAAATTGCGGCTGACAACGGCAAGACCAGTTGGATCGAGCATCCTTCGCAAAAGGTTTGCAACACTTGCCATGCGGCAGAGGTCAAGGGTTTCACCAGCGGCAAGCATGGCATGCGTCTGGCGCAGGATTTGTCGCCGATGACGCCAGGCCAGGCGCAAATCCCCATGCGTAAAGATGCACACGACAAACAACTCGGTTGCACGACCTGCCATGGCGCGCATCGCTTCGATACACGGCGCGCAGCGGTGGATGCTTGCCTGACTTGCCACAACGACCAGCACAGCATGGCCTACAAGCAATCGTCGCACTATCGGCTGTGGCAAAAAGAACTTAGCGGCGAAGCGCCAGCCGGCAGCGGTGTGTCATGCGCCAGCTGCCATTTGCCGCGCGCCGAATTCCGTACGCCGGACGATGTGAAACGCGTGCTGGTGCAGCACAACCAGAACGCCACGTTGCGCCCCAACGAAAAAATGATCCGTCCGGTGTGCCTGAACTGCCACAGCTTGAAGGACAGCATTGATGCCTTGGCGGATCGCAAATTAATTGAAGCGAATTTCGCCGGCCCGCCGCAGGGGCATGTGCGTAGCATCGAAATGGCCGTAGCGCGCGACGCCTCGGCCGCCAAATCCAAACCCAAGGCGAGCGCAAGCGATGAGTGAACGCCACGCGTTGGGTGATAAGGATATTTTTAACCCACTGATAGGAGAACGGCATGAAAACCAGCAACACGGAAAAATTGGCTTTTAACAAACGCAATACCCTGATCGGCATCGCCCTTGGGCTGGCTTTATCCACCTCGGCAGCCATCGCCGCCGATGGCTGGAGCTACAAAGAGGTCGCCGATTCCTTGCACATGATCATGGATTCGGATCGCACGGTATACACCAAGCTGATCGTGAACCGTCTGCAAAACGAAGAGAAGGTGATCAAGGCCAGCGAGCATTGGAAAGACGACAAAGCGCTGGTGCTGCCGGCGCAGATGTTCCGTTACGGCTCGGAACTGGTGGCGGAGAAGGGCGCCGGTTTCAGCTATTCCTTGCTGTCGCTGTGGCCGGTCAATAAACAGAACGCGCCCAAGACGCCGGTGGAGAAAGAAGGTTTGGCCGCCGTCGCCAAAACCGGCACGCCTTTTTATAAAGAGGAAAAGCTTGGCGGCAAGAATTATTTCACCGCCATCTATCCGGACAAAGCCGTGGTCAAGGCTTGCATCGCCTGCCACAACGCGCACAAGGATAGCCCGCGTTCGGACTTCAAATTGGGCGAAGTCATGGGCAGCGTGGTGTTGCGCATTCCCATGAAGTGAGTTGCATCGTAATGCCCAAACAATCATTTATTGCAAAAGGAGAAATAAAATGACACCGCAACAAATTACCCTCGTCAAAACTACCTGGGCTCAAGTCGTACCGATTAAAGAAAAAGCCGCCGAGTTGTTCTACGGCAAGCTGTTCGAATTGGATCCGGCGGTGAAGCCGCTGTTCAAAGGCGATGTTGTCGAGCAAGGCAAAAAGCTCATGATGGCGATCAACACCGTGGTCAATTCCTTGGACAAGATCGAAACCATGGTGCCGATCATTCAAGACATGGGCCGCCGCCATGTGGGTTATGGCGTGAAGTCGCAGCACTACGATACGGTCGGTGCGGCCTTGATCTGGACACTAGGAGCAGGCTTAGGCTCGGCTTTCACGCCGGAGGTCAAAGAGGCCTGGGTTGGCGCTTACACCTTGCTGGCCACGGTGATGAAGGAAGCGGCTGAAGCGGTAACTGTGTGAAGCTTGCTGGGCGGGGTCTCGTATTTTTTCTTTGGCCAGGAGATTCCGCCGCCATTTGCGCCACAGACCGTGATGGCTTGAAGGGTAAAGTTGGCTCACGCATCTTATTGGTGAATATGCACCCTACACCGTCTCATTCTGGTGCATGACTGATCATAATGGTGCGAACAAAATAATTTGCGCCCTTTAAAAAGGCGCGTAATGCACTGATTCAGCGCTGGTTTTGCATTAACGCACTAAGCTGGCACGCCTCCTGCAATAGCTCCCCCGAAAGATTGTTTAATTTGAGGAGCGATTGCATGAATAAGGAATTCTGGAAGGCCGGCCACGCACCGACATTGTTCGCGGCATTTTTCTATTTCGATCTGGCCTTCATGGTGTGGGTGATGCTGGGTCCGCTCGGTGTGCAGATCGCGCAAGCCTTGCAGCTCACCGCCGCGCAGAAGGGGCTGATGGTCGCCACGCCGGTGCTCTCCGGTGCGTTGCTGCGCATCGTGATGGGTGTGTTGGTGGATCACTTCAAGCCGAAGAAGGCCGGCATCATCGGCCAGGTCATCGTGCTGGCGGCGCTGGGTTGGGCCTGGCATTTCGGTGTGCATAGTTTCCAGCAAGTACTGTTGTTGGGCGTGTTCTTAGGCTTCGCCGGCGCGGCATTCGCGGTGGCGCTGCCATTGGCATCGCGCTGGTATCCACCCGAGCATCAGGGCACTGCGCTGGGTATCGCCGGTGCGGGCAACTCCGGTACCGTATTAGCGGCGCTGTTCGCACCGACACTGGCGCTGTGGTACGGCTGGGAAAATGTGTTCGGCCTGGCGATGATTCCCTTGAGCGTGGCCTTTATCGTTTACCTCGTGATGGCGAAAGATGCACCAGAGTGCCCGCCAGCCAAGTCGATGGCGGAATACCTGGCAGTGCTCAAAGATAAAGATGCGTGGTGGTTCATGTTTTTCTACAGCGTCACCTTCGGCGGATTCGTCGGTTTAGCTTCTTCGCTGACGATTTATTTCAACACCCAATATGGCTTGAGCGCGGTGACTGCCGGCTACTTCACCGCTGCCTGCGTGTTCGCCGGCTCTCTAGTGCGGCCTATCGGCGGCACGGTGGCCGATCGCATCGGCGGCATTCGTTCGCTATCGGTGATGTATGGCCTGGCTGCGCTATTTCTGTTCTTGGTCAGCTTTGGTTTGAGCCAGGCGTGGATGGCGCTGAGCCTATTTGTCGGTGCCATGCTGGCACTCGGCATGGGCAATGGCGCGGTGTTCCAGTTGGTGCCGCAACGTTTTCGAAAAGAAATCGGCGTGATGACCGGCCTGGTCGGCATGGCCGGCGGCGTGGGCGGCTTTTATCTCGCCTCTAGTCTGGGCTACGCCAAGCAGACCACCGGCAGCTACCAAATGGGCTTCGTGATCTTCGCCGCACTCGCCGTTGTCGCTTTGGTGGGACTCACCAGTGTCAAGACGCGCTGGCGCACGACCTGGGGTGCGGCGCATCTGACGGCGGCGAAAATCTAAAACCTTTTCACCACGGAGTACACAGAGGACACGGAGTTAAGATTTGTTTTTCTCCGTGCCCTCTGTGTACTCCGTGGTGCAAGCTTTTTGTAGTTACAATCCCTCTCTATGCCACTTCAAATTTCCGTCGGTCAAGCTACGCACATCGGTAGCCGCGAGCAGAACGAAGACTACGCCGGCTGCGTGACGCCGGAGGCCGCCGTCGCCCAAGTCAAGGGCGCCTTGCTGGCCGTGGCCGATGGCGTGGGCGGCGGCGTGGCCGGGCGCGAGGCTGCGGAATTCACGGTGCGCGGCGTATTGTCCTATTACTACGCCACGCGCGACACCTGGGAAGTGCCGTTCGCCTTTGACAAAATTCTTGCCGCCATCAATCGCTGGTTGCTGGCGCAGGGCAGTGCGCGACGCGAGTTGTCGGGCATG
>Ga0105107_10003315_pt1 | contig 10682 bp, 7 predicted proteins | sample PPLLaktember2015_6_FD_79335 | JGI IMG/M metagenome (GOLD analysis project Ga0105107, IMG submission 79335) | Freshwater sediment microbial communities from Prairie Pothole Lake near Jamestown, North Dakota, USA - PPLs Lake P8 Core (1) Depth... | ecosystem: Environmental > Aquatic > Freshwater >... | reverse complement strand
GATTCGCATTTGAATCTCGATCAGCCGCCGCAGATTATCCGCGACGCCCCGTTTTGCGTGCCCCTCGGAACGAAGGATCGAGCGCCGGCGCTCCCAGTCAGGATCATCCGCCGCGTCGTTATAGATCGACGCGATGCGCTGCATCTCGCCCCGGCCCGCGAGCAGCGCCGCTCGCGCGGCGAGCCCCTGGAGCGCGTAGTACTCGATAAAAAGACTGTACGTTTCGATCCCCTTGACCCGATTCGACTCGAGCAGGAGGTTCTTGCCGAGGCCGGAAATGTCGGCGTCCGTATAGAGCCTTTTCACCGAAGCGACGCCCTTGAGCCGGTCCCGAGCCCCGACCATCATCACGATGATATCCTTCCGGAACACGTCGAATACGAATGCGGTTCGTTTCGCCTTGTTCCGCTTCTTGTATTTCCCCTCGTTCCTCAGCACCATGTAGAGGTTGTCCGAGAGAACCCAGCCCGGGAAGATCTCATTGTAGGCCGAAGGCACGCCGTCGTACGCGCGGTTCGGCTTGTTGATGAGAGCGAAGGGAAAGGAAACCTTCTGCGGAAGCGTATCGACGGCGGTCGCGATGAGACCGTACGGCGTCCCCGTGAAATCCGAGGGAAACTTGATGTTGACGCCGAGACCGAAGAAGAAGCCCTCGCCGCACCAGATCTCCTGGTCCGGGGCCTTCGAGGTATGGTTGGAGCCGACATTCGCCCCGTAGGCCACATTCCCTTTGCCCTCCGGCCACAGGGCGGCAATGAGCATGGACTGGTGATGAAAACCCACGAACGGCCCGAGGAGGGAGGCCGTCACCTCTCCTTCGGCGACGCCGGTGTTGGGACCGATGATGCTCTGCGTCACCTTGCCGTGCCGCTCCACGTGCGAGTGCTCGGTGAGGACGGAATCATCAACGATCGCCATGGAGGTGGCCTCGCAGCCGTACTGCAGGCAGGAATTGCGCACGAAGGCGCCGTGGCTCACCACGGTCCGCTCGTCGGGGGCGGCGAGGAGCGTGCAGTTCTGAACGAGCGTTGCGCCGTCGATCGACGCGCCCTCCCCCAGGTACACATCCTCCACGGCGGCGACGTTGCGGATAACGCCGCCGCGTTCGATCACGCCGAATGGCGCGCCGCACGCGTCGATATAGGATTTCACGAATTCCCGGTATGCCGCCTGAAACTCGCGATCGCCCCGGCGGGCGGCGACGGCCGCCGCTATGGGAATGGTGATTTCCGCGTAGGAGAGCACCTCGCGGCCCCCCGTCTCGATCCCGATCGCGATCTCCCGGCCGTTTCCGAAGGTGCAGGCGCCCGAGGCCGTCACGGCGCCGGCGTTGAATATGACGGCGCGCTCCCGCAGAATGTAATTCGAGAGCACGCCGACGCCCGAAACGAGACAGCCGTCTCCGATCTCGGAGCTCACGATCGTGCTGTGATAGATGCCGCTCGGGATGGAAACCGAGTTCCCGGCTGCGATATCTCCATCTCCCGGAGCGCCGAGAACACAGTCGCCGAGAAAGGCGTTCCCGACAACACGCGCCGGAGCGAAGCCTTCGCCCACGAGAATCCTGCTCCAATCGGAAGATGTGTTGCCGCGGGATTCGAGCGCCGCGGTCTCCTCGCGCGTGAGCGAACGGACGCGCTCCCCGAAGAGGCGGCTCTTTCCTTTCGCCGCCTTGAGCTCCCGGAGCGAGCCGAGGTAGCTCGACGTTTCAAGGAGCGTGCCGACGAGGGAAAAGAGATTCTCGTTCATGTCGTCACCTGCTTTGCGGCCCGCCGCAGCCGCGCGGGCGATCCGGACGTTGCTTTACCGGCCTATCTTCTTCTGCACGACATGTTTGTTGTCGCGAACCCAGTTGTAATATTCCTTCCGTTTCAGCTTGGATGCCGCATCTTCATCGAGAACGACGATTGCGTAGCTGTGAAGCTGAAGCGCCGAGGCCGTGATCTGACTCGTGACGGGACCTTCGATGAACTCGCGGCACACCTCGGCCTTGCCGGCGCCGTTCGCGATGAGAAGAATCTTCTTCGCCTCCATGATCGTGCCGACTCCCATCGTGATCGCGAAACGCGGCACGTCCTCTTCCTTCTCGAAGAACCGGGCGTTGTCCTTGATGGTTTGCTCGTAGAGCCCCTTCACCCTCGTTCGGCTCGCAAAGGACGAACCAGGCTCGTTGAAACCGATGTGGCCGTCGCGCCCGATACCGAGCACCTGCAAATCGATGCCCCCCGAATCCCGTATCTGCTTTTCGTACCATTCGCTGAAAACCTCGGGATCGTCCGTGTTGCCCTGCGGCACAAACACCTTGTGAGGGCTGATATTCACGTGCGTGAAGAGATTCTCCCACATGAAGTAGTTGTAGCTGTTCTTGTGGAGCGGCGCGAGGCCGAGGTACTCGTCGAGATTGAAGGTCGTGACCTTCGAGAAATCAAGCCCCTCCGCTTTGTGCAATTTCGCGAGCTCCTGGTACGTTCCGATCGGCGTATCCCCCGTCGCAAGGCCGAGCACGAGGTCGTGCTTGCACCTGATCTCCCTCGCGATGATCTGGGCCGACGTCTTGCTCATCGATTCGTAATTGGGCGTGACAATGATTTCCATATCTTTTCTCCCCTCGATGAAATGAACGCTGGATTATAGAATGGGGTTTCTCACGATGCAACACCGCATTTGGGGCGGCGGTTCGCGCGATGCTGCGCGATTATTCCCTCATGGCTGCGGAATCGGTCCTCCCCAATGACCCCGCGACGTATTCGAGGCGTTTGCAGTCGTTGAATCGCTCGGCGCTTCGTTTGGCGCCCACGACATTGCCGGCATAAAACGGCAGGGTGAACCCGCCGAGAAGATACCCCGCCGCATACTGTTCGTTTCGAAAGAGCTGCACGACGCTGAGTATGAGCAGGCCGTCAAAGACGAAATGTCGCAAACCGTCATAGGGCCGCCCTGTATAGCATTGCCCGGCGCCCGGCACGACGGCCGAGAATGCGGCGGCGGCAAAGGGATTTTTCCTCGGGAGCCCCGAGCCCCGGCTCGCATCCCGCGAGAGGAGAAACACTCTCCGCTGCAAGAGACTATCGGACGCTTCCTCCGTGAGGCGCGCGAGCTCATCGGCGCTCTCCTCCCACGCTCCCCCCGCCATCGCGCAGACGGCGCGGAGAATGCCGGCCCGCTTCGCGCCGCCCGCAGCGGACTCGGGAGAACGCAGGATCCGTTCGCTCTCCCCGTAGTCGCCGGCGTTGAAACGGGCCGACGCGGCCATGAGGAATGCGAGCGCCTTCTCTCTGGGAGTGCTCGCCTCGCCGGCCGCGCGTTGGAATCGGGTCGAGGCATCATTCCATAGGCCCGAGCGGAAATAGCATCGTCCCGAGGTCATCGCCGCCCAGTACCGCAGCGGGGATGATCCCCCGTAGAAGGCGATTCGTTCGTACTCCGTTTCCGCGCGAGCGCAGTCCCCGCGTGCGGCGAGGTCGCCGGCAAAAGCGGCATCATACCGGAACGCCTTCAAGAGGGCATCAGCCGAGTCGGAGCTCCGGGAGATGCGCACGGGGGATTCGAGAAGAGGAATCGTGTCGCTGATGGTCGGCAGCATCCATTCGGGAATCCGCGGGTGCCGGCAGGGAAGCTCGCTCCCCCCCGGAGAATCGAGAAGCCGGCCTCGCGGGCTCTTCGCATACAATCCCCTTGCACCGCTGTGGCAGCGCAATAATCGATCGGCGGCGAGCGCAGAGCCCTTAAGAAAGCCGCACTCATCGATCGCTTCAAGCGCATACTGAGAACAGCTGGGCTCGAAGCGGCACTGTCCGTATCGCAGGTCGGATAGGTACTTCTGATAGAAACGGATGGCGTAAGCCGCCGGAGAGGCGCTCGAGAGCGAATCTCCCCCGCCCGTTCGGAGATTCCCGCAGCGCGCGGGCCCCGGGGCGAACAGGATGAGACCCGAAGCCAAAAGGGAGCATGCCGCGAGCTTGATTACCTGCATGTCGCGAGCGCACCGGCATCAGAAAGAACGGAATCCGATGCCGACTCCAAAGGTGATGAACGCAATGTAATCTCTCTCCAGAAAGTCGAGCGTGAGCGATTTCTCTCCTTCGCCCTTCCAAGGGATGACTGCGAATCGAGTCTGGAAGCTCAGCGGAAAACGATCGCCCAGCACCCCGCCTATCGATATCACGGCCTCGCCCCCTCCCTTCCATTTGCTGAGCTCATCGGTGCGCGTGCCCGTCCAATCGTCCCCCTCGTACGTGCTGATAAAGGCGCTCTCCTGAACCATGAAGAGCGCGGGACCGAGACCGTAGCTGAAGAAGACCGGCATGCCCGCAAAGGTGATCGATTGCCCAATGCGCAGCCCGATGCTGAGTATGTCGAGGTCGCTCTCCTGGGGGGAGTCGATGGCCGCCCCGGCGGCATAATCGTAGAGCGGCGTTCCATTCGCATGCAGGTAGTCAACGCAGAGACCCAGCTTTATCGAGCGCGGCAGGAACACTGCTGTCTCGACTCCGATACGGTACGCGCTCTCTTTGTACTCTTCCTCGATGGTTGTCTGAGAGAAGACCGGCACTCCTGCGTCCACGCCGATCTCCCACCGGGGCCGCCTCAAGAACGATTCCGCGCCGGTCTCCCGTGCCGATGAAGATTCCTCTTTCTGTTCGTCCGCGCCCGCGAGCGGAATTGGCGCCGGCGTGGCCGAGGGCGTGAGCCGCTCCTCAGCCGCAATTACTTCCCGTGCAGCAGCTGACTCCTCACGCACCTCGTCTTGACGGACCCATCCCTGCGGCGCATCGGACGCCACACGGCTCACCTGAAGCCAAACCATATTCGCAAAGAGCTCATAGCTCGTGACGGTGACTTCGGCGCCCGCCGGGATCGACTCCAGAGTCACGCCGTTCGCGAGATAGGCGCCGGGCCTGTCCCAGAGCCACACGGTCTTACCCGTTCCGCCCATCGGCTCGATGAATCCGCTGTAGGGAAATCCCTCAATCGGCGCGAGCGCATCTTCCGGCGCCTGAATGCCGGGCGCGAGCGGCACTTCTTCGCCGGCCAGCCCCTCGGCGGGTTCGCCCTCATCATCATCCCCGCCGAATATGCCGCTGCAGATGGATCCGAAAAGCGCCCCGACGATGTCGCTCAGGCAGCTGCCGAGGCACTGGTCCCAGAAACCACCCTCGCTTTCGGAAGAGACGTTTTGGGTATCCGGTTGCCTTTCAGGGGGGACGGGCGGCGCTTCCTTTCGGACACGTTCCTTCTTCACTTGGGCCGTATCGGCAGCCGCAGCGGCGTGCGAAGAAGAGGTTCGAGTGAATTCGTACAGCGACGCAGCGCCCGCACCCGACGATGCTATGAAGAGAAGGAGCACCATGGCCGATATTCCCCAGGCCCTCATGCGCATACCTCCCTTGCGTCGAACCGTGCAAAGACCTCAGAGTCGCCGTATTGTGATTCTGAACCGCGAGAGCATGGTAACACGCGGCAGCCGCAATGCAAGCTCGGAATACCGCCGGGGAAAGGAAGCTGCCCGGGGGTCACGTGTAAGCGTCAGGCTCAAACGCCGCTGAATTCGCTCTCGAAACGGACCGTGCCGCTCACATCGAGCAGAGAGCCCGCGCGGAGCTCGATCACCATGAAGGCCTCTTCGGGCGCATCGAACTCGCATCGAAGCCCATATTGTCCGGCGGGAACAAAACCGAATCGAGGATAGTAGTCGGGATGCCCCAGAACGACGACATAGTCGATCCCCTTCGCCCCGCACTTCTCGAGGCCTTCCGCGACGAGAGCCGAGCCAATGCCTCGCTTTTGCATTTCCGGCATCACTGCCATCGGGGCCAAGCCCGCGCCGGAGAGCTCCCTTCCGCCGCCATCAAGCGAGACCCTGCTGAATGCGATGTGCCCCACGATGCGTCCCTCCTCCTCCGCGACGAGGGATGCGATGAGCTTGCCGCGGCTCCGGAGTAAGTCTACGAGATCGGCCTCTCCGGATTGCCCGAAAGCCTTCTCATTGATGTGCCATATGGTCCCGGCGTCGCCGGGCAGCTCATCACGAACCGTCACAGCGGCACACGCTCTGCCCTGCTCCTCGCCGCCGGGCTCCCCGATGAGTGCCGTGCTATCGGCGAGCTTCGGTCCCTTCAGTATCTCCCGCGCCTCGCCGGCATGCTCTTCGAAGACCATGAGCTCCGCGGGAACGCTGAGCGATTCATCCCCCGTGAAATAATAGACGATGCCCGAGGCGTCGAGCAGGCTCTTGATATAGGCGATGTCGCCGAGGTCCTCCGTCGTGAGAACACGGACGAATGTCGCGTTTTCGCGGCGGCGCTCCTCGGAAATCGCGAGAACGAGGGGAATGCAGCAATCATAGCATTCTCTGACGCCCTGCGTGTACTCGGCTCCGCACCTCGGACAGAACATTTCACACCTCGTCGATGCGGCAGGTTGCTGCGCTTCGACGCCTTCCCTCGATTATTGATCACGGCATGTTGAGATCATAGCGAAGGGGCGGGTAGATCCGCAATGCCGTTCGGAGCTGCCCGCCCTCTATCTATACCCATTCGCGGCCGCTGCGCCGCTGCTTTGGAGTTCGACTATTTCTTGGCCATCGCGCCTTTGATAGCGCCGATGATGGCCATCAAAACGCCGCCGCCGACGACGCCGCCGAGGATGCTGCCGATAATGCTGCCGGCGTCCATGCCGGAACCGGCTGATGCGCCGACACCGAGCACCTTCAGCAGTTGACCGCCCAGACCGCCGCCGATGATGCCGACAATTGAATTACCGAGGGTGCCCAGGGAGAGCTTCTTCATCAAGGAACCGGCCACGTTGCCGCCGACGGCGCCGCTCAACAACTGGATTATCAGAGGCAACCAACTTCCCATGATCCCTCCTTATTCCGAGACAGGTCCCCGCTCGAGAGCTCGTTTATCCATCATCCCACGAGGAGGCGATGGACAAACGACCGCTTCATGCAGCCTCGTTCTAGGATAGACGCAAAGAAATGTCAACTGAGAATAATTGGATAATTCCGGCGGGCGCCGCGCCCGACGGCTCAGATGTTGAATCTGAAATCGATGATATCGCCGTCCCGGACCACGTACGACTTTCCTTCGAGCCGCAGCAGTCCCCTCGTGCGCGCAACGGCGAGGCTCCCCGTCTGCATGAGGTCATCATAGGATATGACCTCGGCGCGAATGAAGCCCCTCTCGAGGTCGGAGTGAATCTTGCCCGCGGCCGAGCGCGCCGGGATGCCCTGTCTGATGGTCCAGGCGCGCACCTCGTCTTCGCCAACGGTCAGAAAGGAGATCAGCCCGAGCATCTCATAGGATTCCCTGATCATGCGCTCGCGCGCCGATACATCGATGCCAAGATCCTTGAGGAAATCCGATGCGTCTTCGGGCGGAAGCTGCGCGATCTCCATTTCGATCTTCCCCGAAAGAACGATCGGGGTCAGGGGATTGCCGGTGAATCGAGAGGTTTTTTCGCGGATCGCATCCCGCCAGGCGGCGCTCCGGGCGCTCCGCAGGTCGGATTCGGACACATTGATCACCGCCATGACGGGGAGCCTCGAGACGAAGATGATCCCGCGCAGGGCCTGTTGCTCCGCTTCGTCGAATGCCAGATAGCGGAGCGGCATCTCCCGCTCCAGCGCTTCCTTGCACTTGAGGATAGCGGCCCTCTCTTCCGGCTTCGGCGGCCAGCCTCTCCGGAAAGATTCCTCCATATTGACGAGACGTTTCTCGGCGAGATCGAGATCGAAAAGCACCAATTCAGCTTCGAGCGTCTCGAAGTCGCGGACCGGATCGATACGCCCGAGGGGATGCGCCACATGCTCGCCGTCAAACCCGCGGAGCACATACACGAGCGCGTCGGCGTCCTTGATGAAGTCGATCACTTTCCTGTTCTGGTCGGCATCACCCTTCGTAAGCCCCAGGTAATCCATATATTCGACCTTGGCGTGCGTATTCTTCTTGGGATTGAATATCTTTCGCAGCTCATCGATTCGCCGGTCGGGCACCTTGATAACGGCCACGTTGGGACCGGTTTCAACCGAGGCATAGCTCGTCGTCGCCACGTCCTGACCCGTGAGGCTGTTGAAGAGAGTCGTGCGGCCCGAGTTCGAGATTCCGATCAATGCGAGTTTCATGCGATTCCTCGTTCAATAATTCACATAAAGAGGCCCCGTGGCGGAGGCCCGAAAGCATTCAAATCTAATGTTTTCCCTGGCATGCGCAAGCCCTTTTTGACGGGTCAACGGACTTCGTGCGCGCTCCCCGGATTCCGCGGCGCCTCCCCCTTCTCACATTTTATTGCTTGACCGCGCCGGCTTTCCGGGATAACCTCCGAAAGGATCCCAAAAAAGGAGGGACCATATGAAGAAGTACCTTGTTCTCGGCCTCATCGCCGTCTTTCTCGCAGCGACCTTCCAGTCGTGCGGGTGGAGCAGAACGGCGAAGGGCACAGCCATCGGCGCGGCCGCGGGCGGCGCCGTGGGCGCCGTCATCGGCAAGCAGACCGGCAACACCGCGGTGGGCGCGATCATCGGCGCGGCCGTCGGCGGCGCCGCGGGCGCCTACATCGGCAACTACATGGACAAGCAGGCTGAAGAGATGCAGAGCGATATCGAAGGCGCGAAGATCGAGCGCATCGGCGAAGGCATCAAGATCACCTTCGACTCGGGCATTCTCTTCGACTTCGACAAGTCGGACCTGCGGCCCGTGGCCCAGACGAACCTCGACAAGCTGGCCGTTATTCTCAACAAGTACGCCGACACGAACATCCTGATCGAGGGGCACACGGACTCTGATGGCTCGGACGATTACAACATGACGCTCTCGCAGAACAGGTCTCAAACGGTTGCGTCCTATCTCACGGGCCTCAGCGTGGTCTCATCCCGGATGTCGACGATGGGCTACGGCGAAGTTCAGCCTATCGCCACGAACGACACGGTTGATGGACGGCAGCTGAACCGCAGAGTCGAGATCGCCATCATGGCGAACGAGAAGCTGAAAAAGGCGGCGGAAGAGCAGACAGCCGGCGGCTGATATTTCGAACATGCCGATCGTAACGGCCGGACCCCGGCGCGGGATCCGGCCGTTTTTCTTTCATGCGCTGCCGCCGATCTTCTTTGTCGTTGACACGCGCCGCGCCGCGCGATTAGCATTCTCCCGCAACATATCTCCGGGTGCTCGACAGGAGCCGAACAGGGAAGAGGGTGCAATTCCCTCACGGACCCGCCACTGTGAATGGCGAGCCTCCCGCCCGTTACCACTGGCGCTCTGAGCTGGGAAGGGGGCAGGAGGCGATTGAGCCACAAGTCAGGAGACCTGCCTGGAGAATCCGTCACCACCGGACCTCTTCGAGGAACGAGAGGAAGGAGTCCCATGAATCTCTCCCGATCCATCCAGGCATCCCTCGCCGCGGGCGCTCTGATGCTCGCATCCGCCGGCGGGCTTCGGCCGGCTTCGGCGGCCGCCCCTTCGTCGATCCTGGCCGCCGGGCTGCAGCCGGTTTCGGCCGGCGCTCCCGCGACACCCGCTGCCGGCGCCTCGACAACCGCCGAAGCTGGAGAAAAGACGTATCCCGGCCCCGAGATCGTCGTGACGGCATCGCGCATCGAATGGCCGCTCGACAAGACGGCGAGCTTCATCACGGTATTCTCCAAGGACGATATTCGCGGAGCGCATGCGGCCAGCGTCGGAGAGCTTCTCCGGTCGGTGCCGGGACTCGCCGTCGTACAATCGGGAAGCGCGGGAAAGGCATCGAGCATCTTCATGCGAGGCTCGGGAAGCAACCATTGTCTCGTCATGCTCGACGGCGTGCCGCTCAACGACCCGACGACGGGAGCGTTCGACTTCTCCGATGTGGACGCCGCGGCGATCGAGCGGATCGAGGTCGTGCGCGGCCAGCATGGGATCCTCTATGGTTCAAACGCCATCGGCGGGATCGTGAACATCATCACGGCCGCCAGGACGGATGGCGCGAAACGGAGCCTCTCGCTCGCGGGAGGCTCGTACCGGAGCGCCGAGGGCGCCCTCACGCTCGCGGGAGGCGAGAAATCGTACCGGTACTCGTATACCCTCTCCGGCTCGACAACCGACGGACTCGCCGAGAACGACTTTAATCGGAACCTGACCTTCGCGGGATTCGTCTCGAGCGCAGTGAACGCGTCATCAAACGTCTCCCTGAGCCTCAGGTATCGAGAGGCGGACACGGGGCTTCGCGGCCCGCGTTTCGATCCCGATCCTGACGCCGGACAGAAGGGGGGGCATTTTCTCCTCTCCGCGCTTTACCGGCAATATGTCTCCGGCATCTGGAGCTATTCGGTGAGAACGTCCTTTCTCTCCCGGGAGATCACCTGGAACGATCCGCTCGACTCTCTCGATTCCGGGCCTTTTGCGGGGGACGGATTCTCCGAGATCAATTCCCGCGTCAAGAACGCCGCCTGGCAGAACGACCTGCGATTCTCCGAGAGCTTCTGGCTGATCGCGGGCGCTGAGTGGAAAGAGGAGGAGACAACGAACAGCGGCTACTCTCCCTTCGGCACGACCACCTTCGACGACCGGATCGCGAACACGAGCCTCTTTGCGAATGCCATAACGGACTTCGCGAACCTCCCGACGGTCTCCGGCGGCGTCCGTCTCGACGACCACAGCAAGTTCGGCTCCGTTTCGACGTACAAGCTCTCTCTCTCCTACCCCCTG
>Ga0105107_10003314_pt1 | contig 10690 bp, 11 predicted proteins | sample PPLLaktember2015_6_FD_79335 | JGI IMG/M metagenome (GOLD analysis project Ga0105107, IMG submission 79335) | Freshwater sediment microbial communities from Prairie Pothole Lake near Jamestown, North Dakota, USA - PPLs Lake P8 Core (1) Depth... | ecosystem: Environmental > Aquatic > Freshwater >... | reverse complement strand
GCGCGTTGGAATCCATCATAGCGTATCATTTTTATATGCTATTTTCCGGTCACGCAGATCAACAATGATCCTGCAGCCGGTGCTTGCGCGCGACGCTTTGCGTGGTCACCAATTTTCCGGAAAGTACTCCATGAATTCTGTGTCGTTGCGTCTCGGTTTTTTGGGTTTCGGCGAAGCAGCAGCCCACTTCGCCAGGGATTTTTCGCGGGCCGGCGTCACCTCGATTGCAGGCTACAGCCGCAGCGGCGCCAAGGCTGAACCGGGCGACCCCGCTTACGACCGCGCGCAGGCCGCCGGAGTGACACTGGTAAGGACCGTCGGCGCGCTGGCGGAACGATCCGACGTGATCCTCGCGCTGACGCCCGGCAAGGCGGCGCTGCCGGCGCTGAAGAAAATCTGCAAATACCTGCGCCCCGACCAGTTGTATGTCGACGCCAGCAGCAATTCGGCGAAGGCGATGGAACAGGCTGCGGCAATCGTCGGCAGTGCCGCGAAGTTCGTCGATGCGGCGATCATGGCCCCGGTGGACCTGATGGGTCTGAAATCGCCGTTCGTCGCCAGCGGCCCGCACGCCGCCGAGTTCCGCGACCGGATGACGCCGCACGGCATGGTCATCCGCGTCGTCGGCAGCGCCCCCGGCGATGCCAGCGCGATGAAACTGATCCGCAGCGTGCTCACCAAGGGCCTCGCCGCGATCCTGATCGAAAGCATGGAAGCGGCGCGCCGTCGTAACGTCCTCGACGAGGTGGCCGGGGACGTTTCGGCTACCTTCAACGAGATTCCCTTCGAGAAAATCATCCGCCGCTATATCAGCGGCACCGCGGTACACTGCGAACGGCGCCTCCACGAGATGAAGGAATGCCTGGAATTGCTGCACGAAATGGGTTCCGCCGACCGCAGCACCCGAGCCACCATCGCGACGCTGCGCGACCTCATCAGGATGGAAATGCCGGCGAAATTTCCAAAGGAACCGGCTGACATCCACCCGGTCATCGACGCAATAATCGCTGCCCGCGACAAGGCTGCCTGAAGCTGCCGCGGATGGCGTATCCTGTGCCGGCATGAGCCTACCGCACGGCCACGCCCATCATCACCCGCATTCGCCGGCGCACGACCCCCACGGCCATGACCATCCGTTGCCTGGGCAAGGTCGCGCCTTCGGCATCGGCATCGTACTGAACATCGGCTTCGTCATCATCGAGGCGTATTACGGCTGGGTGACCGGTTCGTTGGCACTGCTGGCCGACGCGGCGCACAACCTCGGCGACGTCGGCGGTCTGCTGTTGGCATGGGCCGCCTTTGCCGCAGCGCGACTGAAACCCAGCGACAGCAAAACCTACGGCTGGCGCCGCGGCTCCATCCTCGCCAGTTTCGTCAATGCCGTGGTCCTGCTGGTCGCGATGGGCTCGCTGGGCTGGGAAGCGATACAGCGCGTTCAGCATCCGGCGCCCATCGCGGCCGGCACAGTGATGGTCGTCGCCGCCATCGGCGTGCTCATCAATACCGTCACTGCAGCCTTGTTCATGGCCGGACGCGAAAAAGACCTCAATATCCGCGGCGCCTTCCTGCATATGGCCGCCGATGCACTGGTATCACTGGGTGTCGTTGCCGCGGGCGCACTGTATCTATGGCAGGGCTGGGCCTGGATCGATCCACTGACCAGCCTTGTCATTGCAGTGGTGGTCATTATCGGCACCTGGTCTTTGTTCCGGCAATCGCTGCACCTGCTGTTCGATGGTGTGCCCGAACATATCAAGCTGCCCGAGGTGCGCGCATCGCTGCAGTCCCTCCCCGGCGTCGTATCGGTGCACGACCTGCATGTGTGGGCAATGAGCACGGCCGAGCCGGCGCTGACCGCGCATCTGGTAATCGGCAGCGCACACAGCACAGACCGCATACTGCATGAAGCGCAGCAGATGCTGCACGACCTTTTTGGCATCGAGCACGTCACGCTGCAGCTCGAGGCCGAAGTCTGTGCCGCCGCGTGCGCCGATAGCGCGGCCGAATTCTGATTCCATGGTCGATCGTCAGCGACTGGTCTCCGGACTGATTGCGCTGGGCTACCTCAGTGCGATGTGGCGGCGCGAAGGCTGGCCCGGCGCGCTGGCACTGGCAGTCCCGTTGGCCATACCGCTGGCACTGATCTGGTATCCCGGCAGCGTCAGCCGCAGCACGGGCCGGGGATGGGGACTCAATCGCATCGATCGCCCCACGCCACCGCTGGCAATCCGTGCGCTGGGCTGGGTTCTCCTGCTGGTGCCACTGCTGATCATCGCGGTACGGTGGTGGCGCGGCACTGCGTGACGAGGCCATGCGGATATGCCGGCACCGCTCGATTGACGCGGCCCAGCACAGATGATGACGACTGACGTGATGCTTGCGGTGCTGCTCGGGGCGCTGCTGCACGCAAGCTGGAACGCGTTGATCCGCGGCAGCGCCGACCGCACGCTGGACACCGTGCTGATCGTCGCCGGCGGCGCGGCGATCGCCGCGTGTGCACTGCCCTTCGCACCGCTGCCGGCTGCCGCAAGCTGGCCATTCCTGATCGCCTCCGGCCTGCTCCATGTCGTCTATTTCCTGCTGGTCGCGCTGTCGTACCGCCACGGCGAACTGAGTTTCGCCTATCCGATCATGCGCGGCTCGGCTCCGGCGGTAGCGGCCGTCGCCGCAGCGGTGCTGCTCGCTGAAGTACCGTCCCCCGGCGGCTGGCTGGGCGTGCTGTTGATCTGCGGCGGCGTCGTGCTGCTTGCCGGAGCATCGTGGCGCACCGGCGCCTTCCAGGGCCGCACGGCCCTGTTTGCGCTCGCCACTGCCGCGACGATCGTCATCTACACGCTGGTTGATGGCGCAGGCGCGCGACTGTCGGGCCACGCTGCGGCATACACGGGGTGGGTGTTCGTGCTGACCGCGATCCCGTTTACCGGCTTGTTCCTCGCCCGCAATGGCACCACCACCGCGAGTTACCTGCAGCGCCACTGGCGGCGCGGCCTCGCCGGCGGCGCCTGCTCGCTGGGTTCGTATGGGCTGGCATTGTGGGCGATGACCCAGGCGCCGATCGCGCTGGTCGCTGCGCTGCGCGAGACTTCGGTGGTTTTCGGCGCACTGCTGGCCGCCACGCTGCTGCACGAACGCATCACCCGTGTGCGCTGGGTGGCGACTCTGGTCGTAGTCGCAGGCGCCGTCGCCATCAAACTCGCCTGACCCGGGTCGCTGGCCCGGAACCATGCGAGCCGCTACGTTGTCTTATGGTTATTAAATATACTCACGCCATGACATGACCCGCACCCCGAATTTCCGCCGCTGGCTCGTCGCCCTGCTGCTTGTGCTGGGCGGCATCGCCGCATCGCCGCAAGCCCGCGCGCAGATGCCCGGCGAATTCAACACCGACATCGTTATCTTGGACGGTGCTCTGGCGGAAACCGTTGCTGCCGCCGGCAAAGCGAACCAGGACGCCTCGCGCGTAGCGATGGAGGAGCTGTACCGGCTATGGCGGCTGTTTCGTGAGAAGAACTTCGACGCACAAGCCGGCGATCCGCTGTTCGTACCCGATATGGAAAAAGTCGAGGCCAAGCTGTTTGCGGCCAGCAAGCTGATCGACGACGGTCAGTTAACCGCAGCGGGCAAGGAATTGCACGCGGCCGCCATACAGCTGCAGGCAGTGCGCCAGCGCTAGCCCGCCGCCACCAAACCCGCGAACGACTAGAATTGCCCGCGCTGCCGGGAATACATTTTAAGTATTTGTTTTTATTGTATTTTTTAATCAAAGAGGCGCATACCCAAGGCCGCCGCTTGACGCCGTTCATAGGCTTTGCGCACGGCGTCGTGGTGCTGGCCGATGATGCCGCCGCGCACGGTGCCCCTGGCTACTGATTTATACAGCACGCGCCAGCTCTCCGGCAATTGATCGCCATCCGGCGGCGCCAGCCACAGCCGGAACAGCAGCCGCTGCTGCGCCGGATCGTCATGGTCGGTGAAATCGGTGCGCGAATGCAGCGTGACGTGGCTGTTGATGATCTGCAGGTCGCCCGGCTGCAGCCACATCGAGTGCGCAAGGTCGCGACGGCGCACCAGCGCGTCAAACGCCTCCAGCGCCTGCCAGTGCTTTTTCGACACCTGCGGCACGCCTTCGATCTTCTGCGCCGAGGTCACGCGGTTGCGGTTCCACTTGCTGAAGAGTTTGCCGTCGACCGTATCGAAAACAGGATGCGGATAGGACGGCGTCTCGTCCGGCGCCTGCTCGCCCTGGCGGCTGAAGTGGATCGGTTGGTGCAGAAACTCCACCAGCTCCGGATGCTCGCGCCGCATTGCCTGATACGCCGCCACTGAACTGGTGGTGATGCTCATGCCGCCTGCGGCAGCCTTGTTGTAGCAGCTCAGCACGACGCTGTCGGCGGAATCGGTATGGAAATCGAGCTCGGCATTGGTGTTGTAACCGCGGCCGGTGCCGCTGCGGTAGGTATTGCCGGCATCGCGCACCGCGGAAATGTAATGGCTCTGCCCGCCCTGCGGGCGGCCGACGCCGAAATGCAGGCCTATGCCCCAGGTCAGCAACTCGAAGTCTTTCTCATCCAGTCCTTCGCGCGGCAGCCCGCGCACCAGCGCGACACCGCGCCCGCCCTGCATCTCGGCAAATGCCGCGCGCAGCACCGGCTCCGCCGAACCCAGGTCGAAATCCTCGCGGCGATAAACGAAAAGCGATTTGTCGCGGTCGATCGCCTTGGTCAGCGCGGCAACGAGATCGCAACGCGCGCGTTCCTCCAGCGTGAACAGCCAGCGCCGATCAGCTTCGAGTTCGGCCGCATTCCAGGCGGCAGCAGTTTCTGCAATTTCCGTCATGCCGTTTCATTCCAATCCAGGCCGTGCGTAGCGATGTTCCGTTCAGCGCACGATCAGCACCGACGTGCGGCAGGCAGCGATGGTTTTCTGGACTACGGAGCCGAGCAGCAATCCGCTGACGCCGCTGCGGCCGCGCGAGCCCATGATGATCAAGCTGCAGTCATTGCGCTTGGCATGGTCGGCGATCTGCGAACCCGGATCACCCTTGGTGCGCACCTCCTTCCAAGGCACGTGCGCACGCTGCAGCAGGCGGCGTGGCCCGTGCATTGCGCGCTCAAACGCAGCGTCATGGGCTTCAGTGACCGCCCGTCGGCCGGCCGGAGGCAGGTGATGCTGAGCCTGCGGACTGACATGCAGCAGCGTAATCTCCGCGTCAGGAGCCAGGTGCGCGCGATGCCGCAACAGATAGGCAACGGCACGCCGTACATGGGCGCTGCCGTCGGTGGCCACCACCACGCCACCGCGGTTGTTGCCACCACCGTTGCACACCACCAGCAGCGGCACGCGGCTGCCGGCAATCACGCCCTGGGCCGTCGAGCCCAGCAACAGCGCCGTGGCAGCGCCCATGCCATGGGTGCCCATGACCACCAGATCGAACTTGCCGGTTTCCGCATACCGCGCGATTTCCACCGGAGGATACCCGGTGCCGCGCAGGATGCGGTGCGGCACGCTGCGGCTGTCGAGCAGCTGCCGCACCGCCGCCACCGCCTCTTCGGTGATATCGCGGTAATAGGTAACCAGGACGCTGCGGTCGACCGCAGCAGCCACATGCGGCGGCACGCGATAACAGACATGCAGCACCCGCAATTCGCCGAGACGCGCCTCCATCGCCAGGCGGTCGGCAACATACCGCGCCGCCGCCAGCGACTGTGGGCTTCCATCTACGGCCAGCAGGATTTTCATGGAAATCGGGAGCTTCCGGTGTTGGCCAGCGCTGCACGCACCAGCCGTGGCGAGTCAGCCCATCAGCGCCATCTGGAAATCACTCTTGCCCGCCGAGCAGTCCGGGCAATACCAGTTTTCCGGGACATCTTCCCACGGCGTGCCCGGCGCAATGCCTTCGTCAGGCAGCCCCTTGGCCTCGTCATACACAAACGCGCAGAGCATGCATTGCCAGACGCGGGTGCCCGGCGCACCCCGTGCGACCTGCGGTGCCGTTGCCGCCTGTGCCACCGTACGCGGAAAATGCAGCACCAGCACATCCAGCCCCTGCGCGCCCGCGACCAGTTCGAAGCGCCCTTCCTGCGGCTGCACAAACGCCACCGACAGCGCCTTGTATTCCCGGCCCCCATACGCCAGGCTGCCACGCACCACGATCAGGTACTGGCCGTTGCTATCCGCCGGATCGGGCGCCAGCGCCTTCGCGTGCGGCGCCACGCTGATCGAGTAGCTTGCGAGCCCCTGCTCGTCATTGATTTCGCTGAAGGCATGCACGGCCGCGCCGGACGCAACGGCCGGGAACTTCGGCGCTTCGGTGACCTGGAAGGGATGGCGGTTGTTGATGGCCTCGAGCTTGCTGCGTTTCTCCGGATCGTCGATGTACTGCGCGCCCGCATCGCGGTGCGCGCGCAACGTCAGAAATCCCATGCCCTCCCCGAACACGATCGGGCCGTACGGCGTGTGGGCGCGCGAAAAATGCACCGCATTCGCCGTCACCCGGTGCTTGCCCATCAGGCCGTCGCTGCCAACGATTACCTGGTACTGGTCGTGGTCATGGAAGTGCGGCTTGATTACCCGGCCCGCCGTGCCCTCCACCAGAAACGCCTGCGCCGATGCGGGGTTGTGCTCGTCGGGATCGATGAAACTGGTACGCCATGCGGTGCCCGTCGGCACCTGGCGTTCCGTGCGCCGGGCCTTGACGTCTTCGAAGGATGCGATCTGGGGCATGGCGAACTCCTGCTGCGGGTAACGAATGACCAAAGGACGTCATTATATGGAGCACCGCGGCAGTGACGCCATTGCATAGTCAATATATGGACTGAATTTTTGCCGTTGCTGCTGGCCTGTCGGCAGTCGGCGGCGGTGCCAGGACGGCCGCGCCTGCAGTTGTGTATCCGCAATCGCCGATGCCGTCTCCTCCAACCTGCTCCGCAAAGTGGCACAGTTTACCGGTCGCCTCGGGAACAACGCCTCGGGCAAGCTGCGCTTTGACCACGCGCCGCCAGCTTGTTTTGGTTTGCACAAGTGAAAACGGGCACGCCGGCAGGATCGCCCGGTGTGCCCGTCACAAGGAACCAACCTTGCGATTTACGCCGATTCAGACGGCAATCATCTCAGGGGCAGGTTGCGTGGGCTTCTCCTCGCCTTCGGCGATCAGTTCCGGCGCCGGCTGCGTCGGCTTCTCATCGCCTTCGGCAATCAGTTCCGGTGCCGGCTGGGTCGGCTTCTCTTCACCTTCCGCAATCAGTTCCGGGGCCGGTGCCGGCGGGGTCGGTTTCTCATCGCTCTGGGAAGTGAATTCAGGCTTCGGCATTTCTTTCTTGTCTTCGTCAGCGTAAACGGCTGCAGTCGAAGCGGCAAACGCGCTGGCGAGCGCGAGGGCGAGCAGTGTCTTGCGGTTCATGTGTGTCTCCTGTGACGGTAAAAGTTGAACGTTGTCGTTCGACCAACGATCCGTTGGACGAACGCAAGATAATCGGGATATGCGGGAATTTCGCGCTCTTACGAACATGTAATCTGTGCGTAAAGCAGCACGCAATCCTCGCGGGCAGTTCGCGCCTGGATCTTACGCGGAGCTTACGATTGCGCAGCCGGGACGCCTGTCCGGCACGTCGCAGCAATCAAGCCGTTGATGGAGACCCGCGCATTGCACGCGGGCCCGACAACAGTTCACGTCTGCCTGCGGCAGGAAAACGGACAGTGACACGAAGTCCGGGGCGGTTGTCCGATAACTCGACGGACGCGCCATGCAATTCGGCAATGGCCTTGACCAGCGCAAGACCGAGACCACTGCCCGGCGTGGTCCGGCTGGCCTCCAGCCGGTAAAAACGGCGCAGCACCTTGTTCAACTCTGCAGCGGGAATGCCCGGACCGGTATCGGCGATGCACAGCACCGGGATCGCGGCATCCTGTTCCAGTGCTACCGTAATCACGACCCCTGCCGGACAGTGGTTGATGGCGTTTTCGATAAGGTTGGCCGCCATTTGCGTCAACAGTTCGCGATCGCCGCGGATAGCCGGAGCACTATTGACGACGACCTGCAGTTGCTGACCCCGGTCTTCCGCAACCGGAACGTACGCCTCGGCGACGGCAGACACGATCTGCGCCAGATCCACATCGGAAAAAGCGGCATGTCGCGCTCCGGACTCGATCTGGCCAATACGCAGCAGTGCTGAAAACGTCTCCAGTATGGCGTCGATTTCCGCGATAGATTGTTCGATCAGAAACGCGCAGTCCGCCTCCGTTTGCGGACGGGCGGCCTCGAACCGGTGCCGCAGGCGGCTCAGCGGTGTTCGCAGATCGTGGGCAATGTCGTTGGAAACCTGCTTCAGACTCTCCATCAGCAGCTGATTGCGGTCGAGCATCGCGTTCAGGTTGACCGCCAACTGGTCCATCTCGTCACCGCCGCTGCGCGTCGGCACCCTCTGCGAAAGATCCCCGTCCATGATGGAGCGGGTAGTCCGGTTGATCTCCTCGATGCGGCGCAGGAAGCCGCCGCCCAGCGCCGCGCCGCCGCCAGCCGCCAGCAGCACCATGATCGCAATTCCCCAGCCGAACGCCTTGATGATCGCTTCCCGCGCTTTCTCCGCCCGGTACTTGTTCTCACCCACGAGCAGAAACTCTCCACCGTCGAGAAGGCTGCCATCGACAACGACGGGATAGATATCTTCCAGTTCTTCTTTCTTAGAACCCCGGTTGGGAAACAGGGAGGACACGGGAAGCTCCCTCGCACCCTCGACAGGGTCCATCGGAAAAAGATTTCCGGCAATGTGCTCTCCCGCCGCATCCTGCAGCAGGTAATACCGGCGCGGCGGGCGCAGATCCACCACCCGCAACTGGATCGCGCGCGCCAGACGATCGAGGCCGCCGCCGCGATACAACTCGGTCAAAACCTCCTTTTCGCGTTCCACGGAGTCGCTGAGCTGCTGGCTAAGGGTGGCCTGGGTGATCCAGTAGACGATGAAGAACAGCGCCGCAACCGATGCCCCGAAAATGCCGGCATACCAGACCAGTAAGCGGAAGCTCGTGCTGCGCAGAAAGTTACCGGGCGACATCAAGGGAGTATCCGGAACCGCGAATCGTATGAATGAGTTCCCCGTCGAAATCCCGATCGACCTTGGCACGCAACCGGCTGATGTGGGTCTCGACCACGCTGGTGTGGGGATCGAAATGGAATTCCCACACGTTCTCCAGCAGCATTGTCCGGGTGACCACCTGACCCGCATGGCGCATCAGGTACTCGAGCAGCCTGAATTCCTGTGACTGCAGTTCGATCCGCTTGCCGGCGCGGGTCACTGTACGCTTGAGCCGGTTCAATTCGAGGTCGCCTACCTGCAGCACCGTGGATTCGCCGGCCATCGGCGGGCGGCGCGCGAGGGCATTCACCCGCGCCAGTAATTCCGCGAACGCAAAAGGCTTGGTCAGGTAATCGTCAGCACCGGCCTCCAGCCCGTCGACACGGTCGTTGACTCCGCCCAGCGTCGTCAGCAGGAGCACGGGGGTCTTGACACCTGCACCGCGCAGCGTTTTCACGATGGTCAGGCCATCGACCACGGGCAGCATGCGGTCGATGACCATGACGTCGTGGCCGCCGCCGGAGGCGAGAAAAAGTCCGTCGCGACCGCTCGCCGAGTGCTCCACCACGTGGCCGTGCTCGCGCAGTCCGTTGGCCACGAACGTCGCAGTGTGCGCATCATCTTCGATCAGCAGTATTTTCATGGACGATTCGGCCGGGATTCGACAGCCCGCGGGGAATCCCGAACCGGCCCGTAACATAGCCCAGTCGCGCCGGCCCAACAAGGCGCAAACACGGCACCGGCGCCGACCTTACCAAACCGTAAACATCGGGCGGCCGAACGGGTTTCCAAACCACCATGGGGCGGGAGGAATGAAACGGCTCCCGCCATTTTGCGATTCACCCGAGACGTGATGCGCAGCGTTGATCCCGGCAACAGCGCACGGTTGCTTCCATCCTGCCGGCCGGATTTGCCGACGCGGCCCGAACACCGGTTCAGGCCAGCCGTCCGCCCAGGCGTTCGGCCAGCCAGTCGGCCACCAGGTTCGCGCCCACTTGGCGGTTGTCCTCCTGGCAATGATCACTGCCACCGTCGTGCACGGTGAGGATTTTCAGCGTCTTGTCCTTTGAACCCACGGCCTCGATCAGGCGCTGCGCGAATTCCAGCGGCACGATGTTGTCGTTTTCGCCGTGGATGCAATAGAACGGGCAGCGGATTTTTTCCGCGATCCCGGCCAGGCGGTAGTTTTCGAGTTTCTTCATGCACGCCGCCATGTCCGGCATGCCGAGCACCCACGGCAGCTGGAACGACGGCGCCGACACCTTGGTGCCGCCCGTCTCCATGATCTTGCGCCGCCGCACCCACGCCTCGTGGTAGTCGAAATGCCCGCCCCAGGCGACGCAGGCGGCGAACCGCGGCTCCAGCGCCGCCGCGCGCGGCGCGTAATAACCGCCCATGCTGAAACCCATCACCGCGACGCGTGCGGCATCGACGTCGCCGCGGCCGGCGAGGAAATCGTACGCCGCCCGCGCCGGCACCTCGTAATCATGGCGGCTGGGGATGCCCTGCAGCCGCAGCGCCTCGCCCTGCCCGGGCCCGTCGATCGCCAGCACATGGATGCCGCGGCGGGTGATCTCCGCGCCGCCGAACAGCACGCTCATCTCCTTGGCGTTGTCCAG
>Ga0105107_10003312_pt1 | contig 10692 bp, 8 predicted proteins | sample PPLLaktember2015_6_FD_79335 | JGI IMG/M metagenome (GOLD analysis project Ga0105107, IMG submission 79335) | Freshwater sediment microbial communities from Prairie Pothole Lake near Jamestown, North Dakota, USA - PPLs Lake P8 Core (1) Depth... | ecosystem: Environmental > Aquatic > Freshwater >... | reverse complement strand
ATCTCAACTCCGGAAGGCCTGACACGTTCAGGCAGCTGTTCTTTCAGGATCTCTCCGTAAGGTCTTATTGATTTTTCATCCCTTCCGAATATTCCCAGCAGCCTGTCCTCAAATCCCGGTGTATGAGTCATCAGGTTCCTGAGTGTAATTGGGCCTCCTTTCCCATCGGGAATCTTGAAATCGGTGATGTAAACATTGACATCTTCATCCAGGTTGAGTTTACCCTGTGCAGCAAGTTGCATTACCGCAATCCAGGTGAAGGTTTTTGAGATCGAGCCGATCCTGAAAAGAGAGGAATCAGGGCTGACCGGACGTTTATTCTCATAATCGGAATAGCCATATCCCTTTTTTAAAATAATATTTCCATCCTTTACAACTTATACTACGGCACCTGCTATATGTTTTGATTTAAGATGGTCATTCATCATACCATCGAAGAAACTTTCAAGCAGAGCCGGGTCGGAAATCCCTGATTCAGTGATGGTTTGCGAAGAAACCTTATTACAATAGATGATTATTAGAATCAGGCTGAAGATTATAGTTCTCATAATAAACAGGTTTTAGTGAAAGACTTTTCAACTCTTTAGAGATTGGTACAATTTAATAAAAATCATTCTCAGGTTTTAACAACAGTTAATTTTTTTAAAAGAGAGCTGGTTGAATCATGATCACTGTTATACCTTACGTGTCAACATAAACCTGAATGGAATCTAATCCTTTCACGGTGGAGTGATTACATGAGAAGGGGATTGCTCGCTTCGCCCACCTTCGCCGGAGGCATCGGCGGGCTTTGCTGGTGATTCTCTAAGGGGCTCTTTCTTTGTAGACAAGGGGTTTGAAATATCTAACCTTCTCAGGGATATATCCGAAGTGACTAAAATGTTATACTAATTCTGGTTTCACTCCCTGTGAAGGTTTAAAGAGTTTTGTACTTTTTTTAAGAAAGGAGGAAATTAAAACATGAACTCTGATCTTTATATTTTCAGCAACAGAGAACACTACCGGAACAACAACAAGTGTCAGAAGCATTGAACTTGTAAGTCCCCCGATCAGTACCCAGGCGATTCCGTTTTTCCATTCTGAAGCAGCTCCCGAGGCCAGAGCTATGGGCAGCAAACCGATTATCATTGAAAATGTTGTCATCAGTACCGGACGTAACCTTATTTGTGTAGCCATAAGCAGAGCCCTTATGGTACGATAGCCTTTATTCTTAAGCTGATTTGTAAAATCGACGACAAGTATTGCATTCTTGGCCACAAGTCCCACAAGCATAATCATACCAAGCAGGGTGAACATACCCAGGTTGTTCCGGGTAAGAGCCAGTGCTACTATAGCCCCAATTAAAGCCAGGGGTATTGAAAAAAGTACAACAAAAGGATAAAGGTATGACTGGTATAAAGCCACCATTATCAGATAAACAAGAACTATTGCAGTAAGCAGGGCAAAACCAAGAGAGCCAAATGCATCATCCTGGTACTTCATTTCACTGTCATAGCTGACTGAGACTCCGGGCGGCAATGACAAAGCTGCTATCTTTCCTTTAATCTCATTGCCTACATCTCCCGAAGCGCGTCCAAGTACCTGCGACTCAACAGAAACCGACGATATCCTGTCATACCTTTCAAGACTTGTATTCCCTGATCCGATGCGAACAGAGGCAAACTGTGACAACTTGACAGGAGAACCCGCTGAGTTGAATAATACAAGGTTCGAAACATCTTCAGGGCTTCTCCGGTTGAAGTTATCATATATTATATTAATATCATATTCATGAGATCCGTCTCTGTATTTGGCATCGGTATTACCGCTGAAGGCAGTCGCCATCACTGGTCCCACTGTTGCCAGCGATAATCCAAGGTCTTTCATTTTATCGTTGTCAATATCAACCACAAGTTCATTTGCGGCCTCTTCAAGGGATGAACTTACATCATTGGTTCCGGGCGTTTCGATTACCAGCTTCCTTATCATACTGGCGTACTTGTATAATGAATCAGGATCGGATGATTTTATAATTACCTGAATGGGACTGTCATCCGTTCCTCCCATAAAAGGATTCATAAGCACTGTTTTGATCCGGGCACCGGCTATTTTTGAATTTAATTCGTTTTTAATCATATTTGCATAAGCATTCGCTGTCACATCACGGAATTCCTTATCAACAAGTTTGACATTGATCTCAGCCTTAAATGCGCTGCTTTTTTCTCCGCCGGTAAGAAGTCCGGAACTTGAGGATCCCACTTTAGAAAAAACTGATTTAATTTCGGGTTTGGAAAGAAGAATGCCTTCTGCTTCAAGAACCTTAAGATTGGTTTCTTTGAGAACTGCATCCTTCTGAAGTTCAATCTGAATTATAAATTCGCCTACATCCCCCAGCCCAAAGAATTCAGAACCGACAAAACCGGCAGGAATCAGGGCAATGGATCCAAAAAACAACAGAGCAACCATTAGAAAAGTGATTACCTTATGTCTGAATGCCCTGATCAGTATTGAGTGAATTACCCCGGCAAGTGCATCAACCTGAGACTCGAACCAGAGGAAAAAACGACCTGAAAGTCTTTCCTTTTTCATGTGGGTAAGTTTGCCCAGTCGGGAAGTAAGTAATGGAACAACTGTAAACGCAACCACAAGGCTGAGCAGCGTAGTAACAACAATCACAAGCGCAAAAGGGCTCAGCAGAGGTGAAATCACACTGCTTGACAATCCTATCGGTAGGAATACTACAACATCGACCAGTGTTATTGCAACTGCAGTAAATCCGATTTCTGATCTTCCATCAAGCGTGGCCTGAACCCTGTCCTTTCCCATCTCCATATGCCTGTAAATGTTCTCAAGAACTACGATCGCATCATCGACCAGTATTCCGATTACAAGCGACATAGCCACGAGCGTGATGATATTCAGAGTATATCCCATGAGATACATTCCGGTAAAAGAAACAACAAGCGATATCGGGATCGCAACCATTACTATAAAAGCGTTCCGCAACCCATGCAGGAATACCAGCATTACAAGAGCGACAAGTATAACGGCATATGAGAGGTCGTGCATCACCGAATCAACGGCTTGTTCGGTGAAGACCGATGAATTGAACGGGACATCAAACTTCAGGCTGACGTTTTTATAAGATGATTCCAATCTTGATAGTTTGGTCAACACCTCATGGCACACTTCCACCGTATTTGAACCGGATTGTTTTTGAATGCTAAGCCCTATTGAATTAACGCCGTTGATCCTTGCAATCATCCTGGTTTCCTTCTCTGTATCGAGCACTTCTGCAATATCTTTTAATCTTATTTTCGCGCCATTCATATCACTTAAAACCACAAGATTCTCAATGTCACCTATCGTTTCAAACCGGGCCGACAGCCTTATGACCATCTGCGATTCATCGTTTTTTATTTTACCGGTAGGGAAATCCATATTCTCCGATTGAACAGCCTGTAAAACCTGCAGTAACGAGAGATTATATGATTCCATTTTCCCTGCATTGAGGTTTACACGGATCTCCCGTTCATCGCCTCCGATGATATCGATTTCTCCGACTCCCTTAATCTGGGCAAGCTCAGGCTGAATGTTGTATTTTACAAGGTCGTATAATTCCGTGGGCGGCATTGAGGCAGTAACCCCGATGTTCATTACCGGCAGATCATTTACTGAAATCCTTGATACCATCGGATCCAGTGCTGTTTCAGGCAACTGAAATTCAGTTGCGTCAATCCTGCGCTGTGCATCCAGGGAGGCATCATCGATATTCGCACTCAATTTCAGGGTTATTACTATTATTGAGACACCCTCGTTTGAAAATGAACGTATGTTGTCAATACCTTCAACTGCAGTTATTGCATCCTCAAGCTTTTTTGTTACACTGTTCTCCACTTCCGAAGGTGATGCACCGGGGTATACTGTGACTACTGTAAATACCGGTGATGCGAAATTTGGTGCAAGCTCATAATTAAGGTTCTTATAGCTTGCAAAACCCAGGAATATAAGTACCGCAAAGACCACCACTATAAGGGTGGGGCGGCTGACTGCTATCTTAGTGATATTCATTGTCTTGGTATTTAATGGTTTATTGATATTTTAGAACCGTTTACAAGGTTTATCTGGCCGGAAACGACAATTACATCTCCTTCCAGTAAACCTGTTTTTATTGTAACATACTTGTCATTCATCGAGACAGCTTCAATGCTTTTGAGAATAACAGAATCGGCGCTGACAACAAAGACTTCAGGATCCTGTATGCTGCCTGTAATAGCCCTTCTGGGTATCACCAGTTGCTTCTTTTCCGATTCTAACCTGAAGGTGCAGGTACCAAACATACCGGGCCGGATTGTGCTGATGGAGTTGTTCAGCACTTCGATTTCTGTTGAATACCGTTTTGAGAGATCAGCGCTTGTCTCAATTACACTAACTTTTCCATAATAATCAACTCCAGCAAAAGGTCCGGCTGTAACCTTTACATTCATTCCTCTGAATATCTGTGCGACCTGTTCACCGGTCAGTTTCAGGATTAATTTGACCCTGTTTGTTTCTACTATATCGAATAAAGGTGTTCCCGGGAAAAGAAAACTGCCTTTTTCGATGTGCCTTTTCGATACAAATCCGTTGAACGGAGCTGTGAAAAAAGAGTTCAGATATTGTGTTTCAGCATTAACAAAAGCCGAACGTGAATGGAGGTAATTCTGTTTCGCTGATTCTGATTGCTGTACCGTTACAGCATCGTCTTTTGATAGTTCTTCAAACCGGTGCAAATCCTTTTCAGCCTTCAGCAGGCTGTATTCAGCCAGTTCAAACTGTGATTTAAGGGCATTATTATCAGTAAATCCCAGGATCTGCCCTGCTTTTACATAATCTCCGGTCTCTACACAGACGTCCAGAACCCGGCCCTGTGTTTCCGAAATAACAGATATCTCGCGGAAGGGCTGAAATGTCCCGTTTTCAACGAATTCGGCAGATATCACCTTTGACTTTACAGTATCGGTTATAACCGGAACAATTATATTCACTTCCGACACCATCTTTAGCTGCTCACTGAAATAACGTTTATTTGAAATGAGCCTTACTGTCCCTGCGATCAATAAGATTGTGATTACAGAGATGTTGATCAGAATACTTTTTCTTTTCATGGTTTTGTTGTTTTAATTATTTCAGAATTCTAATAATTCGCCCTTTACTCTTTTGAGATCCAGTTCAGCATTTTTGAGCTGGAGTAAGGCATTTAAATAGGATAGCCTGGCCTCGGTTACATTATCTTCTGCGAGAATCAGGTCGGAGAGAGGAACAACCTGCTGTGTATATCCCAGCAGGTTAATATTATATACTGCCATGGCAGTCCTGATGTTCTCTTCCTGCCTTGAAATAATATTAATGCTGTTCTTATATTGAGAAATGGCATCGGAATACTCCTTCGACAGATACTTTTTTGTATTGTCAAGGGTATTGCTTAGTTGCAGCAGTTCAGTTTCAAAACGAACCGCGCTCCACCGTTTTTCAAATCCGTTAAATATCGGAATGTGGAGGCTCACTCCGATCAACCCGACTTTATAGAACTTATCTGCTCCTCCTTTCAGGAAGTCGAACTGGTTACGCTGACCCTGAAAATAGTATTGACCATAACCTGTCAGGGAAGGAAGAGACTCCTGCAGCTTGCTCTTTTTCGACAGACTGGTTATTTCAATCTGAGCCTTAATCATCTGGATACCTGTTTTATTTGCCGGGTCAAATATTTTATCAGGGATATACAGGCTTACTGCAGCAAGTGAATCGGTCAGAATTATGTTGCTGTTCGGATCCAGTCCAACCAGAAAGCATAATAAGCCAAGTTGCTTTTTATGAAGGTACTGAAGATTATCGATATGGCTCTGAATATTTGCCCGGTTAACCACCACCCTGTCATGATCCACTTTCCGGATCATCCCGTTGTCACTCTGGCTCCTGGTTATATCTGCCAGACGGTCCATGTTGGCAAGATTCCCTGTCAGATGCTCCACCTGCTTTTCTGTATACTTGCAGAGGAAGTAAACCTGTGTGACCTGGTAAACGACCTCTTCCTTTTGCATAACGGTTGATATTGCACTGAGGTTTTCCTGGCTTTTTAAAACTTTCAGTGAGGTGAAGTAGCTTTGATTGTACAGTATCTGGCTTGCCCTGAAACCACTGCTCCAGTCGAATTTGGTGCCAATCTCGACAGGTATAGGACCGTTTTGTCCGAAAATCTCTCCTGGAACGATCAGCTTGGGTATGGCAAAGTTATTACTGAAGGTGCTGTACCCATCCATCTGGGGGTAAAGTTTGCTCCGGGCCTCTGAAAGCTGTGATTTCCTCTTCGTTTGTTCAAGTTCTGAATTCCGTACCTCCACATTCCTTTCGATGCCCATCTTACATGCCTTTTTCACAGAAAGACACATTACAGTATCCTGTGAAAAGGCCATTATGCAAATAGCAGTCTTTATTAGGACTGCAATGCATGTGATAATAATTTTTCTTTTCATGGCTCCGAATATTTAAACCGACTGTTTGGTATGTTAAAGAACAAAATAAAATACCGACTGCCCGGTATGTTGTATGATAAAAAAATTATGCTTTTATCTGCTCATAAAGTGCGTCCCACTGATTTCTTAAATGTTTAATCATATCTTCCAGGGCTGCTCCCCTCATGATCATGTTAATACCTAATCCGTCACTGACATAGATAAAAATTTCCCCGAGTTTTTTATCAGAAAGGGAAGTTTTTATTTCACCTGACAAACGTGCGGTTCTAATTATCTTTACCCAGTTTTGCAATTCGATTTTAAACGGTTCCTCAATATTTTTTCTATATTCAGGAAGCAGTCTGAGAGCATCAAATACCATGACAAAGTGATTAATAGTGATTTCACTTTCTCTGAATGCATGCCCAAAAAGTTTAAAATACTCCTGTGTAAGACGAATTGTATCATTGAGATAGTTGTTGTAAAATTGTTTTAAGGAATCCTGGGAATATGTACTGAAATCTCTTTCAAATGCTTTATGAAATAGTTTAAGCGAATCTAGAAATACCTCTTCTTTGCTTTTAAAGTAATGATAGAATGCACCTTTTGACATCCCGGTTTTTTCAACCAGCTCTTTCATAGTTACTTCCTTAAAGCTTTTCTGGAGAAAGAGCCGGGTAGCTATCACGACAATATATTCTTTTGTATCCGACATAAACCGACCGTTTGGTATGACAAATATATACAAAATTTAATAAAACAAAAAATTTTTAACTTTTTTTTTAAATTTTTTGCATTAGGTTTTAATTATTGACTTAAAAGCCCTGAATCAGTAATTGGCATATCTAGGAAAGGATATGTCAATGAGACTATTATTTCTTGATCCGCAGTGGGGTGCTTAACAAGGAAAAAGTAACGCCGATGAATCGGCCTGGTTTTATCTTTGTAGACAAGAGGTTTGAAATATCTAACCTTGAATTGATAAAAGATATGAAAAGCCTGGTCATCATATATCAGGTTCTGAAGCTTACCTCTTTCGATTGCCAAACAGAACAATCCTGTGAAAGAAATGAGATGGTGCTATTTTGGCTGTTCAGGTCTGGTCAGTCTTTAAAATATTTCTCGTATTCGGTAGGGAAAGTTTCGAGTTCTCTGATATTAATATCCTTATAATAAACTTCTGCGGCTTCACTCTGGATCTGGATTTTGCCTTTTATCAACGGCAAAGAATTCCCATTTTCAAAATAGCGCGAGTTTTCAAGAATCATTACCACATTACCGTTTACAATATGAAGACTTCTTCCATTATAACATATCAGATCAATATCATTCCATTCATTTGCTATTTCGTGGTTTGCGCTTCTCATACAGAAACCTGTCTTTTCCCTGTAACCGAATGGGATAAAAGGCTGTGATTCATCAGCCACCGAGCACATAACTGATTCTGGAATATAAGCCCTGATGTCAATGGCAGATGTTTTCTGGCTCCAGAAATCTCCCATATGTCCTTCCATTATCTGAAATTCCTGTGAAAGCATCCACGAGCGCCAGTAGTCTTCACCAATCGGCCCGATTGAATGATACATGATTCCGGAATCCTTCAGTAACTGTTTTCTGGGATCCCATTTCTTATCACCCCATTTCACCTTAAGTTTCAAGTGATAATTGGAATACTCCTCCTTTGAGACCAGGCAACCATATATTTCTCCACTTATTTTAATTACAGGTTCCTTATTTTCTTCGATCAATGTAAAGACATCATAACCCTTCTGGTTGAAGCCGATTGGTGCAATCTCATTCCCGTCTTTATCCTTTGGAACCGATCCGTCATATCCTATCTGGTGACGGTAGCTTAGGTACCTATCCCATTGCGACAGATCTTTATTGATAAGGTTAGTCCATTTCACTTCCTTTTTGCATGAGTAAAGAATTATTGAACACAAAACAATCAGGCTTAGTTTTTGAAAGAGTATTGATCTTAACATGAGAACGAAGTTTTTATAAAGTTAATAAAAAGTGTCTGAGACGCAAGGAAGAAAAAATCCACTGGTACAGTTAGTGGAGGGAGAGAGCTATTCATTGCTTTAGAGGATAAATAATCCAACAAAGACACTCCGCGTTGCTGCGCAGAGAAGGAAAGAGGTTTTGCAAGTCGTAGCCCTGGCGAAGGTTTGGTGAGTTTGTGGGAAGAGGATTGCCTGATCGCGTTCCTCTTAGGGAGTCCAATAAAAAACCCCGGCGCTTTCGCGTCAGGGCTTTTTCTTTGTAGCGGAATGTGATGAAATATCTAACCTTAATCTTATGAGAGATATTGTTAGAATAATAAGACTGCAGGAGTTTTTACAACTGAGAAAATAATCTGTATCTGCGAGGCAAAACGTTTAAAATATATCTGGAAAACACCAATCTAAAGTTGCCTGCCCGTAAGCAGTTTTAACATATTCCCCATCATCTTTCGTTTGCTTACTTTATCGCTCAATATGCCCAGATACAACATCGCCGCATTCCTGGGAGGGATCGTTTTTTTAGTTTTTTCAAGCAGACTCAGCGCTTCTTTTTTGCAAGTAGTAACACACAGGCCACATCCAATACATCGATCAAGGTCAATAATTGCTTTCTTATTTTCAATTTGAATAGCATCCATCTGACATCTCTTAACACAAAGCGTGCAGCCATTACACAATTCTTCCTCCACTTTTGCATAAAAATTATGCGCAATTAATTCAGCAGGCTTCTTGTATTTTTTTGCAGAGGTCAGAACGCCACAGCAACACCCGCAACAAAGGCAGATACAAAATGGTTGAAGTGAATTCCCGGGTTGCAGGACCAATCCTTCCCTTTCGGCCCGGTTAATGATTTCTATGCACTCGTCTTTAGTTATAGTTCTGGCCTTTCCCCTGTCTAAATAACTTTTCGCATCAAACATCAAACAAACTTCGATATCTTTAGTTTGTTTGCATGGCTTACCAAGTATTGCCTCCCCTTCCTTGCATACGCAATTTGCCACCTGTATGGACTTATCTGTCTTCTCCACAATCTTCCGCATGTTATCGTATGTGGCGATATTAAATTCCGGGACAATAGCCTTCATATGGGGACTTGTGCGTAACTGCGGCAATGATGACTTAAAAAATTCATCATTAAAACCCTCATCGAAGTACTGATGAACCAGCTCCATCATTTCCTTGCTTAAGTCACCCAGCTGATGTTCAAACATCCCAATTGCAAGCATCGCATTGCTATATTTGAATGGCTCCTTAATGGACCTGTTAATAGAACCTTTCAAAAACATATCATGAAGTATTTTTGCTACCTTACCGGGCTCGTACGAAATCCCGAATTTTTTATCAAGTCTTTTCCTTATCGTTTCCACGGAAGCATTTCCCAGACTCAGGCAAAGAGCCACTTTTACCTCGATGGGCGTAAAAAGCAATTGCAGAATCCTTATTTCTACCCCTGAATTTGTTTTAGGATACCCAATGGGCAGCTTATCAAGATGTTCCTGTAACTGCCTGTAATATGTATTTTCTGAATCCATGGCTTAATGATACGAAATAAAGTATAAAGGTCAAAAAAAAGCCCTGTTGCTGTCGCAACAAGGCTTTTTCTTTGTAGACAAGAGGTTTGAAATATCTAACCAAAACCTTACCAGAGATATAATTATAATAGTTGAACTTGGAGAAATAGTGCCACCATTTAAGTAATTTAATTAAAGATTACTTATTTAAGTATTCTGGCTATTTAATAACTTCTTTAAAAAACCACTGAAAGAGAAAAACAGCCGTTTACAGCTACATTCAGCCTTTCGAAAAAGTCATTTGTCTGGTTGTCATAATATTGCAAACTTTGATATGGTCATCTTTGTCATTCATTTTTTACAGAATTTAATGTGAGTGACGGAGCGAAGCCATAAGAAAGGGATATTAAAAATGGTTAAACATCTTAAAAAATCATGGATTATCTGAAACTAATGAAAAACACGAGAAACTTCAAAAAGAGGTCAATCATTATAATATACGAACAAAAAAATCAACATTATGCGCACTTTTGAAATCTTAACCTTTGTTACTCTCTTGGTTTCCTTAATTGCTTTGTTGCTTATTAGGAAAGGGCCACGCTGGTTCAATTATCTTCCGGGATTCACATTAGTTATAGTCCTTTGTCATGTTGTTTTTGAAGGAGTAAGATGGCAGATGATCCCCGCTTATGTTTTTATTTCCGT
>Ga0105107_10003311_pt1 | contig 10692 bp, 8 predicted proteins | sample PPLLaktember2015_6_FD_79335 | JGI IMG/M metagenome (GOLD analysis project Ga0105107, IMG submission 79335) | Freshwater sediment microbial communities from Prairie Pothole Lake near Jamestown, North Dakota, USA - PPLs Lake P8 Core (1) Depth... | ecosystem: Environmental > Aquatic > Freshwater >... | reverse complement strand
TCGAGCGACATCATTGAGCGGACGTTGCGCGCGCGCAGGCGCTCCTCGTCGCCGATGCGGCCGCATACCGCCAGGTCGAGCGAGGCGCGGCCGATTCTCGCCACCGCGAGTTCTAGCACCAGCTTCTCGCCGATGCGGCAGGGCTTGAGGAACTCGCACTGCGTGTGCACGATGGGAAAGCCGAAACGCCGCGCCATGTGCATCGTGTCGAACGGGAGCGTAAGCGCCCGCGCGAACCAGTCCTCCACCGCGGCGTTGATCATGTCGAAGTAGCGCGGGAAATGCACGATTCCGCCCGGGTCGCAGTGCGAGAAGCGGATGAGATATTCGGTCGGGAAGTTTCGCGCGTTGCCGCAGTCGGGGCTCGGCAGCCGAGCGAGTCCGCCGCCGCCGGCGACGTGGGGCGCGATCTTCGCGCGCAGGGCGTCCGGGATCGGCGCGGCGCGCAGCCGCTCGAGCGAGACGAGCGCGATCAGGTGGCGAAACCTCAGGCGCTCCTCGCCCGCTACCTTTCCCGCGACGGCGAACTCGACCGCGCTGCGGCCCAGGCGCGCCACCGCGATCTCGAGATCGAGCACGTCGCCGACGCGGCTCGGCTTGAAGAAATCGCACTGCGTGTTGACGGTGGGAAAGCCCAGGCCTTCCTGGCGCAGGCGCGTTTCCAGGTTCGGCTCGATCTCCGCGTCGAACCAGTCCTCGATGGCCTCGTAGACCATCTCGAAGTAGTGCGGGAAGTAGACGATGCCGCCCGGGTCGCAGTGCGAGAACCGGATCGCCTGGCGGTGAACGAATGGGCTTGGGGACGGGACGGCGCCGCTCATGCGGGCATTCTGCCCGCAGCGTCGCCCGCAGAGCAATGCGTGCCCGATCCCCCGCAAGATCCGTCGCTCTGTGCCGGACTTCAGCGCGCGATGCGGGCGAGGAAGGCGCCCGGGTCCCACAGGCTCGCCAGTTGCAGCCCGACGAAACCCGCCGCGATCGCGAGCGCGGCGATGAGCAGCACGCGCCGGCCGATGCCGGCGCCGCCGATGATCCATGCCAGCACGCCCTTCGCCACGGAGTTCACGGCCACCGCGAGCAGGATCGCCTGCGCCGCGGTCTCGGGTCCGAGCGCCGCGCGGGCGAGCCGAGTCATCGACAGCGTGAGCGCATCGACCTCGGCGATACCCGAGACCGCCGCGAGGGCGTACGCGCCTCCCGCGCCGAAAAGGCGCGTCAACCCCTCGGCAAGCAGCATCACGGCGGCAAGGAGCACGCCGAACTTCAGGACCGTCGTGATATCAAACGGGTTCGTCAGCACGAGAACGCTGCCTTGTCCTGCGTTTTTCTCCTGTGACCGGCGCGCGTGCAGCAAGCTGATGCCCGTGGCCGCGAGCGAGGCGAGGCCGGCGCAGACGAGCCCGGGAACCAGCCACCGCAGGAGCTCGGCGTTGAAGACGGCGACGACGACGATTACGCGCGCCATCATCGTCGCACCGGCCAGCGCGATGGTCCCCGCGAAGAACGTTGCACGGTCCGGGTGCTTCTTCGCGAGCCGCGCCATGTCCAGCGTCACGGCAGTGGACGACACGAGACTGCCCGCGACCGCCGAGAGCAGCAGCCCGCGGTGCTCGCCCGCGACCTTGACCGCGACATAGCCCCCGAACGACACCACCGCGATCGCGATCGTCATCACCCAGACGTCATGGGGATTCACCGCGTTCCACGGTCCCATGGGCTGGTCCGGGAGGATCGGCAACAGGATGAGCGTCATTGCGAGCAGCGCGAGACCGGCGCGGAGCTCCGGCCAGGTGAGGCGCTTCACCCACTCGTGCAGCGCCGCCTTGAGGGCGAGGAGGCCGGCGGTCGCCACGCCCGCCGCCGCTGCGACCACCATGTCGCCCAGCACTGCGAGCGCGCCGAGTGCGAACACGAGCATCGCGGCCACGACAGTCGTCACCCCGTAGCTGCGCTCGCGAACGAGCTCGCGATAGCGGAAGGCGGCGACGACGACCGAGAAGACCAGGAAGGCGATGGCGAGCGCGATCAGGCCGGGGTCGCCCGCGGCCAGCGCGCCCCAGACGCCGCCGAGCAGGCCGGCCAGCGCGAACGTCCTGAGGCCCGCGGCGCGCTCGCCCTCGCCCTCCTCGCGCTCCGCCCATCCGCGCTCGATGCCGACGAGAAGACCGATCGCCAGCGCGGCCGCGAGTCGCTCGAAGAGTTCGATCGCCTCCATGGCCGCGTTAGGTCAGTCGAACCGATCGGGCGAGCCAAGGACAGCCATGAGCCGGGCGATCGCGGCATCGAGGTCGACGCCGTGGTTGATCACCTCGTCGAGCGCGAACGTGATCGGCATCTGCACGCCGAGTCGTCGCGCGAGCAACGCGACCGCCTCGACCGAGAAGGCGCCCTCGGTCACTTCCTTGCGCGCGGCGAGGACGTCGGCGAGTCGCTTCCCCTCGCCGAGCGCGACCCCGAGCGAGGTGTTGCGCGACTGCAGGCTGTTCGCGGTGAGCATCAGGTCGCCGATGCCCGAAACGCCCATGAAGGTTTCGGCCGTCGCTCCTTTGGCGCGACCGAGTCGCATGGTCTCGGCGAGCCCGCGCGTGATCAGCGTGGCGCGGGCATTCTCGCCGAGCCGCTTGCCCGCGGCGATGCCGCTGGCGATGCCGATCACGTTCTTCATCACGCCCCCGATGGCGGCCCCGACGGCGTCGTCGGAGGGATGCACGCAGAACCGCGGGTTCGCAATCTCGCCCGCGAGGCGGGCGCATGCCTGAGCGTTCGCGCACGCGAGCGTCACCCCGCACGGCAGATCGAGCGCGATCTCGCGCGCGAACGACGGCCCCGACAAGACGGCGATCTCGGCGCCGGGCAGCGTCTCGTCGAGCACTTCGGGCATGAGCGCGCAACTGCCACGCTCGATCCCCTTCGAGCAGGTCACGACCGGCGTGCCCGCGGACACGAACGGCCGCATGGTCGCCGCCACGCCGCGCAGATGCTGCGCGGGCACGGCCATCAGGATGAAATCCTTGTCCCGCGTCGCGGTTGCGAGGTCGTTCGTGGCTGCGATCCCGGGCGCGAGGCGCACGCCGCTCAGGAAGAGCGGGTTGATCGCCTCCTCGTTGATCCATGCGACGACCTCGGGCTCCCGCGCCCAGACGAGGGTTGCGTGCCCCGATCGCCGGAGCACGCACGCCATGGCGGTGCCGAACGCCCCGCCGCCGATGATTCCCACGCGCGCCATAAGCGGATAGTGTGGCGCCTGCGCGGCACGCTGTTGACCGGCGTCAAACCGGGTGCCGCGCCGGTTCATACATTGGCATTGCCGGCTAATATTCGCGGTCCTTTAGAGGAGGAGGTGCCATGGTTCGACGCCTGAAGACGGTTGCAGCGGCCCTGGCAGGGGTGGTGATCGCGGCCGGGCCTGTCGCGGCGCAGCAGATCGAGAACGAGCTGGTCCTCATCACGCCGGTCGCGAAGACCCTGACGGATCCGCTGCTGGCGGAGTTCGTCAAGTACGCGAAGGAACGCTGGAACGTCACGGTCAAGGCGAGCGCGCTCGCGGCCGGGACGCCAGTCGCATATGGCCAGATCGTCGAGTGGAAGGGCCGGCCCCAGGCCGACATCTTCTGGGGCGGCGAAAGCGCGCTCTTCGACAAGCTCGCCGAGCAGAAGCTGCTGGCGAAGCTCGATCTGCCCAAGGCGGTCGTGGATTCGATCCCGACGAGCATCGGCAAGCCCAAGCCGATCCCGCTCAAAGATCCCAATGGGTGGTGGATCGGGACGGTGCTCGAGCCGTACGGGCTCGTGTATCACCCGCGGCTGTACCAGCGCCTCGGCCTGGAGGCGCCGAAGGATTGGGACGACCTGCTGCACCCGAAGCTCAAGGGCAACGTCGCCCAGTGCGCGCCGACCCGCTCCTCGAGCAGCCACGCCACTTACGAGGTCATCCTGCAGCGCGACGGCGACGACAAGGGCTGGGCCTGGCTGCAGCGTCTCGGCGGCAACACCGGGATCTTCACCGCGCGCAGCCGGGACGTGCCTTCGGTCGTGGCGAAGGGCGAGTTCGCGGCCGGCTTTGCGGTGCCGAGCTACATGGCCTTCGAGGACCGGCTGGCCGGGTTCGACATCAAGTTCGTCGCGCCCAAGACCGCCTGGATCACGCCCGAGCCGATCGCGATTCTGGCGGGCGCCAAGAACGCCAATGCGGCGCGCGCCTTCATCGAGTTCGTGCTCTCCGAGCAGGGTCAGCGGGTGGCGATGGAGCGGGGCGTGTTTCCGATTACGCCGAAGTACCGCGTCCAGGGCCCGCCCGGTTCGAAGGCCGAGATGGCGGTCGAGTTCACCGGCGGGCTGCGCTCCTATTTCGACGTCGACGTGACCAACATCTACGACGACGCGATTGCGCAGAAGCGCTACGAGGCGGTGAACTCGCGCTTCCGCAAGGACATCGAGTCGATCGCCGAAGAGCTGAAAAAGAAAAACTGAGCCCCCGGCGGGCATTCCCGGAGCGCGGCCATGCGCATCGCTGTTCATGACCTCACCAAGCGCTTCGGGCCCCTCGAAGTGGTCAGCCGGGCGGGCTTCTCGATCGGAGAGGGCGAGCTCTTCACCCTCCTCGGCCCGTCCGGGTGCGGCAAGACCACGCTGCTGCGGCTGATCGCCGGCTTCTACGCGCCCGACGAGGGCGAGGTCCGCTTCGACGACCGCCGCGTGAACGAGATGCCGCCGCACGAGCGCGGCATCGGCATGGTGTTCCAGAACTACGCGCTGTGGCCTCACATGACCGTGTACCAGAACGTCGCCTACGGGCTCAAGCTGCGCAAGATCGGGCGCGCCGAGATCGAGGACCGGGTCAAGGGCGCGCTGGACAAGGTGCAGCTCGCGGGGCTCGGCGACCGCTACCCGGGCCAGCTCTCGGGCGGGCAACAGCAGCGGGTGGCGCTCGCCCGGGCGCTGGTCCTCAATCCCAAGATCCTGTTGCTCGACGAGCCGCTTTCCAATCTCGACGCGAAGATCCGGATCCAGGTGCGGGCGGAGATCCGGAAGCTGCAGAAGGAGCTCGGGATCACCACCGTGTATGTCACGCACGATCAGGAGGAGGCGCTCACCCTTTCCGACCGGATCGCGGTGCTCAACCAGGGGAAGCTCTTCCAGGTCGGAGCGCCGCGCGAGCTCTACGAGCGGCCGGTCAATCGGTTCGTGGCCGACTTCATCGGCATCAACAACCTGATCGACGGCACGGTGCGCACGGTCGACGCCGCGGGCGGCCGGCTGACCGTGGCGAGCGTGCTCGGCGAGCTGGGGGCGTTGCCGAACGCGCAGCTGCGCGTCGGCGACCCGTGCGTGATCTGCATCCGACCCGAGAACGTCGTCTTCGGCGAGGTCGCCGGTGAGCGCAACCTCGTCAAGGGGACGATCGCCTTTGCCGCCTATCTCGGCAACACGTTGCGCTACGACGTGGACCTCGGGCAGGGCGTCACGTTCAAGACCGACATCAAGGATCCGTGGCACCACGAGCAGCTGCCCACCGGCAGCCCCGTGGCCCTGAGCTTCACCGTCGCCAGCACGTTGGCGATCCAGGCGGGCGCATGAGCTACCCGGCGAGGGGCCCCGTCGGAACGACGGGGATCGACGGAAAAACGAATGCGGCCAGCCGTCGACGCTTCGGCGCTGTCTTCATCGAAAGCCGAGCGGAGGCGGCCGCATGAAGCTCCCACGCTCGCCGCTCGCGGCGCTCGGGTTCGCGCTGATCTGGCTGTTCCTGATCGTCTTCGTCTTCTATCCGCTCACGCGGATCTTCTACGACGCGTTTACCAACGAGGCGGGCCAGTTCACGCTGGTGAACTTCTTCGAGTTCTTCACCGATTCGTTCTACCTGCGCTCGCTCTGGAAGTCGCTGGCCCTCGGCGTGGCGGCGGTGATCACCACCTCGATCGTGGGGATCGCGGTCGCGTTCCTCCTGATCCGCTACGAGTTCCCCGGCCGGAACCTGTTCTCGTACCTCACGATGCTGCCGCTGATCCTGCCGCCGCTCGTCGGCGTGCTCGGCTTCGTCTTCATCTTCGGCCGCGCCGGCACGGTGAACGTGCTGCTCCTGGACTGGTTCGGCCTTGAGCACCCGATCAATTTCATGTACGGCGTGCACGGCGTCCTGCTCGTGGAGACGGTGCACCTCTTCCCGCTGATGACGCTCAGCATCTTGGACGCGCTCGCCCGGGTCGATCCTTCGCTCGAGGAGGCCGCACAGGGCATGGGCGCGAACGGCTGGCGCAGGTTCCGGGACGTGACCCTGCCACTCACCACGCCCGGCTACATCTCCGGCGCGCTGCTGGTTTTCATCTGGACCTTCGCCGATTTCGTCACCCCGCTGGTGGTGGGCGTGCAGGAGCTGCTCGCCCCGCAGGCGTACCTGAACATCGTGCAGTTCGTGGACCGGCGGATCTTCCGCATGGGCATCGTGATCTCGGCGCTGCTCGTGCTGCTCGCGATCGTGTTCGTGCTCGCCGCGCGCCAGTACGTGGCGATCAAGGACTACAGCTCGCTTTCGTACTCGAAGGTCGCGCGGCGCCGGCTGGGGCCCGTCAAGCGCTGGATCGCGGTCGGCTTCCTCTCGCTCCTGCTTTTCATCTCGTTCGTCCCGCAGGTCGGCGTGCTGCTCGCCGCCGTCGGCCGCGGCTGGTCGCTCACGCCGTTCCCGGTCCACTACACGCTCGAGTTCTTCGAGCAGGTGAGCGTGCAGTCCCCGAAGTTCATCATGAACTCGCTCCTGTTCTGCGCGATCGCCGTGTTCATGTGCGTCGCCATCGGGGTCCCGATGGCCTGGATCATGGGACGGACGCGTGCCCCCGGGCGCGGCGCGATGGACGCGCTGACCACCCTGATGCTCGCCATCCCGGGGACCGCCGTGGGCATCGCCTACGTGCGCGCCTTCAACTTCCCGCTGCCGGTCATCGATGTCCCGCTCACCGGGATGTGGCTCATCCTGCCGCTCGTGCTCGCGGTGCGCCGGCTGCCCTACACGGTGCGCGGCAGCTACTCGTCGCTGCTGCTGGTCCACAAGTCAATGGAGGAAGCGGCGGAGAACGTCGGCGCGACGAAGCTGCGCACGTTCTGGGATATCACGGTGCCGCTGGTGTGGAAGGGGATCTTCGTCGGCGCGCTGTTCTCGTTCATCACGTCGATCCAGGAAGCCTCGGCGACGATCTTCCTCACCCTCGGCGGCTACGAGATGATGCCCTACGCGATCTTCAGCTTCTACATCGCGGGCTCGCAGAGCCAGGCGGCCGCGCTCGGCGTGATCCTGATCGTGCTGTGCGCCTTGAGCCTATTCGTGGTCAACCGCATTGCCGGCGCGCGCGTCGGCGGGCTGTTCGGCTGAAGCATCCCTTCTGCGGTTGGAGCGGGCCTGCAATGTACAAACGCATCCTGGTGGCGGTAGACGGCAGCGAGACTTCGGAGCGGGCCCTGCGCGAGGGCATTGCACTCGCCAAGGTACATCGCGCCCGGCTGCGACTGGTGCACGTTGTCGATGAGCTGACCGCGAAAGGCGAGACGCCATCCACACCGGCGGATTTCTGGAATGCGGTCCGCAAGGCGGGCGAACGCATCCTCGAGAGTGCCCGGGCGCGCGCGGCAAAGGCCGGGATTGAGGCCGAGACGAAGCTCGCCGAGATCCGGACATTCGGGAGCGTGGTGAGACGGGTTCCCAACCTGATCGTCGAGGAGGCCGGCCGCTGGCGGGCCGATCTCGTGGTGATTGGGACCCACGGCCGGCGCGGGATGAGCAAGCTCCTGCTGGGCAGTGTCGCCGATGGCGTGGTCCGGACCTCCGCAACGTCCGTGCTGCTGGTCCGCGGCGCCGAGCGCAAGACGCGGCGGGCCCGATAGACGCGACGGCGCGAAAGCTACGCGGCGCGCGGGCCCCAGGCGCGCACGCGGCCGGTGTCGAGATGGATGAAATCCGACGCCGGGTAGTAGCCCACGCCGCCGTGTCCGAGCGCGATCGCCGCATCGCGGAGCCGCGCGGTGGCAGTGCCGACGAGCCGCACGTCGATCGCGCGACCCGCCGTGTGCAGGCTGTCCTGCGCAACGCCGGTGCTCGCCCGGCGCAACATCGCGTTCGTGCCCGTCGAGCGATAGCCCGAGATGATCTCGAACGTGCCGCCGCCGCACGCGGCACGGAGCGCGCACAGCGTGTCGAGCAGACGCGGGTCGATCGAATGATGCTCGCCGGTGCGGAAGTCGCGCAGGAGCCGGTCGATGCTGCCCAGCGCATCCGGCAGGTAGCCGCCGCGCGCGTAGTAGACGACCTGCAGCCGCTCGCCGGTGTGCGTATGGTGGAAGGCGAGCGTGCGCTCTTGCGCGGCGGCGACCGGAGGTGAGCCTGCAAGCACTGGGCCGAGGGGGGCGAATGCGAGCGCTTTCAGCAAAGAGCGCCGGCGCACAGCCGTGCGATGGGGTGACTGGATTGCCATGATCTTCGGTCCGGCGAAGTCTGCGAAAGGCGGATGGTATCGGGCTTTCTCGCTGCACTCCAGGCACTTTCCCTGCTGCGAGGGGCTTCGTTGGGCGCGAGCCCTCGCGGCGGTCCTCTCGATCGCGCTTGCGGGCGCGTGCGTGCCGGCGCGGGCGGCCGACGCTGTTGGCGAAGCGCTGCGTGCAAGGGTCGAGGCATTGCGCGCGGGACGGGAGGTGCGTGTTGCAGGCGAGCCGATCGCCTCGCGCCGGCTGATCCCCGAGTTCTACGAGGCGCGCGAATTCCGGCCGGCGTGGGGGCGGCCCGGGCAGGTGGAGGCGCTGGTCCGCCTCGTGGCCGCGAGCCGCGATCACGGGCTCGATCCGGACGACTATCACGTGGACGTCCTCGGCCGGCTCCCGGGCGTAGGGCGCGCGGGCGACGCGCCGGATGCCGCGGCCCTTGCCGACCGCGACCTCGTGCTCACGGATGCCCTCGTCCGGCTCGCCTACCACCTGCGCTTTGGGAAGGCGAATCCGCGCGAGCTCTATCGGGACTGGAACTTCTCGCGCTCCCTGGGTGCGATCGATCCGGTGCGGGCGCTCGAGACGGCGATCGCGTCGGAATCGCTGGAGGCGACCGTCGAGCAGTTCGCGCCGCAGCTCCCGATCTATGGACGGCTGCGCGGCGCGCTTGCGCGCCACCGCGCCATCGAGGCGTCGGGCGGCTGGCCGCGGGTGCCGCCGGGGCCGACGCTCGAGCCCGGGATGCAGGATCCGCGCATCGCGCGGCTGCGCGAACGGCTCGCGGCGAGCGGCGATTACGAGGGGCCGGCGAGGGTCGAGCCGGATCGCTTCGACGCGGCGCTCGAGGCGGCGGTGCGCCGGTTCCAGGCGCGGCACGCGCTCGAATCGGACGGCGTGGTGGGGCGACGCACGCTTGCGGCGCTCGCTGTCGACGTCGCGGCGCGGATCGACCAGATCCGCGTGAACCTGGAGCGCCTGCGCTGGGTGGCGCAGGACCTGGCGGGCGACTACCTGGTCGTCGACATCGCGGGTTTCTCTGCGCGACTCTACGTGGGCGACCGCGTCGCGTGGGCGTCCCGCGCGGTGGTGGGACGCCCGTACCGCAAGACCCCCGTGTTCCGCGCGACGATGCAGTACATCGTGCTCAACCCCGCGTGGACGGTGCCCCCCACCATCCTCCGGGAGGACGTGCTGCCGAAGATCGCCGCGGATCCCGCCTATCTCGCGCGCGAGCACATGCAGGTGGTCGACGCGTCCGGACGGCCGCTCGACGCAGCGGGCATCGACTGGAGCCGGTACCGGTCGGGCGGGTTCCCGCACCAGATCGTGCAGGCGCCCGGGCCGGACAATCCGCTCGGAAGCGTGAAGTTCATGTTGCCCAATCCGCACGCGGTGTACCTGCACGACACGCCTGCACGCAAGCTCTTCGACAAGCCCGAGCGCGCCTTCAGCTCGGGCTGCATTCGCCTCGAGCAGCCGCTGGAGCTCGCGGTCTTGCTGCTCGACGAACCGGAACGCTGGAGCCCCGCGGCGCTCCGCGCGGCGATCGAAACCGGCGAGACGCGCACGGTTCCGGTGAAGCGCGGCATTCCGGTGCTGGTGCTCTACTTCACCGCCGAGGCGCCCGAGGACGGTACGCTGCAATTCCGCCCCGATCTTTACGGGCGCGACGCGCGCGTGATCGCGGCGCTGCGCGCGCCGTTCCGGTTCAGTCCGGTCGATGGGCGGGCCGCAACGCGACGCTGATCCGCCCGGGTGTCTGCGCGCACTCGAAGCTCCCGGTAGACGCGGTCGGGCCGCAGCGCGATGCCATGAGCGCGCGTTCCGGCCCGAGGCCATCTGCGCAGGCGTACGAGGAACGCGACCGGCACCTCGAGCAGCAATATCGCCGAGGTGAGCGAGGTGGCCGCGAGGAACAGAAAAGACGCGACGCCAACGATCCGTTCGCCTGTCTGTCATGTGCGCGAGCACATCGGGCAGGGTGACGAACGCGAGCGCGCGCCCAAGGGCAGCAAAGTACAGGCCGGGCCGGGACAACGCGGACCAGTCGGGCGCGAGGAGCAAACGCAAGCCCGGCTCGGCCGCGCCGAGCGTGAGGCCGTACACGGCTGTGTGAGATTAACTCCTGCGTCGCACGCGGGCCATCGTCGGCGTATGCTCGGTGTCGCTATCCGCGTCAGCCGAAGTCGGAGGCCGGCCTCCTGACAGTCGTCAGTCCTAACATGA
>Ga0105107_10003310_pt1 | contig 10692 bp, 10 predicted proteins | sample PPLLaktember2015_6_FD_79335 | JGI IMG/M metagenome (GOLD analysis project Ga0105107, IMG submission 79335) | Freshwater sediment microbial communities from Prairie Pothole Lake near Jamestown, North Dakota, USA - PPLs Lake P8 Core (1) Depth... | ecosystem: Environmental > Aquatic > Freshwater >... | reverse complement strand
GTTTTGGGGTCGAGCAGCGGCACCATGGCCGCGGCCCCGGGATGGCGGATGACATCGACGTCCACGGTCACCCCGCTGGACAGGGTGATGTTTTCGGTGACCAGCTGAAACACCCGGCCACGGTGAACCGGGGTGATGCGGTTGACTACGGCGTGCACGGGCGACTCCTTCCAGCCTTTCGGGTAAACGGCAATCGACGGTCCAACGGCCCGAGAACCGATTATAGGCCCAAGCGCGGCGGGCTGCAAGCCCGGCTGCAATTCGCCTTGCCATCTGTGCCGGCGGTGCATTAGGGGGCGTTTCAAACGGGACGACATGCCATCGGAAAGGAGCAACGCGTGAGTCGATTTCTGCTGGTGGACATCGAGGCCGGGGACTGGATGTCCTCATCTGTGACGATGCCGCCGGCCTGACCTGAAACCGGTTGCCGTCGATTGAGCTGAACCGCTATTTGTGCTAAAGGTGGCCTTGCCGGGCGGTTTCGATTTTCGTCCGCCTGTGCCGGCCAACCCGCATGCAACAGGTGTTTATGGATACGGTCCTGATCGTTCTGAATGACGCGGAAATCCGCCACAGCCTTCAGATGAGCCTTGAGGCGCTGACGGCTGTGCGGGTGATCCCGGCCCAGGACCGGGAGGCGGGTCTGGAGCGCTTGGCGACCGAACCGGTGGACCTGCTGGTCACCGAACTGAAATTTGGGCGCGGCGACGGCCTCGATCTGATCGCGTTTTTGACCGTCAACCGCCCCGGCGCCCCGCGGGTGGTGCTGACCGAGCGCTCGCTGCCGGGTGCCGCCCGCTGGCAGGAGGGGCTTTACTGCCTCACCACGCCCTTTGAATCCTTCCAGTTGGCTGCGGTCGTGCGTGAAGGCTTGACCCGGCGGGGTCAGGCGGCCGGCATGTCGCTTTGCCCGCTGCTGCCCCTGGTGGCCGAGGCCCGCAAGACCTGTCGTCTGGAGGTGACCGGCGGCGATGGCAACAAGGGCTATCTTTACTTCGAAGACGGGGAACTCGCTGAGGCCCACTGCGGCGTGCTGCGGGGCCAGGCTGCGGCGCTGGCGATGCTGGCCTGGGACGCGGTCCGCATCCGCTTCAGCCGCCTGCCGCCGAAGCGTGCCGGGCGGCGTCTGGCGCAGACCCTCGAAAGTCTGATTCGTAAGGTCAAGGGACGGCTGCCTTCGCCCGATCCTGTGCAGGCTGCCGCGACCCCGCTGCCGCCGCCCGTGCGCCGGTTTCCCGCGGCCGAAAAAACGCGTCTGCGGGAAGCTCTGGCAGGGCACCTTCCGCTTTTCAGAGGGGTCAAGGGCTATCAGATGGTCGGGGTGGTCTCGGACGAGGGCGAAATCCTGGCCGACGATGCGGCTGAAAGCGCCGCAGCGGTGCCCCTGCCGTATCTGGCCGCGACCCTGCAGCGGATCTTCAGGCCTGCGCGCGCCGCTGCCGGCCGGACGGGCATGCAGGACTGCCGCGCCCTCAGCGTTCACACCGCGGGCGCGACCGTGCTGATTGCGGGTGTTGCGGCCAGCACCAAAACCGGGCTTTATCTTTTCGGGGTGGTGGATGCCACGGGCAATTGGTTTTTTCTGAAAACCCAGCTGGCGAAGGTCGCGGCGGAGATTCTGGCGCCGGCCGCCTGACCTTGCAGGGCCGCCTTACAGGTGCATGACCACCATTTTGGTTTCGGTCATCTCCTCCACGGCGTAGCGCGGGCCTTCCTTGCCGGTGCCGCTCCCCTTGAGCCCGCCATAGGGCATCAGGTCGGCGCGCCACTGGGTGCCCCAGTTGACCATCAGGTTGCCGCACTGCACCTGGCGCACGAACTTCATGGCCCAGTCCAGGTTGCGCGTAAAAATCCCGGCGCTGAGGCCGTAGCGGGAATCGTTGGCCAGGGCGATGGCCTCTTCGATGGTGTCGAAACGGGTTAGGGCCACGGCCGGCCCGAAGAGTTCTTCGCACGACAGCCGCATGCCGGGGGTCACCTCCGCCACCAGCGAGGGGGCCACCAGGTTGCCCGCGCGGGTGCCGCCGCTGATCAGGCGTGCCCCGCCGTCCACGGCTTCGTGGATCCAGCGCTCCACCCGGATGGCGTCCTCCTCCCGGATCATGGGACCCATCTGGGTGCTTTCCGCCAGCGGGTCGCCCACCGTGATGGCCTCCACCCGGGGTTTGAGGGCGTCCAGCAGGTCGCTGTAAATTCGGTTGTTGACCAGCACCCGCTGGGTGGAGATGCACACCTGCCCGGCATTGGCGTAGCCCGAAACGGCGGTGGCGCGCGCCACGAGGTCCAGGTCGGCGTCCGGCATGATGATCAGCGGCGAGTTGGCGCCCAGCTCCAAGGTGACTTTTTTGATGCCGGCCACCCGACAGATCTGCTCGCCCACATCGCGGCTGCCGGTAAAGCTGATCTTGCGCACCCGCGCATCGGCGCACAGTTTGGCCCCCACCGCGGCACCCGAACCGGTGATACACTGAATGCCTTCGGGGGGCAGGCCGGCTTCCAGCAGCAGTTCGGTGAATTTCAGGGCAGTCAGGGGGGTGTCCGAGGGCGGCTTGGCAATCACGGCATTGCCGGCCGCCAGGGCCGGGCCGACCTTGTGGCACAGCAGATTGAGGGGAAAGTTGAAGGGTGTGATGGCGACCACCACGCCGCAGGGAACCCGCAGGGTGAAACCGAATTTTCGCTCCCCGCCGGGCGCGGCGTCCAGGGGCAGGGTTTTCCCGGTGATGCGCCCGGCCTCTTCGGCCGAAAGGGTGATGGTTTCGGTGGCGCGCTCGACCTCCACCCGCGCCTCGCCGATGACCTTGCCGCTTTCACGGGTGATCAGGCGGGCGAAGTCCTCCTTGCGGGCGGCCAGCAGTTGGGCGGTTTTGTGCAGAACCCGGGCGCGTTCACGGGCCGTCAGGGCCGCCATGACCCCGGCCCCGCGGGTCGCACTGGCCAGCGCGGCCTCCACCTCGGCCGCGCCGGCGCTGGGGACGGTGTCGACCAGGCTGCCGTCAAAAGGATTATGGACCGCGATCGTGTCGGCGGCCATGATCCACTCCGCGCCGATGTACATTTTCATAATGACCTCCTTTTCCGGCCGCTGCCGCTAAGCGCTTGTGAAACAGACGGGGTGCCTTCAATCGGCCTGCCGCATGTCCGTTGCAGGCCAGCGGTTATTGATCTATAGTGTGAACCAAACCCGGGGGCGTCAACCGGCTTCAGGGCCGTTTGCGTCGCCGGCACGGGGGGAAGCCAATGAACTACGAGGAGATTCTGTACACCAGCGAGGGGGCCGTGGGGATTCTGACCCTCAACCAGCCCGCCCGGGTAAACGCCCTTTCGCGGCGGATGATCGCCGAGATTTGCGACGCCCTGGAGCGCACGGCCGCCGACGAAACCCTGAAGGTGCTGGTCATCCGGGCCGCCGGCGACAATTTCTGCGCGGGTCACAACCTCAAGGAAATGGTGGGTGGGGGGGTCAAAGTCTACAAGGCCATTTTCGACCGCTGCAGCGAGATGATGCAGCGCCTGCACACGATTCCCCAGCCGGTGATCGCTCAGGTCCAGGGGGTCGCCACGGCGGCGGGCTGCCAGCTGGCGGCCTGGTGCGACCTGGTCGTGGCCTCGGAGGATGCCCGCTTTTCAACACCGGGGGTCAAGATCGGGCTTTTCTGCACGACCCCCATGGTAGCCATCTCGCGTGCCATCGGCCGCAAGGCCGCCCTGGAAATGCTCTTGACCGGCCGGGATTTCCCGGCCGCCGAAGCCAAGGCTCTGGGTCTGATCAACCGGGTCGTGCCCCGGGAGGTCCTGGAAGCCGAAACCCTCGCTTTGGCCCGCCAGATTGCGGGGGCCAGCCGTCTGGTACTGGCCATCGGCAAGCAGGGGTTTTACGACCAGGTGGATCAGGCCGACGGTCCGGCCCTGAACTATGCCAAGCACACCATCGCCCTCAACCTGGGCGCCGCGGATGCCCAGGAGGGGATCCGCGCCTATCTTGAAAAACGGACCCCCGAATGGAAAGACTGCTGAATTGCCGTCGGTTTTTGCCCTTCGGGGGCGACAGGCCGTAATCGGATGAAGCCCTATCCCGAATCTTATCTGAACGCCCTGCGGGAAACCGTGCGGGAGATCTCCCTGGTCGCCCATCCTTCCGAGGCGCTCAAAAGCGACGTGGCGGAGCTCAGCCAGAATCTGGAGGTTCTGGAACTCTACGGGATCGAACTGCAGGTGGAGGATCACGTCGGCCGGGCGGCTCATCTCTTTTTCCAGGGTCACTACGCGCCGGCCCAGCAGAACCTCGAAAAGGCGATTTCGTTGGCGCCCGCGGCCCCCGCGCTCTGGATCCACAAAGGCGTGCTGCTGATCCGTTTGGGACGGATTTCGGAGGCCCTCCTGGCCGCTCAGAAGGCGGTCGGTTTAGACCCCCGCAGTGCTGCGGCCCGGACCTGCCAGGCGCTGGCGCTGGAGGCCGCGCAGCGTTTCGGGGAGGCCCTCGCCGCGGTGGAGGCCGCCATTGCCTGCGACCCGGATTACGGCCCGGGCTGGGCGCTCAAAAGCGGTATCGCCTGCCGCCTGGGCCGCTATGACGAGGGACTTGCCGCCGGCCGGCAGGCCTTGACGCTGGATGCCAACAGCCCGGCCGCCTGGTACAATCTGGCGTGCATCCTCAGCCTCAAAGGCGAAGTCCGTCCGGCCCTCTCGCACCTGGAACGGGCGATTGCGATCGACCCTGCCTGCCGGCTGATCGCCCGGCGCGACGCGGACCTGGCGATCCTCAAACAGACACCGGAATTCCGCCGCCTGACGGTCTGACCCGGGCGCTTGACAAACGCCTGCGGTCCGCCTAAAAAACCCCACCCCCGCGCCCGGTCAAAAGCCGCCCGGCGCGGGGTGGACGCGGGAGCCGCCGCATCGGGTTCCGCAAACCGTTTAACCTGCTTTCGCAGAGGATCTGGCATGCCGATCTACGAATTTTACTGCAGCCGCTGCAACACCATCTACAACTTCTTTTCACGGCGGATCAACACCACCGCCACCCCCAATTGCCCCACCTGCGGCGATGCGCCCTTGAGCCGCCAGGTGTCGGTCTTTGCCGTCACCGGCAGGGCCCGGGAGGAGGGCGGCGAGGCGGACGATCTGCCCTTTGATGAAAGCCGCATGGAAAAGGCCATGCAGATGCTGGCGGGCGAGGCCGACAAGATCAACGAGGACGACCCCCGGCAGGCGGCCGCCATGATGCGCAAACTCTCGGATGCCACCGGCCTGGAACTGGGGACGGGGATGCAGGAGGCCCTGCGGCGGATGGAGCGCGGCGAAGACCCGGACGCCATCGAAGCCGAGATGGGCGATTTGCTGGAAACCGAGGACCCCTTCAAACTGCCCGAGAAAAAAGGCGCCGGCAGCGCCGGTCGCCGGGCGGCCCCGCGGCGGGATGAAACCCTTTACGACCTTTAGGAGCGCCAACGCTTCAAAGTCACCCGCATGGCTTTGCCTGCGGCGGGCCCCGGGTGTGAACGCCAAACCCCGCGGCCGCAAGCGCTGTGGCCTTCAGCGGGTATTGAAAACCGGCCGGCGGCATCCGGATTCTGGTGTGGTGATAAGGTCTGCGTCGCGTTTGCGACGACTGGCGACAACAGCTTGCAATATTTCATATGAGAAACAGGGTATTTGTTCGGCATGACGCATTCGCCGGCAAGCCACTTTTTAAATTCCATGCGAACATGGATGCAAAAGGGATTCTGATTTGCAAAATAAATGCAGCCCCGTTTATTCACCATGCAGGATGTGACACCATAGCCCCCCAACCCCCGCATATCTTCGAACGTCGACAAAACTCGGTTCACCGAGATTTGCTGCGCCATGCCAGTCGGACTTGAGCTCAAAAAGTTTATAAGCTAAGGGCGTTCCTTTCTTTTTCGATATTGCATCGCAAAAAAATCAGGCGTTATTTTGAAGGATAAAGGTTTTTTCGCTTGATTCATGGGCTTTAATGTGAAAAACTAATTTGTGCATCGCAACAATTATACTTGACAGGCTCCGGTTGGGGTTTTATTCTGATCTTGAACCGGGATCGCTTCCGCTGCAAGAATTTTTACCCTCAAGAAGGCAAAGCCAGGGAGTTGTGATCGTCCTTGCAAAACAAATCTTGTGGCTCAATTTCATTTCGATATTTTTAACCCGCAGAAGGCTCAAACATGAAAAGTCCAGATCCAAAAGCGCCAGTTCAAAACAAGGATGGCAATGAAATTTCCATCCAGTCCTATTATCCGTTCAATTGGCTCCAGCGCTATGGGGATGCCTTGCTGTCCGCAACCGAGCAGACCAGGGCCGCCCAAGTTTACACCACCGGTGTTCTGAAATATCTCAGTGAATTCAGCGCACCGTTCTGGGTTGCCCTGAGCGCCTTCAGTTCCACAGAGAAGATAAAGCTGGGGCAGGTCTATCCCTGGGAGAGCATGAGCGATTACATCGAACTGATCCGGTTCAACCAGCAGGTGGCTGAAAAAGGGCTGACCAGCACCCTCGAGTCCATGAACCTCTTTCATGCCCGTAAGGCCAGTGAAGGTTTTTTTGCCTGGCTCAACACCCTCTTGGGCCGCGAGAGCGATGATCTCGGCGCTTTCACTGCCCGGCAGCGGGACTTGATCGATACCGTCGTCAACGTGTATCCCCAGGCCATTCGGGATATCAAACCCGAGTACGGCTTCGACTTCGAACACGGGGACTACCTGAAGGTCGCCGAGACCGAGCGCTTTTTCCTCTACCAGGTGTTTCCGCTGGCGGCAGGGGTCAATATCCGGGAAAACGGCAAACCGATCATCATTCTGCCCCCTTACGTCCTGGGGGCCAACATCCTGGCCTTTCTCCCGGGGGAAGGCAAAAGCTATGTCCACTGCTTTGCCAATCAGGGGATTCCCACTTATATCCGCATCCAGAAGGATATCGACACCACCCCAGCCGTGCAGACCATGACCGGTGAGGACGATGCGCGGGATACCCGCCATTTCTGCGAAACGCTCATGCGGCGGCACGGCCGCAAGGTCACCTTGAACGGCTTTTGTCAAGGCGGGTTTATCGCCACCCTGGACCTCCTCTCCGGCGAGCTCGATGGGCTGGTGGATGCCCTGATCACCTGCGTGACGCCCATGGACGGAACCCGCAGCAAGTCCCTGGTGGAATACCTTTCGCACCTGCCGGCGCGCTTCCGGGATCTGGGGTATGCCGTCAAAACTCTTCCCAACGGCAACCAGGTAGTCGACGGCTCGGTGATGAGCTGGGTTTACAAGCTCAAGAGCATGGAAAGTGAAGCCCCGCTGTTCACTCTTTACCGGGACCTGATGATGTTCGACCGCCCGGGCGGCAAAAAGGTGACCATCAGCAAGACCGCGGCGGCCATCAACCATTGGCTGATCTATGAACGCAATGACCTGCCGGTGGCGATCACCCAACTCAGCTTCGACTCCTACACCCGCCCGGTGCAAAAGGACGGCACCCTGCCGGTCAAGCTCTTTGGCCGCCCGCTCAATTTCAAGCGGCTGGCGCAACAGGGCATCCGCGTCCTGATCTGCTACGCGGAAAAGGACAACCTCGTGGACCCGGAGTCCGTGCTGGCCCCGCTGGATTTCATCGATGCCGAAGTGACCGTTTTTCCCAAAGGCCACGGCGCGATGGCCACCTCCTGGTCTCTTCCGACCGACTGTGTCACCCATGACGGCAAGGCGTCGCCCAACCTGCTGTGCGCCCGGCCGTCCTCTCAATCATGCCACATAAACCGTTGCGGCCGCCAAAAATGCCGCGGCCCGGTGCGCTTCCAGCTCGACCTGGAGGAGGAGCTCTAAATTCGTTGGGCTTTCACCCAAAACACTTCCTGTGCTCCGGCATGGGCATCCACAGGAGGCCGAGATGTACCCCGATAGCAGCGACCGAATCGAAGCCCGGCAGGGGGATATTACCCAGTTGGCGGTGGACGCCATCGTCAACGCCGCCAACCGAACCCTTCTCGGCGGCGGCGGGGTCGACGGCGCCATCCATCGCGCGGCGGGCCCCGAACTGCTGGCGGAGTGCCGCACCCTGGGCGGCTGCCCCACCGGCGAGGCCCGTTTGACCCGCGGCTACCGCCTGCCGGCGCGCTACGTGATCCACACCGTCGGGCCGGTCTACCGCGGGCACCCCCGCGACAGCCGGTTGCTGGCCGGCTGCTACGACAGCAGTCTGCAGCTGGCCGTGGATCACGGGCTGCATTCGATCGCCTTTCCAGCCATCAGCTGCGGGGTTTACGGCTACCCCATCCGGGACGCCTGCCGGATCGCCGTGGATACCACCCTGGGCTTTGTCGACCGGCAGCGCAGCATCGAAAAAGTGATCTTCATGCTCTTTTCCCCGGGCGACCTGGCGGTCTACCAGGACTATCTCGCGCGCCGGGGCGTGGGGTGAGCCTTCCAGGTCCGATCGGCACGCCTTTTCCCCGGCTCTGAGTGCTGCTGCATTGACAAACCGCGCCGATGTGACTAAATTCCTTCTGCCCAACCGGACGAGGTCACCCTAATTTTTTCAAGGAGGTTTTCATGGTCGAGGTAACTGAATCGGCAACCCAGCAGATCGCCGAGTACTTCAAAGGCAAAGACGTTACACCCATACGGATCTTTCTCAACGAGGGCGGCTGAGGCGGCCCCTCGCTGGCCATGGCTCTGGATGAGCCTAAAGACACCGATGACGTGTATGAAATCGAGGGATTCACTTACGTGGTCGACAAGAATTTCATGGAGAAAGTGCACCCCATCAAGGTGGATTTCCAACAGTACGGATTCAAGGTCGACTGTGCCGTCGACTTCAGTGCCGGCGGCGGCTGTTCCAGCTGCGGTACGACGGGGTCCTGCTGCTCCTCCTGATGCCACCCTGGCAGAACTGCAGACGGGCAACCCTCCGCAAAGGGGGTTGCCCGTTTTGCGTTTGTCGCTTTCCTGTTGACTGAGGGCTGAATTCATTATATTTCATTTTCAAACCAATGGGTTACATTTTTTTTGAACTTGCGGGGCGCGGAGGGTGACAGATGGCGATGGTGGATTACGTCCTGGATGAAACGGTGGCGCTGGCAACCCTCAACAGCGGTGAAAACCGCTTCAACCCCGAATTCCTGGCCGCCTTTCTGGACGTCCTGGACGCGGTCGAGCGGACCACCGATGCCCGCACCCTGGTGGTCCGTTCCGCCCACGAAAAGATCTTTTCAAACGGCATCGATCTGGAGTGGCTCGTTCCGGTTGTCCGGAAGGGGGATGTCGATGCGGCCAAGGCCTTTTTCCTTCAGCTCAACACGCTCTTCAAACGACTGGTCAGCTATCCGCTGATCACCGTGGCGGCCATCACCGGGCATGCCTTTGCCGGGGGCGCGATTCTCGCCTGTGCCTTCGATTTCCGTTTCATGCGCTCCGACCGGGGGTTCTTTTGTCTGCCCGAGGTGGATCTGGGGATTCCCTTTTTGCCCGGGATGAACGCACTGCTGAAGAAGGCCATTCCCCGCCACCTGCTGGAGGAAATGCAGTACACCGGCAAGCGCTTGACCGCCGAGGCCTGTGAGGCCCACCACATTATCCTCAAGGCTTGCCATCAGAAAGAACTGATGGGTGCGGTGATGGCATTCGCCAGGGGCCTCAACAAGCAGCGGGCCGTGGTGGCCGAACTCAAACGGCGCCTCAACCGCCCGATCCTGCATGCCATCGAGATCGAGGACGCGCCCTACATCGCGTCCGGCAACTTCAACATCGGGTGACCCGGCCTTGCCGGAAATGAAGGGAGCTTTGACATGAACGTATTGATCACCGGCGGCCTCGGCTTTGTCGGCAGGCACCTGTCGCGCCTGCTCCTGGAAGAGGGACACCACGTCACGGCGGTGGGGCTGCGGCCGCACCCGGCGCTTATCCCGCACCCCCATTTCAGCTACCTGTCGGCGGATACCACCCGGCCCGGTGCCTGGCAGGAGGCGCTTCGGGATATGGACGCGGTGGTCAACCTAGCCGGCAAAACCATTTTTCACCTCTGGACGGAACGCTACAAAGCCGAGATCTACGACAGCCGCATCCTCACGACGCGCAACCTGGTGGCGGCCCTGCCCCAGGGCCGGCCGACCACCCTGGTGAGCACATCGGCGGTCGGCTACTATGGGGATTGCGGTGAGGACACCCTTACCGAAGAGGCCCCGGCGGGGGACGATTTTCTCGCCCGGCTGGGGCGCCACTGGGAAGCCGAAGCCCTCAAGGCCGCGGACCAGGGCAATCGGGTGGTCGTGGCGCGCTTCGGCATCGTTTTGGGAGCCGACGGCGGCGCGCTGGAAAAGATGATCCCGGCGTTTCGCTCCTATCTGGGCGGGCCTCTGGGCGACGGCACGCAGTGGTTTCCCTGGATTCACATCGGGGACCTGACCGCCGCCCTGGCGTTTGTGCTGGAAAGCGAGTCCGCCGCCGGGCCGATGAACTTCACCGCGCCCAACCCGGTGCGCAACCGCGAGTTTGTGCGCGAACTGGCGCGCCTGCTCAACCGCCCCGCCCTTATGCCGGCACCGGGCTTCGTGATTCGGACGGTGCTGGGCGAGCTGGGCAAGACCCTGCTGGCCAGTCAGCGGGTGGTGCCCGAAAAACTGCTGCAGGCCGGATTCGCGTTTCGTTTTCCGGCCGTTCGTGAGGCGCTCTACGACCTGGTGCGCGCCGCCGT
>Ga0105107_10003308_pt1 | contig 10694 bp, 12 predicted proteins | sample PPLLaktember2015_6_FD_79335 | JGI IMG/M metagenome (GOLD analysis project Ga0105107, IMG submission 79335) | Freshwater sediment microbial communities from Prairie Pothole Lake near Jamestown, North Dakota, USA - PPLs Lake P8 Core (1) Depth... | ecosystem: Environmental > Aquatic > Freshwater >... | reverse complement strand
GCAGCTTGGCGCGCACGAGCTCGAGGCTCGCCGGAGAGCGGGCGAGGGTCGCGTCGACGGCGGCTCCTTCGGGCAGGCCGAGGTCCCGGAAGGCCACCTCCGACAGGCCGATCTCGTCGTGGCCGAGGATGTCGGTCCGGCAGAAGTTCAGCACCGCGGTGATCTCGCAGGGCGCCTCGCCCTTCGAGCCGAGGATGCGCACGCGGTCGAGGGGCTGGAAGCCGAGCTCGCCCTTCTGGACGGCGGCCTCGTGGAGGAACACCACGTGCTCCGAGAGCGTGTCGATGCCGATCCGGCGCAGGCGGAACAAGGCGGCTCCTCCTAGGCGCGCCGCGGCGGGGCGCCGAGGGCGGCGGCCAGCAGCGGCGCCACGCCGATCGCGTTGGTCGCATGGGCCACCGTGTCGGTCGAGACGAGCTCCTCCACCCCCGAGGCGCGGATGCGCGCCAGGGCGCCGGGAGCGAAGATCGCGTGCACGACCGCCGCGTCGACCCGCGCCGCGCCGCCGCGCCGCAGCGCGCGGGCCGCGGCGGCGAGGGTGGCGCCGCTGCTCGCGACGTCGTCGACCAGCAGCGCGCGCCGGGCCCCGGGCGGGAGCGCAGGCAGCCGCACGCGGACGCTCCGGTCGCCGAGGCGCTCCTTGCGCCCCACGATGAAGGGCAGGCCCGCGACCCGCGCGAGCCCGCGCACCCAGGGCTCCGACTCGGCGTCCGGGCCCACGAGGCAGGGGCGCCCTCGGCGCCGGGCCAGCCATGCCGCGAGGGCCGGGGCCGCGGGGAGCGAGCGCGCGGGGCACGGGAACACCTCGTCGAGGCGCGCGATGCGGTGAAGGTGCGCCTCCACGGTCAGCACGCGGTCGAAGGCCCCGCCGAGCAGCTTGCCCACGACCCGCTGGGACACGGGCTCGCCCGGCTGGAACGCGCGGTCCTGTCGCATGTAGGGAAGATAGGGGGCGACGAGGACGAGGCGCCGAGCGCCGCTCCGCCGCAGCGCGTCCGCGGCGAGCAGCACCTCGACGAGCTTGTCGTTGGGCCGGTCGAAGGTCCGCACCAGCACCGTGCGCGGCGCCGCGGGCGCCACGCGCACCCGGCTCTCGCCGTCGGGGAAGCGGTGCACGCGCACGGGTGCGGGGGGCGCGCTGCCGAGAGCCCGCGCCAGCCGCCGGGCGAGCGCGAGGGATTCGCCGAACGCGTGGACCTCGCGCACGCCGGGCCTTAGAGGGGCGTCGAGGGCCGCTCGCCGGCCACCGCCCGGCGCAGGGCGTTGAGGACGTCCTCCCGCGCCAGGATCCCGAGCAGCTCGCCGCCGAGGGCGACCGGCAGGCTCTTGTTGCGGGTGCGCACCATCTTCTCGAGGGCGCGGGTGAGGGGCGTCCGCGGGCTCACCGTCACGAGCTTGTCGCTCATCACCTCCCGGACCGGCCGGGCCATGATCTCTTCGTAGGGCGGGAACATGCTCTCGTCCGTGAAGCGGAACGCCTTCAGCAGATCGAGGGAGGTCACCACCCCCACGAGGCGGCGGCCCTCCTCCACCACCGGGAGCGCGTTCCAGCCGTGCTGCTCGAGGACGGCCTCGGCCTTCGCGATCGGCGTCTCCGGCGTCACCGTCACCACGTCCTTCGTCATGGCGTCGGCGACCCGATAGTCGAGGAACTCGTACATCCGTCTCCTCCGCTGGCCCGGTTACAATCTACTTCTTGGCCCCGTCCCACGCTCCCTCCCGGCGCCGCTGGATCGTCGCCGCCTACGCCGCCGCGGTGGTCGCGAGCGGCGTCGGCGCGCGCTATCCGGCCGACTGGTGGCTCGAGAACGGGGTCGTCTTCGCCGCCGCGGCCCTCGTGGCCGCCTCCTGGCGGCGCTTCGTGCTCTCGGACCTCTCGCTGCTGCTCCTCGCGGTCTTCGGCGCGCTCCACGCCTACGGCTCCCACTACACGTACTCGGAGACGCCCTTCGGCGGCTGGCTGCGCGACGCCCTCGGCCTGGCGCGCAACCCCTACGACCGCATCGTCCACTTCGCCTTCGGGCTGCTCGTCACCTACCCGCTGCGCGAGATCTCGCTCCGGGTGCTGCACGCGCGGCGCCTCTGGAGCTGGCTGCTGCCGCTGCTCGTCGCGCTCTCGCTCAGCGCGGTCTACGAGCTGGTCGAGTCCTGGGCCGCGCGCCTGGTGGCGCCCGAGCTCGGGACGGCCTTCCTCGGCACCCAGGGCGACCCCTGGGACGCCCAGAAGGACATGGGCGCGGCCCTCGGCGGGGCGCTGCTGGCCCTCGCCGCGACGGCGCTGCTGCGCCGCCTGCTCGGCCGGGAGCCGTGGCGCGGCCCCCATCAGCGCGACCACGTGGCCCGGAACACGGTCTCCGCCTCGGTGAAGGGGGAGTCGAGCTCGCCCTTATAGGCGTCGTGCAGCGCGCCGGCGATCGCGTGGGCGAGCCTCGCGTCGGTGGTGGTGATCACGAGCTGCCCTCCCTCGTCCGAGATGGCGATGATGCGCTTCAGCGCGTGCTCGCGCTTGTCGCGCTCCTCGACGTTGCGCACCAGGCCCTCGATCTCGGCGCGGTGAGCCGCGGCGAACTCGCCCTTGACGGTCACGATCCCGGCGGGCACGCCGTCGGCGATCCGCCGGCAGGCGGGGCAGCGGGTGCGGTGGGCGTCCGCCGGAGGCGATCCCCAGATCCAGCGGCCGTCGCGGTACAGGGCTCCGCAGTCGGGGCACGCGGTCGGGTCGGGGAGCTTCCCCCGCAGCCCGTAGGCGTCGCTGCGGTGCTCCTGTAGTACGCGATCGGTGCGCCCCACGGACGCAGCCTCGTGGGTCTTCGAACGGCTTCTTCGCATGGCATCCTCCGGGCCGCCCGCAGGGGCCCTCTTCCTCGTCAGTACTCCGGGCGCGCCTCCAGCCCGTCTCCCACCCGGGTGACCCGGAGCCGGGTCATGCACGCCATACAATAGATCCGATCCCCCTCGCGAAGCTCGCGGGGCGACCGGACGATCACCTTGCACACCGGGCAGAGCACCTCGTTGGGCCCGAGCTTGTCGCCGGGGCCCTCCGGGCGCCGGTAGAACTTGCGGTACTTGGCCGGGACCTCGTTGAAGCCCCGGTCGTCGAGCTCGAAGCGCCGCCGCGGGCGCTCTTCGGGCTCGCCGCCCGCGCCGGGTCCCCGGGCGTCCTCCTGCTCCTCGCCCCGGCTCACGCGAATCCCAGCCGCTCGACCGCCTGGAGGTAGCTGCGCGCGAGGTCGCTGCGCTCCGCTTCCGGCGCGCCGAGCTCCCGCATCGCCTCCTCGAAGCTGCGCATCACCAGCGGATCCAGCTCCCGGCGCACCCGCGCGAGGCGCTCGCGCACGGCGGGGTGGCGCGTGAGGAGCCGCCCGAGCTCGTTCTCGCCGAAGCCGATGTGGCGGCGCTCGTCCTTCACGATGCCGAGCAGGACCTCGCGGGTGCGCGGATCGGCGAGCTGGGCGTGGCGGTGGAACACCGAGAACTCCATCGCCTCGAGGATCACGTTCTGCGCGAACAGCGCCGCCTCCCAGTCCTCGCCGCGCACGAGCTCCTGGTGGCGCCGCTGGAACTCGCGCAGCCCGGGGCTCGCGCGCCGCTCGATCTCGGCCTCGGGGTCCCGCACCCCGAGCTCCAGCAGGCGGTGGACGAGGACCTCCAGATGCCGCCCTTCGTCCACCGTCTGCGTCGCGAGGAACACCTTCGAGGGCCGGTTCGGCGCCACCCGGATCAGGGCGCCGGCGCCCTCGAGCGCGATCGTCTCCCCGACGCAGTAGTTGCACAGCGCCGTGACCAGCCGATCGCGCTCGCCCGGGTCGGTCACCTTCTCGGGGACCTCGGGGTGCCGCCCGTAGCTCGAGCCCTCGAGGTAGCCCTGCACCGACCCGAACCAGAACTCGAAGGAGCGGGCGTGCTCCCAGAGCTCCAGGGGGTCGAGCTGGTGGACGTCCTCGACGGTCTCGGCCACGGGCTATACCGGCCGGAGCGGCGTCTGGTAGTCGAGGCCGACGCGGGCGAGGCGCAGCTTGAACTCCTTCAGGATGGTGTCGCCGAGCACACGCTCGAGCTCCTCGGGGCTCGCCTCGCCGAGCTGCACGCCCTGCCAGGAGTCCTGCCCGCTGCGCTCCACGCCCGCCTTGCGCAGGCGCTCCGCCACCTCGTCGGGCCTGGGGCCTTCGCGGAACGCGGCGCCGAAGGTCGCGAGCATGTGATAGGACATGTCCCGCTGCAGCCGCTCGACGTCCCGCTTGCGCTCGGGTTGCTGGCGGATCAGCCCCCCGATCCGGTTCTCCCCGAACCCCACGTGGCGCCGCTCGTCGGCGATCGTGCCCGAGAGGGTGTGGGCGAACTTCGGGTTCGCCTGCTGGTTCGCGGCGAACATCATCTCGAACACGTGGAAGGCCATCCCTTCGAGGACCAGGTTCTGGCCCACCACGCCGGCCACGAAGTCCTTGCGGTCGACGACCTCGAGCAGCGTCTCCGCGAAGCGCACCAGGTGCGGGTTCGCGAAGCTCGTGAGGGTGTCCTCGAGCTCGCTGGCCTTGACCCCGAGGTCGTGCAGCCGCCGCGTGAAGACCTCCACGTGGCGCGCCTCGTCGAGGGTCTGGGTGGCGAGGAAGCGCTTGCTGGCCTCGTCGGGGGCGGCGTTGATGAGACCCGACGAGGCGGCCAGCGCGCAGCGCTCGCCGAGCACGAGCTGGACCGTGGTGCGCACCGCCTGCTCCCGCAGCACGGGGTCCTGGGCGACGAGCTCCGGCTCCTTCTCGCCGGGCCGGTGACCGTACTCGGTGTCCATCAGGTAGCCCTGGGGACAGGACTCGAGCCAGTACTGGATGTCGTAGCCCTTCAGGAAGTCGGTCGTCATGCGGCGTCTCCCCGGGGCGCGGGCGCATGCGCCCCCTGGCCGGAGGGTTCGCAACTCCCATGCCAGCCCCCGGGTCCCGCCGGGCGGCTTCCCGGGTGGGGAGTGGGGCGGCGGGCGGCAGGCCGCCTCCGGCGCCTGAGGCGCCCTGGGCCTCGCGGCGCCGCGCTACATCGTGGCGCGGATCGCACGCCCGAGGGGCGACGTCTCGCCGAGCTCCCGGCACAGCGCGTCGTCGAGAGCGAGGAGGCCCACGAGGCGCTCGCGCGCGTCCACCACCGCGAAGCGCCGCACCCGCAGGCGCGCCATCTCCGCGACGGCGTCCTCGAGGGTCGTGTCCTCGTGCACCCAGGCCACGGGGCCGCTCATCACATCGCCCACGGTGGTGCGCCGCGGATCGCGCTCCTCGGCGACGCAGCGCACCGCGAGGTCCCGGTCCGTGAGGATGCCGAGGGGACGCATCAGCTCGTCCACGACCACGAGGGTGCCCACCTGGGCGTCCCGCATCTGGCGCGCCGCCTCCAGCGCGCCCGCCCGCGGTGACACCACCTCCACCTTCCGCACGCACAGCTCTCCGACCCTCACGGCGGACCTCCGGCCGTCAGCTCCCACTCGAAGCGAACCGCGAGCGCATCGTGATCGCTGAGGGGCGCGCCGTCCTCGCGCATGAAGACGTCGGTCTCGAAACGCCACTCGAGGGGCTCGAGGCTCACGTTCCCGCCGCTCCGGAAGGCGAACTTGTCGATGCGCTCGGGCGAGGGGCAGGCGAGCGCCGCGCAGACGTCCGTGAGACCCGTCTCGTCGAGGAGGCGCTGGTACTGGGTGGCGTCGGGCTCCTCGTCGGTGTGGAGGTTGAAGTCGCCGCCGACGATCACCGGCCGCCCCGCGGAGACGGTCTGGAGGAAGCTCGACAGCTGGGTCACGCCGGTGTCGCGGGCGGCCTCGTCCTCCGGGTCGCCGCCGGCCTCCATGTGCAGGTCGTAGACGTCGACGGTGACGCCCGGCGCCAGGGTGGTGCGCGCCATGGCGAACCCCTTCAGGGCCAGGCAGTCGGCGGCGCTCGCGTGGCAGGTGCTCCAGGGCACGCGCACGACGTCGTCGAAGGGAAAGCTCGCGAACTGGTTCAAGCCGTCGGACACCAGCGCCGCCGGACGGAAGGGGTCGGTGCCGAGGGGAAGCGGCGCCGACACGGAGCGGAAAGGGTGGAGCGAGCCCGCTTCGAGGATCTCGTGGTAGACGCGAGTCGGCGCCAGCGGGTTGGGATCGGGTGTCTTCCAGCTCTCCTGGAGCAGCACCAGCTCGTAGCCGTTCAGCAGCGGGGCGATGAGCGGCGTGTGGACGTCGGGCTCGGAGCCCGAGAGGTCGGCCGGGAGCCCCGCCACGTTGTAGCTGAGGGCCAGCAGCTCGCCCGCGAGGAGCGGCGGGCACCCCTCGCTCTGCGGGTCCTTCACCCGGAAGGCCCGCGCACCCTCGTCGCGGATCTCGCCGTCGCCGTAGCGCACGCAGTAACGGTCGCCGCTGCCGAGGGCGAGGGTGACGAAGGCGCCGGTCCCGGGGTCCGGCGGCACCAGCTCGAGGGGGCCGCCGCGGCCGCTGAGCTTGCCTGCGAGGTCGAGGCGGCCGCTGCGGGAGAGCCGCAGCCGGAGCGACCGCACGGGGCCGTTCTCGCCGCGAGGGTCGGCGTAGCGGAAGCCCGCGGAGCCGATCGGGCGCCAGAAGGGCTTGCGCCGGGAGGGCGCGAGCTCCGGAAGGGCGAAGAGCTGGGCGCTCGGCGCCCCTCCCTCGAGCAGGATCTGGAGCATGGCCCCGCCGGAGGAGGCCGGCGCGACGGGGTCCCCGGAGACCGGGGAGCCTCCGCTCTCCCGCGCGACGAAGCTCAGCTTGCGGCGCGCGGGGTCGGAAGGGGAGGGGTCCGAGACGGCGAAGGCGGCGCCTTGCAGAGCCTGGTCCGCCGCGCGTCCCGGCCCTCCGAGGGCGAGGGCCAGCGCGGCGACGCCGAGGGCGCTGCCGAGCCGTCGGTTGCGTGCCTTCACGGTCCGCCACCCTCGCACGGGCCCCTGCGAGCGTCAACGCCGAACCCCCTCGAGCCGGCTCAGCCGCCCCGCGCGTAGAAGGCGGCGCACTCGGCCTCGCGTCCCCGCACCACGCGGCGCCCGGCGAGGGGGCCGGCGCTCTCGGTGACGACGGTGGCGCGGTCCTCGTCGCCGTCGCGCTCGGCGTACACCACGACCCAGTCTCCGGTCTTTCCGAGCGCGTGGGCCCGCGCCGTGTTGGAGAACATCGCCGTGAAGCTCCAGCCGTCGCGCTCGAGGTGGAGCACCGGAAGCCACGCCTCGCGCCCCGGGTTGAAACGCCGGGGCGCGATGCGCCGCAGGCGCCCCTCGCGCGCGGCGCCGAGGTAGGCGGCGTCGACGGCCAGCAGCGTCGCGAGGGGCACGCGCTCGGCCTCCGCCGCCTGCCGGACGGCGGCGGCGGCGCGCCGGCCCCGGCGCCGGGCCGCCTCCCCGAGCAGCCTCGCCAGCGTGTCGCGGAGGCCCTCCGCGCGGCGGCGGCCCACCCCGGGCAGCGCCGCCAGCCGTCCGTCGTGGGCGGCGACCTCGAGGTCCTCCAGGGTCTCGGCGCCCAGCTCCCGGTGGAAGCGCGCGGCGAGCGTCTCGCCGACGCCAGGAAGTGTCGTGAACAGGTCCTCGGGCGAGACCTGCCCCTCGAGGCGCTCGAGGAAGCCGAGGCGCCCGCTGGCGACGAGCTCGAGGATGTGGGCCGAGAGCGTCGGGCCGATCCCGGGCAGCTCCTCGAGGGCCCGCTGGCCCCCCGCCGCCGACCGCTCGGCCAGCGGCTCGGCCAGGGCGCGGCAGGTGTGGGCCCCGGAGCGGTAGGCGCGCACCCGGAAGGGGCTCGCGCCCTGCACCTCCAGCAGGTCCGCCACGCGCTCGAAGACCGCGGCGATCTCGGCGTTGCTCGGGGTGGCGCCCATGCCGGGAGCATGCCGAACCCCGGGCCCCGCGGCGCTATGCTCGCGCGGCCCGGGGAGGCGGCCCACCCGGAGCGGCGACCGAGAAGGAAGAGCAATGCGCAGGCTCGTGGTCGCGGTCGCCGTGCTCGCCGCCCTCACCCTCACCGGGTCGCTCGGGTACATGCTGATCGAGGGCTGGGGCTTCCTCGACGCGCTGTTCATGACCGTGACCACGCTCACCACGGTGGGCTACCAGATCGTGCACCCCCTCGGCACCGCCGGGCGCGTGTTCACGCTGCTCCTGATCGCGGCCGGCGTGGGAGTGACCTTCTACCTGATCATCGTCGTAGCGGAGATCATCCTCGAGGGAACGCTGCGCGAGATCTTCCAGAGGAGCGCCATGCAGCGACGCATCGACGGGATGAGCCAGCACATCGTGGTGTGCGGCTTCGGCCGCTTCGGCCGGGTGGTGGTCGAGGAGCTCGTGCAGGCCGGCGAGCAGGTGGTGGTGATCGACCGCGATCCCGCCCTCGCGCCCGAGCTCGAAGAGGCCCGCGTCCCCTACGTGATCGGCAACGCGGCCGCCGACGAGACGCTCGAGCGGGCCGGGACGAGACGCGCGCGGGCCCTGGTGGTCGCGACGGCCTCGGACGCGGACAACGTGTTCGTCACGCTCTCGGCCCGGGAGCTCCAGCCGAAGCTCGAGATCCACGCGCGCGGCGAGAGCGAGACGGCGGTGCGCCGCCTGCAGCGCGCGGGGGCCGACCACGTGACCGCGCTGTTCCGCACGGCCGGCCAGCGCGCCGCCGCCTCGATCCTCCAGCCGACGGTGGTCGACTTCCTCGAGATCGCCCGCCCGCGCCAGGGCGAGGCCGTCGACCTCGAGGAGATCCGCCTGCTCCCCGGCTCGCCGCTCGCGGGCCTTCCCCTGCGGGACCTCGAGGCCGCCTGCCCGGGCGTGCGGGTCGTCGCGCTGAAGCGCGCCGGCGAGGGCATCCGCATCGTCCCCGATCCGGCGCTGCCGATCGGGATCGGCGATCACCTGGTCGTGATCGGGGAGCGCGACCCGCTCCAGGCGCTCGCCGAGCGCTCCCGCGCCCCGGGTGCGGCCTAGGCGACGGGTGCCGCTATCATGCGGCAATGCCCCTCGAGGCCACCCTCGCCCGCAAGCGCCGGACGGCGGAGGAGGCGGCCGCGCTGGTGCGCCCCAGCGACGACCTCGCGATCGGCCTCGGCCCGTGCCATCCGGCAGCGTTCCTGCACGCGCTCGGAGAGCGCGAGGACTGGCAGCAGCTGACGATCTTCGGAGCGCTGCTCACGGGCCTCTACAAGGTGTTCATCCGGCCCGGCGTCACCCTGCTCTCGGGCTTCTACGGCCCCGTCGAGCGCGGCCTCCGGCAGTCCGGCTACGACGTGCGCTTCGTGCCCGCCGACTTCCGCCGCTTCGGCCGCTACGCCCAGCTCCGCAAGCCTCGCGTGATGTCGACGCTGGTCGCGCCTCCCGACCGCGAGGGGCGCATGTCCCTCTCGCTCCACGCGGGCGCCACCGTCGACGAGCTGCACCGCGCCGGGCGCGATCCGGACCGCATCCTCGTGGCGGAGGTGAACCCGAAGCTGCCGCGCACCCTCGGGCTGCCGCCCGAGCACGAGCACGCCCTCCACGTCGACGAGGTCGACGTGATCGTCGAGAGCGAGCTGGATCCGTTCTACCTCCCCGACCACCCGCCCACCGAGCTCGAGCGCGCGATCGCGGCCGAGGTGGCCCGCTTCATCCCCGACGGCGCCACGCTCCAGACCGGGATCGGCGGGATCCCGAACGCGATCGTGGACATCCTCGCCGACGGAAACGGCGGCGACTTCGGCATCCACACCGAGATGTTCACGAACGGGCTGATGAAGCTCTACCAGAGGGGCAAGGTCAGCAACCGCAAGGGCATCTACGACGGCTTCTCCGCCTGCACCTTCGCGGCCGGGACGCGGGAGCTCTACGACTGGCTCGACGGGAACGAGCAGGTGCGCTTCCTCCCGGTCGAGCGCATCAACGACCCGTCGATCATCGCGCGCAATCGCTGCATGATCTCGATCAACGGCGCGCTCTCGGTGGACCTCGAGGGCCAGGTCGCCGCCGATACCATCGACGGGCGCCAGTACTCGGGGATCGGGGGACACGAGGACTTCGTGAACGGTGCCTCGTTCTCCGAGGGCGGACGCTCCCTGGTGTGCCTGCCGTCGACGGCGCGGCTGCGCTTCGACGGCGGAGAGCGCCTGGTCTCGCGCCTCGTCGCAGGCTTCCCGCCGGGCACCGCGGTGACGACGCCGCGCCACCAGGTGGACGTCGTCGTCACCGAGTTCGGCGCCGCGGAGCTGGCCGGCCGCACGGTGGAGGAGCGCGCGGCGGCCCTCGCCGAGGTGGCGCACCCGGACTTCCGCGACGAGCTGCGGGCCCAGGCGGCGAAGCTGCGCTGATCTCCGGACGCGGCCTTGATCGCCGGAGGAGCCGGCAGGGGCCGGTTGCCTGGGGCGGGGTGGGGGGCGGCTGCTCCGGGTCTTGCCCCGGGGCGTGCGGGCAGGGAGGACGCTCGTTCTTCGGGGCGCTCGACCGGAATCACGGGCTACGAGCTTCGAGACTGGCGTTCATCCCCCCCGACGGGGCGCTTGCCGGCCGGTGGCGGCGCACTAGCGTGTTCGTCAGTGTCGGGCGGAGGATCCGCGGTCGTGGCGACAGCGCGAGCGGCGTTCATCGGCATGTTGTGCGCCATTCTCCCGCTTCCCGTGCTCGCCGAATCCGCCCTCTCCTACGCGGTGACCATCGAGCCGGGACTGACGCCGCGGATGAGCCCGTCGGAGGTGGCAGGTCTCGTTGCCGGCCGCGAGCGAACCGTGATCCGG
>Ga0105107_10003307_pt1 | contig 10694 bp, 4 predicted proteins | sample PPLLaktember2015_6_FD_79335 | JGI IMG/M metagenome (GOLD analysis project Ga0105107, IMG submission 79335) | Freshwater sediment microbial communities from Prairie Pothole Lake near Jamestown, North Dakota, USA - PPLs Lake P8 Core (1) Depth... | ecosystem: Environmental > Aquatic > Freshwater >... | reverse complement strand
CTCCCTGATGTAAACGCAGCCGAAACAATAGGCCGTTTACCCGGAGTTTCAATTGAACGATCTGGTGGTGAAGCTAACAAGATATCAATTAGGGGCTTAGAGCCAAAGTATAATGCCGTTTCAGTTAATGGGGTACGTCTTCCTGCAACAGGAAGTGATGACAGAAGTGTTGACCTTTCCCTAATTGCTTCTAATATGCTGGATGGTATTATATTGAAAAAGGCAAATACTCCAGATATGGATGCGGATGCACTTGGTGGTACTGTGGATTTGAGATTAAAAGAAGCAGTTAATGGACTTCAATTTAGCGCTTCAGCACAAGGCGGTTATAATCAACTTCAGGATTACTATGGTAATTATGCTTTTACGGGAAGTATCAGCAATCGTTTCCTCGATAATAATTTTGGTGTTATTGCCAACTTTAATTTAGATGATTACGATCGTAGTGCTGATAAATTCCAAGGGAATTATAATCAAACGGGTGTTTCCCCTAATATTGTTGTTAAACCCTCAAATATAAATTTGAGAAAAGAAAGTGTAACTCGCGGAAGAACTGGGGCAAGCATCCTTCTTGATTATCGCGTACCTTCAGGTAAAATTACTGTCAACTCCTTTTATAATCGACTTAGTGGTGATGCCATCAACCGTATTAATGTAATGAATGTGATAGATAACAGACATTCATATACGCTTGAGAATAGAAGTGGTGTTACCTCAATTTTTACAGGTGCTGCAGGTATTGAACAGGATTTTAACTGGATTAAGTATGATGTTGCTGTTTCAAGAACTTCATCCTTAACGGATGATCCGGAAAATTATGAATGGAACTTCATTCAGGAAAATGGAAGCCCCTTCAATACCGGTGGTATTTATGCCGGAATGGATCCTCATGAAATTCCTGCTCTGGCGGATATTGATACGGTGGGTACAGGATTTCAAAATACATATATTTATAGCACATTGCGTAAAGAAAATGAAACTTCCATACAACTTAATACTCAACTTCCTTTCACAGTGGGTTCAGATATTAAAGGTTATGTTAAATTTGGGGGAAAATTTCGTTGGCTTGATAAGATGAATGATCAGGAACAATGGGGTCAGACTAATCTTCAATATGGGGGAACTTATAATCCAACCATTGTTGCTACTCTAAGAGCTTTGGCTGAAAGGTTTCCAAACGATTGGAACTGGGAAAGCGATTCAGCTTTAGCAAGGCAATATGCGGCTTTTCCTGTAACCCGTTTTCTATTGAACGAGACAAGTCCTCGTTTCCTGAATGGAGAATATGATTTGGGATTTATGATTAATGAAAGAGTATTAAGACAATTTACAGATGCCTTGAAAAGTACAGTTTCTCAGTACCCTGACAATTGGCTCTCTTTTTCTGAAGGATCGAAGGGAAGAGATTATGATGGTATCGAACGGTATCAGGCTTTTTATATTATGAGTGAGCTTTCATGGAACTTTATTACTCTTATTCCTGGTGTTCGTTATGAAAAAGATTTTTCCGAATATAATGGGCAGCGATTTAGAGGAGCTAGCAATGCTGCTGGTTCGCAGCCACCAGATTATACAAAGCTAAACAATGTTAGAGAGAACGAATTTTGGTTGCCTATGATTCATTTAATAGCTAGCCCAACAGATTGGTTAAAAATTCGTCTGGCAAGGACTGAAACTCTTACAAGACCTGATTATATTCAATATGCACCTATAACTTCAATTGATATATATGGTAATTATATTCGCGCGAACAACGGGCTTCTTAAGCCATCTAATTCTGTAAATTACGATGCGTCTATTCAGGTTTATGAAAACTATACAGGTTTCTTTACTTTTTCCGGCTTCCAGAAAAGAATTGAAAACTTAATTTTCCAAGCTGGTTACCAACTTCGAAGTGGTGTTCCTACGTTAGAGGGTTCTAATGTTCCAGCTGGTTGGCGTACCAATAATCCATGGATGGATACTTATGTTAATAATCCGAATCCTGCTTACTACCGGGGTTTTGAACTGGAATGGCAAACTCGCTTCTGGTATTTACCTTCTTTCCTGCAAGGGATAGTATTGAATATTAATTATACTAGAATTTTCTCAGAAATTGATAAGCAAATATATTCAACCCAAAGAGTAATTACCGGCACTCCCCCAAGAACAAGTTATATCGTTACAGATACAATAAGAACAAGCCGAATGCCGTATCAGCCTGCTAATATTCTTAATGTAACATTTGGTTATGATATAAAAGGCTTCTCAGGCCGTATCTCTTACTTATACCAAAGTGATAAAACTGCATGGATAGCAAATGATCCGGCATTGGATCAGTCTACAGGAACTTATTACCGCTGGGATTTATCCTTGCAGCAAAAACTTGATTGGGGTTTACAGGTGTATGCAAATTTAAGTAATCTTAATAAAAGAGCGGATAGAAATTATAGAGGAAATACAGAGACAAATTCCTCTTATACTGAATATTATGGGTTTACAATGGATTTAGGAATCCGTTATAATTTATGATAAACAGCTCACTTAATAAAACTAAACAATAATTAATTATTGGAGGTTGTTATGAAATCTAGTTACTTATTTTTATTTCTCATACTTGTTGCTGCTTTCATTTTCATCCCGGTGCAAAATGTTCAAGCTCAGGATGAAATGATTGTTGAATGGCAGGATGGCGTTGGTAATTTTATTCCAAATGCTCTTCGTTTAGCAATTGCCGGGGATACGCTGGCTGATGGTTCGAGAGCTAATCTAAACCGCATTTATAAATTAAGAAAAGGGGGATTTTACTGGAATGATGAAACAATTGTAAATCCCGGATGGCATTTAAGAATTGTAGGTGAAGACCCAGTCCCAAACGATCCTAATGGCTTTCCAGCAGTAATTCAACAGGTTGCAAGAGAGGATGGAACGTTGAATGGAAGAATGATTACTGGAAACGGTTCTATTACATTTAAAAATTTATATTTTATGGGATGTGACGATGGAGGATCTCAGGGTTCTCTTTACCAACCAATACAAATAGATGCAAGCGATTCACGCTTTGAAATTGATAATTGTATTTTTGAGCGTAATAATTTTGCAATAATTGCTTGGACTGGCAAAAACAATGATATTTTTATTACAAATAATATCTATCGGAATTTAGTAGAATTCCCACCTACTCAATTATGGACAGGCCGAGGCATTTCAATTTGGGCTGATCAAGATACAGTTATTGTAGAGAATAATACATTCTTTAATGTTGCTTTTACAGCTTTACAGTTAGAAAGTGGTATTGCAAATTACCTTAGATTTAATCATAATACTTTAGTTAATATTGGGCGCGGTATAAATACAACCCCATGGTTATATGAGGCGTATTTTGCAAATAACCTGATTGTAAACGGCTTCTGGGATGGGGAAGCTCCTAACAGAGACGAATTAGGCAGTGCTAATCGTGACCCGAGGGCTTATCAAACCGGAATGTTTGGTTTTGGTGCCCTACCCGCAAAATATGGACCTGAACTAGGTCGGAAAATTCTATTTACTCATACTGCCACTTGGAGAGATCCAAGCTTCCAAACCTGGTATGCCGACTCTATAAGAGAACAGCCTTTTGTAGGTCAGGTTTTAAAAGAAGATTATATAGATCCTTATGACGGGATTGTAGTAAGTGACACTACTTGGCTTCAAGATAGACCAGATTTCCCAACTTACCCTACCGATGATATATTTAACAATATGATAGCATATATGAATGAAGTTCGTGCTTCTCAATATTATGGCGGTCCAACACCAACAACAACATATTTTTGGCAATACCCCGTAGACCAGGGTGATACTTGCTATACTTGCCCAAGCTGGCCTGCAAATACACCAAGAGGTTTACCCGAAAACTTCACATACACAACAGCCAGTCTGTTAACAGCCGGTACTGATGGATTACCTCTAGGTGATTTAAACTGGTTCCCCACTCAAAAAGGTACGTTTGAAGCGAACAAAGATCAATATGTAGCTGATATTGAAAAAATGGTAGCAGGTATTGATGTATCAGTTATTGGAAAAGTGGAAGCTGAAGTTTCAACCTTAGGCGGCGGCGCTGTTGTTGAAGATTATGCTGGGGAATTGCCTTATTTCGATATGGATGGCGGAGGTTTTATAGAATGGAGATTTAACATAGCTGAAGCAGCTACCGTTGATCTTGTAATTAAAACAAGGAGTCAGGATGCAGTTAGGGGCCAGCACATACGAGTAAACAAAACAGAGGGTACAGGACTACGTAATGATGCTGGATATGGAGAATATTACTGGAATGATCTCGATCCGGTTCAGTGGAAAGCATATACTATAACGGCTGCAAATCTTATCGAAAATGCTGCAGACTTAAATCTCCCGGCAGGCGAAAACTTTATCAGGGTCGCACCTTCCTGGGGTTATCAGGAATTCTTATCTATTGATATTGTTGTAGGTGGAGTTACCGTTATATCTTTGAATGCAAGCAACGTTACAACTTATGATATAGTTGCATTGGTTAGCCCTGACCCAAGTATATATGTCCCAAGCGGCTTCAAGTCAGTAAATATGGGTGCAAGCGGAACTCTTTCATTTCCTTTTGTTGTTTCGGAAGCAGGAAACTATGCATTGACCATATTTTACCAAGCACCCAATGGAACCCAAACTGGTCAATTACAGGCAGGTGGCCAAACACTCGATCTTTCATTTGAAGGTGAAGCTGGAAATAACGACGGGTGGAATGTGTTTAGTGGAGTATTTCCATTATCCGTAGGTTCAAATAATATTACTTTATCGGCAGGAAGTATATTGGTTGATTGGTTTCAGCTAAATGCTGTTCTTACTGGTATTACGGAGCGTCCCGAACTACCTAATGGCTTTGCCTTAGAACAAAACTTTCCAAATCCTTTCAACCCATCAACAACTATCAACTTTGATATTGGTAATGCATCAAATGTAAGGTTGACAGTTTATAACCTTTTGGGTGAGAGAGTGGCTACACTGCTTGATTCTTATATGAATGCAGGAGCCTATGCGATTCCGTTTGATGGCACCAATCTGGCTACGGGTGTTTATTTCTATCGTCTTGAAGCAGGTGATTATCAATTTATCAAAAAGATGATGCTGCTTAAATAAAGGATCAATTGATTAGTAATTAGAATTAATTCTAGTTATAGGCAGTCGGCAAAAACCGGCTGCCTATTTTTTTTATTGATTAAAATTTATTTAGATAATCTGTAAATTAATTTTTTAAATATTAGTTTTGTAAAGGACTATTTAATATAAAGTGTTTAATATGAAAACTGGTTATATGAAACATGCAAATATTAATCAGTTTCTGAGAGATAAAATTTGGATAGAGTAATAGCCTATTCCTCGCGAGAAGGACAAGATCAACCACTACCTTTTTCTTACCAAAACACAGGCTTAAAGAATTTAATAAATTTAAAGCCAGGGAGAATATTATGGCAAATGAAGTTCAAAAATTAGCTTTTAAAGAAAAAATCTCATACGGTTTTGGTGATCTTGCTTCAGTACTCTACTGGCAAACCTTCATGCTGTATTTCACTTACTTTTATACAGATGTATTTCTTATTCCCGCCGGAGTTGCTGCTTCATTGTTCTTATTCAGCCGTATATTTGATGGAATTAATGACCCGATGATGGGCATATTAGCAGATCGCACAAAAACACGCTGGGGAAAATTCAGGCCCTATTTACTTTGGCTTTGTGTACCTTTTGCAGTTATTGGTGTTCTTACTTTTACTGTTCCGGATTTTGATCAAGATGGAAAAATTATTTGGGCTTATGTTACATTTAATTTAATGATGATGGTATATACCGCAATCAATATTCCTTACACAGCTCTGCTCGGTGTTATTTCAGCAGATTCAAACGAACGCACAACTGTCTCTTCAATGAAATTTCTTTTTGCATTTGGTGCGGGTATTATAGTATCCGCGACTTTATTACCTATGGTAAAAACTTTTGGTGTGGGGAATGAAGCTCGTGGCTTTCAATTTTCTTTTATCGTTTACGGCATTGCTGCTATAATTTTCTTTTTAATAGCCTTTAAGGGAACCCGGGAACGAGTACAACCTCCCAAATCACAAAAGTCTTCAATCAAACAGGATTTATATGAATTGGTAACAAACAAACCATGGTTAATTCTTCTTGCAACCACAATTACATTCATACTTTTTGTTGCTGTCCGCGGAAGCGTAACCGTACATTACTTCAAATATTTTGTTGGTACCCAGGAACTTTCGTTACCATTTATGGAAACAGATATGTACGATTTTAATGCCTTGGCTTCAGCATATAATACAATAGGGCAAATTTCATCATTCATTGGTGTATTAATGGTTAGCTGGTTTGCAAGATTAATTGGAAAGAAAAAAGCATTTATCATAATCTTTATCATAGCTATAGTAAGCACCGCAGGTAATTATTTTTTAAATGCTGATCAACTGGGTTTATTATTTATTCTTCAGATTACAGGTTCGATGACAGGTGGCCCTTTAAGCGTTTTGATTTGGGCAATGTATGCGGATTCTGCTGATTACAATGAATGGAAACGCGGACGCCGAACAACTGGGTTAATCTTTTCTGCCTCAACTATGTCGCAAAAATTTGGCTGGGCAATTGGTGCTTACGTTGCACTTACATTAATGGCACAAGTTGGATTTCAACCAAACCAGGAACAAACAAGACAAAGCTTAGACGGTTTGATTATGCTCTTCAGTATTATTCCGGCTGCGTTTGGTGTATTAGCAATATTAATTTTACTTGCGTATCCAATAAGTGATAAACGCATTGCAGAGATGGGTGCAGAACTTCTGGAAAGAAGAAAAGCAAGTGGTGATGAATCAATAGTTACTTAAAGGAATAATAGAACGCGGATTACACTGATAACACAAATAAACACTGATTCAATCTGTGAAGATCAGTTTAATCAGTGTCATCCGTGTTCCATTTTTTATTAATAATTAAAAGAAAGTAAAATGAAAAAAACGATTCTCGGAAAGGCATTGCCCAACATTCCCTGGCAGGATAAACCCAAAGGTTCCGATTCTGTTATGTGGAGATATGATAAGAATCCTGTTATTGGAAGGAATGTTATAAAGAGCGGTGGAAGAATTTTTAATAGTGCAATTATTCCTTATGGAAAAGAGTTCATTGGTGTTTTCAGAGCGGATCATAAAAACGGATATCCTCAATTACACCTTGGGAAAAGTAAGGATGCAATAAATTGGAAAATCGAAGATGAACAGATTAAATTTCAGAACGAAGATGAAACTCCTGCAAAACCAATTTTATATGGTTATGATCCAAGATTATTGGAACTCGAAGGTTCGTATTATATAACATGGTGTAATTATTTTAACGGACCAACAATAGGTATAGCAAGAACAAAGGATTTTAAAACTTTTACACAACTTGAAAATGCTTTTTTACCATTCAATCGTAATGGTGTTTTATTCCCAAGAAAAATTAATGGCAATTATGTAATGCTAAATCGTCCAAGCGATAACGGGCACACACCTTTTGGGGACATATACTTGAGCCAAAGTCCTGATTTAACATATTGGGGTAAGCACAGGTTAGTTATGAAGACAACTCATTATTGGTGGAAGAACACAAAGCTTGGTGCTGGTCCGGTACCAATTGAAACAACAGAAGGATGGTTATTAATTTATCATGGAGTATGCCAAACCTGCAGCGGATTTATTTATAGTATTGGGTCAGCTTTATTGGATTTAGATAATCCTTCCAAAATAATTTATGATTGTGAGAATTATATTTTAACACCGGAAGAACCTTATGAGACCACTGGTTTTGTTCCGAATGTATGTTTCCCTTGTGCAACTTTACAGGATTCTGATACCGGAAGAATAGCAGTTTTTTATGGTGCAGCAGATACTTATTGTGCGTTAGCTTTTACACAAGTTGATAAGCTGATAGCCTACATTAAAGCTAATCCTAATAAACCGATTTAATAATCCACGGAGATTCAAAAATGCAGTTTGGATTTTTTGACGATAAAAATAAAGAGTATGTTATTGAGCAGCCTGATACGCCAAGATCATGGAGTAATTATCTTGGCTCAACAGAGTACGGTGCGATTATTACAAATAACGCCGGTGGCTACAGCTTTTATAAATCAGCAGCTCAGGGAAGATTTACAAGATTACGCTTTAATGTTATTCCGATGGATCAGCCGGGAAGGTATTTTTATATTCATGATAAAGAGAGTAAAAAATTCTGGTCGGCTTCATGGCAGCCGGTTGGTAGATCTTTAAAGAAATATAAATCCGAATGCAGGCATGGAACTGCATACACAAAAATCTCATCTGAATATTCTTCAATTAAAACTGAAACTCTTTACTTTGTTCCGCTTGGAAAAATGTACGAGTGCTGGCATCTTAAAATTACTAACACAGGTAAGAAGAAAAGAAAACTCAGCATCTTTACTTATGTTGAATATGCAAACAACTGGAACTTATCTCAGGACATGAACAATCTTCAATATTCACAATACATTCTTAAGATGAATATTGTTGATGATATTATTGATCATGGTACAAATGTTTATATGCCTGCTCGTCCGGATCATTTTGAAGATGACGGACAAGGACGTCATACTTTCTTAGCGATCACAGGAGCTAAAGTAAAAGGTTACGATACTGACAGAGAAATTTTTCTTGGACCTTATCGTACTTATGCAAATCCTTTGGTTGTTGAAGAGGGAAAGTGTAAAAATTCTTTAGCAGTTGGTGATAATGGATGCGGCGTGCTTCATGTTGATGTTGAATTAAAAGGCGGCGAAACAAAAGAACTTGTTGTGCTTATGGGAATTGGTTCTGCTGATATTGAAGGTAAAATTGCCATACAGGAAATGGGAAAGCCAAAAAAAGTCCGCAATGAATTTAAAAAGCTGAAAGATTACTGGCACTCAAGATTGGAAGGAATAACAGCTAAAACACCTGATAAAGAATTTAACAGCATGCTCAATATGTGGAATCCATATAATTGTATGATGACTTACACCTGGTCGCGAGCTGCAAGTCTTGTTTATTCCGGTGAAAGAGACGGGCTTGGCTATCGCGATACAGTTCAGGATATGCTTGGTGTTCTTCATTTAATTCCTGGTGAAGTTAAAGAACGCCTTGAGTTAATGATTACAGGGCAAGTTTCAACCGGTGGGGCAATGCCTGTTGTAAAACCTTTTGCGCATAAACCCGGAAATGAAAAAGCTCCTGATGAAAAAGATTACCGTTCCGACGATTGTATGTGGCTCTTCAATACAATTCCTGCTTATATAAAAGAGACAGGTGATATTTCTTTTTACGAAAAAGTCCTTCCTTATTCTGATAAAGGAGAGGACACTGTTCTTGGGCATTTAAGAAGAGCAATTCAATTTAATTTAGATCGCTCCGGTTCTCATGGTTTTCCGTGCGGCTTATCTGCAGATTGGAATGATTGTCTTGTACTTGGCTATAAAGGTGAAACAACTTTTGTTGCTTTTCAATTACGGTATGCCCTCAAGACTTACATTGAAATTTGTACGATGCTGAACAAACCTGAAGAAGTTAAATGGGCGGAAGATCATTTAAGAACTTTGGATGAAAATCTTGAAAAGCATGCGTGGGACGGCGAGTGGTATTTGCGCGCTTACAGGTATGATGGTTTAAAATTCGGTTCAAAGGAAAATGATGAAGCCTCAATTTTTCTTGAACCACAGCCTTGGGCTGTAATAAGTGGACATACATCCGGTGAGCAATCTGAAAAATTAATGAACGTTGTTAAAGAGCGGCTCTTAACAGATTATGGTCTGATGATTAATGATCCGCCGGTTGAAAAGACTGATCCGAATGTTACTAAATCAAGATTGTTCAACAAGGGAATGAAAGAGAATGCTTCGATCTTTAACCACACACAGGGCTGGGTTATAATTGCGGAAACAATTTTGGGAAGAGGGAACCAGGCTTATGATTATTACAGAAGATTCATGCCTTCAGCTTACAATACCAAAGCTGAACTAAGAGAGATTGAACCATATGTTTATTCCCAGTTTACAAACAGCAAATACAGTCCGCGTTATGGTGCATCGCGTTTACCCTGGTTAACCGGAACTGCATCGTGGGCATATTATACTGCAACTCAATACATACTCGGCATTCAACCGGATTATAATGGATTGAGAATTGATCCATGCATTCCATCTGATTGGAAAGAAATAAAAATTACAAGAAGATTCAGGAATAAAAATTTTAACATTTCAATTAAGAATGAAACCAGCGTTGAAAAAGGTGTGAAGAAAATTACCATCAATAATAAAAAGATAGATGGCAATTTAATTCCTTTGGATAAAATGAAAGAGAATAATGAAGTTGTTGTCGTGATGGGATAAAATATAAATTGTGCTTTTAAGATCTTTTAGAAAAACATAAATGAAAAATATATTTAGCAGATTAAAAGAGGAATACTTCAAACCAATTGGAAAGGTATTAAAAGGGGAGGCTGATGCAGCATCAATTTTTCCAAACCGACCAGATATAGGTTCGTCCCGAGAAAAAGTTTATTCTGAATTTCTCAAACAGCATCTTCCCTCGCAATGTAATATAAACTATGGTGGATTTCTTTTTAACTACGATGGATTAGAATCTAAACAAATTGATTTATTTGTAACAGCAGATTCT
>Ga0105107_10003303_pt1 | contig 10698 bp, 6 predicted proteins | sample PPLLaktember2015_6_FD_79335 | JGI IMG/M metagenome (GOLD analysis project Ga0105107, IMG submission 79335) | Freshwater sediment microbial communities from Prairie Pothole Lake near Jamestown, North Dakota, USA - PPLs Lake P8 Core (1) Depth... | ecosystem: Environmental > Aquatic > Freshwater >... | reverse complement strand
CGCGATCGGCGAGCGCCTGTAGAGACCGCGAGACATGCCGCTGTGGGCACATCTCCTCAGCCTCGCTCACGGGCTTGCCGTGGCTTTGCTCTCGCTGGCTGTTTTCTACCTGGCCGGTGTGCTCCTCACTCCTCGACGCTGGCAGGCGTGGATGCGCTGGCCGGACAGCCTCGTCGCAGGCCTGACCTTCTACGTCGTGGTTTGCTGGATTGCCGTCAGCTCGCGCCACATCCCGGTCAAGTACGTCACATTGATATTCGCCGGAAGCGTCTGGGCGCTCGGGTCGATCCGGTCCCGGTGGCTGCGGTCGCTGCTCGCCCCGCGCGTTTCTGGTCTTCCGGCGCGCCGATGGCTGGTCGATTTCGCCGCGCTCTACGTGCTCGCGTATATTCTGATTCGTCCTGCCGCCGGCTCAGCGTTCCTCCCTTTGGGGCCGGGCGACAACATCGGCCTCGTGACCTACGCGAGATACGCGCGCCAGTTGCTCGACTTCGGCACGACGAACATCGATCTCGCTGTGTTCGACTACCTGCACAGCCCGGCCAGCGTGTATCTGCTTGCCTGGCAGTCGCTGATGTTCGGACGCGATCCCCTGCAGGCGGCGATGCCGACGCTGTTCCTCTGCGCGGCGCTCCTCGGAATGATTGCGGCCGAGGCTGCCCGCGTCGTCTTTGGTCTCTCACGTCGAATATCCATGGCCATCGCGGGCATCGTCGTCTGCGGGCCGCTCGTTCGGTGGATGCTCGGGACGTACGGGCTTGCCGAGTTCGTCTCTGCCGCGGCGCTGCTGTACGTTCTGCGTGTCGTCGGCCGGGCTGTCACCGAATCGAAAAAGCGGTCGGATTACGCCGGCCCCATGTTTCCAGGCGCAATGGCGGGAACAGCGCTGCTGGTGTTCGCTGCGCCGCCATGGGCCGGATGGGGCAGTCACGTGCTGAGCGGCCTCGCAGGCCTTCTCTCTCTGATCCCGATGCTGTCGCTATTCGGGTTGCCCGGCAACGCACCTGTTGCCTCGGATCTGTCGGTGTACGTCAGATCTGCTGCGGTCGTGGTGCTCGCCGTTGTCCCTTTTCTCTGGGCTGGCGTGGCGCGCGCCGCTCGAGGCTGGCACATGCTCGACCACCTGCACGTGTCAGACACAGATCGCAGGCTCGCCAGGGCTCTCGTCGTCTACGCAGGACTTGCGCTGATTCTTGGCAACGTGACGGTGCAGGCCGTGAGGGGGCCGGAAGCCGTTCGCAGGCCCGCGGCCTGGCGGCAGCTCCATGAGGCGAGCGGCCTGTCGTTTCGAGCTCTTACGCTGAAGGTTGCCGACGAGGCGAACGGGTTGTCCACGGCCCTCGCGATGTACTACCTGCCGGGCCGAAAAGCTCAGGTGTTCGGGCGGGGTGTATCGCCGCAGGACCTGTCTTTCGACAGCGTGTCGAAAGAGCAACCGATCTTCGTTCAGAATTTCAGATGCGAGGGAGCAGGCCATCGCGACACCATGTTCGTGCGCGAGGTGGGATGTCTTCTGATGGCGCCGCCCAGCATGACGCTCGACGCCTCATATCCATTCAACCAGACGTTTCTGTTCCTCACCTACGATCGCATGACGGCGCGCGAGCAGGGCGGCCGCTGGAACACGAGGCCGACACTGCACATGCGGGTAACGGCCGATCCCCAGAGAGCACCCCTCGAGCGCGAACTGTTCATCAACCTTCTCGTGAACCCGTTTCTGCCAGAGGGCGTGAAGCCACAACGCCTCGCCATGAAATGGGGCAGCGAACGAACCGGCGTGACGCTGGTCGACGAACGCGAGTGGTTCAGCCTGCCTGTTGGCAGCGGCGACTGGAAGGGAAACCGCGTGTGGACGCTCCCGATTACGATCGATTTTCTCGACGGCCGGACCATCCTGTTTCACGAGATCGCGCTGACGGAGTCGCCGCGCGGCACGGTCGTGTCTCAATACTAACCACAGAGATCACAGAGCACACAGAGAATTCTCTTTACAGGAGTTCAGGAGTTCAGGAGGCACAATGCTGGGCAACGTGACAGCACTCTGTGGATTGCGTCAGCTCGCTCTGTGGGTGATCGCATCGACTTCGTGGGCCGCGAACGCGGCCCACGCACGGGGAAGAAAAGGGACGAGTACAAGAGCTGCACGCCACTGGCTCTTGCACTCGTCCCTTTTCTTCCCCGTGTGCGCCGCAGGCGCGAAGTCGATGCGGTGGTCTGTGTCCTCTGTGTCAAGAAAGAGCGTTAGACGACGATATCGGGACGCAGCTCGCGGATGAGGCGGGCGGGAGTGCGGTCGGAAAACAGCGTCACGTAGTCGACGAACCGGAGCGCGGCGAGCATCTCGGCGCGTTGAGGACCCGTTGCCGGATCGCCATTGACGCCGACGACGAGCAGTTCTCCTCTCGCGCGTGCCGCCTGAAGCAGGCGCAAGTCGGCGACGTTCAGCGATTCGAACGGTCCGCTCGTGAACACCACGGTCGAGCCAAGCTGACGGGCTTCGCGAATTCGCGCCGCGACGGCGTTTCGTGAGAGCACTTTGGCGCCCGCCTGCGAGGATTCGCCGTCCATCATTCGGGCGAGCGCCTCGGGCTCGGCGACGGCAGTCCCGACCAGTCCAACGACGATTCCCGCCGCCGCATTCGCCACGCGCGCGGCATCTGCCAGAGGCATGCTTCCAGAGGCGGCCATCGTCAGCACCGCAGCCACGGTGTCGCCGGCGCCGGTGACATCGAAGACCTCGTGACGCTGAGACGCCGCGATGTGCGTGCGTCGAATGGTGCGGCGATCGCGTTCGAACAGGTCCATTCCGTTCGCCCCGCGCGTGACGAGCAGCGCCTGAAAGCCGAGCGCTCGCATCAGCGATTCCGCCCGTCGTCTGACAGCGGCATCGTCGGACACCCCGCCTTCTACCTGCGTGGCGTCGGCAAGCTCCTTCTCGTTGGGCGTCAGGACGTGCGCCCCGCGATATTTGCGAAAATCGCGGCTCTTGGGATCGACGACGACGAAGGGCTTCGATCGCCCTTCCAGAAGGGAGCGCAACACGCGATCGGTGAGAACGCCTTTGCCGTAGTCCGAGCACACAACCCCTGCCACACGGCCCTTCGCTTTCCTGATTGCAGACACCAGGTGCTTTTCGTCGCGCCCGGCGATGGCGCCGCGCGTTTCGCGATCGATGCGCAGCATATGCTGCCCGCGCGCGATGACGCGCGTTTTCAGCGTCGTTGTCCTCTCGCTCGATTCGACGACGCCCGACGTGTCGATTCCCGCCTCCTTGAGCGATCGGCGCAGCCAACGGCCGGCCTCATCCTTCCCGACGATCCCCACCAGTCGAACGCGGCATCCAAGCGCCGCGAGATTGAGCGCGGCATTCGCCGCGCCGCCCGGCCTGTCAGCTTCGCGCTCCCATCTCAGCACCTGTACCGGCGCTTCGGGCGAGATGCGTTCGACGTCGCCCCATATGTAGTGATCGCACATGATGTCGCCGACCACGAGGATCGGCGCTGACGGGATGGGCAACTCAGCCATTGGGTTTCGAGATTATCTTCCAGTTGCCGACTTCGACCGATGCATCAGCGTCTCCGGCGCGTTCCGTCATTCCGGAAGGCCTGATGCGCAGCTCGATCTGATGAAATCGGCGTGATGGCTCTTCAGCCAGTCCAATGCGCGCCGTCTGCCATTCGCGGTTGGTGATCGTGACGGTGTCCCGGGCGGCGTCGTCCACGAGGACGTCGACGAGAATCGGGACTTCGTCGTTCGCGCCGCGCGCACGAAGGGGAACGTCCACATGGCGGTCGTCGGCAGGCACGAAGAATCGAGCACGGGACGTCATCATGCGTCTCGCTGAAAGCCCGTAGCTCACCTTCGAGAAGTCGACACTCTGCGACTTCGCGTGCACTCTCATCGGAATCGACAGGGCCAGCAATACGAGCGCGACCGCCGCCAGGCCGCTCCCATGGCGAGCTGCCGATGTCGCCAAAGGTCCCAATGCCACGACGCCAAGAGCCAGCCAGAAGGGATAGGCCACTTCAGGGACGAGCAGCGGGTGACCGCCGAGCCAGGAGAGGATGAATGCCGCCAGGCCGACAATGACGGGAGCCGCAATCGCCGCGTACGGCCGAAACGATTCGCGCCGATAGGCCAACGCGAACGCGAGCAGCGCAGCGAACGCGGCGAGCCCGACAATGCCGAGCTCGCCGGCAATCTGCGCGAAGTAGTTGTGGGCGTTTTCCCCCGGGTAGTACTTGAGCAATGCCGGTGCGGCAAAGTGGACCGACCACAACGCAAACTGGCCGACACCGACTCCGAACAAAGGGTTTGCCAGCAACATCCGCCAGGTGGCGCCCAGAAACAGCCACCGGATTTCAACGGCTACGGAAGCTCCAGGGCCGAACGAGTCCTGCGGAAGATACAGCCACAGCGCTACGGCAACTGCCAAAGATGCGAGGGTTGCGATAGCGACGGCTTTCCCGACTCCGATGATTCGCCCCACGGTCGACGCTGCGGCAAGACACACGGTAACCAGCGCGACCGCCACTATCGCCGTTCGCGAATGGGTCATCACCATCGCAACAGACAGGGCGAGGCCGGCGGCCGTCCACACGATCCGTAAGCCACGGTCTTTCACCGCCAGACCGAAGGCGATGAACATGGCCATGGCGAAAAACGATCCGGCTGCGTTGACGTCACCAATATGCGCGCTCCACCGACGGTAGGCGACCAGATCGAGAAGTCTCGGCGCCGCGTCTCCCGTCTGAGCGAGCTCGCCGGCGATATCCCGAAACGTCAGCAACGCTGTCGCGACCGCACCGGCGACGAGCATGACGACGAGCCGCCGCGCGAACTCGGGTGACTGCCGCGCGTATTTGACCGTAAACACGAACAACGCCGTGCCTTCGAGCAGAAGCATGGCGCGAAAGATCATGCCGTATCCACGGAACGTGCCGATATAGTCGTGGCTCGCGTATCCCAGCATGCCCTGGATGAATGGCCATGGGTAGTCGCGCTGGATCTGCAGGAACCAGATCTGCTCTGCGCACGACGCAGCCACGACGAGGCCGAAAATGAGCGCGGCAGTTTCGAGGCGTGTCGAGGGGAACGACCGGAACTCTCGAAGGGTCCAGCCTCGCACCAGTGCCCCGGCGAGAAAGGCCAGAACCAGGGCTTCGGCGCCGCGCATCTGCGAGTCCAGTGTCCGGCTGCCCACCTGACCGAGCGGAACCAGCACCGCGAGCGCCAGCAGCCCGGCCTGCGGTCTGAAGTACGACAACAGCGCCATCGCCACGACCATCACCTGTATCCACGGCGACACGCGGCTGCTCCAGAAGGCCGACTGGAAGAGAAGCAGAACGGCGGCGGTGAAGACGGCGAGCATTACGCGGACGGCGTTGCGGCCGGTCGTGTCCCAGACTCGCGTCCAATCCGGCGTCATCAGCGTGCAGTATACTTGCAGCGTTGTCGAACCATTTTCCACAAGTTCAGGATCTGTCCGTCTGCGTTGTTCTCCCGGCCTATCACGCCGCCAAGACATTGCACGCCACGCTCGATCGGTTGCCGCCCGGCTGCTGTCGCGACATCATTCTCGTGGACGACGCGAGCACCGACGGCACAATCGATGTGGCCAGGAGCCTCGGCATCAAGGTCCACCGGCATCCCCGGAACCGCGGGTATGGCGGCAATCAGAAGACGTGCTATCGGCTGGCGCTCGAGACCGGTGCCGATATCGTCGTGATGCTGCATCCCGACAATCAGTACGACGGCGCCCTCGTGCCGTACATGACAGGGTTCATCAAGGCGGGCGTCGTCGATATCGTTCTGGGCTCGCGCATCAGCCGGCGCGAGGAAGTGCTCGCCGGAGGAATGCCGCCGGTCAAGTACATCGCGAATCGATTCCTCACGATTCTCGAGAACATCGTGCTCGGCCTCAACCTGCCCGAGTATCACACCGGCTATCGTGCCTATCATCGCCGCGTGCTCGAGACCATCAACTTCGAAGCGTGCTCGGACGATTTCGTCTTCGATCAGCACTTCCTGATCCAGGCGCGCGTCCACGGGCTTCGCATCGGCGCCGTGCCGGTGCCCACGCACTACGGTCCGGAATCGAGCAGTATTCCGCTCGGCCGCAGCACGAAGTACGCGCTAGGCACACTCGCGGCGCTCGGACGATACCTTTTGTATCGTGCCGGCTGGAAATCGCAGCCGATTTTTCAGCGGCGCACCGTCGCTCACTCGGAAGCTCTGTAGAGCACCACTGGCGGTCCGGGCGGCCCCGGATTGGTGAACACGTGCTCGGCTGGATCCTCACGATTCTCCCAGCGACGATCGATGGCGTCGAGCTCAATCCGCTCGTAGGCTCCCCGCGCCAGCTCGCCTTCGACCCATTCGACGGCACCGCGTACCGACGTGTAGGTCGTCAGGTGGCGGGGCCAGATCCACCTGACACGCTCGCCGTCCGCGGGCAGCTGAGCGGTTTCGCCGCCATACACCTTCAGCGAGGTATGAAATTTCAATGGAAGCTCACCGTATGTCGTGACGATCGCGTCGTCAGGACGTGCGTGGCTTTTGAGATGTCCGATTGCTGCCGCGATCGGTCCGCGCGGTGGATCGCGTAACTCCTGAAGCAGATCTGCAAGAGGCACCCTCACCGGAACCGAACGATTGCGCACCGTGATGATGCCCGTGCTCGCGGCAAGTGCGCCCGTCACTGAGTGCGACAGCGATTGCAGTGCCGTCGACGTCGCCAGCACGGCGACGATGGCCGTCGCGGCGATCTTCGCGATGCGTCCCGTTTCGGCCAGCGCGACGAGGCCCAGCGCCGTGAGTCCAAATATCAACGGAAGCGCCGGAACGATGTAGCGGAAGAAACGATAGGGCGACAGCAAGACGCCGGCGACCGCACCAACCGCAAGAGCGCCTAACAAGATGGCCGGCGCACGCGTTCGGCCCCTGAGTGCGAGAACGGCCAGAGCAGCCAGCGGCAGCGGCACGACATACGAGTCAATCTGGCCGAGATAGAAGAACGTGCCGTGCCAGATGCGGTTTGGCATGGCGCCGAGCCCGGCGTTGTCGGTGCGCATGGGGGCGGAAAAGCTCACCCCGATCCATCCGAGCATCACGACAACGGCAACGCCCCATGAGACCCAGAACGGGGTGGCGCGCCTCGATTGCCCGGAGAACAGCGCCCAATGAATGGCGATGACGCCCAGCACGCCCATCGCTGTTACGTCGAAGCTGAGGACGAGCAGCGTGGCCGATGCCGCAAAGGCCGCCGACGCCAGACCGATCGGACGCCGCAGCGCCGCTCGCTCGACGACGATCGCGTAGGTGGCGGCCACCAGCAGAACCGCTGCTGTCGTGAGCGCGTAATAGCGCGACTGGCGCGAGCAGACGATGAACGGAATGCTGGTGGCGGTTAATAGCGCGGCCACCCGCGCCGCCGCCCGATTGCCGCCAGCTCGCACGACGACCCACGCAATCAGCGGAACGCAAAGCCAGCCCGCCAGTGCAAAGGGCACGCGCGCCGACCAGCTCGATTCGCCGAACAGACGAAAGCTGGCGGCTGTGACGTACGCCTGCAGCCAGGAAATCTGAAAATAGATTCCGTGCAGCCCGGCGTCTGCGCCCATGTGCGCCGACAGGCTCTCAGTTCCCTGCCCAACCATCGGGACGCCGTAGCGCAACACCGATCGGCCGAGCAGCGCTGTCTGCGCTTCGTCCTGCCACAGATAGGTGTTTCCCAGGCCGTACAGAAACAACGGGAGTGAAAGCAGCGCGATGAGGACGACCACGAGGTCGGGCCGTCTCGCGTCAGGGAGGGCGTGCACCATCAGTCGAGCGCACGTGCGGCGCGCGCCCGGGCCTGCCGCATGAGGTAGTACTCATTGAACGGGCGATCGTCTGTGATGACGACCTTCGGGTCCTCGACCAGCAACGTCTCGACGTCAACCCGGCGCTCGAGTACGTCTTTCATGAAAGTCCGCACGTCGCGGTGGTCGCCCGAATTCCATTCGACGAGATCGAGTCGGGCAGCGGCGGGCATTCGTGAGACGAATTCGTCAGCGCCCGGTATGTGGATCGGCGACATCGACGCCGTGTAGTGCGTGCCGGCGAGCTCGATCGACCGGAACGCGACGACGTAGTCGAACGACTCCACCATCGCACGCGCAATGGCGTTGTCTATCAGGGCGTCGCCACCCGGGCTCCATTGTTGAACCAGGCCTCCCGGCTTCAATCGCGCCTTCAGCAGCTCGTAGAAATCCGTTGAATAGAGGAGGCTCGAGCCCGCCGCCTCGAGCGGCGGCGGCGGATCGATGGTGATGATGTCGAACCGCTCGCTCGTGCGATGCAGGAATCGCCGCCCGTCGTCTACGACGATCCGCCCTTTGGGGTGGCTCATCAACGCCGGCGCATCCTCGAAGTAGTACGGGAACGCCGCCGGAACGCTGCGAGCCAGATCGACGGCCGTGGTCTGAACGTCCCATGTCAGCGCCGAACGATAGGTCGTGCCCATGCCGAAGCAGATGACGGCCACCGAGCTCGCATGGCGGTGGAAGGCCAGCGGCATATGCGCCATCAGCTTGGTGATCGGCGTTTGCGATGTGATGCCGATGCCATTGACCAGCAACCGCTTGCTCATCCCTTCGCCGTAGGAAACCACGGTGGCCGTGTGATCGCGCCGAATCTCGGCGCGCACGCCCTGCGGCCCGTCTTCGTAGCTGACGTTCACGAACGTCGAGAGCGCAACCAGGATGGCTGTCGCGGTGGCGGCCACCACCCGCCACGAACCGCCAAGCGATGGCCAACGCCAGACGAGGGAGAGAAAACCGACAAACGGCAGCGCCAGCACGACCAGACCGAGGCGCGCGCCCAGCCATGGGAGAAGCACGTAACCCGCGGCGAGCGGTCCAAGCACGCAGCCGATCACGTTGATGGCGTATGCCCTTCCGGCACGCGTGGGATCGTCCTGCGAGTATTCGTCGATCAACCGGGGTGTCAGATAGCCGAGCAGCGCGCAGAACGGGAAGATGCTGGTCAAGGCGACCGCAACTCTATGCCACCCAATTCGCGCATCGTTGAGCACGATGGGCAGCAGGCTCGTCACCGCCAGCAGCGCGATGAGCCTTGCCGTGGAGGCAACGCCCCCTGCGGCGACGTGCCGGCGGTACAGCCACGATCCCACCCACGTCGCCCACAGATAGACGAACAGGAGGCCGGCGAACGAATACACGTAGGTTCCCAGTACGGGTGTGAACGTCCGCGTCCAGATCACCTCCATCGCCATCGATGAAAAACCCGTCATGAACAGGATGGGGAGCGCCAACGAGGCAGATACGGGGGGCGAGTGCGGCACTGAAACACCGGCGCGACTCTCGTGGCCTGCCACATCACCGGCGACAGCATGCGCCTGATAGGGATAGCGCGTTCCCAACCACACGCTGACGGCCGCGATCGCAAAGTTGACGGCGGCTGCGCACCAGAGTGCGCCGCGAAAGCCGAAGGCCTCGATGAGAATCAGCGGCGCCGCGGCGGCGCCGATGGAGGCGCCCAGCACGTTGCCCAGATAGAGAAAGCTGAACCGATGGCTCTGGACGATCGCCGCCGTTCTCGTGAACGCGAGCATCAGCGGAAACGTCGCGCCCATCGCGATGCAGGCTGGCAGCAGGGCGGCCGCGAGAACAGCGCCGGAATATGTGAGATAGCTCAGCGAATCGATTTCGCCGGTCTGCAGAAGAGAACTCGCGCCCACGTCGAAGACGAGCGGAACCACCAGAGCGCTCATGCCAATGAGCGCCTCCGCCGCTGCGTACAAATAGATCGGAGAGAGCCGCGTTCGCCGGACCCACCGGGCCGCGACGGCGCCCGCTCCCCACGAGCCCAACGCCAGCCCGAGCATGAACACCGACACGACGACGGAGAGAACCGGCGTGATGATGCCGAACGTTCTGAATGCCAGCCGCAGCCACACGATCTGGTACACGAGGCTGCAGAAGCCGGACAGCACGAAAAGCAGAAACAGAACCTGCGTTAGCATAGGCGCGTGTTCCGAAAGCGCGAGTGGGTGCTGCTGGCCGGCCTTCTAGTTGCGTACAACATCAATTTGAGGCAGGTCTCGTCGCACGACACGTACGCGTCGCGGTTCGTGCCCATCAGCATCCTGCGCGACGGCGACGTGATTCTCGATGAGTTCGTCCCCGAGGAAATGAAGCGGCACGCCGGCGAAGATGTGCTCTCTGATAATTTCGTCTATGTCCGCGGTCATTTTTACGATAGCCACTCGCCGATCGGGCCGCTGCTGGCGCTGCCAGTGTACGCGCTGCCGGCTTGGATTGGAATCCCGCAGCGCCCCGAGCTCGTCGCCAACATGTTCTCGAAGCTCGCGGCGTCTATCATGGTCGCCCTCTCGGCCGTCGCGCTCTATCGCGCATCGAGGCGGGTGCTCGGCTCTGCGCCGGTCAGCGAACGTGCCGCCGATCGCGACACCCCGCATGCGGATCGCGTCGCCTTGCTCGCGGCAATCACCTACGGGTTGGCGACGTCCGTCTGGTCGACGGCGAGCCTGGCGCTGTGGACGCACACGCCGGCCGTGCTCGGCTTCGCGATGGCGCTGTGGGCGTTGACCGCCGGCCGGACTGGTTTCGCCGGCGTGGCCGCCGCGACGGCGTGCTTCGCGCGGCCGGCCACAGCACCGGCCGGGGCGTTGCT
>Ga0105107_10003302_pt1 | contig 10702 bp, 11 predicted proteins | sample PPLLaktember2015_6_FD_79335 | JGI IMG/M metagenome (GOLD analysis project Ga0105107, IMG submission 79335) | Freshwater sediment microbial communities from Prairie Pothole Lake near Jamestown, North Dakota, USA - PPLs Lake P8 Core (1) Depth... | ecosystem: Environmental > Aquatic > Freshwater >... | reverse complement strand
GCAGATGTGCAGCGTGCCGAAGTTCTCGATCGTGATGCGCAAGAGCTACGGGCAGGCCTACCTGAACATGGGCGGCACGCGCAACACCGACGAGATGCTCGCCTGGTACAGCGCCGACGTCGGCTTCATGGACCCGAACGTCGGCGTCAACGTGGTCTACGGGGTGAAGCGCGAGGACGACCCGAAGCGCTTCGAGGAGCTGAAGCAGGAGATCCAGCGCGACAGCTCGGCCTACGACCTCGCCGGCATCTTCTCCGCGGTGGCGGTGATCGATCCCCGCGAGTCCCGGCAGTGGCTCTCCCGCCTGCTGGAGGTGCACCAGAAGCGCCCGACCAAGGGCGTCGGGCGCCACCTCATGGGCGGCTGGCCGACGACGTTCTAGGATTCGTCAAACGACAGGAAAGGGGACGCTCCCAGTGGCAACCGAGAAAGTCAGGGCGGAAATCACCGGCACCGTATGGAAGATCGTGACCCAGCCCGGGCAGCAGCTCGCCGAGGAGGACACGATCCTCATCATGGAGTCCATGAAGATGGAGATCCCGGTCATCGCCCCCGTGAAAGGCACCCTCGCCTCGCTCCTGGTGAAGGAAGGCCAGGAGGTGTCCGAAGGCCAGGACGTGGCGGTCATCGAGACCTGACCGTGGCCGCCGCGAAGGCCTCCGCCCGCGCCGCCCCGGCCGCCGCCGAGACGGTCTACGCGTGGTCGCCGAGCCCGGCGGCGCAGACGCTCTCCCTTCCCGAGCAGATCGCCGAGCGCATCGGCAACGCCATCATCCGTGGCAGCTACGAGCCCGGCGCGCGCATCCAGGAGCAGGATCTCGCCGACCAGTTCCAGGTGAGCCGCGGGCCGGTGCGCGAGGCGCTTCGCATCCTCGAGCGCGACGGCCTGGTGCAGATCCACGCCCGGCGCGGCGCGCAGGTGACGGAGCTCGACATCGACGAGGTGAACGACCTGTTCGAGGTGCGCGCCTCCTTGATCGGCCTGGCGGCGCGCCTCGCCGCCGAGCGGCGCGAGCCGGCGCTCATCGCCAGGATGCGCGCCAGCCTGGAGCGGCTCGCGGAAACGGCCAAGAAGGCCGACGCCGACGCCTATGCGAGCGCGGTGTACCGCCACAACATCATGCTCGCCGAGGGAAGCGGCAATCCCTTCGTGCACCGCCTGGTGGCGTCGCTCTCTCACCAGACATTGCGCTACGCCCGGCTGGGCCTGTCCACGCCCGCGCGGCGCGCGGAGTCCCTGCGCAACTGGCGGCTGCTGCTCAACGCGATCCAGGGCAGGAAGCCCACGGTGGCGCAGGCGGCGGCGGAAAAGCTGGTACGCGACTCGCGCGTTGCGGCCGTAAAGCTGCTGCGCAAGGAGAAGGCCGGGTGAGTCTGCAGCGCTGGGTGGGACGCACCCGGAAGCAGCGCGACACGCCCACCGCCCTGCGCGTCGCGGAGCTCGCCGCGACCCTGGACGATCCGGCCCCCTACCCGGCGGGCGCCGAGATCCCGCACGGCTGGCACTGGATCCTGTTCCACGCCATCGGCCCGACGTCGGTCCTCGGCCCCGACGGCCACCTGCCGCGCGGCGACTTCCTGCCGCCGGTCACGCTGCCGCGTCGCATGTGGGCAGGCGGCCGGCTCCGCTTCCACAAGCCACTACGGGTGGACGAGCCCGTCGAACGTGAATCAAAAATAATCTCTGTGACCGAGAAAACCGGTCGGAACGGGCAGCTGGTCTTCGTCACCGTGAAGCACGAGCTGCGCGGCCCGGGCGGGCTCGCGATCGAGGAGGACCAGGACATCGTCTACCGCGAGGCGTCTGCAGGCGCGGCCACGCCTCCGCCGCCGCCCCACCGCGACGCCGCCTGGGAGGCCGAGATCCGGCCCAGCGAGGCGCTGCTGTTCCGCTATTCGGCACTCATCTTCAACGCGCACCGCATCCACTACGACCGCGACTACGCCATGCGCGTGGAAGGCTACGGCGGCCTGGTGGTGCACGGTCCGCTGATCGCCACCTTCCTGCTCGAGCTGGCGAGGAAGAACGGCGCCCGCCTCGCCTCGGTCGCCTACCGCGGCGTGTCGCCGCTCTTCGACGGCGCGCCGTTCCGCGTCTGCGGGTTGCCGAAGGGCAAATCGCTCGACCTGTGGGCGCAAACCCCGGCAGCCGGCCTCGCCATGAGCGCGACCGCGGAGCTCGCCTAGCCCTTCGCCTGGACGGACAGGTAGCGCTCGAAGAAGGCGACGCCGGCGAGCGCGTCGGCCGCGTTGGCCATCTCGTCGTACACCGGCATGCCGCGGCGCACCGCCTCGCCGCGGAACTCGCGCCGGCGGCGCTCCGAGGCCTCGGTCCCGTCCGAGCGCAGCACGAGTGCGAAATGCGCCCGCCCCGGGTGGCGGTCGCGGGCGCGCAGGGCGGCGTCGACCAGGTTACGCAGGAAGTCGGCGCGCTGGTCGGCCGAGGCGATGAAGACCGGCAGGTTGATGTGCACGACGACCGCGTCGGGCGCCGCGTGCTGCATGACGAGGTCGAGGATGCGCTCGGCGATCCTGCCCTCCTCCTGGCGCAGCGTATAGGCCGGCGCATCGATCGGGTTGGCGATCGAGGTTCCCGGCGGCAGCTTGAGCGCAGCGAGCGCAGCGATTGCCGGCGCGGGCATCGGCGATACGTCGAGGCCGCGCCGGCCGAAAGCATCCGCCGCGAGGACGCTCGTGCCGCCGCCGTTGCCGAAGAGGACGCACTGCCGCGTCGGACGTTCCCGTCGCGGCGCGAGCGTCTGGAAGGCGAGCAGCACGTCGAGGAACTCGTCCAGGGTGCGCACGAGCGCCACCCCCGTCTGGCGCGCGAGACCGCGCCAGATCTCCACCCCGGAGGCGAGCGATCCCGTGTGCGAGGCGGCGGCGCGGCGCCCCTGCCCGGTCTGGCCGCCGAGCAGCACGACCACCGGCTTCGCCCCGCGCGCTTCGCGCAGCACGCGGACGAACGCTCGGCCGTCCTTGATGTCCTCGGCGTAGAGCCCGATCACGCGCGTCTCCGGGTCCGCGAGGAAGTATTCGACCAGCTCCGACGGACCGACGTCGGCACTGTTGCCCAGGGTGACCAGCCCGCTGTAGCGCAGGCCCCGGTTCTGGCCGCGCAGGATGATGTCGACGCCGAGGCCGCCGCTTTGCGTGATGATGCCGACCGGCCCGGGCTCGGGGCTCGCCCCGCCGATGAAGGCGAGCTTCCCCCGCGGCGAGTACACGCCCAGGCAATTCGGGCCGAGCACCCGCGTGCCCGCCGCCTTCGCCGCCTCGACCAGCTCGCGCTCGAGCCCCCGGCCCTCCTCGACCTCGCCGAAGCCGCTCGACATGACCTGGGCGTAGCGCACCTTGCCCGCGCCCGAAGCGATGAGCTTCGGTACCTGCGCGGCGCCGACCGCCACGTAGGCGAAGTCGATCGGCTCGCCGACCTCGGCGAAGGACTTCACTGCGGGCAGGCCCTCGATGGTGGCTGCGCCGGGATGGATGGGGACGAGCCGGCCATCGAAGCCGAGCGCGCGGCTGTGGCGGATGAACTCGTTGCCCGGCGTCACGGCGCTGGAGGACGCGCCGACCACCGCCACCACGCGCGGACGGAAGATCGGCGAATAGCGCTGGTAGGCATCCATCTCAGCAAGCCGGCAGCACGATCCTGGCATCGCATGCCACCGCGCCCCGTGGCGAGACGATCAGCGGGTTGACGTCGACCTCGGCGATGTCGCTTTCCAGCTCGACGAGCAGTCCGCCCGGTCCGCCGATCGCCATCATGGCGTCCACCAGGCTCTTCTCGTCGACCGCTGGGCGCCCGCGGGCGCCGCGCAGCAGCGGCGCCGCGCGCAGCTCGTCGATCATGTCGAGCGCATCGCGCCGCTCGAGCGGGCAGACGCGGAAGGCGGTGTCGGCGAAGATCTCGATGAACACGCCGCCGAGGCCGAGCATCAGCACCGGGCCGAAGCGTGCGTCGATGACGCCGCCGATGGCGAGCTCCACGCCGGCGGGCGCCATCTCCTCGACCAGGACGCCTTCCAGGCGCAGCCCCTTCGCCCGCGCAAGCTCCTCCATCTCGCGGACCGCTGCGCCCGCCGCCCGGGCATCCGCGAGCCCGAGGCGCACGCCGCCGACGTCGCTCTTGTGCGACGCGTCCGGGCTCATGAGCTTTACGGCGAACGGGCCCGACATGCCTTCGAGCGACGGCGCCGTGCCCGGCGCGACGGTCACGGCACGCGGCACCGCGACGCCGTAGGAGGACAGCGCGCGCTTTGCCGCGGGCTCGTCGAGCACCTTGCGCCCGGCGGCGCGCGCCTGCGCGAGCAGCTGCGAAAGCAGGGGTTTCATGCTGGAGCGCTCATTGTAGACTTTAAGACAAGACCCTTTCCCGCCCGCCGATGAAACGCATCCTGGTCGCCAATCGCGGCGAGATCGCATGCCGCATCCTGCGCACCTGCCGCCGCCTCGGCCTCGAGACGGTCGCTGTGCATTCGGAAGCCGACGCGGCATCCCTGCATGTGTCGCTCGCCGACCGCGCGCTGCCGATCGGCGGCCCTGCGCCCGCGCAAAGCTACCTCCTCGGCGACAGGATCATCGAGGCGGCGCGCACGGCCGGCGCCGACGCCGTGCATCCCGGCTACGGCTTCCTTTCCGAGAACGAGGACTTCGCCCGCGCCGTGCAGGCGGCCGGCCTGACCTGGATCGGCCCGGACGCGAAGACGATCGAGGACATGGGCGACAAGGAGCGCGCCCGCCTGCTCGCGAAATCGGCCGGCGTGCCCGTCCTCCCGGGCAGCGCGCGCTTCGCCCCCCGCGACACCGCGGGGCTTGCGGCGGCTGCCGCCGAAGTGGGCTTCCCGCTCCTCGTCAAAGCGTCCGCGGGCGGCGGCGGCATCGGCATGCGGCGCGTCGACAAGCCCGAGGACCTCCTCGCCGCGGTGGAGGCGACGCAGTCGATGGCGGCGCGCGCCTTCGGCGACGGCACCGTGTACCTCGAGCGATTCATCGCCGAGGCACGCCATGTCGAGATCCAGGTGTTCGGCTTCGGCGACGGCGAGGCCGTGCACCTGCACGAGCGCGACTGCTCGATCCAGCGCCGCTTCCAGAAGATCGTCGAGGAAAGCCCCGCCCCGGGGCTGGCCCCCGGGACGCGCGCGGCGATGTCCGAGGCGGCGGTGGCGCTGTGCCGGCAGGAGCGCTACCGCGGCGCCGGCACCATCGAGTTCGTGCTCGATGCGCAGTCCGGCCGCTTCTACTTCCTCGAGATGAACACGCGCATCCAGGTGGAGCACCCCGTGACCGAGATGGTGTGCGGCCTCGACCTGGTGGAGCTGCAGATCCGCCTCGCCGGCGGGGAGCGCCGCCCGGTCGCTGCGCAGGCGCAGGTGCGCAGCGGCGGCCACGCGATCGAGTGCCGCCTCTACGCCGAGCGCCCGGCGAAGGGGTTCCTCCCGGCCCCCGGCGTGCTCGCCCGCTTCGAGGCACCGGCCTCCGGGCCCGAGGTGCGCATCGATACCGGCGTGCGCTCGGGCGACCGCATCACGCACTTCTACGACCCGATGATCGCCAAGGTGATCGTCCACGGCCCGGACCGCGGCGCCGCCATCGAGCGCATGCTCGCCGCCCTGGCGGAGATCCGGATCGAAGGCGTCGACACCAACCTCGCGTTCCTCCAGCGCGTCATCGCCCATCCCGCGTTCCGCGCCGGCGAGGTGCGCACGGGCTTCGTCGAGCGCCACAAGGCCGGCCTGCTCAGCTAGCGATCACCCGGTTCAGCGCCGCCAGCGCCAGGCAGCCGCAGGCGCCGAAAGCGAGGACGAACGGCACATTGCGCCCCAGGGCGAGGCGCCGGACCGGCACGTCAAAGGTGGTCGCCGCAGACGCCACCGGCAGGGTCCAGATCGCCAGCATCGAGCTCAGCATCCAGCCGAACACCACGACGTAGGCGAGGACGAGATCCGCGATGCCGCGGTGCGCCTCGGCGAGCAGCGGGAAAAGCAGCGTCGCGGTGATCATGGGGTGCACGCCGGCGAACCCGGCGCCGGCGATGAGGGCCACCTCCGCGGCGATGAGCACCGAGGGCAACCCGCCCAGCCCCGCGATCGCCGCCGACAGGCCCTGCCCCAGGTCCGCAGAGGCCACGACCGCCCCCAGGCACATCGCCATGGTGATGACGATGACCTCGTCGGAGAGCCGTGCGAGCGTCGGCGGCACGCGCCCCAGCGCGCGGCGCAACGAAGGGCGTCCCCTGCGAAGCAGATAGGCGATGCTCACGGCCGGCACGAGAAGCACGACCGCCTCGAGGTTGCGCAGCCCCGTCGCCACGCTAAGCGCAATCACCAGCAGGACCAGGAACGCCGAGGGCAGCGCGAAGGCAGCGGTGCCGCGCAGCGCCGCGGCCAGGGCCGGCCCGCGCACCTCCCGGAAGAAGAACGCGGCCGAGAGCGCCCAGCCGAGCGCGGCGAACGCGAGGCCGAGCACGACCAGCTGCCACGCGGCGATGCTCGGAACGAGCTGGCTCGCGACCGCGCTCGAGACGAAGAACGGCGACCAGCACACCGCCAGGCCGAGACCGCGCACCGCGCTCTCGGCAAGCCGCACCCGCCGCTCCTCCTCGAGGTCCTGCGGCAGGGCCGAGCGGGCGATGACGTAGCCCCCGATCATGAGGAAGGCGCCGAGGAGGTGTCCCAAGCCCTGCACCCAGAGCTCGCGCTGCGGCTCGCTCCACGCATCGATGCGCCCGCGCGTCTCGCGCAGGAGCGGGCTCTCGTCCGCCGTCGCGCGCAAAAGCATGATGGTCGGGATGAAGGCGCCGAAGATGATCCCGGCCTGCAGCCCGGCGCGAACCGGTGCCCAGTCGCCGCTACGCAGGACTGCCCAGGCGGCCGCGACGACGGTAACCAGGGACAGCGCTCGGATATGCGCGCTCGCGCGCGGCACGGCGCAGACGAGGAAGCCCGCCAGGCACGCCATCGCAGCCCACGTGACCGCGCGCATCCCGGACACGAGATCGACGACGACCAGCAGCCAGAGCGCGCCCAAAAGCCCGCCCGACAGGCGCTGCAGCGCCGAGAGCCGCGCCACCTCCTAGGGCACGGGCGCCGGACCGGGCTCCGGCTTCTGCAGCCCGGCGGCCATCGCGGCGAGCACCTGCTGCGCCTCGCGGTAGGCGACGCTCTTGCGCAAGTCGCGCCCGCCTTGCCTTTTCATGCGCTGTAGCCTCTCGGGATCCCGGAGGGGTACATCCTTCAATGACTCCAAGAGGGCGTCGCATCCCTTGGGGTCGTTGCACAGGAGCACCATGTCGCAACCCGCTTCGAGCGCCGCACGCGCGCGCTCGGGCGGCCCGCCGGCGACGCACGCGCCTTCCATGGACAGGTCGTCGCTGAAGACAATGCCCTGGAAGCCGAGCTTGCCGCGCAGCACCTCCTGCAGCCAGAACTTCGAGTAGCCCGCCGGCTCGGCATCGGCCTGCGGGAAGACGACGTGGGCGGGCATCACTGCTGCGAGCCCGGCTTCGATTGCCGCTCGATAGGGCAATGCGTCTTTCCTCAGAATCTCGGCGACCTTGCGCTCGTCGGTGGGAACTGCGACGTGGGAATCGGCGGTGGCGAAGCCGTGGCCGGGAAAATGCTTGCCGACGGCCGCCATTCCCGCCGCGCCCAATCCCCTCACGAGCTGGGCAGCGAGAGCGCCGACGGCGGTCGGATCGAAGTGCAGCGCGCGGTCGCCGATGACGCTCGAGCCGCCGTAGTCGAGGTCGAGCACCGGCGCGAAGCTGAAGTCGACGCCCGCGGCGCCGAGCTCGGCGCCGATCACGTAGCCGATCGCGTGCGCCGCCTCGCGTCCGCGCTCCCGATCGCGGTCCCACAGGCGTCCCACCTCGCGCATCGGCGGTATCGCCGTGAATCCCTCGCGGAAGCGCTGCACGCGCCCGCCTTCATGGTCGACGCAGATCGGCAGCGCCGGTTCTCTTTGCCGTTCGATGTCTTCGCACAACAAAGCCAGCTGCTCAGGGTTCTCGTAATTGCGCGCGAAGAGGATGACCGCGCCCGCGGCCGGGTGACGAATGCGCTCACGATCCTCGTCGGTCAGTACCGTGCCGAGCACGTCCACCACCGCCGGCCCGGGCGGCAGCCTTACTTTTCGCATTCCAGGATCACCGTTGCGAACGCCACGCCTTTCTCGTCCGAAAGGGAAACGTGGGCATGAGCAATATTTCTTTCCTTCAGGAGCGCTTGGAGTTCTGGCGTGAACTCCAGTACCGGCTTGCCCGACTTCAGGTTCGCCACCCATACGCCATGCCAGTTCGCGGGGGCGCGGATGCCGGTGCCCAGCGCCTTGGTGAAGGCCTCCTTGGCGGCGAAGCGCTTCGCGAGGTAGTTCGCCGGCAGCCGGTGCGCCGCGAAGCGCCTGAGCTCCGGCTCGCACAGGATGCGCCGCGCGAAGCGCTCGCCGAAGCGCTCGAGCGCCTTCTCGATGCGCCCGATCTCGACCACGTCGGTGCCGACGCCGTAGATCATCGCGCGGCCTGGGCCTGGCGCATCAGCGCCTTCATCTCGCGCACCGCCTCGCGCATGCCCACGAAGAGCGCGCGGCTCACGATGGCGTGCCCGATGTGCAGCTCGCGCACGCCCGGAAGGCGCGCCACCGGCTGCACGTTGAAGTAGTTCAGCGCATGGCCGGCGTTGAAGCGCATGCCGAGGGACCGGATGGCTTCGCCCGCAGCCTGAATCTTCTTCAGCTCAAGGACCACTGCAGGGCTCTCGGCATCGCGGCCCTTGGAATGGAAGGCGTGCGCGTACGGGCCGGTGTGGATCTCGCACACCGACGCGCCGATGCGCTTTGCCGCCTCGACCTGCTTCAGCTCGGCGTCGATGAACACGGACACGACGATGCCGGCGGAAGTCAGCTTTTCGACTTTTCCCCGGAGGATCTTTTCCTGGGAAACAACATCCAGGCCGCCTTCGGTGGTGATCTCGTGCCGCCCTTCCGGCACCAGCATGGCCATCTCGGGCTTCAGGCGGCAGGCGATGGCGACCATCTCGTCGGTCGCCGCCATCTCCAGGTTGAGCTTGATGTGGGTGAGCTCGCGCAGGCGCCGCACGTCCTCGTCCTGGATGTGGCGGCGGTCCTCGCGCAGGTGGACCGTGATGCCGTCGGCGCCGCCGAGGTGCGCCTCCACCGCGGCCCAGACCGGGTCGGGCTCGTAGGTGCGCCGCGCCTGGCGCACGGTCGCGACGTGGTCGACGTTGACCCCGAGCTCGATCATGGTCGCGCCATCATAGGTTGTTCAGCTCCATGAGAATGCCGCGCGTATGCAGCACCTGCCCGTGCAGCCGGCGGCCGATCAGCATGCGCATCAGGGCCCGGGCCTCGTCGCGCGTGCGCGGGCTGCCGTAGTCGTCCGCCGCGACGTCGAGGAGCGTCTGGCCGCTCACGGTGAGCTCGGAAGAAGGATCGCTCGCAGGCATGGGGCCGAGGTCGGGCTCGTAGGCGTAGCGGCGCGCGGGGTCGATCGGCGCGCCGCTCGCCGCGTCGCGCTCGAGCAGCGGAGCATAGCCCAGCTCGGCGAGCAGCCGCTTCTCGAAGCGGCGCAGGGTCTGCGCGGGGGACGTTCCCGCGGCGAGCGACGCGAGCGCCTCCCCGTAGGCGTCGAAGAGGGCTTCGTGCGGATCCTCGCGGGGCAGGAGGCGCAGCAGCAGCTCGTTGAGGTAGAACCCGCACATCAGCGCCCGGCCGCCAAGCGGCGGGAGCGCGCCGGACCACTCGGCCGAGCGCAGGTTGGCGAGCTCGGCCGAGCCGCTCCAGGAGAGCTGCAGCGGGTGGAACGAAAGCAGCAGACCCCGCATGGCCGAGCGCGCGCGGCGCGCGCCGCGCGCGAGCAGCGCCACGCGCCCGAAGCCGCGCGTGAACGCCTCCACGATGAGGCTCGTCTCCATGTAGGGATAGGTGTGCAGCACGTACCCCGGCTCGTGGTCGGCGCGGCGCTTCATTCGTAGCCGAGCTCGCGCAGGGCGCGCCGGTCGTCGGTCCAGGCGCGGCGCACCTTCACCCAGGTGCCGAGGTACACCTTGCCGCCGAAGAGCCGCTCCATGTCCTGGCGCGCGGCGGTACCCATGCGCTTGAGGCGCTCGCCGCGCTCGCCGAGCACGATCGCGCGCTGGCTCTCGCGCTCCACCAGTATCGTGGCCTCGATGCGTCGCAGGCGTCCTTCCTGCTTGAAGCTCTCGATCAGCACCTCGCAGCGATAGGGCAGCTCCTGCCCCAGGGCCTCGAACAGCTTCTCGCGCAGGAGCTCCGCCGCGAAGAAGCGCTCGTCCCGGTCGGTGAGCTCGCCCTCGGGATAGGCGAAGGGCCCCTCGGGAAGCGCCTCCGCGAGCACGCGCAGCAGCTCCTCGACGTTCCTGCCGGTCTTGGCGCTGACGGGGACGATCGCCTGGAAGTCGCGCAGCCTGGCGAGACGGTCGAGGAACGGGATCAAGTCGAGGCGCCTTACCAGGTCCATCTTGTTCACGACCGCCACGACGCGCTGCGAGCGCGGGATGCGCTCCAGGGCGGCGCGGTCCTCGGGACCCAGGCGCCCCGCCTCCACCACGAAGAGCACCACGTCGGCCTCGCGCGCCGCCTCGTTGACGCGCCGGTTGAGCGCCCGGTGCAGGACGGTCTTCATCTTCGGCGGCGTTCCGGGGGCGTCGATGAACACGTACTG
>Ga0105107_10003301_pt1 | contig 10703 bp, 9 predicted proteins | sample PPLLaktember2015_6_FD_79335 | JGI IMG/M metagenome (GOLD analysis project Ga0105107, IMG submission 79335) | Freshwater sediment microbial communities from Prairie Pothole Lake near Jamestown, North Dakota, USA - PPLs Lake P8 Core (1) Depth... | ecosystem: Environmental > Aquatic > Freshwater >... | reverse complement strand
TTCATCTCCCAGCCGTGGTAGGGCGTGCAGCGGGCCACGTAGTTTGCGCCGGCCGCCTCGGCCAGGGCGCAGATGTCGAAATCCCGCTCGGGGTTGCCGTAGGCCGTCGTGCTCGTGTAGCGCTGGGGGGGGGTGGTGCCCGAGACCTGGCCGCCCGTCATGCCGAAGTTCAGGTTGTTGAGGATGATGGCGGTGAGGTCCATGTTGCGACGGGCCGAGTGGATGAAGTGATTGCCGCCGATCGTGACGCTGTCGCCGTCGCCCATGATCGCGACGACGTTGAGCTTCGGGTTGAAGGCCTTGATGCCCGTGGCGTAGGCCAGGGCGCGGCCGTGGGTCGTGTGCAGGGCATTGGTGATCATGTAGTCGTCCACCTTGCCCGTGCAGCCGATGCCGGTCACGACAACTGTGTCGGTCGCGGTGAAGTTGAGCTCCTCGAAGGCCCTCAGCAGGGCCCCGAGCATGGTGCCGATGCCGCAGCCCGAGCACCACATGTGCGGGAGGATCCCGCCTTTCAGATATCTGACTCCCGTTGCGTGTGACACGGTTGCCTCCTTTCTACTTGCCTGAAGGCCCGAGCATCACGGCCAGGATCTCCTGAGGGGTGATGATCGTCCCGTTGTATTTGTTGACTCGCCTGAGATCCATCTCGGGGCCCACGGCCTTGCGGACCTCGCCTGCGATCTGGCCGCTGTAGTTCATCTCCGGCACGACGACCATTTTCGCGCGCCGGCCCAGCTCGGCAATTTCCTTGTCCGCGAAGGGCCAGACGGTCTGGAGCTGCAGCACGCCGGCCTTGATCCCCTGCCTGCGGGCCAGAAGGGCCGCGGCGCGACCCGAGCGGGTCGTGGCGCCCAGGGTGACGAGCAGCACGTCCATGTCGTCCGTGTCGAATCTCCGCGTCAGCACGATCTCGTCGCGGTGCCGGTCGATCTTCTCGTGGAGCTGCCTCACCCGCCAGGCGGCATTGGCCGGGTCGTTGTTGCTGTAGCCGTCGAGGCCGTGCATGGAGCTCGAGACGTGGAAGACGTACTCGCCGCCGTAGGCGGCAAGGGGCGCCACCCCGTCCTCGTCGGCCTTGAAGGGCTTGTAGTCGGCGGGCGGTCCTGCCGGTCTCTTGCGTTCGATGATCTCCAGCTCGCCGGGGGCGGGCACCTCGACATTCTCCCTCATGTGGCCCACGATCTCGTCGGGCATGAGGATGACGGGCACGCGATAGCGTTCGGCGAAATTGAAGGCCGCAACAGCCATCGTGAAGCACTCCCGGACGCTTGCCGGACAGAGCGCGATGACGGACTGGTCGCCGTGGCGGCCCCAGCGGATCTGCATGATGTCCGACTGGGCCGGCCTCGTCGCGAGCCCCGTGCTGGGGCCTGCGCGCTGCACGTCGACGACGACGCAGGGGACCTCGCCCATGACCGCAAGCCCCAGGTTTTCCTGCATCAGTGAAAACCCCGGGCCGCTTGTGGCCGTGAACGATTTCGCCCCGGCCAGCGAGGCGCCGATCACGGCCGCAATCGACGCGATCTCGTCTTCCATCTGGATGTAGACGCCGCCGAGCTTCGGCAGTTTTCTCGAACACTCTTCGGCGATTTCGGAGGACGGCGTGATCGGGTAGCCGGCGTAGAACCGGGCCCCGGCATAGATCGCCCCTTCCGCGATGGCCTGATTGCCCTGCATTAAGCGCATTTCCTTAGCCAACGGTGTATCCTTTCTCTGAAGTATGTTGTCTGTGAAATCCCCCTTTGATCCCCCTTTACGAAAGGGGGAATGAGGGGGATTTTTCTTTTACTGTCTTTTACTTGTTGCATGAGGTTTTGTGGTCTTGACTCTGGACCCTGTCCCCTTGACCCTGAACCCTTCTTCTCAACGTCTGCGCTTTTCCCATACCTCCGGGTTTGCCAGGAACTCGGGCCTTTTGCCCTCCAGGGCGTCGAGGATCCCCCGGGAAACATCGACGGCCATGTTGATCAAAGCCAGGTCCGTCATGGCGGCCATGTGCGGCGTCACCATCACGTTCTCGAGACCGAAGAAGGGCAGATCCGCGGGCGGCGGCTCCTTCTCGAACACATCGAGGGCCGCCCCGGCGATTCTCTTTTCCAGCAAAGCCCTGAAGAGGGCTGCCTCGTCTACAATGCCGCCCCGGGATGTGTTGAGGAGGAAGGCCCCCTGCTTCATGAGGGCGAGTTCACGCGCGCCGATCAGGTGATGTGTTTCCTTCATATGAGGGACGTGGAGGGAGACGAAGTCGGACTCCCGGATTGCCTCGTCGACGGTGCGGACCCGGCGGACGGCGAAGGTCTTGAATGCGTCATCGGGGATAAGGGGGTCGTAGGCCTTGATGTCCATCTGCAGGCAGCGGGCAAGCTCCGAGAGCCTGCGGGCAATGCGGCCGAACCCGATGAGGCCCAGCGTCTTGCCCTTGAGCTCGAGGGTGCTGTAGCCCATCTTCTGCACGAGCCCCGGCAGCGAGCCGGCGACGGAGAATTTTCCCTCTCTCAGGGCTTGCTCGGCGCGGTTGAAGTTCTTCGCGCAGTGCATCATCGCCCAGAGGGCATGCTCGGCCACGGCGTTGGTATTGGCGCCCGGCGTGTTGATCACCTGGATCCCCAGGCCGGTGGCAGCGGGGATCTCGATGTTGTCGAGTCCGATCCCGTGCCGACCAATGACCTTTAGCTTTTTCCCGGCGACCATGACTGCGTTGCTGAGGTTGGTGCTGCGGATGAGAAGGGCGTCGGCATCGCCGACGAGGGGAAAGAGATCGGCATCGGAGGGCGACGGTGCAATGACGACCGTTGCCTCCTTTTCCAGCATGTCGATCCCGACCTGGGAGATCCGCTCAGTCAGAAGTACCTGATATTTCAATGGCCTGTCTCCTTTTCCGTGCTTGGCGGTTTGCGACGGCCCAACAGAAATCATCAATCTGAAATTTTGTATTCAATATGTGTGTGATACACTTCCCGGAAGGGAATTGTCAAGAGGTTTTTTTGAGCGAAATATTTTTATAACACATTGAAATTAAGGACTATATTTCCGATGTGCAGGATGCTGTGGCCATCGCCCAAAAAGCACTTGCTTTCAGTGGAAAGCCGTGTTAGCAATTATTGATAATCTGAAATTTCAGACTTCAAGGCCAAGGCCTCTCCGGTTCTTTTCCTGGCCGGAAGGCAGCCCGGACGGCAACAGGCAGCAGACCTTTAAACGGATCTCAGGGGGGATCACAGTATGGCCGTCGAAGAGCAGACCACACTGATCGATGTGAGCAACATCAACGAGAAGGTTTACAACTACATCAAGACGAATATCATCAATTATAACTATCCTCCCGGCTACAATCTCAACCTGGGTCAGCTCAGTGAAATGCTGGGCGTGAGCCCCACTCCCATCAAGGACGCCCTGTTCAAGCTGGCAGGCGAAGGGCTCGTCGAGATCGCCCCCCGCAAGGGCACCTATGTGAAGGATGTGACCCTCGAGGATATCCACGAGATCCTGCAGGTGCGTCTCATCCTGGAAACAGCCGCTTTGGAGGCCATCACGGCGGGTCTCACGGACGAGCAGCTGTCGAGGTTTGCCGGGCTCTACGAGCAGATGATCTCCGTCCGGGTCGGCGAGAACGATGTGGCCAGCTACAAGGCCTATATGGAGCGCGACAGCGAGTTCCACCTGCTCTTCTTCCAGATCCTGGGCAACCAGCGGTTGCTGAACATTTACCGCAATCTCAACGCCCACATCCAGATCGTCCGTTTCCGGCTCCTGGACAGGAGGGGCAAGAACGTCACCACCGACCAGGAGCACGCAAGGATCCTCGATGCCCTCCGGGAACGAAACCCTGAGAAGGCGAAGGAGGCCGTGCGGAAGCACCTGCTCAGCCTCGACAAGGCCCTCACCATTCTTCGATCCCATGGCGCCGGTAAAAAGGCCGGTTCCGTGGCGTGAGCGCCGGCAATCCAAAGCGAGAAAGCAAGATAATAAAAGGGGGGTGGTCCCATGATCGCCTATTTCAACGGCAGCTTCCTGCAAAAAGATGACATTCACATCTCGCCCGATGACCGGGGTTTCCTGTTTTCCGACGGGGTTTACGAAGTCGTCCGCGCCTACCGGGGCAGGCCCTTCAAGATGGCCGAACACATGGATCGGCTGGCCCGCAGCCTGCGCGAGACGCGCATCGATTTCCCGGGGGTTGCGGATCTGGCAGTGGCCGGCGCAAAACTGATCGCCATGAACGGGCTGGAGCGGGCGGACAGCCTGACCTATTTCCAGGTCACCCGCGGGGTGGCTCCGCGCAAGCATACCTTCCCCGTCCCCCCCGTCCCTGCGACGGCCATGGTGCTCATCTCCCCCGCCCCGTCATCGGCCGAGATGCGCGAAAAGGGCGTAGGCGCCATCCTCGTCCCCGAATTCCGCTGGTCCCGCTGCGATATCAAGGCAATCGGCCTGCTGGGCAGTGTCCTTGCCGTCCAGCAGGCAAAGGAGAAGGGGGCCGAGGAGGCCATCTTCGTCCGCGACGGCGTCGTCACCGAGGGGACGCACACCAACGTGCTGGCCGTCTTCAACGGGCACATCCTCACCCACCCGCTCGGCCACTTCGTCCTTTCCGGGATCACCCGGGGTGTCGTCCTGGAGCTCTGCCGCCAGACCGGCATTGCTTACAAGGAGCAGACCTTCCGGGCAGAGGACCTGAAGAAGGCAAGCGAGATCATCATCACGGGCACGAACAAGGAAATCACGCCCGTCACCCGCGTGGACGGACGCCCCGTCGGTACGGGCGCCCCCGGCCCGGTGACGCTTTGCCTCCAGGCGGCCTATGCGGAGCTGGTCAGGGGATGAAAAGACAGGGTATCGGGTATCGGGGCTCGGGTATCGGGCGAAGAAAAGACAAAAAGATAGAGCCCAGGAAAATCCGCTTCCTTTTTGCCCTATACCCTATACCCTGACCCCTGTACCCTTCTTTTAGTAGAGCAGGTTTCCCTCGTCGTCAAAGGGCATGGGTGCCGGTTTCCCGGCGATCTCGAGCTGCGGGTTGCCTTCGATTTCCGGAAGGAGCGGTTCGGAGATTTGAATCCCTCCGAGGGCGAGCGTATTTTTGATCCAGACGATTCGGCTCTGCGGGTGCTCCACCCGGGCACAGGTCTTGAGCGCAAGCTGGATAGCCTCCCGGTCCGAGGGCATGTGGATCGGGAGTTTCGCCGAGGCCAGCACACACGAGGTGATGCAGTTGATCCAGGTCGTCTCGGGGTTCATGGTCTTCACGACCTTATCCGTCGTGACGTCGGCAAGGCCGATCCCCGTGGCATTTCCCTTGGTCGCCTTCGACAGGTTCAACACGACGATCCGCTGGACCTGCAGGGAATTCTCCCTCTTGAAATAGGGCGAGCCCGAGCGCCCCGTGATGTTGGGGTCGAGACCGGCGCCGCTGATCTCCTTGCCGATTTCGTGGACGATGAGCACGTCCAGGCAGCCAGGGATGACCCTCGGCATGAGTGCCCTGGCTTCCTCGAGCAGAGCCTTCTCCCGCCCGATCATGTCCTCGTTCCAGACAATCTCGAAGCGAGCCGGCCGGTCGTAAGCGTTCTCGATGACAGCCAGCCCGAAGAGAACCGGGGCCTTCGCGAGCACCACCTTCCCAAGCTGGGGGAGCAGCTCGCCGAAGCGGTCCATGCCGCAGGAGTGAAAGGCCGCGGCCCCCCGGTGCTTGCCCAGGCCAATGGCGACCATCTTGAGAAGCCCGCTCTCGTAGTCGCCCACAAAGGCCGTGTGCGGCTTGATCCGGTTGATGACCACGATCCCGTCGCTGCCGAGCGCCTCTTTGTCCAGGAAGACGGGGGTCCCGTCGTCGAGCTTGCCAACCTGCACCGTTTCCATGGAAGAGACGACGGGTGCGCCCATGGTCTCTTCGGTGATTCCGAAATCTGCCAGGACCTTTCTCTGCCCTTCCGCCGTGGCCCCGCCGTGACTTCCCATGGAGGGCACGATGAAAGGGCGTGCTCCCAGGCGTTGCAGTTCTCCTACGACGGCCCGCGTGATTTGGTCGATGGCGTGGATACCCCGGCTGCCGACGGCCACGGCGATCCGGCCTTGCGCACGGATCCGCTTCATCCTCCCGTCGTGCCGGAAGAGTCCTTCGATCTCGCCCCGGGCATCCGCGATGTGCCTGTCGGGGAATTTCTGGCGGACCGGGATCATGCGGGGGAGTGGCAGGTCGAGGCCGCCTTCGATGATCAATGCCATGGGAAACTTCCTGAACTCGTTTCGAAACAAATATCACACAACCGTGCGAATGTAAAACACACACATAAAAACCACCTTTCATAAAGGGGGGGAAGAGCGAAATTGTTTTCTTGTCCTGCCTTGCGGCTTGTGGATTCTTCCCTGTAACCCGGCCCCATGCGTTGCTCTTTCCATGCCCCGTTCAAAAAAACTTGACAATAGCTGTTATTCATATATATGAATAACAGCTATTTGATTATCCTGTGATGTCGAGAGGTATCTTTGAACAAGGATTTTAGGAGGTCGGCCAAAATGGAAAACCAAAGCATCATGGTGATCGGTTCCGGTCAAATGGGTTCAGGAATTGCCCAGGTGGCAGCCACGGCCGGTTACGACGTAATCCTTCACGATGTCCAGATGGATTTCGTGAAAAACGGCATGAGCCGCATCGACAAAGTCCTGTCATCTCAGGTTCAAAAGGGAAAGATCGACGATGAGGAAAAACGAAGGATACAATCCCGCATCAAAGGGTCCGTTACATACGACGAGGCTCGGGATGCGCACTTGATCATCGAGGCCGTCTTTGAAGATTGCGATTTGAAAGCGAAAATTTTCTCGGCGCTCGATGAAATCTGCCGGCCCGAAACCCTGTTTGCGACGAACACGTCCTCCATCCCGATTACTCGCCTTGCAGCCTCCGTCAAGCGGGCGGATCGGTTTATCGGCATTCATTTCTTCAATCCCCCCCAGGTGATGCGTCTCGTCGAGATTATCCCGGGGCTCAAGACGTCACGGGAAACCATCCTGGAGTCCCGTCGATTTGTCGATACGCTCAAGAAAGAAAGTGTGCTCGTCAAGGATGTGCCGGGATTCCTGGTCAACCGGATCAATGCGGCATTGAGACTCGAGGCCTACAATTGCCTCATGGAAGGGGTCGCAAGCCTGGAAGACATCGACAAGGCCTTGAAACTCGCGCTCGGTCATCCCATGGGGCCTTTCGAGCTGGCGGACTTCGTCGGTCTCGACGTCGGGCTGAATGTCCTGAAAACGTTGCACGACGGATACAAGGATCCGAAATGGCGGCCCAGCCTTCTTTTGGAGAAGCTGGTCTTGAGCGGAGATTTGGGTCGGAAATCGGGTAAGGGTTGGTACGATTACACGTCGGGACAGAAAGTGCCGAGAACGGATGTGCAATTCTAACCCCCGGGTTCTTGGGTGGCCCCGGACGTAAATCCGAATTTAATGAGTAAACGATTCAAGGAAGGGTTATATGGGTAAGGTTGGAATTATCGGCGTAGGACAGAGTAAATTTGTACGCGCCTTCAACGGTTCGATACGGGAATTGGCCTTCGAGGCCTTCCGGGAGGCCATGAAGGATGCGGAGATGACCACAAACGATATCGATGCCACCATCGTCTGCTCCGCACCGGAGTATGACAAGCAACGCTCCCCTTCCGGTATTCTTGCTGAATACTTCGGTTTGAATCCCCAGCCGACGTTCTACGTGGAGTCCCTCTGCTCATCCAGTACGACGGGGGTGCGCCTGGCCTATTCCCTGGTGAAATCGGGCCTGCACGATGTGGTCATGGTTGCCGGGTTCCAGAAGATGTCGGAAATCACCTCGGCGGAATCCCAGGAACGGATGGGCCGGGGTGCCGACATCCAGTGGGAGGCGCCTTTCGGCACGATGATGCCTGCCTACTATGCCATGTCTGCCCAGGTCCACATGGCAAAATACGGGACGACGTCGGAGGACCTGGCCCTGATCCGCCTGACATCTTCCATCTACGGCGCGCAAAACGAGAAGGCCATGATCCGCAAGCCGCTGAGCCCGGAGGTTTTCGAGGATTCCGCCAATCAACTGAACAACCCGATCTCGAGCCCCCTGCGTACGAGGGACTGCTGCGCCAACGCCGACGGTGCATCCTGCATCATCGTGACGAGCGAGGAGAGGGCAAAGACGTTCTCCAGGAAGCCGGTGTGGATTCTCGGGCTCGGCTCCGCAACCGCATCGGTCAACATGGCAGGGCGCGATACCTTCTCCGGCCTGGCGGCGGCGGTTGAGGCGGGAAAGAAGGCTTACCGGATGGCGGGTGTCGGACCGCAGGATATCGATGTGGCCGAAGTCCACGACTGTTTCACCATAGCCGAACTGATGGCGTACGAGAACCTGGGGTTCGCCAAACCCGGCGAGGGCGTCGAACTGATCCGCGCAAAGGAGACATACAAGGAAGGGAAAATCCCCGTGAACGTGGACGGCGGGCTTCTTTCGAAGGGTCATCCCATCGGGGCCACAGGAGGCTCCCAGGTGAGAACGGTCGTCCTGCAGTTGCGCGGCGAAGCGGGACCCATGCAGGTGAAGGACGCCTCCATCGGCCTGGTTCACAATATCGGCGGCGTCGGGATCTATGCCAATGTCATGATTTTGGGGAGAGAATAGCCATGGCCGAGAAAGAGATCGACAGCAGGTTCAGCAAATTCGGAACGGTCAGCTTCACGGGGCTCACCCGGGTGAACGATTTCATCGACTACCTGCAGCAGGGAAAGGTCATGGGCACCCGGTGCAAGACCTGTGGAATGCGTTTCTTTCCGCCGCGGGCGGACTGCTGCAAGTCCCTGGACAGCAATATGGAATGGTTCGAGGTGGAGGGCGCCGGGACCTTGCAGACGTACACTACTCTGTCCTATGCCCCCACGGGTTTCGGCCAGGACCTGCCGTACGCGATTGCCGTGGTGGACTTCGGTTCCGTCAGGGTATTCGGCCGCCTCCATCGGTCCATTCCGGCAAAGGACATCATGATCGGTATGCCGCTGAAGCTGGCGGTACGCAAGTTGCCTGACGGAAACATGACGTACGAGTTCCTGGGGGCCTCATAATGCGATTGCTTTTTGCGACGAAAGGGGAAGCAGCGGAAATGCCCACGAGAGGATTCAAGAAAGTCGTCCTGAGCCGCAAGTCCGACTACATCGTCGAACAGATCTACGAGGCCCTCCTCCGGGGAGACCTGAAGCCCGAGCAGCGCCTATCCTCCGAAAGCGAGCTCGCGGAAGCCTTTGGCGTGAGCAAGCTCACTGTCCGCGAGGCGGTTCGTTCCCTGGAACAGATGGGTATCGTGGAGGTTCGCAAGGGCGGAAGCGGAGGGCTGTTCATCCGGGAGGCCAATCTTGCCTGCATCGTCAAGCAGCTCGAAAACACCATGCGCATACCCCATATCACCGTATTGGATCTGACGGAAACCCGGGTTGCCCTCGAGACTTACATTCTGCGGGATCTCCTTCCACACAAAAAAATCCCCGACAAGATGCTCTTGATGCTGAAGGATAATATTGCAACGGCGGAGCAGTGTTTCAAGGAGGGGAAAAACCACGAGCGGCTCCGGAGCAACTTCGAATTTCACCTGATGTTGTCGTCATTGACAGACAACAATATGCTGATCATCCTCCACCGGCTTGTCTGCAGCATGCTGACCCGTTTCTTCGAGCTTGCACGGCCCACGCCCGAGATGGCCATGAACACGTTAGAATATCACCGCAGGATCCTGGCGGCGATCCGGGATCGTGAGTTCGACAAGGCTGCACAGTTTAATGCTGAGCACATGCGGGCGGCAAGCAAGAAGATGACGGAAAAATCGAAGCGGCAGTCTTACCTGCAAGCCGGAGAATGACGAAACGCCGGAACCGGAAGGGTCAACCGATTCTTGAAAATTCAAACGGGGGAGTTGGGCGGCCCCGTAATCGGTCCTGAAACCGCCATTCAAAAGCGAACAAAAAAGTCATTCCAGGAAGTCAATAACCCCAGCGACGGAGGTACCATATGTCGAATCCCTACCTGACCGAATACCGCTCTAAACGAATTACTGCGGATCAGGCGGCAGCCTTCGTAAAATCAGGCGACTACGTGGAATTCGGTTATTGCCTCAGCAAGGCGATTGCCATGGATATGGCCCTTGCCCGGAGGAAGGACGAGTTGTTCGACGTCAACGTCCATTGTTCCAACACCCTCACGAAAGTCTACATTGCCGAGGCCGATCCCCAGGGAGACCATTTTATCTACAGTACGGGCCATTGCTCTACCGGTGAACGGCCATTGATGGGCACCTTCGGTTTCTACGTACCGTCGAGCTTCGGACAGAACCCGGAATGGTTCAGGCGGGCCTACCGCCCCGTTGACATCGTCATGATACAGACCCGTCCGATGGACAAGCACGGTTACTTCAATTTCGGCCCGTCGGCCACCTTTTTAAGGGCCTGTTGCGAAATGGCCAAAACGGTGGTTGTGGAAGTAAACGAAAAAGTTCCCCGGGCCCTGGGAGGCAGGGAGGAGGCCGTCCATATCTCGGACGTGGATTACATCGTAGAGGCCCCCGAAGCGTGCGTGGATTATTACGAGGTCAAGTCTCCGCCGATCACGGCCGTGGACATGAAGATTGCCGAGTATGTGGTCTCCGAGCTGGAAGACGGCGCCTGCCTGCAGCTAGGCATCGGCGGTATGCCCA
>Ga0105107_10003300_pt1 | contig 10705 bp, 10 predicted proteins | sample PPLLaktember2015_6_FD_79335 | JGI IMG/M metagenome (GOLD analysis project Ga0105107, IMG submission 79335) | Freshwater sediment microbial communities from Prairie Pothole Lake near Jamestown, North Dakota, USA - PPLs Lake P8 Core (1) Depth... | ecosystem: Environmental > Aquatic > Freshwater >... | reverse complement strand
GGCTAGCACCGCGAGCAGTTGCGCCGCCACCACCGCCGCGATCACGCCGCGCGTCAGCCGCTCGCGCGGCGTGACCATGCCGGTGTCGTAGACGAAGCGCTCGGACACGATCTGGCCGAGCGGCACGCCGAATCGCGCCAGCGCCAGCTCGACGGCGTCGATCATGGCCGGCGGGCCGCAGACGAAATACAGCCATGCGCGCGCGTCGTCGCGCGGCAGGCACGCTCTCAGGTTCGCGGCGTCGAGCTGCCCGCGCAGTCCGGACCAGCCGGGAGGGGGCTCCGCGAGCACCAGGTGCAGCGTGCGCCCGGGCGCGCGCGCGAGGGCCTCCAGCTCGCTGCGCGCGGCGAGCTGGCGCTCCGTGCGATCGGCGTAGATCAGGGTGAGCGGCCGTGGGTCGTGCGTCGCCGCCAGGTCGCGCGCCAGGCTGAGCAAGGGGGCGATGCCGACGCCCCCGGCGATCAGCACGATGCCGCGGCCGTCGCGGCCCTCAAGGGTGAAGTTGCCATAGGGGCCGTCCACATAGGCACGCGTGCCGGGCGCCACCCGGCCGATGCCGTCGGTGAAGTCGCCGCTTTCCTTCACCAGGAACTGCAAGCGCGGGAGCTGGCCGGGCGCCGAGGCGATCGAAAAGGGGTGCTCGGTGATGCGGCCGAAGGCCCGGTGCAGCTTCAGCCAGACGAACTGCCCCGCCTGGAACGCGAACTCGCGCGCGCGCCTGGGCTCCAGCACCACGCGCCAGATGCGCTCGGCCTCCGGCGCCACCGCGACCACGCGCCAACTCGACTGTAGGAGCGGCTTGAGCAGGTAAGCCCAGCCGAGCGCGGCAATCGCCAGCACGCTGGCGGCGAGCCAGAAGCCGCGCAGCCAGGCGTGCTGGGCGTAGTGGCCGGTATCGAGCACGTGGTGCGCGCCGAGCGCGGCGACGAGCAGCGCGCCCAGGCCGTGCGTCAGCCGCCACGCCTCGTAGGACAGGGGCAGGTGGCGCCGGAACCACGCGGACCCGACGAGCACCAGGAGCAGCATCCAGGCCAGCATGCCGCTCACCGTGGCCGCGGGCGTGAGCCGTACGCCCGTGCCTGCGGGGCGCTGGCTGTAGTCGGTGTACAGGTACGGATGCAGCAGCAGGAAGGCGAGCGCGGCAAGCGCCATCCACTGGTGGAAGCGCATCGTGAGGTCCATGCCGACGCGCGCCGTGATGCGCCGGGTGCGGCCCGACAGCGCGAACTCGGCGAGCAGGATGGCGAAGCCTGCCATGGCGAGTCCCGAGGACAGCTCGGCGAGCCAGGGGCGCGGTGGCGGCGGTTGCAATCCCGCGAGCGCGAGCGGCGCGAGGCTGAGCGCGACGTACAGGCCCAGCAGCAGCGCGATGGCGACGGCGTGGCGCATGCGCCGATGTTACTGCGCCCGGCGCGGGCGCGGGAATCAGTGCCGCGCGGCGAGCACGCGCTCCAGGCCGGCGATGTCGCGGATGCGCACGTGCTTTTGCTGCACTTCGATCAGGCAGTCTTTCTGGAATGCGGAGAACAGCCGGCTCACCGTCTCGAGCTTCAGGCCGAGGTAGCTGCCGAGCTCCTCGCGCGTCATGCGCAGGTGGAAGTCGGTGGACGAGTAGCCGCGGCGCACGAAGCGCTTCGACAGATTGAGCAGGAACGTGGCGAGGCGCTCCTCGGCGCGCATCGAGCCGAGCAGCATCATCACGCCCTGGTCGCGCGTGATCTCGCGCGCCAGCACCGCGTGCAGCTGGCGCGCGAGCTGCGGGATCTCGTGTGCCATGCCCTCGACGAGGGCGTAGGGCAGCACGCACACCTCGCTGTCCTCCAGCGCGACGGCGGTGCCATTGTGGCTGCCGCCGATGCCGTCCAGGCCGAGCAGCTCGCCGCCCATGAAGAAGCCCGTCACCTGCTCGCGGCCGTCGTGGTCCAGCAGGCTCGTCTTGAAGAAGCCGCTGCGGATCGCGTACACCGCGCTGAACTCGCCGCCCGCCTTGAACAGCGGCTCGCCGCGCTTCAGCCGGCGGCGGGCGTAGACCAGGTTCTCGATGCGCTCGAGGTCCTCGGCGCACAGGCCCGCGGGCAGGCACATCTCGCGCAGGTTGCAACTCGAGCAGGTGACTTGGAACTTCCTCGGCGCGGCGACCGACTGGAGGGCGATGACGGCGTGCATGGCGTGTCCCTTTTCCTGGATCAGTACGTTTGTGCGGCGCGCTCGGCGACGACATCCTTGACGCGCGCGAAGTCGGTGCTCTTGTCGAACAAGTCCCGCGCGCCGAGGCGCCGGGCGAGCTGCCGGTAGGGCGCGATGGCGTAGCTGGACAGCATGTAGACGTCGATGTCCGGCGCCTTCAGGCGCAGCTCGCGCAGCACGTCGATGCCGGTGCCCTGCGCGAGGTGCAGGTCCAGCACCACGAGGTCGGGGCGCGCGGCGAGGATGCCGCGCACGGCCTCGTCGGCGCGCGAGGCGAGGCCCACCACCCGCGCGCCCGGCACCGACTCGATCATCGCGACCAGGCGCTCGCACACCGGGAGGGAGTCCTCGACCAGGAAGATGCTTTGCGTTTTCATGTCGCCAGTGTGGCGGCCGGGTGCGCGGCGCGGTATCGGAGGACGGCGGTATCTGCCGTGCGAAGGTTCGGACGGCGCGTCGGAGAATTCCTACAACTCGGCACGGGCGCGCTGCGCGAGCAGGTCCATCAGCTGCTCGAACTCCTGGGTTTTGTCGAAGTAGCCGCGCGCGCCGAGCAGCTCGGCGCTGCGGCGGTAGGCCGGCGAAGCGAAATTGGACAGCAGGTAGACCTCGACCTGCGGCGCCTGTTCGCGCAGGGCGCGCAGCACGTCGAAGCCGTTGCCCCGGGCGAGCCTCAGGTCGAGGATCACGACCTGCGGCAGGAGCGCCGGGATCCGGGCGATCGCCTCGTCCGCGTCCTCGGCATAGCCTACGATGCGCGCGCCGTCGATGCGCACGAGGAGCGCCTCGATGCGCTGGCGCACCAGCGGCGAGTCGTCGACGATGTAGACAGTGAGGGGCACGGCGCACTGTGCCCACGTATCGCGCGGGCAGATACCGGAAAGCCCCGGTATCGGGGTAGGAATGCGCCTACAGCAGCTTATGCTCGAGTGCGTAGCGCACGAGTTCCGCGGTCCCGGACAGGCCGAGCTTGTCCAGGATGCGGGCCTTGTGCGTGCTGACGGTCTTCACCGAGACATTGAGGCGCCGCGCGAGGTCGGTGGGACTGGCGCCGCCCGCGAGCTGCTTGAACACCTCGAACTCCCGGTCCGAGAGCCGCTCGTGCGGCGCGCCCGCCTCGCTGCGGGCGAAGATGAGCCCGGCCGCCGCCGCTTCCGACACGTGCACGCCGCCCGCGGCGATCTTGCGCAAGGCGCCCACCAGCTGCCCGGCCGCGCTGTCCTTGGTGAGGTAGCCCGCGGCGCCGGCTTTCAGCGCGCGCGCCGCGTACTGCTGCTCGCCGTGCATCGAGAGCACGAGGATCTTCAGCCGCGGCTTCTCGGCCTTCAGGCGCTTGACCAGGTCGAGGCCGGAAAGGCCCGGCATCGACATGTCGAGCACCGCGACGTCATAGTCCTGCGCGCGCACCAGCGCCAGCGCCTCGTCGCCGCCCGGCGCTTCCCCCGCGACCTCGAACTCGGGGTGCGCCTCGAGGATGCGGCGCAGACCGTCGCGCACGATCCGGTGATCGTCGGCGAGCAGCACGCGGATCATGCGGCGCCGCTCCCCGCGCCGAGCGGCATGCGCAGCAGCAGCCGCGTGCCGCCGCGCGGCGCGCGCGCGATCTCGAGCGAGCCGCCGTAGTAGGCGACGCGCTCGCGCATGCCCCGCAGGCCGAGCGACCCGCTTTTCGCGAAGTCCTCGGCGGCGATGCCGCGGCCGTCGTCCTCGATCTCCAGGTGCAGCGCGCCGTTTTCCCGCGCCAGCACGATCCAGGCGCGCTTCGCGCCCGAGTGGCGCGCGATGTTGGTGAGCGACTCCTGGAGCGCGCGGTACAGCGTCGTCGCGGCGCCCTTGGAGAGCGCGTCGAGCTCGAGCTCGGCGGCCGCGTGCATCTCGAGCTTGATGTCATGGTGGGTGCCGAACTCTCCGACCAGCCACTGCGCTGCATCCGCCAGCCCCAGGTCGTCGAGCATCAGCGGCCGCAGGTCGGCGGCGATGCGCCGGCTCGAACTCACCGTGCGATCGAGCAGCTCGCCCATGCCGTCGGCGCGCGCGGCGAGCTCGCGGTCGCCCGCGGGCAGGCGCTCGCTCAGCCAGGCGAGGTCCATCTTGAGCGCGGTGAGCAGCTGGCCGAGCTCGTCGTGCAGCTCGCGCGCGATGTGCGTCTTTTCCTCCTCGCGCGCCTCCAGCACGCGCGCGGAGAGTTCGCGCAGCTCCTGCTGCTGCAGCAGCATCGTCTCCTCGTTTTTCCTGCGCAGGGTGATATCTCGCAGGATCACGGTGAAGAAGCGGCTGCCGGGCTCGCCGGCCTGCGAGATGGAAGCTTCGATCGGGAATTCACTGCCGTCGGCACGCAGCGCCCACAGCGTGGTGGTATCGCCCATGCGCCGGCTGGTGACGCCGGTGTGGCCGAACTTCTCCACGTGCACGCGATGCGCGCCGCGAAAGCGCGCCGGCACGAACCGGTCGAGCGGCGAGCCGCGAGCGTCGTCGCGCCGCACGCCGAACATCTGCTCGGCGGCGCCGTTGAACAACACCACGCGCTGCGCGGCGTCCACGGTGATGATGGCGTCCATCGCGGAGTCGACGATGGCCTCGAGGCGCGCCTCACTCGCGTCGCTGCGCCCGCCCCACACCGCCACCGACCACAGCGCGGCGAAGATGCTCACGCCGATCACCAGCATGTCGGCGAGGATCACCGCGCCGAGCAGCCACGGCGCCTCCGTGCCGCGCACGAAGGCAACCACGTTCGTGGCGACCAGCGCGGCGAGCGCCGCGCCGCCGGCGGCGATCACCGCCGGATGGCGGAATAGCCCGGGTTTGACGGACATCAAGGCTGGCCGCTCCCCCGGGCGCATAGTGCTCTGCGATGCATTACCCCGCCTCCGATCTGGTCATCGACCCGGTGCTCATCCGCAAGTACGACGTGAGCGGGCCGCGCTATACCTCGTACCCCACGGCCGACCGCTTTGTCGAGGCCTTCGGCGAAACCGAACTGCGCCAATGGCTCGCCCGGCGCGACCTCGGCGGCAGCGGGCAACCCATGTCCGTGTACGTGCACCTGCCATTCTGCGACACGCTCTGCTACTACTGCGCGTGCAACAAGGTGGTCACCCGCGACCACTCGAAATCGGCCCAGTATATCAAGTACTTGGAGAAGGAACTGGCGCTCCTCGCGCCTTCGCTCGACGGGCCGCGGCCGATCGGGCAGCTGCACTGGGGCGGCGGCACGCCGACCTTCCTGGCGCGCGAGGAGATGCAGGCGCTGATGCACGCGTTGCGCCGGCACTTCGTGCCGACGCCGGACGCCGAGATCTCCATCGAGGTCGATCCGCGCCGCGCCGACCCGGGCACCCTGGCGTTCCTCGCCGGGCTGGGCTTCAACCGCGTCTCGCTCGGCGTGCAGGACTTCGATGCGCAGGTGCAAAAGGCGGTGCATCGCCACCAGACCGAGGAGGAAACGCGCCGCGTGGTGGGCGAGGCGCGCGCGGCGGGCTTCGGCTCGGTGAACCTCGACCTGATCTACGGGCTGCCGAAGCAGACGCTCGACGGCTTCAACCGCACGCTCGACCAGGTGATCGCCCTCGACCCGGACCGCATCGCGCTGTACAGCTATGCGCACCTGCCCAGGGCGTTCAAGCCGCAGCGGCGCATCAGCGAGCCCGACCTGCCCTCGGCGGAGACCAAGCTGCAGATCCTGTCGCTCGCCATCGGGCGCCTGACGCGCGCGGGGTACCTGTACATCGGCATGGACCATTTCGCGCGCCCCGACGACGAGCTCGCGCTGGCGCAGGCGCAGGGGCGCCTGCAGCGCAATTTCCAGGGCTATTCGACGCGCCGCGGCAGCGACCTCATCGGCCTGGGCGTGTCGGCGATCGGCGCCATCGGCCCGACCTACTACCAGAACCGCAAGTCGCTCGCCGAGTACTACGCCGAGCTCGACGCCGGGCGCCTGCCGGTGGCGCGCGGCCTGGAGCTGCGCGCCGACGACCTCGCGCGCCGCGCGGTGATCCAGCAGCTCGCGTGCCACTTCCGCCTGTCGATGGAGTCGATCGAGCTCGCGCACCTCATCGACTTCAAGGCGTACTTCGCCGACGAGCTGAAGGATCTGCGCCGCCTGGAGGCCGAAGGGCTGGTCGAGCTGCACGAGGACTGGATCGTGGTCACCGCCAAGGGGCGGCTGCTGGTGCGCGTGATCTGCGCGGTGTTCGACCGCTACCTGCGCGAGCGGACCGAGCGCGCGGAGTACTCCAAGGTCATCTGATGTCGCTGTTCGGCGCGATGCTGCTGCTCGGGCTCGCCTCGGGGCTGCACTGCGTGGGCATGTGCGGCGGCATCGTCGCCGTCTTCTCCGCGCGGCGCGTGATCCCGATCACGGACGCGTCGCGCCCCGCGCCGCTGCGCCAGGGGGTGTTCAACGCGGGCCGCGTCTCGACCTACGCCGCGCTCGGCGCGGCCGCGGGCGCGGCGGGGGGCGCGGTGCCGGTGATGCAGGGCGCGCTGCCGGCACAGACGGTGCTCTTCGTGCTCGCGAACGCGGCGCTCATCCTCGCGGGCCTGTACCTCGCGGGCGCCGGGCGGCTCCTCGGCAGGCTCGAGGACCTGGTTGCGCCGCTGTGGCGCCGCGTGCAGCCGGCCGCGGCGCGCCTGATGCAGTTGCCATCGCCGCTGGCCGCCTATGCGGCCGGGCTGCTCTGGGGCCTGCTGCCCTGCGCCATGGTGTACGGCGCGCTCGCCGCGGCGACGCTCGCCGGCGGCGCGGCGCAAGGCGCGCTCGCGATGAGCGCCTTCGGCGCGGGCACGCTGCCGTGGCTGCTCGGCGCCGGCGCCGTGATGGGCCGGCTGCGGCGCTGGCGGGTCGCCGCGGGCCTGCTGGTCCTCGGCATGGGCGTATTCGGCCTCGCGCGCTCGGCGGAGCTGGGCGAGGCGCTGCGCGCGGGTATGCTCTGCCTGACATGATCGACGACAGCTGGCTGCGGCTGGCAGTAAGCGCCGGCATCGGCCTGCTGATCGGCCTGGAGCGCGAGCGCAACCCGAGCGCCAAGGCGGGGGTGCGCACCTTCGCGCTCATCGCGCTCGCCGGCACGCTCGCCGCGATCCTCGATGCAAGCCTCGGCAGCGCCTGGCTGGTGCCCGTGGGCCTCGCCGCGGTCGCGGGCATGCTGATCGCGGCCTACGCGCGCGACGGGCCGCAGCAGGATCCCGGCACCACGACGGTGGCAGCCGCGCTGATCGCCTACCTGCTTGGCGTCATGGTCGGCGTGGGCGACACGGCGGTGGCCGGCGCGCTCGCCATCGGCGTGACGGCATTGCTGTACTTCAAGTCCGAGATCGAGGGCTTCTCCGCGGGCCTGCAGCGCCACGAGCAGGTGTCGGTGCTGCAGTTCCTGGTGGTGACCTTCATCGTGCTGCCGATCCTGCCCGACCGCGCCTACGGGCCGTACGCGGTGCTCAATCCGCGCCAGGTCTGGCTGATGGTGGTGCTGATCGCGGGGGTGGGGCTGGCGAGCTACATCGCGCTGCGCGTGGCGGGCGCGCGCGCCGGCGCGCTGCTCACGGGCGTCCTCGGCGGACTGGTGTCTTCCACCGCCACCACGGTGCTCTATGCGCGACGCGCCGAAGAGTCTCCCGCGATGGAGCGCATGGCGCTCACCGCGGTGCCCATCGCCAATCTCGTTCCGCTCGCGCGCATCGCGCTGTTGTGCGCGGTAGTCGCCCCCCAGCTGCTCGCGCAGCTCGCGCCGGCGATCGGCGCGGCGCTCGCCGCGGGCCTCGCCGTGTACCTGCTCGCCACGCGCCGCGGCCCGGCCGGCGAGCGCCAGCCGATGCCCGAGGTGCACAATCCGGCGGCGCTGGGGACTGCGCTGCGCTTTGCGGGGCTCTATGCCGTGGTGCTGCTCGCCGCGGCCTGGCTGCAGGACCTCGCCGGTAGCCGTGGCCTATACGCCGCGGCGCTCGCCTCGGGCCTTGTCGACATCGATGCCATCACGCTCTCGGCGCTGAACCTGTTCGGGGAAGGGCGCGTCCCGGCGCCGAGCGCGGCGCTGGCGATCGGGCTCGCCTTCCTCGCCAACACGGCGTTCAAGCTGGGCGTGCTCGCCTGGTACAACCGCGCGCTCGCGCGCCGCACGCTGGGGCCGCTCGCGGCGGCGCTCGGCGCGGGCGGCCTCGCGCTCGCTTTCGTCTGATTCGGTCGGTGGGCGGTTGGCCGTACGGTGGGCCGCTGGCTGTACGGTGGGCCGCTGGCCCACCCTACCGCCTGTACGGTGGGCCGCTGGCCCACCCTACCGGATCACCAGCACCGGCAGCTTGGAGTGCGCGAGCACGCGCGTGGTCTCGCTGCCGAGGACCAGGCCGCCCAGGCCCCCACGGCCATGCGAGGCCATGACGATGGCATCGCAGCGCCGGGACTTCGCCGTGCGCACGATGCCCTGCCAGGGCCCATCGGCGGTCGCGACCTGGACCGTGCAGGGCACGCCTGCGGTCTCGGATTCGATCTCGAGGACCGCAAGGACCTTGTGCCCCTCCTTCTTCATGGCCGTCTCGTACTGCTGCGGCGAGCGCGGGATGCCGTAGGTAACGCCTTCGCCGTAAAAGGGCACCGACCACGGCGGGACGACGTACAAGCCGGACACCTTCGCGCCGAGCGCCTTGGCGAGCTTGACGCCCACCTTGATGCCTTTGGCGGCGAGCCGCGAGCCGTCGGTGCAGATCAGGATGTGCTTGAACATGAAACCTCCCAAAGGTGGACGTAGCGAGTATGGCGGCCGCGCAGGTGCCGGAATTGACATGCATCAAAGCGGCGCGGGGGGCAGGTCCTTAATGTCGCTGCGGGACCCGGCAACGCAAGGGAGTTTGAGCGATGGTTTCGCAAACCTACAAGGGCTGGTCGGTTGTCACCGCGAGTACCGCGGCGTTCACCGTGTGCTTCATGGTGTGGATGATGTTCGCCGTGATCGGCATCCCGATCAAGGAGTCGCTGGGCCTCAATGAAACCCAGTTCGGCATCCTGGTGGCGATGCCGGTGCTCACCGGCTCGCTGATCCGCCTGCCGCTGGGCATGTGGACGGACCGCTACGGCGGGCGCATCGTGTTTTTCATCCTGATGCTGTCCACGGTGTTTCCGATCTGGCTGATTTCCCGCGCCACCGAGTACTGGCACTTCCTGGTGACCAGCCTGTTCGTCGGCGTGGCAGGGGGCTCGTTCACGGTCGGCATCGCCTACTGCGCGCGCTGGTTTCCGCGCCACCGCCAGGGACTGGCGATGGGGATTTTCGGCGTCGGCAATACCGGGGCGGCGGTCACCAAGCTGGTGGCGCCGACCATCGTGGTGGCGTTCGGCTGGGCGATGGTGCCGCAGGTGTATGCCGTGCTCATGCTGGTCACGGCGGTCCTGTTCTGGTTGTTCACCTTCACCGACGAGGAGCACGCCACGGGCAGCTCGCACGTCACCATCAAGGAGCAATTGAGGGTGCTGAAGGATCCGACCGTATGGCGCTACAGCCAGTACTATTCGATCGTGTTCGGCGGCTACGTGGCGCTGTCGCTGTGGATGACCAAGTACTACGTCTCGGAGTACGGCTTCGACCTGCAGCTGGCCGCATTGCTCGCCGCCGCCTTCAGCATACCCGGCGGGCTGCTGCGCGCCATCGGCGGCTGGTTCTCCGACAAGTACGGCGCGCACTTCGTCACCTGGTGGGTATTGTGGGTCGGCCTGGTGTGCCTGTTCTTCCTCTCCTATCCGCAGACCGAGTTCACCATCCATACCGTGAGCGGCCCGAAGACCTTCCACCTCGGGCTCAATGCGACCGTGTTCACCGTGATAATGTTCACGATGGGCATCGCGTTCGCGATCGGCAAGGCCTCGGTGTTCAAGTACATCTCCGATGATTACCCGCACAACATCGGCGTGGTTTCCGGCGTGGTCGGTCTTGCGGGCGGCATGGGCGGCTTCATCCTGCCCATCATGTTCGGCGCGCTGGTGGACCTGACCGGCGTGCGCTCCTCGGCGTTCATGCTGATGTTCGGCATCGTCTGGGTGTCGCTGATGTGGATGTACTTCACCGAGGTGCGGCCGATGAGCGCGGAGCAGGCCAGCCGGCATCCCGAACCCGCACACTTTTCCTGAAGGAGCCTGACATGGCGAAGACTCTCACGGTCTGGACCCCCGAGGACAAGGCCTTCTGGGCGCAGGAGGGCCGGGCGATCGCCAACATCAACCTGTGGATCTCGGTGCCGTCGCTGTTCCTCGCGTTTGCCGTATGGCAGCTCTGGAGCGTGATCGCGGTCAACCTGCCGGCGCTCGGCTTCAAGTTCACTTCGAATCAGCTGTTCTGGCTGGCCGCCGCGCCTGGGCTATCGGGCGCGACGCTGCGCATCTTCTACTCGTTCATGGTGCCGGTGTTCGGCGGCAGGCGCTGGACCGCGATCTCGACCGCCTCGCTGCTGATTCCCGCGATCGGCATCGGCATCGCGATCCAGGACCCGTCCACGAGCTACGAGACGCTGCTCCTGCTGGCGCTGCTGTGCGGTTTCG
>Ga0105107_10003299_pt1 | contig 10707 bp, 11 predicted proteins | sample PPLLaktember2015_6_FD_79335 | JGI IMG/M metagenome (GOLD analysis project Ga0105107, IMG submission 79335) | Freshwater sediment microbial communities from Prairie Pothole Lake near Jamestown, North Dakota, USA - PPLs Lake P8 Core (1) Depth... | ecosystem: Environmental > Aquatic > Freshwater >... | reverse complement strand
GGAGCGGGGGCCACACCCGTTCCCATTCCGAACACGGAAGTTAAGCCCCGCATCGGCGATGGTACTGCCAGGTTTCCTGGTGGGAGAGTAGCTCGACGGTGGGACCTCTTGGCGCCCGGTCGGGGCCCCTCGCGGCGAGGGGCCCCGGCGGGCTGTCATACCGCTCGGTGCGCTCGAAACATGGTCCGCGCCCCGACCTTCGTACTCGCACTGGGCCTCGTCTACATCGCGACATTCGCCGTCGCCGACGGACTGCGCTTCGCGCCCGTCAAGGACGAGATCCATTTCCTCGAGAGCGCGCGGATCTTCGCGGGGTCCTTCGATTTGGAGGACCTCCGCCGCTACCCCGAGGTCGTCACTCCACTCGCACTCGTCGTTTGGGGCTGGCTCGAGCACCTGACCGGGGCAGGTTTGTGGGTAGGCCGCTGCCTCAATCTCGTCCTCTCGTTCGGCCTGGTCTGCCTCGTCGCCTTCGCCCGGCCGCCTGTGTGGCCCCGGGGTGCGCTGGCTGCGCTCGGGCTGCTCGCCTTTCCCTATACGCTCCCTTTGTCGGTCCATCTCTACACCGACGTCATGGCGGCTGCCTTCGCCGGAGTCGGCACGTTGGCTGTCTTGCGGCGCAGACCAGGCTTGGCATTCCTCGCTCTGAGCGCTGCGATCGCGACCCGGCAGTACCTGGTGCAGATCGCAGCAGCTCTGGCGGCCGCTGGGGCCCTGGCGTGGCAGCGCGGAGATACTGGCCGCTGGAAGACCGCGGTTGCCGCAGGTGCCGCGACCGCGACTCTCGGCGGCTGGGTCCTGTTCTTCGGCGGCCTCGCTCCGCAGGCTGGTCTCGACGCCTGGATTCCCCGCTACCCCGCGCCGATGCTCGAGGCGTCCTCGTTCATTCTCCACTATGGCCTCTATGCGCTCACTGGCGTGGGCGCCTACTTCGTCGTCGTCGAGGCCCTGCTTTTCCGTCAGTTGCCCCCGATGCGCACGCTGTTCCGCCCTCGCAGTCTCGGCGCGGCAGTCGCGCTGGCCGCGCTCTTTCTCATCGATCCACCGATCCTCACCTCCGGTCACCCCGGCGGCCCGATCGGTCGGCTCTCCCGGATGCTGCTCCCGTCTCCCCAACTCGATCTCGTGCGCGTCGTCATCTACTACGCGCTCGCCCTGCTCGCTGTCTTGCGTTTCTCCGTCAGGCTCGACGCCGCGTTCTGGGTCGTCGCGGCTGGCGCAGTTCTCTCGATGAAGCAGCAGATCCCGTGGGAGAAGTACCTGCTGCCGACCTTGAGCGCGCTCTGGATCCTCAGGGCATCGGGCGATCTGCCTCCCTACGGCGAGGGAGATCGCACGGAATCCACGTCGAAGTCGTTCAGGAAGCAGTCGTCACCGACGGCGCGATTGAGCACGTAGGCGCCCGGGTTTGCTCCGAAGATGTTCCCAGAGACGAACCTTCGCGGCGTCGTGCCAGCGGACCGTTCGAACAGCGAAGGCGGGTACCTGCCGGCCGTGTCCCCCGGGGCGTAACCGGCTGTCTGGAGGACGGTCGGGAAGATCTCGTACGAGCTGGTGGCATCGACGAGGCGGGTGGCGAAGCGATCCTCCAACGCCGCCCGGGTCCGCGGCCCGAAGCCGAGCAGGAGCAGCGGGACCGAGGCTTGCTCGTCCGGGGGATCGAGCACGGTCGCGTGGGGTGAGACCTCCCGCTCCGCCGTCTGCTCGTCGGCGAGCCACTGGCCGTGGTCCGAGGTGTAGATGACCAGCACCTCCTGGCCGGTGGCCTCGAGCCTTCGCGAGAGATCGTGGAGGAAGCGGTCGGTCGTCCACCGAATCGCGTTCCAGTAGCTCTGCCGAATGGCCCGCGGCCCCTCGCTCGCTCCGTCGGAGAAGGGCCGCTCCTCCGGTGGAGACTTGTCGTCGTACGGAAGGTGCGCGCCGGTCTTGATCAGGTAGGTGAAGCTTCTGCCGTGTCCCTCCACCAGGCCGACGATTCTCGGCAACGCGGAGAAGTCGACGGCGTGCTCCGGCAGGCCCACCTCGACCTCGCGTAGGCGTACCACGGTGTCGATCCGGTGCAGATCGAATCCGGTCATCAGGTTCGGTGGCGAATCCGAGTAGGTCTGCGCGTCGATCAGGGCCGTGTGGAATCCGGCCGACGACAGGTAGGCGAATGCGTTCGGGCCGCGAAGCGAGCGAAGCTCCCGATCTGGCAAAGCATCGGGGCGAAGTCCGGTCTGCAGAACCAGATTGCTGCTCGAGCTCAGGTTCGAACCGGCCGAGGAGATTCCGTAGTTGAAGACGCCCTCGGGTCGGCTGCTGAGCCAGGGCGTGGTGTCGACCGGGGCGCCGTTCACGCCGAGCCAGTGCCCGCCGATGCTCTCGTCCACGATGAGGATGATGTGGTCCGCGAGCGGAGCTTCCGTGGGCGCGAAATAGGGGGCCTCCCGCTCCGCATAGATGGGAAGACGGTGCTCCCACGCCCAGGCGGTGAGCAGCGCGATGCGGAGCGGCGCTGGGAACTGGTAGACCTTGCCGAAGGTCTGATCGACGACCTGCTGGGCGACGAGAACCGACGCGAGCGGCAGCACGAGCCAGAGCCAGGAACGGAGCCGGGGCCCGACGCGGAGGGCGAGCCAGACGGCGAGCCCCCCACCCAGCAGCGTCACGCTCGCCGAGAGCGCGTAGCGAGGCAGAAAGAAGGTGAGCGCGTCCCCGAGGAAATCGGACTCCGTCAGGAGCAGGGACGCCTCGTGGTGCGTGAAGCCGACGCCGTTGACAGCCGCCAGGGCGGCATGAACGCAGGCCGCGCCGATGATGAGCGCGATCGCCACCACACGAACTGCGAGGCGATGACAGAGAGCGACCGTTACCCCGAGCACCGCGGCGAGATATGCGGCGAGATAGACGCCGGCGTTCCAGAGCGGCCGCGCGGTGTCCTGGCGTTCGAGCTGGAACCACGCCGTTCGGATCAAATCGAGTCGGTCGACGACGCAGGTCGCCAGCAGAATGATGAAGCTGGCCACGATGAGGCGGCGGGCCGTGGTCACGGCTGTGCGCCGCCGTCTCCCACCGGCTCCGGGCTGCGCGCGGAGGCTCCGCCGAGGCACATGTTGCGGTAGTGCTGCCAGGCCGAGGCGATCCAACGCAATGCGATCTCCTCGCGGTGGGGCGCGCTCTCTTGCGTCGCGGCCCCCCCGGCGAGAAGGACGGTCAGAGGGCGCCTGCCCTCGCGCAGTTCGCGAAGGACGCCCGCGAGCTGGGCGGTGAAGGGGCTCGCGACCGGCTCGTTCCCGAACACGAAGGAGTAGGCCACGACGTGGAAGGCTTCACGGCCGCTGGAGCGCATCACGTGAACGGGAAGTTGTCCGTCCGGCGTTGCGACGAGCTCGAGACGCACCGTCTCGGGCTCGATCCTGACGGGCATCAGTCCGACCGGGTGCTCAGCGGTCTTGAGTACGCGGTAGCTGCGTACGATGCGGAACGTCATGGGGTCCTTGGGGAAGCGGGGATCGGTGATGGTTCCCTCGCTCCACTGGATGTTGTCTGCGCCGAGCAGGCTGCGGCGCTCGCCCTCGGGCCGCGAGCCCTGGATCAAGCCCGTCACGCTGAGCACTTCCGGACGAGCGCAGGTGTCGCGCCGCTGGGGGTTCAGCCAACGCGGCCACACGATCGCGCCGCAAAGCAGCGAAAGCATGGCGATCGGAACCAGGAACCGGCCGGAAGGTGTCATGCCGTCGCTCTGACTGCGGGAGTCCGGGTGTTGGCGATCGCGAGCAGGATGATCAGGACGACGGCGAAGGTGGCGACACCCGACGCCTCGTGCATCGCGGTATCCAGCAGGTCGGTGCCGAAGGTGTGAGCGAGCAGAACCAGGAGCGTGACCCGCACGACGTTCGCGGCGATCGCGAGGATCGGCGCGGCGAGGATCAGAGCTACCCGACGCCAAGGGGAGGCGCTGAGCGCCGCCAGTACCATGGCGGAGGCCACGCATGCATAGAGGGTCGCAACGCCGCTACATGCGTCCGCAACCAGGAAGTTCTGGCGCGGCAGGATGAGCTGCGTTCCCTCGCGCATGGCCGTGAATCCGAGCATGTGGAGGAGGGGCAGGACGCCGCTCGCCGTGAGCGTACGCAGCGCGAGGGGCGTGCCGACGGTGTAGGGGATCGGCACGAGCAGGATCCCGAGCAGCAGCGGAACGCGAAGGGCCCGCGTTCTCCGCGTTCCGAGCAGCAGCAGCGAGAGACCGGGCAGGGCCACCACGAGGCCCAGCGCCGCGAGGTAGCGGCTCTGCGCGTTCGCATCGACGGCGGCGAGCGCGAGGCCCCCGGCGAGCGGCAGGAACCCCCACGCGGAGCTCTCCGGAGGTCCGTGGTCGTCGCGCAGCGCGTTGCGCGCCAGCCAAGCCATCGCGAAGGGTACGAAGATCCCGTGCTCGTTCGACCAGATGCTCCGCGTCCACTCGAGATACATCCATTGGAGCGTCGGCGCGAAGGCCGCGAGGCAGAGCAACGAGACCGAGATCGCCAGCACATGGTCTCGCCGGAGGCGGAAGGCCGACGACGTCTCGGCCGCCTCCTGCCAGACCGGGGAGGCGGGACGCAGCCGCCAGCCGAGGATCCCCGCGCCCACGAGGAATCCCGCCACCGCCGCCGGCGCGAGCTCGTTCGGCGTGAACGGGCTCACGGTGAACACGACGCCCGCGATCACGGCCAGCGCGAGCTCGCGCAGGATCGGGCCTTTCCTGAGCATGGCAGACTTCATCGGATGCACGGCGACGCGGCCTTCACCTGCGGAGCCCGAGAGAATGGCAAGCGGCCTGCATTCCTGCCCGCCGCGCCTATCGGAAGCGCTGCAGCAGGTGGATCGCGAGGTCCCTGCGCGCCGCGCCGTCCAGCGCAACCGCCGGCATCGGGGGCGTCGGAGCGCTCAGGAAGGCCGTGAGCTCTTCGACGTCGTAGCGCTGGCCCAGCTCGCGCAGTGCCACGGGCACGACGCCGGGATCCGCCTGCTCCGCGACGTGGCACCCGGCGCAGCCGAGCTCGTTCCAGTGTCGTTCGCCGCGCGCGGCCGCGGCGTCGCGCTCGTCGGCGCCGAGCGCCGCCAGCGGATCGGCTGTGCGCACCTGCACCGTTGCGGCCGTCCTCGCCGCGGATCCCGCCGCCGACGGCGCCACGCGATAGATCGCTCCGGCGTAGTCGTCGGACACGAAGATCGTCCCGTCCGCCGCCTCGGCCACGTCGACGGGCCGCCCGATCACGTCCTCGTCGGACAGGAAGCCGGTGAGGAAGTCCGCCTCACGGATCGACCCGTCTTCGTTCCAGGCGAGCGACACGACCTTGTAGCCGTCCTTGCGCGTCCGGTTCCACGAGCCGTGCAGGGCGACGAGTGCGCGGCCGCGATAGGTCTCGGGCTGCCGCTCGCTCCGCAGGAAGACGATGCCGAGCGGTGCGTTGTGCGCGCCGAACGGGTGCGCCGGGGGCAGCGAAGCGGCTGCGCGAGCTTCGTTGCCGGCCCCGAAGTCGGGATCGAGGCGGCGGTTCCCGTTTGCGACGGGCCAGCCGTAATCGCCCCCCTCCACGACCCGGTTCAGCTCGCAGGGCGGCTCGTCGTCGCCGAGCAGATCCCGTCCGTTGTCGGTCGCGTAGAGGTCGCCGGTGCCCGGCTGCCAGTCGAAGCCGACGGCGTTGCGCAGCCCCCGCGCGAAGACCTGCGGCGAGCTGCCGTCCGGCGCGAAGCGCAGCATGGCGGCGCGGCGCTCGTCCTCCTCGATGCAGACGTTGCAGCTCGACCCGACGGTCACGTAGAGGTTCCCATCCGGGCCGATGCGGACGGTTCGCGTCCAGTGGTTCCCGCCAGCGGGCAGTCCGGTCACGACGCGCTCGAGCGCGCCGGACGTGCGCCCCGACTCGGCGTCGAAGCGAATCCGCGCCAGCGCCGAGCCTTCGCCGATGTAGAGCCAGCCATCGTGCAGGTCGAGGCCGTGCGGCTTGTCGAGTCCCGACAGCAGGATCTCCTGACCGTCGGGAAGACCGTTGCCGTCGGCGTCGCGCAGGAGCCGCACGATCACCCCCTCGCGCGGGACGCTGACGAGCAGATCGCCGGCGGACGTCGGGCGCAGGAAGCGCGCCTTCGGCACCTCGGCGTAGAGGCTCACGGCGTAGCCGTCCGCGGCGCGGATGCGGGCGCCGAACGCCTCGGCCTCGGGCGGGGCTCCGCTCCAGCCGAACAGCGAGTTCGTGATCGGTGCGTTCACCGCGAGGCGCTCGGGCAGGAGCTGGCAGGCGAAGAATCCGGCCACCACGACGACGGCGGCCGAGATCCCGATCCGTTTGAGCCAGCGCATTCCGGGCGCGGAGCATATCGGCCGATCCTACGATCCCCCACGCGATCCCCACGGGGATGCCTTGACTCGGGGCGGGCTTCGCGGCACCTATTCGCGCTCTTGAAGGACCGGGGGAGCAATGCAGCGCATCCGCAAGGGTGACGTCGTCCAAGTCATGATCGGCCACCGCAACGACCGCGGGAAGCAGGGGCGGGTGCTGGCCGTCGACGTCGAGCGCGAGCGCGTTCGCGTCGAGGGGGTGCGCGTCCAGAAGCGCCACCTGAAGCCCGGCCGGCGGGGAGCGAAGACCGGCGGCATCGTGGCCAGCGAAGGCTTCGTGCACGTCTCGAACGTCATGCTGGTGGACCCGAAGGATCGGAAGCCGAGCCGCGTGCGCGTCGAGGAGCGCGAAGGCAAGCGCCAACGGGTGTTCGTTCGCAGCGGTGAGCCCGTGCCCGAGCCGGCTCGCGGCTAGGGGGATAGGCGATGGCGAAGAAGGGCAAGCGCGAGAAGATCAAGCTCGAGTCCTCGGCGGGGACCGGCCACTTCTACACCACGAGCAAGAACCGGACGACCACGCCCGACAAGCTCGAGTTCAAGAAGTACGACCCGGTCGCGCGCAAGCACGTCGTCTACAAAGAGACGAAGCTGAAGTAGCGCAAGCGCGAAGGCTCGCCGGCCGCAGGTCAGCCCGCGCGGTCGAAGGCCTCGGCCATGACGTCCGCGGGCGCAGCCCGTCCGGTCCAGAGCCGGATCTGCTCGACGGCCTGCTCGACGAGCATCCACTTGCCGCCGATCGTGCGCGCACCGCGAGCGCGCGCGTCGCGCAGCAGGCGCGTCTCGGGCGGGTCGTAGACGGCGTCGAGCACGACGCTGGAGGCGCGCAGCGCGGCCGCCGCCACCGGCGACTCGTCGCTGCGGAGTCCGACGCTGGTCGTGTTGACCAGCACGTCCCAGTCGAGCTGCGCGACCGTGTCCAGGCCGCCCGCGCGCGCGGCGCCGAGCTCGCGCACGAGGGCTTCCGCCCGGCCGGGCGTCCGGTTCAGCACCGTCACGCTGGCGCCATGCTCCTGGAGCGCGAACACGGCCGCGCGCGCCGTGCCGCCCGCGCCGAGCACGACGGCGCGTTTCCCGGCGAGCTTCGTCTCCCGCGCGAGCGCGCGCGCGACGCCGAGCCAATCCGTGTTGGAGCCGACCAGGCGACCCTCGCGGAGCGTCACCGTGTTCACGGCGCCGATGCGGCGCGCGGTTTCGTCGATCTCATCGAGATGCGCCATCACCGCCTGCTTGTGCGGGATCGAGACCGCGAGCTGGCGGATGCCGAGGGCGCGCGCGCCGGCGATCGCGGCGCCGAGCCGCTCCGGAGCGACGTCGAAGGCCACGAACACGGCGTCGACGCCGAGCGCGGCGTAGGCCGCGTTGTGCATCGCGGGCGAGCGCGTGTGCCCCGCCGGATGCAGCACGATTCCGCACAGCGCCGTGGCCGCAGAGATGCTCACGCCCGGGCCCACGGCGTCACGAGCAGCTTGCCCTGATCGGAGGGATGCTCGAGCGCCTCGAACGCCGCCGGGACCGCGTCGAGGCCGATGCGGTCCGTGATCATGGCGCCCGGGCGCAGGCTCCCCCGCGCGAGCAGATCCACCGTGCGCTCGAAGTCGCGCCGCTCGTACGCCATGACGAAGTGCAGGGCGACCTCCTTCAGCACGGCCGTCGCCGGCTGGAAGTGGTCGGGCGTGATGCAGACGCCGGCCACCACGACCCGCCCGCGGAAGCGAACGCGCTCGATGCACTGTTGGATCAACCCGCGCGCCCCCACCGCTTCGAACGCGACGTCGACGCCGTCCGGCCCGAGGACGGCCGCGAGGTCTTCGCGCTCGGGGTCGATCACGCGCGTGGCGCCGAGCCGCTCGGCGAGCGCGCGCCGGCCGGGCGCCCGCTCCGACACGATCACCTCGGCGGCGCCGAGCTGACGGGCCCACACCGCGAGGGCGAGGCCGATCGGACCGGCGCCGACCACGAGGCAGCGCTCGCCCGGCGCGAGGCGCGCGACGTCGACCGCGTGCAGCGCCACGGCGAGCGGCTCGACCAGCGCACCGTGCTCGTCGTCCACGCCGGGCGGGAGCCGCACCGTTTCGTGCGGCGCCACCGCGACGTACTCGGCGAAGCCGCCCGCCGCCTGGCCGAGGCCGAGCGCGCGCTGCGCGGTGCAGTACATGCCGAGGCCGCTCCGGCAGTGCGGGCAGCGCCCGCACGACAGGACCGGCAGCACGCAGACCCGCTCGCCGATTCGCAGCCCGCCGGCCGCCTCGACCACCTCGCCGCAGACCTCGTGCCCCATGATCGCGCCGGCCGGCAGATAGGCGAGCTGGTGCACGTGCAGGTCGCTGCCGCAGATTCCGCAGGCCGAAACCCGCAGCACGGCCTGACCCGGCTCCGGAATCGGGTCGGGGACGTTCTCGACCGCGAGCCGGCGCGGACCGGCGACCACCACGGCGCGCATCCCCACCTCCAGGCGAGCGCCGAAGTTACAGTAGACTCGGGCGCCGAACAGGATGGAGAGCAGCGTGGCGCGCGTGGCGATATTGATGGGGAGCCCGAACGACTACGAGGAGATGAAGCCGGCGGAGGAGGTACTCGGCCGGCTCGGCGTCGAGAGCGACGTGCGCGTGATCTCCGCACACCGCACGCCGGACCGGCTGACCCGCTTCCTGGCGGGCGCCGAGGACGCGGGCATCGAGGTCGTGATCTGCGGCGCGGGCGGCGCCGCGCACCTCGCCGGCGTCACGGCGGCCCACACGCTGTTGCCGGTGCTGGGCGTGCCGATCCAGAGCTCTCCGCTCTCGGGTCTCGACTCGCTGCTCTCGACGGTCCAGATGCCGGGCGGCATCCCCGTCGCCACCTTCGGGATCGGACGCTCGGGCGCGAAGAACGCGGGTCTGTTCGCGGCCGCGATCATCGCGCGCCACGACGCGGAGCTGCGCAAGCGCCTCGAGCAGTACCGCGCGCAGGAGTCCTCGCGCGTGCCCGAGCGGCCTTAGGCGGGAGCCTGCGCGCGCTCCAGCGCGGCCTTCAGGTCCTGCCACACCAGGCGCCGATTCTCCTCGGTGTACTGCCGCAGAATGAAGGCGGGATGGAAGGTCGGCATCAGCGGCGTGCCCCGGTAGTCGTGCCAGACGCCGCGCACGCGCGTGATGGACACGTCGCGCCCGAGCAACACGCCGGTCGCCGGGCGCCCGAGGGTCACGATCACCTTCGGCGCCACCGCGTCGATCTGCTCGTCGAGGAAGGGGCGGCAGGCGGCGATCTCGTTCGGGGCCGGCTCGCGGTTCTGTGGCGGCCGGCACTTCACGATGTTGCAGATGTAGACCTGCGAGCGCGGGATGCCCATGCCGCGCTCGATCATGCGTGTGAGCAGCTCGCCCGCGCGGCCCACGAAGGGGAGGCCGCGCTTGTCCTCCTCGGCGCCCGGGCCTTCGCCGACGAAGAGGATGTCCGCGTCGGGGTTGCCGTCGCCGAACACGATCGTGTTGCGCCCCGCCGAGAGCGGGCAACGGGTGCAGTCGCCGAGACGCGCACGCACCTCTTCGAGGGTGGGCCGCTGGCCGGAGCGCGCAGGCGCCAGCAGATCGCCCTGCGCCTGCGCGGACACCGGACGGGCGGCGGGCGGGGCCGCGGCCTTCGCGCGCGCGGGCGCAGCGCCGAGCGTGGCGGGCCCCTCCACACCCTCCTCGATCCACTCAGCGAGCCAGGCCCGCGAGGCGCCGAGCGCGGCGCGCAGCTCCTCGATCAGCGCCCGGTCCATCGCGGCCTCCGCTTCTCGAAGAACGCCGCGATGCCCTCGCGCGCGTCCTCGCTGCGCGAGACCAGCACGATCGCGTCGCGCAAATAGGTCATGGCCGCGTTCGACTCCATCTCGGCCATGGTGTAGAGCGCCTCTTTGCCGAGCCGGAGCGTGAGCGGCGAATGGCCCGCGAGCTGTTCCGCGAGCTCCGCGACGGCGCGGTCGAGCTCCGCATCCGGCACGACGCGCGTAGCGAGGCCGAGCTCGCGCGCTTCCGGAGCGAGCACGCGGCGGCCGGTCAGCACGAGGTCGATCAGCACCTTGCGGCTGCCGACCGCCCGCAGGATCGGGGCCGACACCATCAGCGGCAGCAGCCCGATGCCGATCTCCGGTAGCCCGAACACGGCGCTCTCCGAAGCGATCGTGAAGTCCGCCGCCACCGCGAGGCCGCAGCCGCCGGCCAGCGCGAAGCCGGGGACGCGCGCGATCACCGGCTGCGGCGCCCGCTCCATCGCGCGCATCACGCGCGCGACGCCGTCGAAGTGTCGGCGGCTCTCGTCGAGGCTCTGGTGCCCGAGCACCTCGGCCAGGTCGGCCCCGGCGCAGAAGGCCCGGTCGC
>Ga0105107_10003298_pt1 | contig 10707 bp, 10 predicted proteins | sample PPLLaktember2015_6_FD_79335 | JGI IMG/M metagenome (GOLD analysis project Ga0105107, IMG submission 79335) | Freshwater sediment microbial communities from Prairie Pothole Lake near Jamestown, North Dakota, USA - PPLs Lake P8 Core (1) Depth... | ecosystem: Environmental > Aquatic > Freshwater >... | reverse complement strand
GGGGTGAAAATCGCCAAGCACGGCGGGCGCTCGGTCTCCAGTACTTGCGGCAGCGCGGACGTGCTGGAAGCGCTCGGCGTCAACGTCAACCTCACGCCCGACCAAGTGGCGCAGAGCGTGCGCGAAATCGGCGTCGGCTTCATGTTCGCGCCGAATTACCACAGTGCGATGAAACACGCCGCGCCGGTGCGGCGCGAGTTGGGCGTGCGCACCCTGTTCAACCTGCTCGGGCCGATGACCAACCCGGCCGGCGCGCCGAATCAAGTCATGGGCGTGTTTGCCCGCGACCTGGTACCCAAGCTGGCGCAAGTCTTAAAAGAACTCGGCAGCCGCCATGTGTTGGTGGTGCATGCGGCAGATGGCCTGGATGAAATCAGCCTGGGCGGCGATACCTATGTGGCGGAGTTGCGCGAAGGCGATGTCAGCGAATACACCCTAAATCCGCAGCAATTCGGACTGGATAACTGTTCCTCGGAACAACTCGCGGTGCACAACATCGACGAAGCCCGTGCCATGCTGCAATCCGTATTCGACAACCGGGACGGCCCCGCCAAGGACATCGTGACCCTGAATGCCGGCGCGGCGATCTACGTCGGCGGCGCGGCGAGCACGCTGCAAGAAGGCGTCGCCAAGGCGCACGCCGCGATCGAAAGCGGCGCGGCGGAGGCGAAGCTGGAAGCGTTGGCGGTGTTTTCTAATCGATTTGTAAAGACATGAACCGCAGAGGCGCAGAGGCGCAGAGAGAAAACGAGATTACTGAGAGGGTAATCGGCTGTGCTATTGAGGTTCATCGGGCGCTTGGCCCAGGTTTGTTGGAATCCGTATATGAGGCTTGTCTTTATCAGGAGTTGTGTGGAAGTGGATTCGAAGTGCAGCGACAAGTGTCTATGCCTGTATTCTACTAAAGGCACGAAACTCGATGTGGGGTATGTTCTCGACCTAATCGTAGGCTGGCTGGTTATCGTTGAGTTGAAAACTGTTGATAAATTGTTGCCGGTACACGAGGCACAACTGTTAACCTATCTTAAGCTCCAGGGTTGTGCTGTCGGATTGTTGATCAATTTCAACGTGCCAGTACTTCGGCAGGGCATTAAACGTCTCGTTAATAATTTTGTGGAGGCCTCTGCGCCTCCGCGCCTCTGCGGTTAGGTACTTGTATGTCCGATATCCTCAATAAAATCCTCGCTGTCAAAGCAACCGAAATCGCCGCCGCCAAGCAGGCCGAGCCGTTCGAGGCCATGCGCGCCGCGGCCGAGTTCGCGCCGCCGCCGCGCGACTTTGTGGGGGCACTACAAGCGAAGATTGCCGCCGGCAAAGCAGCCGTCATCGCCGAGATCAAAAAAGCCAGCCCCAGCAAGGGCGTGTTGCGTGCTGATTTTCGTCCCGACGAGATCGCGGCGAGCTACGCACAGCATGGCGCAGCCTGCCTGTCAGTGCTTACTGACAAGGACTTCTTCCAAGGCAGTCCCGACTATTTGCGCGCTGCCCGAGACGCCTGCGACCTGCCGGTGCTGCGCAAGGACTTCATGATCGACCCGTACCAAGTCTACGAAGCGCGTGCCATGGGCGCGGATTGCATCCTGCTAATCGTCGCCGCCTTCCACCCGCTTCCCCCCTTTGCAAAAGGGGGGCTAGGGGGGATTTCGCAAATGCAAGAACTCGAAACCCTCGCCCACAGCCTCGGCATGGCCGTGCTGGTCGAGTCGCACGACGGCGCCGAACTGGAACTGGCCTTACAGCTCAAGACTCCGCTGATCGGCATCAACAACCGTAACCTGCGTACCTTCGAGACCAAGCTCGAAACCACGCTCGACCTGTTGCCGCGCATTCCCCGCGATCGCATGGTCATCACCGAAAGCGGCATCCTCGCGCCGGCGGACGTAGCGCGCATGCGGCAGAATCGAGTCAATGCATTTTTGGTTGGAGAGGCGTTTATGCGGGCTGCAGACCCCGGTGCCGAACTGGCGCGCTTGTTTACCGCGTAAAGCTGAAGCCGTCGCCTGAACAATACTGACCTGAAGTACGGTCATCTTGAAAAATCAGCCTTATTTCCAGGGCTTAAATAGACTTTTTGTTTGTTGCGGAAACGCAACACATGCCTCAGGTTTGTTGCATAAACTCCATAAATTGCTTGTCACATAGCTTGCGAGGCGGTGAAAATAGCTTCAACTTCTCTTAAGAGAGGTTTTTTGCAGTTGCCAACCGGGCAACCGGCGGGTAACTCGTTAACCCCGTTTAAAGTTAGACACAGGAGAGATACATGAACAAGAAACTAATCGCATTGGCAGTCGCCGGCGCGCTCGGCGCCCCGCTGGTTGCCTCCGCACAAGGTACTGGCGTCACGCTGTTCGGCCGTGTCGGTGCAGAATATCAAAGCACCAAGATCGACCAAGCCACCAGCGCTTCGGATCATCGTCAAGAGAGCATCGGTGACAACGCCGGCGTTTCGCGCTGGGGCTTGCTGATCACGGAAGACCTGGGCAATGGCCTGAAAGCCAATGGCCGTATCGAGTTTGCATTTCGCACCGGTAACGGCGTTATCGAAACCGCGCGCGAACAGTGGGTTGGCCTTTCCAGCAAGTCCTGGGGTTCGGCCAAGTTTGGTCGCGTCCAATCTGTGCTCAAGGATTTCGCCGGTGGCGCTTATCTTGACCCATTCATTACCACCAGCCTGCAAGCCCGTGGATCCGGCGGTGCCATGTATACGCCGGCTAATGGCTTTGGAGTAGGCGCTTTCGTCGACCATGGTATTCGTTACGACTCCCCGGCATTTGGCGGCTTCTCTGCAGCGGTACTGTTGTCCCCCTCCGATGCAACGCAAGCCGAGGGTGGTACCGGCGGCAACGTCGGCGGTCGTGGCGGTGCGAACAACTACCAGGTTGGCCTGAAGTACAAGTTCGGCACAGCGGGAGAAATTTTCGGCGGTTACTCGCAGGATGATGCAAGCGATGCGCAACGTGCCGTTTCCACCAATGGTGTTTTAGGTGACGACGAGCAAGTATGGCGTATCGGCGGTGCCTGGAACTTCGGCAACTTCCGTATCGCTGGTCAGTATGAGAACATCGAAAACGCACTGGCCGGCAACGGTGGCACGACTTGCGGCGGCGGTGCGACTGCTAACGGCGGCGGTGATGCTGGCCAATCCACTGGCCAGTGCAATACTTCGATCAACACCAACGGCGAAGGCGATATCTGGTTCTTGACCGCGCAGTACAAGCTGGGTAAGACCACGCTGGTGGTACAAGGCGGCCAGACCGATGCTGATGCAGTTGTGGTCAATGGTGTTACTACCGCTAGCGAGCGTGAAGCCAAGAACTTCACGGTTGGCGCAATCTATAACTTTAGCAAGCGCACCAAGGTGTTCGGCGGCTATCAGCGCGTGAACATTGACGGCGCACGTAACATCGCCAACACCACCGCTACCGGTACAACCGTTTTGACAAACCAACCCGACCGCTCCACCTGGACGATTGGCATGCATCACTTCTTCTAATCAAGATTGGTTCGCATGATAAAGGGGCGCTTCGGCGCCCCTTTTTTTGCGCTCGACAAGGGCGTGACTACTCGAACTGGCTAGCCAAGTTGTCAAACTATATAATTCGTTGGAAAGGCTGCATTTGGTTTTTAGCACGTTATTTAGTATTTGATGTTCAGTGTCGCATGTGCGCAACAAATGAGTAAATAATTTATTGCGATAGCTCCATGTAATTTGCTTGTAGGAATTCTGTAACAACTCACGAATAGTATTGATTGTGCTGCAAACACACATCTAAGGAGAAATTCGTGAACAAAAAACTAATCGTTATAGCCGTGGCCAGCGCCCTCTGCGCCCCGTTGGTTGCTTCTGCACAAGGCACTGGCGTCACGCTGTTTGGTCGCGTCCAGGCTGAATACCAGAGCACCAAGATCGACCAGGCAACAAGCGCATCGGATCATCGTCAAGAATCCATTTCGGATAATGGTGGCCTGTCACGCTGGGGCCTGAAAATCAAGGAAGACTTGGGCAATGGCCTTAACGCGATCGCTCAAGTCGAGTTCGGTTTCCGCACCGGTACCGGTACCGCTGAAGCAGCGCGCGAACAGTGGGTAGGTCTCTCCAGCAAGTCCTGGGGCACGGCTAAATTCGGTCGCGTGCAATCTCCGTACAAGGATTTCGCTGGTGGTGGCACGCTGGACGTGTTCGGATCGACCACATTGCAAGCGCGCGGATCGGGTGGCGCTCTGTATGCGCCCGGCAATGGGTTTGGTGCAGCTACCCATGTTGACCATGCTATCCGTTATGACTCTCCTGATTTTAGCGGCTTTTCCGCAGCAGTTCTGCTGGTACCGGACGATGCCACCCAAACGGAGGGCGGTTCTGGCGGCAACGTCGGTGGACGAGGCGGATCGAGCAATTACCAGATCGGTCTGAAATACAAATTCGGCAAGTCGGGTGAAATATTTGGCGGTTACTCGCAGGATGACGCCAGCGACGCCCAAGCTGCCGTTATAACCAACGGGCTGAACGGCGACGACGAACAAGTCTGGCGTATCGGAGCAAAATGGAAATTTGGCGACTTCACCATCGCCGGTCAATACGACAGCATCGATAACGCATTGGCCGGCAACGGCGGTACGTCTTGCAGTGGCGGTGCATCGGCAACCGGGAATGAAAGTGCATCCACGGCCCAGTGCAACACGTCGCTTAACGCTAACGGTGATGGCGATATCTGGTTCTTGACGGCGCATTATCAGTTGGGCAAAACCACGCTGGTGCTGCAAGGCGGCCAGACCAATGCTGACGAGGTTAGAACTGCGGATGGTGTTTTGCGGGCTGGTGAGCGGGAAGCCAAGAATATTACCCTGGGCGCTATTTATAAGTTCAGCAAGCGCACTCTAGTGTACGGTGGTTATCAGAAGGTAAGCGTTGATGGTGCGCGCTCTGTGGTCAATACCAATGCCGGCAATGCTGGTACTGTAGCCGCTACGGCCGCGCTGGCAATCCAACCCGACCGTGACACCTGGACGATCGGTATGCGCCACGTCTTCTAATCGAGGCTGGTTCGTGGGTGAAGGGGCGCTTCGGCGCCTCTTTTTTTGCCCGGCAATTTTACGCTTTGGGTTTGTTAAACTACGTTTCTTATCGCGTATTTCATCGGCTGTGGTTCAATAGCAATAAACATGACCGGCAAATCCGAACAAAATACTACCGCATTGGCCGAAGCGCATCGCGCCGCCCAAGCGGCTGATCTCGATTCCGCCGCGCGCTGGGCGAAACAGGCCGCCAAACAGGCGCCGCGCGACCCAGCGCCACACATGCTGCTGGGCGACATCGATCTGGCATGTTCCAGATATTCAGCCGCCGCCAAACGCTATCGAGAGGCCTTGCGCCGCAAGCCAGATCTTGTAGAAGGGCATGGCAATCTGGGCGTGGCTTGGCTGCGTCAAGGCGAATTTGAGAAAGCGGTGCAAAGTTTTGAACGGGTATTGCGCTTGCAACCCAACGATGTCTCGGCGCTGCTTAATCTGGGCTACGTGGCGCAGGCACAGGGGGGGATCGAAGCTGCCTTACGCTATTATCAACAAGCGATAGCCGTGGCGCCGGACCAAGCGGAAGCCTATAACAACGCCGCCGTGCTGTATTTTTCCGCGCAGGAATATACGCAAGCGATTGATCTACTGCAGCAAGCCATTCGCATCGCCCCCGACTATTCGGAAGCGCACAACAATCTCGGCAACGCCCTACTCGCGCAAGGCCGACTGGGTGCGGCAATCGAGTCTTATCGTACGGCAGCAAGCCTGCAACCCGAGCACCCAGGCGTCTGGAATAACCTGGGCAATGCGCTGATCGATCGCGGCGATCTAGACCAGGGCATGGCCGCGCTCGAACATGCGATCACGCCCGAAGCGCGGTATCCGGTGGCAGTCTCGAATTGGCTGATGGCCTTGAATTACCGGCCGCACATCACGCTCGAAGGTTTATATCAAGCCCACAAACAACACGGGCCGCGCTTCGGCACGCCTGCCGCCGTTAGTCGAAAAGGCGTAACAGCCAATCCTTTGCGTATCGGCTTTGTATCTCCCGATTTCCGCCAGCACCCGGTGGCGTATTTGATCGAGCCAGTGCTGGCCTCGGCTACGCCCGGCGTGCTGGAGATTTTCTGCTACTCGGATGTCGGCCAGGGGGATGCCGTGACGGCGCGCCTCCAGGGCTATGGCCATGCTTGGCGCGATATCCATGGCCAATCCGATACGGCTGTTGCGGACATGATGCGTCGTGACGGCGTGCGCGTATTAATAGACTTGGCGGGGCATACTGCGCAGGCGCGCCCGAGCCTGTTTGCGCGCCGTGCTGCGCCGGTGCAAGTGTCGTGGCTGGGCTATTTCAGCACCACCGGCCTAGCGGCGATGGACTATTTTATAGGCGATGAAGTTTGCACGCCCCTGGCTTGGCAACCCTATTTTACGGAAAAGCTGGCGCTGATGCCGCACACGCGCTTTTGCTATCGGCCGCCTGCGGATGCCCCCGCCCCAGCGCCGTTGCCTAGCGCCAGCGGGAAACTGTTTACCTTCGGCTGTTTCAATATTCTGGCAAAGCTCAATGCTGAGGTAATCGCACTGTGGAGTGAAATTTTGCGGGCGATCCCGGACAGCCGCTTGATCTTGCGCGCACGCTTTTTGGAAGATGATGACACACGTCAGGCCTTGGCCGCACGCTGGCAAGCGGCCGGCGCACCGCTGGATCGCATCCAGATGTTTGGCCCGGTGCCGCATGCGCAATTGCTGGCGGCCTACGCCGAGATCGATTTGGCCTTGGATCCTTTCCCATTCGGCGGCGGCATGACCACGCTGGAAGCGCTTTGGATGGGCGTTCCGGTGCTGACGCTACTGGGCGATCGACCCGCTGGACGTCAATCGGCCAGCTTTATGCAGACACTCGAATTGCCGCAATTTGTCGCCGCCAATGGGGCCGAATACTTGCAGTGCGCGATGGCCGTACAAGCAGACACAAAAATGCTGGCTGCAGTCCGCAACACGCTACGCGAGCGCATGCGTGGGTCGCCTCTGTGCGATGAGAAAGGATTTATGCGCAACCTGGTAACGCTCTTGCAACAATTGTTGTAAAAATGAGACAAATTGATTTGCTGTTCAATGAATACCAAGGTTTTGGTAGTTATATACCTATTGGCTCTGATAGTATTAGTTTTGAATGTAGGCTAATTCGTTTGGCATGCAGTGTAGACAAAAAACATATGAGGGAGATTCCATGCAGAAGAAACTAATTGCGCTCGCGCTAGCCGCCTCTTACGCGGCTCCCGGTGTTGTATGCGCACAGGGTAACGGTGTAACAATCAGCGGAAACATAAACGTCGAATATTATTCCGTGAAGATCGATCAAGCTCCGGGCGCTAATGACTATCGTCAGGAAGCGATCGGCGATCCAACCTTCTTTTCCCGTTGGGGCCTCCAAATTAAAGAAGATCTCGGTGGTGGCCTAGCTGCGATCGGGAAAATCGATTTCGCATTTAATCCGGGTTCCGGTGTGAATGAAGTTGCACGCGAACAGTGGGTCGGCCTCACTTCCAAGGACTGGGGTACCATTAATATTGGTAGCGTGAATGCGCCGTTCAAGGTTTTTGCCGGTGGTGCTTCGGTTGATCGTTTTATCGGAACCAGTTTGCATCTGCGTGGCTCCGGCGGTGCGCAATACGCGCCGGCGAATGGTTTCGGTACGGCGGCATTCGTGGATCATGCTTTTAACTATACTTCGCCGGTCTGGAGCGGTTTCTCGTTTATGGCTTTAGTAGCGCCGAGCGATGCGACCCAAGCGGACGCCACCTTGGCTAATACCAACCAGCGCAATGGCAATACCGGCGGTAAAGGCAATGGAGTCGACTTTCAAGTCGGCTTCAAATACAACATCCCGAAAGTTGGCGATGTATTCGCCGGCTATTCCCGCGACAGCGCTAGCGACAATCAGGTTGCTCAGGGTTTGATCAATGGCGAAGCTGCTGATGATGAAACGGTGTGGCGCATTGGCGCAAACTTGAAGTTCGGCCACTTTGGCGTATATGGTCAGTATGATCATATCTCTGACGCACTTAACACCTTTGGCGTTCCGGTTACGACAACCAATGCCGGCAACGGCGGAGCCGGTTGCTCCGGTGGCGCTGTTGGTGGCAGCGGTGGTGATGCCGGCAGTAGCACGCAGCAATGTAATGCTGGCTTGAACGTCAATGGCGATGGCTATATTTGGAGCTTGGGCGTGAGCTATACCCTGGGTAAGACCTTGCTGGTGTTGCAAGGCGGTCGGACCCAGGCTGATGCTGTGGGCGTGGCCAATGAGCGGGAGGCGAAAAATATAACCGTGGGTGCGATCTACAACCTGAGCAAACGCACCCGTGTCCATGCTGGTTATCAGCATGTGAGCATCGATGGTGCGCATACGGTTTCGCAAATTGGCTTAACGGGCGTAGGGTTCACTGGTGCGGCATCATCAGTACTTGCGGAGCAGCCGGATCGCTCAGTGTTTTCGATGGGTATGCGTCACACGTTCTAAGAGCAGGTTTTACAAGGCATAATAAAGGGCGCACAGGTTGCGCCCTTTATTTTTGGAGTTGTGAAATGTTCGATCGTTTGATTATTGAATTCGACAAAGGTCTGCGCACCCTGTTTGCGCCCGCCGCTTCGGTGCGCCCCTTGCCGGGTAAGCAATTGGACGAAGCGCAGTTGAATGAGGCCGAGAAGAAACTGGCCGCGGCCTTGATGCGGGTCAACCACAGCGGGGAAATCTGCGCCCAAGCCTTGTACCAAGGCCAAGCACTGACAGCGCGCAATCCGGTGGCGAAAGCCGCGTTGGAGCAAGCGGCGCAGGAAGAGACCGAGCACCTTAACTGGTGCGAAACGCGCATTCATGAGCTGGGTTCGCACACCAGCTATCTCAATCCGCTGTGGTACGGCGGGTCACTCGCCATCGGGGCGTTGGCTGGGGCGCTGGGCGATAAATGGAACCTGGGCTTCTTGGCCGAAACCGAGCATCAAGTCGAGCGCCATCTGGAAGGCCATTTGGCGCGCTTGCCGGCTGCGGATTTGAAGAGCCGCGCCGTCGTTGAACAAATGAAAATAGATGAGGCGCGTCACGCCAGCACCGCGCTGGAACACGGCGGCGCGCCCCTGCCCCTGCCGGTCAAGCAGGGCATGCAGCTCACCTCCAAGCTGATGACCCGAGCCGCCTATTGGGTTTGAATGAAAACCTTCGCCGATAAGCTCAGCGGACTACCTGTACTCGACGGGCTGACTACGCTGCAACTGCTGGATGCGCACGGCGCAACCCAGGCCACCATCGAAAACAAACCCGGAACGCAGGGATCGTTTCGCATATACCGCTACGTTGCGAACAAGTGGGGCGAACTCGGTTCGGAGGCCGCGCGCGAGGCGCTCGATCTGTACACCGAGCATACCGAGGATGCCAAGCAACACCCTGGCAAACATCCGAACATCGACCGCTTATTTGAGATCGTGGAAAAAGGTTTGCGTTACACAGTTCAATTTAGTTGATCTGTATCACTATTCTGACAGGCGACATGCCATGCCATGCTACGCCACCTCCACCGCGCGCACTTCGAGATCGACCTTCAAACGTGCGCGTACCGCGCCGAAAATAGCCGCAAGGTTGTCCATGCTCGGGTTGCCCTTTGGCGACAACATGCGATGCAAGCTCTTGCTGGGCTTGGCGGTCTCCTTGGCAAGTAGCTCGAAACCAAGTGTCGCGTTCACGAGGTCACGCAGAATAAGGCGCGCCGTTTCCGGCTCGCCACTCAAAAACAGCGTAGCCGCTTCGTCAAGCAGCGCCTTTGCGAATTTTGGATCGCGCTTGACACGCTCGACCACGGTTTGCTTGAAATTGCGGGTAAGTGCCATATCGATCACCTCTTTCGTTTTTCCACCTTACCTGCGGCGGGCTTGGTTCTCTTTCTGGCTTTGTATTCGGCGTGTAGCGCCTTTGCCCGATCAATGTCTTTTTGCTGCCCGCGTTTGGTGCCGCCGCCAAGCAGGATGATGAGTTCTTCGCCGTCCTTAGCCAGATATATACGATAACCCGGCCCCCAGTCGATGACGTATTCGCCGATACCATCGAACCATTTCACGCTGGATGTGTTGCCAAGTTCCAAGCGCAATTTGGCGGTAACAACTTTGGCGGCGGCTTGAGCATCAAGATCGTCGAACCACGTTTTTTATTGACTCGATCCACCTTCGCGAAGGTATTCCTCGACCTTAAATTTCATTTTTATTATAGTACCTTATACGTTACCTTTAGGCAAGCCGGATGCTGGTGTGTGTGGATTCAGGGCTCGCGAAGATCAACGATGGGTGACTCTTCGCTTCTCCCTGCCATGCATTTTGTAGCGCCGGCATCCTTGCCGGCAACCCGGCCATTGTAAGCGGGTCGAGTCTCATGGCTAATCAGAAATTATCTGCATTCTTATCGGCAACAGCTTTGACTTTCCTCCGCGTCCTTTGCGGTGAAATGCCAGATCTAATCCGTCGCCACAATCTCAAAATCATGCGTGATCGCCGCAGTCTTGCCGAGCATGATCGAAGCCGAGCAGTATTTCTCAGCAGACAAATCGATGGCGCGCGCCACGCTTTCGGGCTTGAGATCTTTCCCTGACACGACAAAGTGGATGTGAATCTTGGTGAATACTTTCGGATCGCTAGCCGCGCGCT
>Ga0105107_10003296_pt1 | contig 10708 bp, 11 predicted proteins | sample PPLLaktember2015_6_FD_79335 | JGI IMG/M metagenome (GOLD analysis project Ga0105107, IMG submission 79335) | Freshwater sediment microbial communities from Prairie Pothole Lake near Jamestown, North Dakota, USA - PPLs Lake P8 Core (1) Depth... | ecosystem: Environmental > Aquatic > Freshwater >... | reverse complement strand
CGGACCTCGTGCTGCAGCTCGAAGACGTCGTGAAGTTCGACGGCCGCCGGATCCTCTACCAGTGGATCGGCGGCACGCGCTCGGACTGGCGCGGGCAGGGGCACTTCCGCGCGCTCACGGAAGAACAGGAAGTCTGGGCCATCGAGAACGGCTTCGACGAGATCATCGTCAAGACCAAGAACCGCTTCTACGAGATGCGCAGCGCCCTCGCGCAGCTGCAGTTCGACGTGATCCGCTTCGTGCCGCACCCGATCGAGACGGCCGAGTCGAAGGTGTTCCTGAGCAAGCGCCTCGGCCAGCATGTGCTCGACAGCCACTCGACGCGCCGCTCCGTGGTGCGCAGCGGCGATTGATCGAGCGGCTCACGCGGCTCGACGACTTCGTGCCCTACGTGTCGTTCTTCTTCGGCGCCGGCGTGGACCTACGCCCGGTGCTGAAGGATCTCCGGCTGAAGAACCGCACGCGCAAGGACACCATCGAGGTGCTCACGACGTTCCTCGAGGACATCGAGAAGGACAAGCGCGCCCGCGGCTTCGCCAAGGAGGACCTCGAGGCCTTCGCGCGCGAGTTCTGCGAGCGCTCGGGCTGGAAGGCGAAGGAGCTGTTCACGCTCTTGCGCCTGGCCGCGACCGGCCGCACCGCGTCGCCGCCCTTGTTCGACACGCTGGTCACCCTCGGCAAGGACCGCTTCCGCCTGCGACTGCGCGAAGCGATCGACGCGCTCAAAGCCGAAGCGGACTGGTAGCGACGCTGAGGATCGGACCACGTCTCGCGAGCACCAGCACACCAGGAGGCGCGGAGCGCCGTGGGGATGGGAGGCTCCGACCGGCTCCGCCGGGCGGAGGGAAGGGCGCGGCGCGCCCTTCCCAAAAACCAACAACAGGCCGCCGCGCGCTCGGCGATTCCAGTTCAACCCCTACCTTCGCAGGTGGGCACCGCGGATAACCGCTTCGGGCTTCCCGTCGAACGGGCTTGCACTCCCACGGACAGAGGCGGCTCCCGGGTTGAACGGAGTAGGTAGAACTCGAACGCCGAGCGCACGGCTGACCCAACCGCCAGCTTAACACCTTCGCACCAGCGCGGCATGGCCGATGTTCGCCCGCGCTCGCGAGCTGTCGCAGAGGCTCGCGCTGCTTGAAATTCGCGCCGCGTTGGGGCGGGGCGGTGTGTGGGGCGGTCAGGGGGCGCTCAGGGCCCCGGGAACCGCGGATCGGCTTGCGGTGCCACCGCGCGATAGTCGGGGCCGACGCCGCCTTGCACCGCCACGGACGGCCCGCCGAGCTTCATGAGCTCGATCTTGCCGAGCACCGCGTCTTCACGCGTCTCGGTGGGGAACATGTGCTTGCGGCTGTCCATGCGGATCGCGTCGCACGGACACGCCTCGACGCACAGCCCACACACGACGCACTTGAGCTCGTCGATGACGAAGCTCTTCGGCGCCTTCTCGTGATCGTCGCCGCGATCCTCCGCGACGATGTAGATGCACTTCGCCGGGCACACCGTCGAGCAGCACATGCAGGCCACGCACCTGACTGAGCCGTCCTCTCGGAGCATGAGGCGGTGCACGCCGCGATAGCGCTCGGGGTAGTACGTCTTCACGTCCACCTCGGGCTCGCCGTAGCGGATCGTGTCGATGTCGCCCATGCCCTGGCTGAACGTGTTCTTGAAGAAGTGCCGCGCCGTGGTGAGCAGCCCTTCGAGGATCGCGGGCAGGTAGATCTGTTCGCGAGCGGTCCGCTCGAGCGAGACCTTCTTGACGCCGATGGTCATGGCGTACCCCTTTCAGGCTTGGCGACTGGCTTGCCGGAGGACTTGCCTGGGCCTTCGGCGTCGGACTTCACGCCGATGTCGGCCTTGCGGCCCTCGTCGGCGGAGGGATCGGCGCTCGTGCGGGTCATCGCGTACACGACGACCGCCGTGAGGACGATGTTGGCGATGGACAGCGGCAGGAGCCCCTTCCAGCCGAGGCTCATGAGCTGGTCATAGCGGAATCGCGGCAGCGTCCAGCGCACGAGCAGCTGCAGCCAGCACAGCGAGAGCACCTTCACGCCCCACGTGACCATGCCGACGAGCACGACCACGACGTGCGGCAGCTCGGTGCCCCAGCCGGTGAAGAGCGACCACACCGCGAAGGTGAGGTGCACGACGCCGACGAGGATGAGCACCGCACCGAAGGTCTCGCCGTGCTTGCTCGCGCGCCAGGCCGCGACGCCGGTGACGGCGATGAGCAGCCCCGCGCCGCCGAAGATCAGCTGGGCCATGAGCGGCGTGGCGAACCCGCTCGCGCCGAGCATGCCGAACGGCAGTGCCCACCCGCCGAGGAACAGCGTGGTGACGAGCGCCGACACGAACACGACCTCGATGAACTCGCCGAGGTAGAACAAGCCGAAGCGCATGCCCGAGTACTCGACGAAGTAGCCGATGATCTCGGACTCGCCCTCGGGACAGTCGAACGGTGCGCGCTTGGTCTCCGCGATGGCGGCGGTGAAGAACAGCACGAATGCGATGGGCTGCAGCAAGATGCCCCAGTGCGTGACGAGCTGCGCCTTTACGAGCGCGTGCGGCTCGAGCGTGCCGTACACCAGGAGCGCGCCGACGATCGTGAGGCCGATGGCGACCTCGTACGAGATCATCTGCGCCGACGCGCGCAGGCTGCCGAGGATCGCCCACTTGTTGTAGCTCGACCAACCGGCAAGCGTGGTGCCGTAGGTCGCGATCGATGCGATCGCAAAGTAGTAGAGCAGCCCCACGTCGATCTGGGCGACCTGCAGCGGGGTGCCGCCGCGACCGGCCGCGCACTGATCGACGTCGGCCTGCGCGAGCACGTCGAACGAGCGGCCGTAGCACAGGGCGTCGCCGAACGGCACGATCGCGAACACGGCGAGCGCGGGCACGATCGCCAGGAGCGGCGCGAGGTTGTAGAGCGCCCGGTGGGCGCGCCTGGGGATGAAGTCCTCCTTGAACAACATCTTCAGGCCGTCGGTGGCGATGTGCAGCAGGCCCCACAGCCGCAGTGTGACGCCGCCGACCGCGATCCTGGCCATGTTGGGACCGAGGCGGTCCTGCATCATCGCGCTCTGCTTGCGCTCCATCCACGTGAGCAGCGACGCGAGCGGCATGATGAACGCCATCACGAGCAACAGGACCTTCACGAGCGCGGGCAAGACGTACTGCCCGAGCCACGAGGGGTCCTCGAACACGAGTGGCACTGCGACGGGCGTGCCGCCGGCGCTGAGCTGCAGGCGCGCGAGGCCGTCGCGGTACTCGTCCGGACCGATCTCCGCGGCGGGCTCGGCCTCGACCACCGCACCGCGCATGGGCTCGCCCGGGCCGCGCAGCGCGGCGGCCTCGACCGCGATGCGCACGGTGGTGCGCTCGCCCGGCTGCAGGACCGTCGCGCTCGCGGGCTCGACGAAGTCGAACGCCGTCCAGTCGGGCCCTTCGATCTTGAACTCGCCGACGGCGAGCGGGCGCTCGCCGGTGTTCACGATGTCGACCGCGACCGCACCGGTCTCGGGGTGGAACACCACCTCGGCCGGCTCGGCGCGGATCGAGGCGTCCTTGACCACCGCGGAGCGCGGGTCCTTGCAGCCCGGCAGGCCGAGCCAGACGAGCACGAACAGTGCGAGGAGGCGAAGCGAGTGAGTAGCGTTCATGCGAGGACTCGGCGGCTTCACCCGCGCGTGTGGGTGAAGCGCAGGAGGGTGGGGCGGGCCGCGGTGGGCATGGCCGACAGCGCGCGCAGCTCGTCGTTGTCGTGCTGCTCGGCGAGCGTTCGGCTGCGCTCGCGCGAGGTGGGCAGGTCCTGCTCGCCCAGCGCCATCACGAGGTCGCGGAGCAGATCGGCGCGCTCGCGCCGGTCGCCCTCGGGACGCCAGGCCGGCTGCAGCACGCGCAGGCGGCCTTGCCGGTTCACGAAGCTGCCGAGCGTCTCGGCCCACGACACCGCGGGCAGGACGACCGTGCAGCTCTCGGCGAGCGGCGTCCAGCGATCGGCGAGGCAGATCGACGGCAACGACTTCAGCGAGGTGCGCACGACCTCGGACAGCTCGAACGTGCCGTCGAGGAACACCACCGCTTCGTAGGCGCGGCCGGCCAGCTCGAGCCCGAGCTCGCCTTCGTGGCGCGCGAGCCCGGCGGCCGTGAGCGCGCCGCGGGTGTTCGGGTTCTGATCGGTGTCGCGCAGGATGTCATCACCCTGCCAGTTCGGCTTGCCGACGATGAAGCGCTCGGCCTCGAGCAGGTCGGCGAGATCGGCGAGCGCCGCGTTCGCCTCGTTCGACGCCTGCGCGCTGAACACGACGGCGACCTTGCGCGTGCGGCCGCGCAGGCGGCGAGCTGCAGTAGCGATGGCGTGCCCGAGCGGCACGTCTTCGCCGTCGACCTTCGCGTAGCGGACGCGCTCCTCGGGAGCGGTCTCCTTGTACGTGAGCCGGCCCGGATCGCACATCCAGTGGCCGTTCACCGCGGGGTCGTAGCGCGGCACGAGCCGGTACGCCGTCTCGTGCTTGGTGTGGAGCTCGACGGCGCAGCCGGTGGCGCAGCCCGGGCAGGTCGTGAACGTGGCCTTGAGCTCCCACGCACGGACCTGGAACCGAAAGTCCTTCGACGTCAGAGCGCCGACCGGGCAGATGTCGACGACGTTGACGGAGTACGGGTTGTCGAGGCGATGACCATTGGCGATGTCGAGGATCTCGTGGTCGCCGCGGTTCATCATGCCGAGCTCACCGGTGCCCGGGATCTCCTCGCAGAACCGCACGCACCGGCTGCACAGGATGCAGCGCTCGGCGTCGAGCACGATGTCGCGACCGATGTCCTTGTGCTTGGGCTTGCGGATCTTCGGCACGTCCACACGCGTGAGCTCGTGGTCGTGATCCATGTAGTGGCGCTGCAGGATGCACTCGCCCGCCTTGTCGCAGATCGGGCAGTCGATCGGATGATTCTTGAGCGTGAACTCGAGCATCGCGCGGCGGGCTTCGAGCACGGCCGGGCTCTCGGTGTGCACGACCATGCCCTCGGCCACGATCTGCTGGCACGACGGCTGGAGCTTCGGCATCTTCTCGACCTCGACGAGACATTGCCGGCAGCTCGCCGCGATCGACAGACCCGGGTGGTAGCAGAAGTGGCAGATGTCGCGGCCGAGCATCTTCGCGGCCTCGAGCACGTTCGTGCCCTTGCGGACCTCGACGTGCTCGCCGTCGATGGTGAGCTTGACCGTGGGCTCGCCGGCGACCGGTGGTGCGGGCAGGTTGGGCGCGCCCGGAGCCGGCGCGGGCTTGGGCGGCGGCGCCTTCAGGATCGTGGTGGACTTGCTGCTCGCGCGCACCGGTGGCGGCGGCGGAGGCTCGGGCACCTTGAACGGCAGCGTGCCGGACGTGGGCTGATCTTCATTCGCCATGGGTGTCGTTCCTCAGCGCTCGCACTCGCCACCGATCATGTTGAGCGACCCGAAGATCGGCACGACATCGGCGATGTTGGCTCCGAGGATCATCTGCCGGAGCGCGGCGGTGGTGTAGAAGCAAGGCGGCCGGCAGCGGTTCTTGTACGGGCGGCCGCTGCCGTCCGCGACGATGTAGAAGCCGAGCTCGCCGTTGCCGCCCTCGGTGTAGCAGTACGCTTCGCCGGGCGGCACGCGCAGGCCGTCCATGATGTGCTTGAAGTGGGCGATCATGCCCTCGATCGAGTTGTAGACCTCGCGCTTGGCCGGCAACGCGATGAGCGGGTCGTCGACGATGACCGGACCCGGCGGGATCTGGACCAGCGCCTGCTCGACGATGCGCATGCTCTGCTCCATCTCCTCGATGCGCACGAGATAGCGGGCGAGGTTGTCGCAGCCGTCGGCGATCGGCACGTCCCAGTCGAAGTGGTCGTAGACCGAGTACGGGTGGTCCTTGCGCACGTCGTAGTCGACGCCGCAGCCGCGCAGACAAGGGCCGGTGATGCCGTACGAGATCGCGTCCTCGGCCGAGATGTAGCCGACGCCTTCCATGCGATCGAGGAAGATGCGGTTCTTCTCGACCAGCTTGCGCGTGTCGCTGATGAGGTGGCGGACCTTGGCGAGCTTCTCGCGGCACTTCGGCTCGAAGTCCCTGGTGAGGTCCCACGCCACGCCGCCGATGCGGCAGTAGCTGTGCGTGAGCCGTGCGCCCGACACGTCCTCGAGCAGCTCCCACAGGTGCTCGCGCGCGCGGTTGCCCCAGAAGAACGTGGTGAGGCCGCCGAGCTCGGCGAGCGAGGCGGTGATGCACGTGAGGTGGTCGCACACGCGCGAGATCTCGCCGACGATGACGCGGATGTACTCGGCGCGCTCCGGGATGCGACCGGTGAGGCCGAGCAGCTTCTCCACCGTCATCGCGAAGGCGGTGTTGTTGAGCAACGGCGAGACGTAGTTCAGCCGATCGACGTACGGGAAGATCTGGGTGTACGTCGCCGCTTCGCTCTCTTTCTCGAAGCCGCGGTGCAGGTAGCCGATCTGGACGTCGCCGTCCTTGATCGTCTCGCCGTCGATGCGCATGACGATGCGGACGGTGCCGTGCATCGCCGGATGCGACGGGCCCATGTTCACGATCAGCTCGTCGGTGGGCAGGCGCTCGGCCTCCTCGGCGAACGCAGCCAACGTAGGCGACAGCACGCCCTCGCCGGCCTGGCGGCCCTTGGCGTCGTAGGTCTCGGCGGCGTTCTGCGCGATGGTCTTGTTCATAAGCCTCAGCTCACCCGGCGGTCGTGGCTCGACTCGGCGAGGCGCGTGGTCTGATCGTCGGTGGTCGGCGCATCCGGGCGGCGGATGAGCGGCTGGCGAGCGTTCTGCGGGTAGTCCTTGCGCAGCGGATGGCCGACGAACTCCTCGTACATGAGGATGCGGCGCGGATCGGGGTGGCCCTCGAAGCGCACGCCGTACATGTCCCAGGCCTCGCGCTCGCCCCAGTTCGCCGAGTACCAGAGGTTCGCGACCGCCGGCACCCAGCAGTCCTCGGGCGCCTCGCCGATGCGGACCTTCACGCGCACGCGGTGCTTGTGCGGGATGCTGTAGAGGATGTAGACGACCTCGAACCGCGGCTCCTGGCCGAGGTAGTCGACGCACGTCACGTCCGACAGCATGTTCATCTTGAGCTCCGGATGGTCCCGGAGCAGCGTCATGACATCGAGGAGCTGGTCGCGCTCGACCACCGCCATCTCGTCGCCGACGTAGGAGCCGACCTCGACGATGGCCGCCGGGCGCTCGCGTTGCAGCACATCGAGGACTCGTTGAGCCATCAGCGCACCCTCCCGCCTTCCGGCATGCGCTCCTCGGGGAGCAAGGTCATGCTCGTGCCGTCTTGCAGCACCGGCAGCCGCCGACGATCGGCGATGGTGATGTTCGCCGTGTTGCCGATCGCCTGCTGGCTGTGACCGCGATGCTCTTGGATGCGGTTCATGAGCGCCATCAAGCCGTCGAGCACCTGTTCCGGCCGAGGCGGACATCCGGGCACGTAGACGTCGACCGGGATGATCTGATCGGCGCCCGGCGTGACCGCGTAGTTCTGGTAGAAGCCGCCCGTCGACGCGCACACGCCGAACGCCATGACCCACTTGGGCTCGGGCATCTGATCGTAGACGCGGCGCAGCACCGGCGCCTGGCGCTCGTTGATGGTGCCGATGATGATGAGCAGATCGGCCTGGCGCGCGGAGAACCGCGGGAACTCGGCGCCGAACCGCGCGATGTCGTACTTGGGGCCCATGGTCGACATGAACTCCATCGCACAACACGCGGTCGCGAACGGGTACGTGAACAGGCTGTACTTCTGCGCCCAGTTCACCGCCTCTTGCAGGAGGGTGGGAACGTAGCTGGCTCCGCCTCCGTGCCCTGGTGTCGTCGCCATGGTGGTCCTCGATTCGTGAATGGTCAGGCCCAGTCGAGCGCGCGCTTGCGCCAGACGTAGGCGAGCGCGAGCACGAGGATGACCAGGAAGATCAGCATCTCGACGAGCCCGAACAGGCTCGGCGCGCCGGTGCAGACGCCGGCGGCGTCCAGCGCGGCGGTGCACGAGAGCTCGCGGAAGAGCGCGGCCCACGGGTACAGGAACGCGACCTCGATGTCGAAGACCAGGAAGAGGATGGCGACCTGGTAGAACTTGACGCTGAACTTCACGCGCGGGGAGCCGATGGGCTCGCTGCCACACTCGAAGGGCTCGTCCTTGATGGCACTGGTCCGCTTGGGGCCCAGGATCATCGTGAGGCCGAGCATCACAGCGCCGAAGCCGACGGCGAAGACGAGGAAGACCAGCGCGGGCAGGTAGCTCTCTGCCATGTCCGGCGGCACGGATAGCATACCCCCGGCTTTTCTGCGACCGGCGGGGACCTGTTAGCCTCCGCAGCCGTGCAAGAACGTCTGCCACCTCGGCTTTGGGGCGTGGGTCTGGTGCTGGTGGCGCTCGCAGGGCTGCCGGCGTGTCGCGACCCGAATCTCGTGCGCATCGAGCAGCCGGCGGCGGGCGTGCGCGTGTTCCACGATCTGAAGGCGGGTACCGCGAGATCCGGACATGTGAACGTGAAGGACGGTGCGCGCGAGGTCGATGCCGACGCGCGCTGGGAATCGCTCGGCGACGCGGAGGAGGGCGGCACGCGCGTGAAGGCGAGCTTCACGGAGATCGCGACGGTGTGGCCCGGGGCCGACGACGCCGTGCACGACCTCGTCGGCCGGGCCGAGGTCACGATCCAAGTCGCCACGGGCGGTGCCGCCACAGCCACGGTCGCGCCGACCGGCAACGCGCTCGCCGACGAGATCGCCGGAGTGCTCGCCGACGCGATCGCGCGCAGCTTCGTGGTGGTGCCGCCGAAGTCGCTGAAGCGCGGCGACGACTGGACGTGGGCACCGCGCGCAGGTACCACTGGCGACATCCAGGCGGCGGTCGAGGGGCTGTTTCGCATGCGCGACACCGGGCTCGACGTGCTCGAGCTGTCGTTGCGGCAGAAGGGCACCGCCGGCGGCGGCGTGTCGGCGGCGGCGATCGACGAGCGCGGGCGGGCCCTGTTCGCGACCGACGGGTTCGTCGCGCTCTACGAGATCCGCGATCGCACCGGTGGTGCCATCGCGCTCAGGTTCCAGTAGCTCACGCCCAGTCGCTCACGCCGACTCGCTCACGCGAGGATCGCCGCGAGCGGGTCGTCGATCGCGGCGCACCGGCGCCGTCGGGCGTCGCGGACGGCGGCGGTGTGCAGGCGATCGTGACGACCCGCGGGCGCGCACGCTGCGAAGCTCCGCACCGAGCGATCGTGCGGTCCGGCTAGTTCGTGCCTTCCATGGCCATCTCGAACACCTCGACCTCGTCGGCGTCCTTGGCCATGAACAGCACACGCAGCGGCTTCTCGCCGCGGTACGAGCGGAACTCGCTGTGGATCGCGCGCGCGGCTTCCTCGGCGGGGATGCCGGTGTCGAACGCGCCCATCAGCGGGACCGCGACGCTCTGGAAGCCCTTCACCTGGCAGGCGACGAGCACCGCGGCGGTGGCCCGCAGGATGTCCTCGACCTGCACGCGCCCGCCGGGCTCGTCGGTGTTCGGCACGTGCACCAGGTTGCGGGCCTTCATGTTGCCCGCATGGGTGACGAACGCGGCGCCGATGGCGAGCGGGGTGTGGGCCCGGACCAGCTCCTCGACATCGCCGCCGGCGAGGTCGCGGATCTTGGCCGCCGGGTAGTGGGTCATGAGGCCGAGAGAGTTCGTCGGGCAGACGAACGCATCCACGTCCACCTGCTCCCAGGGGTCGGTGCAGACCTGAAACACGAGGTGCTCCGCCGCTTCCACGGCCATCTGTTCGCGCGAGCGCCCTAGCTACTAGTTTCGGAACATCGAGTCCAGCTCTTTCGCGACGTCGTCCTCGGCCGAGGCGCGCGCGACAGCGAGCTCTTTCACCAGCAGGTCGCGGGCAGTGCGCAGCATCTGCTTCTCCCCGTGCGACAGCTGCTTGGTCATCTTGAGCAGCGACAGGTCCCGATAGACCTCGCCGACCTCGAAGAGCGACCCGGTGCGGATCTTCTCCATGAACCCGCGGTAGCGGCGGTTCCAGGTCTGGCGATCGCAGGGAACCTCGTGGTCGCGCAGCAGCTCGAACAGCTCGTCGACCTCGGCCTCGACGGCGACGGCGCGCATGCCGTTCTCCTCGGCCTTGTGCACCGGAACGATGATCTTGAGGCCGGTGCCCATCACGCGCAGGTGGTAGAACGCGAGGTCCTGTCCAGCGACCGAGCGATGCTCGACGGCGACGACGTCCGCGACGCCGTGCGCGGGATAGACCGACTTGTCACCAACGCGAAATGAGGGCTCCATCGTCCTGTCCTCCGGCCCGAAGGCGCGCGGCCCCATGAGCAAGTTCCATGCCCCGTCGGTGGGCGCATGTATGCCGGGGAAAACGCACAGGTCGAACGCCCCCACTGGCTACGGATGTCGCCGGTGACGTCCCGACCGCCGGCCACTGGTGTTGCCAGGCGCTGCGATCGGGGCGGCGACGCCGCCTGGGGCGCTACTCCAGCGCGGTGATCCGCCAGCCCTGGGGCGTTTGCTCGAGCGTGATCACGCGGCTCGGCTCGTAGCGCAGCTGGGCGCGGCGCAGGTCGTCGGAGAGCTCGATTGCGCCCGGCTTCGCGAGTGCGGCATCGATGGCTTCGGCTCGCGCTGCGAAGTCGCGTCGGATCGATTCGGCGAGCTCGGGGGCGAGGTAGCGCTGCACCGCG